>MDSV01240889.1_pt1 | contig 40119 bp, 31 predicted proteins | sample 810851 | NCBI WGS metagenome assembly MDSV01 (sample SAMN05326640, study PRJNA326480) | marine metagenome | isolation source: seawater | place: Atlantic Ocean: North East | collected 2012 | reverse complement strand
GGAAGCAATTGATCCATTTGATTTCTGGCAAGGTGCTAACTTCAAGTTGAAGGCAAAGAACGTTGCTGGTTATAGAAATTATGATTCTTCTGAGTTTGCTGCTCAAAGTCCTCTATTAGATGACGATGATGCATTAGAAGCACTTTGGAAGAAGCAAAACTCTCTTCAAGAGTTTGTCGGTGCTGATCAGTTCAAGTCTTATGAAGATCTTAAAAAGCGTCTTGGTTATGTTCTTGGTAACAAGACACAAGTACGTCAAGATCCAGAGACCATTGACGAAGATAATGATAGAGGTTTTGCAGAGGAAATAGTTACCACTGCAACTAAATCTACTCCTTCTCCTAAAGAAGAAGAGGATGATGACGCACTATCGTATTTTGCACAACTCGCTGCTGAATAACACAAGAAAGGGGTCTCACGACCCCTTTTTTTATGGCATAGTAACGTTTAGATTTTCTGTTTCTATGTATTTTTCGTTAATATATTGAGAAGACTTTTGGTAAGTCATTATATCTCTAATATCATTTAAGAATGTTTGTAGATATCTTCTTTTTAGAACGTATATATTTCTTTTTTTATTATTTAATCGCACTTCATAATCAAAATTAGTAATACCAGTTCTAACATCAGTTCCAGATTTAGTCATATATCCATTTGTATTAGTTGGATCATTAAGATCACAGTAACTAATCTCAAAATCATCATATACTACTTTTCCTTTTTTAAGAACTACTTTTTCATTAGTATCTTTTATTTCTTTAGTTTCATAGAATCTGGTATTGTTTAGTTCTGTACCATATTTTTCTTCTGCATAATCATATAAGTCTCTATCTGATAAAGGCCAATCGTTTCTTACATTAATAATACCAGCAGTTAAACATACCACCCAGTCAAATTCATCATTGCCATATAATTCTTCTGCAACAGTATCAGGTCTAGAACCTTCAGGTATTGCATACTTATTAAAAATAGTGAATACATTTTGTAAATCATCACGTAGTTTTACTCTACGAAACAGATTTTTAACTTCTAAGTAATTTAATGAAGAATCTCTATCTTTAAGAAATGAAGGATAGAATAAATTTGGTAATTCTCTAAAGTATCCCATTTTAGTATCCTACTCCTGGTGTTGTATATGGATTTTCTGGATAATCTTCTGAATATATTGGTGTTAGTTCTGAGAAGTTAAGATCCATTGTTAAAGAAATTGGAGAACCATCAGCATATGTTGCCCAGTTACCTTCTCCAGTATAATTAACTCCCATATCTGTTAAAGCACATAACTTAAATTTATGAAGATAGTTTGTACATCTACCTTTATATGCTAATCTGAATATATTGGGATTTTTAAGCATTGTATTACCACTTGCTAAACTACCACCTTTTGGTGCCATGTTTAACTTAAAGAATGTGATTATTCTTTTAACTTCTCTTGCTTCTCTCTCAAATCTTGGAGTAAACTTAAACTGAAACTTAAATGATCTAATTGCAGGACCACTGAATAGCATTTCCATGTTTGGATTTATAACTGCTCCTTGAGTTCTGGCAAGTAATTGATTCACATCAACATTACCACCAAGAGTTTGTAATGCTGCTTCAGCAAGTTTCATTTGTACTGCTTCTGGATTTTTTGCAGCAGTTTCTAATGCTTTTGTTGATGCTTTACCTAATTGTTGAAAGAATTCTCCAGGATCTTCACTATTCATTCCACCTATTGCTCCATCAACAGCAGCAGCAACAAAATTATTCATACTGCTAGGTCCATAGTTTGCCTTGTTTGCATCAACTACTGCTGCTGGTACGGGAAGAATAGTAGTACCTAATTCTTTTGCATTTTTATCAGGACCACCTGTTATTCCAATACTTGTTTTTCCTTTTATAGTATTTTCTTTAGTATAATAATCATTTCCTGCACCACCATTCCAACTTTTAGGATTTAATGCTCCTCTTTTATGAGTTGTTGTATAAGTTACATCTTCTGTAGATGTTTTTTTCCTTTTATATACTAATGCTGTAAATGTAATAAAATCTTGTAATGATGATAGAGCATCATATGGATATCTTAGTTGTCCTCCTGGTACAGGTGCATCAGTACCACCTTTAGAATCTGATAATTGTCTAGCATCGTTTAATGCTTTACGTTCATCAGCTCTTGCTTTTGCTGTTAAACGTGCTTCTTCACGATTACCATCTTTAATTGCTTGTTCTTGTTCTGAGCGAATTTTTTCTTGTTCTGCTTTATACGCTTCCTTCTCTGCACGTACTCTTTCACGCTTTTGTTTCCATGATTCTCTTCGCTGTTGACCGTTTAGACGCATCCTTATCGACCTATATTTTTAACTATTTAGCATGAATTTTCCAAAAGGTATTTTTTCAAGATCATTTATCTCTTCATTAGTAACTTTATACAGTTGTCCTGCTATTTCATTCCATGTATATTGTCTAGGTTGACCCCAGTGAAAGTTAATTCCACGAAATCCCCAAGAGAAAATATCTGTTACTGCCACAAAGGGATTTTGATCATATCTAATACCTGGAGTTTTAGGATTGTACACAAAAATATAAAATTCTCCTACATCAGGTACAGGTGTAACTGTATCATTAAGAGCATCCATTAATTCCAACATTAAATCATCAGCATCTTCAGTTCCAATTAAATTTTTTACAATAGGAGATAATCTACTCATTTGATTCCTAGTTCTCTTTCTGTCATGACTTTAAATTCCCAAAGACGATCTTTACAAAATTCATCTGCTGCTTTCCACTTTGCTTGGTTTTTAGCATATTCATAAACTTCTTTCATATAACCCCTTGTCTGTTTCTTTTGTTTTTTGGGCATTATTGTCTGCTTTTGGGGTTTAATTTCTATAATATACCTTTTGACTTTCCCATTGGTTTCTCTCACTTTAATATAGAAGTCTGGGTAATACCTATGTACCTTATTATCAATAGGAGATCTATATGGTAATACTATTTCTTCACTTCCCCATTCAAGGATATTAGTATTAGAATCACAGTATTTCATAAACTTTAATTCCCAAAGTGACCTGTATACAATCTTGGTTGGATCGCCTTTATACTTGTAAATGCACCTTGGTTTATATTTTCCTCTATAAGCCATCTAAATAGAAATAACAAAACCTCATAAAATATATTTAGATGGCTTCGGTAATTCAAGACTTTAAGATGGATATCCTTCAGAGGAGGGAGATCTCAAAGCTATCCTTAAATAATCAGTTTCAAGTTAGTATTGGTAGTTTACCTAGTGGTGTTCAGTCGTATCTTAATGTTATTGGAGTAAATTGGAGATGGATTGCTGAAAATGCTGGATTAATGTGTAACGAAGCAACTTTACCAACAAGTTCATTTGCTACTGCAGAAGTTAAGGATAATTATCATGGTATTAACCAACAGTTTGCACATAATAGAATATATGTAGAAAGTGATTTTACATTCTATATTGATCAAAATTATAATATGATAAAGATTTTTGAGGGATGGATGGATTACATTTCAGGTGATGATATAAATGGAGATCCAGCAAGTCCTACATTTTTTAGAAGATTTAATTATCCTAATGGTAATGGTGGAACTGGTGGATATAAAGCCAGTACAATGAGTATTACAAAGTTTGAAAAAAATGACAATTATGGAAGAAGACCATCATTAACATATGTCTTTCACAATATGTTTCCAAAATCAATAATTTCTATACCAGTTGCATATGGTGCTGCTGACTTAACAAGAGTAACAGTAACATTTCAATATGATCGTTATTATATTGAGAATACTCCAGCAACTAGTATTAAATCAAATGGAGAAACTCAATCTAGCAGATATGGTATAAATCCTTTAGATAATGTCTTTGGTATTGCTTCTCTTAAAAATAGTACGGATAGAAATAAAAGATTATCTGACTTAAGGAGAAAAACAGAAACAAGAAGAAATTCAACTGGATCTCAAGTTATGGGTAGTATAGCTTCTGGATTGGTTAATAGGAGTTTTAGAAAGGGATTATTTAAGAATGAGACAGTTGCTCAGTTTAAAGCAGCTACACAGGGTGGTTCTACTGGAAAAGATAAATAACCCCTATAAATAAATATACGACTTGTTATTGCATATTATGCCTTTACCAAAAATTAATACCCCAACATATGAGTTGGAATTACCTTCTACTGGAAAAAAAGTTAGGTACAGACCATTTCTAGTAAAAGAAGAGAAAATCTTAATTATGGCATTAGAAACTGAAGATATGAAGCAGATTTCTAATTCCGTAGTTCAGATACTGAATGATTGTATTCTCTCTAGGGGTGTGAAAGTTAAAGATCTTTCCACATTTGATATTGAATATTTGTTCTTAAATATTCGTGCGAAATCTGTTGGAGAAGAAGTTGAAGTTAATGTGACTTGTCCTGATGATGGTGAGACCATTGTACAGACAGCAATTAATATTGATGATATTAATGTCCTTAAGAATCCTGAACACAAGGATACAATTAAATTGGATGATGATTTATCTGTTCAGATGAGTTATCCTTCTATGACTCAGTTTATAGAGAATAATTTTGATTATGCTAATGATAAAACTGATGTTGATAAATCTCTTGAGGTAATTATTTCTTGTATTAGTCAGGTGTATAATCAAGAAGAGTCTTGGTCTGCTTCTGATTGTACAAAGAAGGAATTAAAAGATTTTGTAGACTCTATGAATACTAAACAATTCAAGGAAGTTGAGAAATTTTTTGAGACTATGCCTAAATTAACTCATACTCTTAACGTCAAAAATCCTAATACCGATGTTGAAAGTGAGGTAGTATTGGAGGGACTAGCATCTTTTTTCAGTTAGCTCTGGCTCATGAGAATCTGGAGAATTATTATAGGACTAATTTTTCTCTCATGCAGCATCATAAATATAGTTTAACAGAGCTTGAAAACATGATTCCGTGGGAAAGAGAAATATATGTATCTCTTCTACAACAGTATATTGAAGAAGAAAATCTAAAGGCACAACAGAGTGGCACTAATTAACACCCAAACTCAAAAACCAAAAATAAACGTTACCAATATTAAAAGTCCTATTGGTAAACTTAGTGCTGCTCCGATATCTAAGATTGGTCGTCCTACACTTAAAGTTACTAAACCAACTATTAAACCACTTGACTTAAATATTGATACTAAACAAACAGAAACAAATGTTGGTATCTTTGATAATATTATAGGATTAGAAAAGAAGACTGAGCATGTAGAATCTAGAATACAAAATATTGAAACAAAGGTACAAGTTAATGAGGATCTTCTTCTTAATAGTATTAGAACTAAACAAGAGGAATCATTAACGGAAGTAAATAAAACATTAGTAGAAATACAAGGAATTATAACTAAAGATTTTGCTAGTAGACTTAAGAAAGAGCAAAACGATGTTAAAAAGATAAGAACACAAAGTGATAAAGATAAAAAGGCTGGTGCAGAGTCTGGTGTAGAAAAAGCAACTAAGTTTTCAAGTACTATTACTAAACAATTTGATAAAGTAGTTGCTCCTGCAAAAAGTATTTTTAGTAAATTTTTGAGTTTTCTTGGAGTTGTTGCTACTGGGTTTGTAGTAACTCCAGTATTAAAATGGTTACGAAAGTCGGAAAATTTAGATAAGGTAACAGGAATATTTAATTTTTTATCTGATAATGCAGGATATGTTATTGCATTATTAAGTGGTGCTGTAATTTTTAAAGTTATTAATAAAGTACAGAAGATATTCAGGGCATTAAGAAATCTTAGTAGATTTTTCAGAGGACAACCACAATTAATGAATCCTCGTGGTGGTCTTCCTACAGGTGGTGGTACATCCAGTGTCGGTCAAAGTTGGTCTGGGAAATATGGTACTAAGATTACTAGGACTGGTACAAGAACTATTGGTGGTACTAGTAGATATGGTAAAGCATTACAGCAAGGTGGAACTCCTTTAACTCATGGTAGTGGTGCAAGTAGAACAGTTTCTACTTTTAAGAGAACTAAGAGTCCACTTAGTAAAGCAATGCAGACTGTAAATGTAGGTGCTAAAAATGTTGGAAGAAATCTATTTAAGTCTGTAAGTAAGGCAGGTACTAAGTTTCTAGGTAAAGGAATTATGAAGTTTCTTAGACCTATATTAAAGAAAATACCTGTCGTTGGAGTATTACTCGATTTTGGTATATCTGTTGCATTAGGAGAGAATCCAGGTAGAGCAGCATTTGGTGCTATAGGTGCAGGTTTACTTGGTGCAATAGGTACAATGATTGGTGGTCCTGTTGGTATGTTCCTTGGTGGTTTTGCTGGAGACTGGGCAGGTAGAAAACTTTATGATGTATTCTTTAAGAAAATGGAGAAAGGAGGAACAGTACCAGGTCCGAAGATTAATAAAGATATTACTCCTATATTGGGTACTCCTGGAGAAAAGGTTGTTAACTTGAAGCAAAGTAAACAGTTTGGACCTTTAATAGATGATATAAACTTTAATGGTGGATCAATAGTCAATACTATGTTATCTTCACTTAAAGAACAAGATTCTAATAATGCATCCTTTGCTGCTGCAAATACTAAATTAGCATCTTTGATATCTGGTGTTCAGGAAACATCAACTACTCCTCAAAAAGATATTAAAACTACAATACCTATTAGTACACCAAGTATTGCTAAGAAAAATCTTGAAAAACCATCTAAAGGTGGATCAGAAACAATAACTCTTCCTACAATTAAACAAAATGCTGGTGGTGGGCAAGATTCTTCAGATCCTCAAGGACCAGTTCCAAGTCCAGGTATTATTAGTGCAGAAGATGAATCTAACACGTATCTTTCTTATACAATGCAAGGATTAGGGATATATCAGGTATAATAAATGGCAGTAACTGAAAAAGAAAAACTTAAATTAAATGTCAATAATATTAAAAGTGCATTATTGGATGGTAGAAAGAACCAAAATAAGATTGATAAGACAAAGAAAAGATTGGTTTTTAAGGGAGTACAAAAACAAAAACGATTACAAGCTGAATCTAGTGTAGAGAAAAAACCTGAATCAAAAGGGTCAAAATCTAAGAATATACTTGGTGGTATTGGTAAAAGTGTAACCAGTATTTGGGATAAGGTATTAAATTTCTTTGGTATTATAGTTATTGGTGCTCTTATTAAGAAGTTACCAGATCTTATTGATGGAATAGAAAAAACATTTGAGAAAATAAAAGGTGTATGGGATACTATAATGGGAGCATTTACTGCTATTGGTGAATCACTTGGAAAATTAGTTAATGCTTTTACTCCTATTTTTGGTAAAGATGTATCTAAAGAATTAAAAGATGCACAAAAAGAATTAGATATTTTAGATAAAGAAACTGATCTTGAACTTGATGATCTTCCAGAACAGGAAAAACCCACAGATGATCTTTCTGATGCTCAGATTGAGAAAATAGTTGACGATACTGTTCCAGGAACACTTAATGATTCTGGCGGTACTGGTGGTGGAGAATCTACAGCAGCATCTTCAAACCAACCTATGAAGATTGCGAAAAGAAAGATGGGTGGTGGTATTGAAAAGAGTGAACAACCAAATCAACAACCTGCAAGATCGCCAGAATCAACTACAGAAGATAGTCCACTTAAACTATTGCCTAAAGTTGCTAAAGAATCTACAAAACCAATTAAAGTATATTCAGAAAATATTGAAAAATTAAGTGATATTTTAGGACATACTAGGGGTACTGTAACTAATAAAAGAGAAAAGGCAAAAATTGAAGCAGAGGCTCTTTATTGGGTTAATAAAGAACGAAAAGAATTTTTGGGATTACCTCCTTTAAAGAAAATAGGTTATGCGCCTGGTGTGGAACTTACAAAACAAATGGGTAAAGAATATTTTACGGGAGTAAATAGAAGTGTATCTCCAGTTGTTAATAAGACAGGTAATATGAAATTATCAAATGATTCAGAAACAACTGTAATTACCTATATTCAACCAATAGAAACTACAAAAGTTGTAAGAACTTCTACTTCATCTGGATCTTCACCAGGATTACCTGAGCTTCAATCCACTAAAACTGAACATATTCCTATACCATAATGGCAGTTAAATACGAGTTATTTCAAATAGTATCCGCTAATGGCGAAAATTCTGTTGATCTTTATGACGGTCAATTTAGGGTATTATCTTTTGATTATTATGAAAGTATAGTATCTCCACATATCACAGGATCTTTAGTTATTAGTAGTAGTACTGGTGCTGCTAAGTCCCAAGATGATGCACAAGAAAGAGTTGGTTCTTTATATTCATCATTACCTCTTCGTTCAGGTTGTGTAATACTTGCTTCAGTTAAATCAGAATTAGGAAAAACATTAGATTTTCATGGTGATCCATATAAAAGATTATATGTAACTGATGTATCAGTTATTACTAAATCTTCTACATCTGAGAATATAGTTCTTAAATTTACTTCTAAGATAGCTTTAATGAATGAAACCAGTAAGGTTAATAAACATTATAAAGGAAAAATTACTGATTCTATTAAGAAAATTATTAAAGAGAAATTAAAAATAGATGAGGATAAGACTTTTGTTGATGAATCTGTAAATTCATATTCATTTACAGGAATGAGAAAACGACCATTTGATTTATTCATTATGTTAGCAAGACAGACTGTACCTGCTAATACTTCAAATCCTGGATATTTTTGTTTTGAGACTAAAAGTGGGTTTAGTTATCTTTCTGCAGATACTTTAATAAACCAAAAAGTATTTCCTAAAAAGTATTTTTATAATGGTGTTACTGAAGCATCTGTGGAAAAGAAAGATGATTCTAATAATTATAAGGTTGAATCTTTAGTTACAGAAAAAGATCAAAGTTTATTATCACAGATTCGTTCTGGGGTATATGCTTCTAAAAATATATTCTTCAATCCATCAACGTGTGGATTTACTGAAGTTGATATTTCTGTTGGAAACCAGTCATTATCTGCTGATCCTAAGTTCTCTTCACTAGGTAAAAAGGAAGGATTACCAAATGTTTTGGCACAAGATTTTAATGAAGGTAACAAGTTTCATAGAGTACAAACTGCTATTTTAGATATAGGTGCTGACGAAACAAATATTGCTGCTAATAATAGTCCAGAACTCCATTATGCTGCAGGAACTGCAAGATATAATTTACTATTTTCTCAAAGTCATGCTATTCAGGTTCCACTTAATACAGATCTTGAAGCAGGATTTGTTATTGATCTTGAGATAGAAAGTACTTCTGATGATAAGGAGCAAGGACCAGATCAAGTACAAAGTGGAAGATATATAATTAAAAGTCTTTGTCATCACATTGATTCTAATAAGGAAGTCACTTCAATGAAACTTATTCGTGATTCATATGGATTGCATGTTACTGGGAACGAATAATGGATTTATCTAATCTTAACTTTTATGGTCTTAGTACACATGAGTGGATAGGGGTTATTTTGCCTTTAGAATCTCAGAAAGAACAATCTTCAGGTAGTGTTGGTTGGGGATGGAGATATAAAGTAGCAATTATGGGATATCATCCTAATGATCAGACTCTTAAAGATGATGAAGTTACTTATGCATTAGTTGCTCTTGGAGTATCTGATGGTTCTGGTGCAGCAGGAAGACAAAGAACACCAAGATTAATTCAAGGTGATGTTGTTCTTGGTAAATTTTTAGATGGTGATAAGAAACAAGTGCCTCTTATTACTAATGTTTTGGGTAGAACCTCAGAAACTAAACTTATAAACGCTAGGTTTGGTGCTAAAACTGGATTTGTTGGTGGATTAAAACCAGGTGTGACAGAAAATCAAGAATTTGCTGAGAATGATAATGTATCAACCCCACAAGTAAAACCAGCATCTAATAATACTGCACAAAATGCTACGACACCTACTGGTGCTATTAATAGAATGGGATTATCAAGTACTCCACAGGTAGGTGGAATACCAAAACCTCAATAAATAAAAATAGGAAATAGAACTTAATTCATGGTTGCTTCACTTTCAAAAGTTCAAATTGATACTTTCACTAATCTCATTGAAGATAATCCGAAGGGATGGGAAAATGAGATTATTGATATTAAATCAAAGTATTCTGATGTATTTAAGAAGGTATCTCCTCGTATAGAAAAGGACTTAAAGAAATTAAGTCCAGAGGATTACATGGTATGGCAAGATAGATTAAAAGAATATAAGAAAGCAATAAGACCAGAAGTATCTCCTGCATCTTTTAGTACAGGAAGAGTTATTAATTTTGCAAATCCTTCTACTAATAGTTTTTTTGGTAAGACAGATGGTGCATTAAAGAATTTTATGGGATTAGCTACTAATCCTTCTCTTTCTGGAGCATTAGATCTTGGAGGAGAGATTGCTGCTGCTTCGTCTAAAATTAGTAGTTTATCATCAGGATTTACCACTCAGATAACCAGTAGTTTGGGTGATTCATTATCTGGAGCTATTTCTGGGGGTCTTGCATCTAAAGCAGCAATAATATTTGCAATGTATCCTGGTGCTAAATTATATGCTAAAGCATTAAAAAAAGTTATTGAGATGCAGACAAGTGTACTTGGACCTGCATTAAATATGTTTGAAGGACTTGAGTGTGTAGGAGATAAAGTTGGTGATGCGATGAAAGGTGTTATTGAAGATATGTTGGTTGAGATGGTTAAAAATTCTAAGCAAGTACCTGAATGTGCTAGTACAGAGTTTATTGGTGCAATTACTAATCAAATCACTGATAAGATTGATGGATTAGTTAGTCCACAATTAAGTGGAATTTCTAATATTTTAGGAGTAGCAATGAATGTAAAAGATATATTAAATCAAGGAATTAGTACGATTGATAATTTTTCTGGTTTATTTAAGTGTGGTGATAAGGAACCAACTTCTCTTAGTAAATATAAAATTGATGGTGGATTATTGAATATGTTAGATCCTGGTCAAGAACAGGCATTGATTGATAAAGCATTTGCAATGAGTGGTAGAAGTTCAGCTGGAAATGATATGTTAAATGCTTTTGAGCAAGCATATGGTGTATTTAATATTTTTGGTGGTTCTTCTAGTGGTGGTGCTGCTGGAATGAGTCCATGTAATAGTAGAGATAATCCACCTCCAGGATCATGTGGTGCTCCTAAAGTTGAATTTTTTGGAGGTGGTGGTTCAGGTGCTCAAGGTGAAGTTATACTAGGCAAGTTTATTAATAAACTTGATAAAACTGATATTTATGGAGATATTATAAAAACCGCAAGTCTTATGGGTGTTAAAATAACACATCCAGGATCTAAGTACGAAAGAGAACCTATGGTATCTTTTACTGATCCCTGTAATCAAGGATATGGTGGTTATGGTAGAGCAGTTATTGATAAAAATATAAATTCACCAACTTATGGACATCTTATTGATGTTATCATTATAAGTGAAGGTGAAAATTATCCAACATCAGGATATGTGGTTGAAGGTGCTGATGGAGATACTCCAGATCCATTTATTGATCATATAATATGTGATCCTGGTGGATTTACATATGATATTGATGACTTTATAGAAGGAGTTGATCCTATTAGTGGAGAAATAGTACCTAATGAAGATTTTATAATTAATATTAATCCTGATACTGGAGAAATTGTTAGTGTTACTTTAACTGCTGCTGGTGCAAATAAAAGATATGCTGCTTTCCCACAACTAAATATTAATACAACTACTGGTGTAGGTGCTGTTCTTCGTCCGATTATGTCAACAACTAGAAGTTCTATTGCATCAGATGAAGTTGTTGAATCTATTGATTGTATTACAAAATGACGCAGTTAAAAAGACAGGTCGATTCTTTTGGACCAAAACTAGTTATAGAATCTGGATCAGATGAAGTAGGTGTTCCTGGAAGAACCACTTATCAGTTATTGTCTACCAATGATTCTGGTTTTAAGTACAACCAATCTCATCATGAAAATGGTATAAGTAGATTTTATTCTGATGGTAAGATTCAGGTTGAAGCAATGGCACATCCCAAAGCATCTCCTGATGATACTGGTATGGCAATCATTGTACATAAGGGTAATATTGGTGTAGATGCCAATAGTGGTGATGTTTCAATTTCTGGTAGGAATATTACTATTGCTGCTGAAGATACTTTAATTCTTAAAGGAAATAAGATTCAGATTGGAGAGTCTAAAAAAGGAACAAGGTCTATTGATATGATGGCAAATAAAATACATTGTCATGATCCAAGACTTGGTAATATAGCATTAGTTTTAAGAACACATAATATTTTTAGGTCATTTGCTGGTAGTTATTTGGGTTATGCCAAAATAGCAGCTAAAGCATCAGGTTTATCAGGGTTCCCACTATGAGTTTTAATATACCATTAGAGAATTCTACTACTTATCAGGACAATCATGTCTTTGAGAATGTTTATATCTATGGTGAATTAAATTATGATTTCACAGGCATTGAAAATATTGAATTTAAGAATGTTGATATTGGTGGTGATGTAACTATAACTGGAATAACTACATTTTTAGATGATGTATATTTTAATCAGCTTATTAATGCAGAAGTATTAAAGGTAGGAATTTTAACTGTTACTGAGAGATCAGATGTTGGTGCTGGTGGAACAGTTTTTCGTGTTGTTGTTTCAGATACTAAAAATGATCCTTCTGGTACTGATTATCTACAACCATATGCAGGTCGTGTAGGAATAGGAAGTACACAACCAGAAAGAACATTAGATGTAATTGGTGATGTTCATATTTCAAAAGATCTTTATGATTCTGTTAATTCATCAGGTGCTAATGGGTATTACTTAAATCAGGATAATAATGGAATAAGATGGGTTCCAACACCACCTGTTGGTATTGAGGGTATTTTAATACAGGAAAATAGTCAATATATTCCAGTTACAGGTGCTGCAAATACTTTTGGTGCTATTAATTTTTCACAAACTAATAGTCTTGGTTTGGGTACAGATAATCTTGTTGCAGATCCAGATCCAGATAATTCTTCTTTTATTGCAAGAGTAAGAGGTAAGGATTATTGGGGGTATGTGGGTGGATATACCGATCCTGCTGTCCCAATTTATAGAATGTCAAATGTTGGCATTCAGAATAATAATCCACAAGTTGCTTTAGATGTAACTGGTGCTGTTCATGCCACAGGTGCAGTAGATTTTGATTCAACTTTAAATGTTGATAATAATACAACCCTTCAAGGTACATTAGAAGTAACTAATGCTACAGATCTTAATAGTACATTAAATGTTGCTGGTCAAACAATAATTGAATCTACAACAGGATCTAGTGATAAAGATACTGGTGCTCTTGTAGTAGAAGGTGGTGTAGGTATTGAGCAGAATCTTAATGTTGGTGCTGTTGCTCGTGTTCTTAGTACTAATGATGCTACTAATGCAGACACAGGTGCATTACAGGTTGATGGTGGTGTTGGGATTAATAAGAAATTATATGTAGGTGATACTTTAACTGTTGTTGATAATACAGATCTTGATGGTCAACTAAATGTTGAAGGTGAAACTACACTTCAAAATAATTTAATTGTTAATCAGAATACAGATCTTGATGGCACATTAAATGTTGATGGAAATGCTAAGTTCAATAATCCTGTTGAACTTGACTCAACATTAATTGATATTAATGGTACTGCTGCAGGACCAGGTGTTGGTAAAACTGATTGGCGTTTATCATCTGTTGGTACTGGTGTATCATGGAGACCATCTGGTGTTGAAACTAAGAATACTATTTGGGTTACTAAAGATGGTGATGATTCTAATAGTGGATTATTGGAAGGTGACGCTAAAGGTACTGTAGGTGCAGCAGCTGCTATAGCAAATGAAGGTGATAGTATTAATATTCGTGCTGGAATTTATGTAGAGAATAATCCTATTGGTCTTAGAACAGATGTTGCAATTACAGGTGAGGATTTAAGATTGGTAACTATTGTTCCTGCCAATGTCGGTAAAGATGTATTTCATGTTAGAAATGGATGTTTAATACAAAATCTTAATTTTGCTGGTTCAACTCAAACAACTAATCATCCTGGTTGTGCTGCTGTAGCATTTCCACCAACTCTTAATGCATTAAAGGCAAATACTGGATATATTAAACTGGGACCATTTGTTGTTCCTGCTAATAAGAGATATAAGAGTCCTTATGTAAGAAACTGTACTAACTTCATGACTGGTAGTATTGGTATGAAGATAAATGGAGATCATGCAACTGCAAATGCTGTGGGTGATGATCTTAAATCAATGGTTTGTGATTCATTTACTCAATATAATGAAAATGGTATTGGTGTTTCACTTACTAATAATGGATATGCACAGTTAGTTTCAATATTTACAATTAACTGTGATGTAGCAATATTTGCAGACACTGGTGGACAGTGTGACCTAACAAACTCTAACTCATCATTTGGTAATTTTGGATTAAAGGCAGTTGGATTAGGTTCTACCGAATTTACTGGAAAGGTTAATATAGATACTGCTGCTGAAAAAGATACTATAGTCTTTAAGGAATTGCTTGATCCTGCAGGTAATGCAAGAAGACCTTATGATGGTCAGGCATTATATTTTAATATTAATTTAGATAATTATCCTGACGCAGATGGTACTGGAAGAATTGATGCACCATTACAACAGTTAAAATCTGTTAGTATAATTAATAAAGGAACTGGATTTAGTGCAATATCTCCACCTAATATTATTATTAGGGATTCTGATGGAACTACAACACCAAAAGGACCACAAGGAATTGTTGCAGAAGCATTAGCAACTGTAGATTCATTTGGTCAATTATCTGAAATTGATGTTGTAAGCACTGGAAGAAATTATCTATCAACACAAAATATTGTTGTTGATATTGATGGAGATACAAGTCTTGCAACAGCAGTAATGGAACCAATTTATTATACGGTTTCTGCTGCAACCACTACAACTGCTGCACCAGCAGGAATTACTAGTGTTACTTTTAATGAATTTATTCCTTATGAGTTAAAACTTGATGATCCTATTGACTTACGAAGAATTAGTAGGATTCTTACCAGTTCACATTCATTTGAGTACGTTGGTACGGGAACGGATATAAATAGGTCAACACCTCTTCAAGGTGCTGTTCCTATTAAAGAGAACGAAGTTGTTGCTTTAGATGGAGCACAAATACCTTTCACCAGTACGGATCAAAAAGGTAATTTTGATATTGGAGCTGGTATCCAAGTTGATCAAACAACCAACACAATTCGGGGAAGAGATTTCAGTCGAGCAATCCAAGCCGAAGTAACACCACTAATACTAGCATTGAGATAAGACATGGCAGTAGCACCAATTAATAAATTTATTACGATTGCGGTTCCTGTTTCACCCAACGAGCAAGAATTATATAAAGCACCCGTAGGTACTTCTGCTATTTTGTTGTATGCACAAGTAGCAAACGTTTCAGCAGCATCAACATTTCCACAGATTACATTTACACATAGAAGAAGAAGTGTTGCTACAAGAACTGCAGGAAATTTAAGGGATAATAGACTTGTTAGAGATATTGAGATACCACCAAATGATGCATTGGTTATTGTTGATGGTAGGTTAGTTTTAGAAAGAACTGCACTTGTAGAAGATTCTATTCGGATCACTGGTATTCAGACAGGAATTACCACAATAACAGATGTTAGATATAATGGTGGAACAGGAATAACAACAGTTACTACATTAGTTCCTCATGGATTTAATGTAGATGATCAAGTAACTATGGCTGGTATAGCATTTACTTGTCCATCAACTGCTGGTATAACTAGTGCTATTTTCCCTAATCCACAAGTTGCTTTTGTTATTGATTCTATTGAAGGTGCTGTAGGCACATCAAAAACATTTACAACTAATTCTGGTATTGTTAAGAATTTACCTCATACTTATAGAGGAGCATTTCATAGGTTTGTTGGACTAGCAACTGAGACTGCTACACCTCTTGGAATTAGTACAGGTACTTCTGGTGGTCCATATTCTATCACTGCTGCTGATTATGATCCAACCGATGGTGATGTTGAATTAAAGATTGGTAGTCATGCATTATTAGGAGCAACTATACATACACCAACTATAATTGGTGGTGCTAATGGTGATTATAATCGTGCTACTGGTGTATTGAGATTAAGAATACCAAGTCATAATTTTAATGATACTCAAAAGATTAAACTTAAAGAAGAATCATTTACATTTTCTTGTGGTTCTGGGACAGGAAAATATCCAAGACCTGCTAATCCTGATTCAGGAAGAGAAGCAGATCCTGCTTGGAATACATGGTTATCATTTTCAATTGTAGATTCCAATAATATTGATGTTCAGGTAGGAACTACTGCTAGTGGTGGTAATCATACTTTAACTGCTGTAGAATCTGGTAGTGTTCAGAGAGCAACTAATTTTGTTGTTCTTGATCCAAATTCATTGAAGTTTAAGTGTTCTCAAGATAATTATAAAACCGTACACACATATCCTAGATCAACTGATCCAGCAATAACTAGAGGAGCAATTGCTGTTGGTCAAACTACCTATGCTCACACTTTTGTTAAAGCAACGGATGCTGTTACTGCTTCTGGATTAGTTAATCAATCTTGGACTCCTACTGCTGCGACATATGACTCACTGACAGGAAATTTGGAATTAACAATAGGATCTGGTCATGCATTATTAGCTGCTGATACTCATCAAGCTGATACTGGAACTACATATGATCCAAGAGTTGGGATTATGACCGTTCAACTAGCAGCAACACCAACTCAAGTTATTCAGACAGGACAGCAAGTTAAGATTAATGCTGGTGGTGTAACTTTCAGTTGTAATGCTGGTGGTGGAGTTGCTAATCAGGCATATCCAAGAACAACAGACCCTGTTTATGAACAATGGAAATCAATTACTCGTATTAATGATAGTAAATTTAGTTTGGATGTTGGTATAGGTACTGGTGGACAATATGCCCACACATTTGTATCAGGTGTTTCTGGTGCTATTAATAGGGCAACAAGTAGAATTAGTATACCTGCTAATTCATTACAATTTACCTGTATGAGAGATTGGAATAAGACAGTCAAGACATATCCAAGAAGTACTGATCCTGTATACCAAAAACAAATAGCAATAGGATCAACATCTACTACTACAGTTACAGTAAATGTTGGTAAGACAAATACTGATACAGTTACAATTCCAGTTGGAATATCGTCTTCTGGTGGAAGGGTCGGTCCATTACAAATGGAATTTATTGGAAGTATTCTAGAGAACAGTACAACATAATATGGCAAAGTATATTAGTGGAAGAGTCAGGCGTACTGATCAGGACAAATTAACTGATGATAGGTTTAAGTATTTACGTCTTGAAGACGCAGAACCTAATTTAGGTGATTCTCCAAATGCTGCTGGAACTCCAAGTATTCCTTCTGGACAACAGTTTCAACTTATTGGAGTACTTGGAAATCCAGGAGAAAGATATTGGTCTCCTATTCAGGGTGGTGTTATTCCTGGATCTATTAGTATATTTGAGGAAGGAAGTCTTGTAGGTACTCTTAGTAGTATTACACAACTTGATTTTCGTGGTAATGGTGTAACTGCAACTGTAGGATTTACTTCTGATGTAAGATCAACTATAACAGTTAGACCTCCAGGAGATAATGAAAGGGTATTATATAAAGAAAATAATGATTTTGCATCATCAAACAAACTTCAGTTTAAGAGTTCTGTTGGTATTCTTACTGTAAGTAATGGTTTACAAATTACTGGTGGTGGAAGTTATAATTCATTTGTTGTACAAACTGATGGTAAGGTTGGTATCAATACAGTACCATCACAAGAATTGCATGTTAATGGTGATATAAGACTTGAAGGAACGATATATGACCAGACTAATAATGCAGGTGCTAACTCAAATATTTTACAGAAAAATAATGCTGGTGGTGTTGAATGGAAAGCATTAAATCAAGTTCAGGCTGGTGCAGGTGGAACAATAAAAGATATACAATATCATGGTTCTACTGGAGTAGTTGCTGGTGCTAGTAATTTTAATTATGATCCTGATACTCAACGTGTAGGACTTGGTATAGAAAATCCTGAAACATTATTAGATGTAAGAGGAGATGTTAATATTACTGGTTTAACTACAGCAACAAAATTGGATGTTACTGGTGTTTCTACATTTTCTGGAATAACTTCTTTCAGAAATGATGTTAAGTGGGATGATAATAAGAAAGCATTTTTCGGAGATGGGTCAGATCTTTCCATATATCACGATACTTCAAATTCGTACATCGAAGATGTGGGTGCTGGAGGACTTAAGATTCGTGGAACTAGTGTAAGTCTTGAGAAGAATCCAGCAGGATTTGCTCCAGAGTATATGATTAATGCAATTGCTGGTAGTCTAGTTCAGTTGTACCATAATGGATCTGAAAAATTTCGTACTACTGGAACAGGTGTTAGTATAACTGGTACACTTGATACTGATGATCTTACGACTGATAATATTAATATCACTGGTAAGGTTACAACTAAAGATTTACAAGTAACTGGTATAGCAACAGTTGATAATATCCAAATATATGATAATAGGGTTGAAACTACAACAGGTAATTTAGTATTAAATTCTAGTGCAGGAACATTAGAAGTTATAGATAAACTCTATGTTAATGATGTTCAAGATTCAACGACCCCAGATAATGGTGCAGTACAGGTTGCTGGTGGTGTTGGTATTGAAAAGAGATTAAATGTTGGTGGTGCAGTTTCATTTACAGGTCCATCGGTTGGTGTAGCAGTTACTCTTGCTGGAGCAGGTGGTATTACTACTACTGGTGGAGATTTATATATTGGTGATGATTTATATGTTAACTCAAATATAACTGTAGTTGATTTTAATGCCCAATGGGGTAACATAACAAAGCAGTTAAACACTAATAGATTTAAGGCAACTGGTATATCTACGTTTACAAATAAGGTACATCTTTTAGACGATGATGTGCTGCATTTTGGTGGTGCTGCGGATGCAAATGGTGACCTACAGATATGGCATAATAGTAGTAATACTTCATCTAATATAAAAGATACTTCTGGTGATCTTAATATTCAGAGTAATAACATATATCTTCAAAATACTAGTGGTGTTAATTTTGCCAAATTTACTGCAGGTGGAGAAGCATCTTTATATCATAGTGGTAATCTTAAATTTACTACTTCTGGAATCGGAGTTACCGTAACTGGTAAGTTGATGCCATCGGCAACTACTACTCATGACATTGGATCAGCAACAGAAAAATGGAATAGTGTACATGCACAGACATTTATAGGTGCAGTAACAGGTATATCAACTGGTGCAGATCGTACTTATGTTTCACTAGATGGTGCTAATTCTAATAGACCTATAACATTTGTTGATAATAATACTGCAGGATATAAGCAGTTTTATTTTGATGCTAATACTTTATCTTTTAATCCATCTGCAAATCGTATTAATATTACCAATGCAACTATAGGTAATGATTTAACTGTAACTGGTCCTTCAACATTCTCTGGTCTAGTTGATCTTAATGCTGACATTGAGGGTCATGTCAGTCCATCAGCAACTGATACCTATAATATGGGAGCATCAGATACTGATAGATGGAATAACATATATGCACAGACATTTATAGGACAATTAACTGGTAATGCTGTTAGTGCAGATACTGTTAAGGTATCTGCATTACCAAAGACTTTTGGTGGAGGAAGTAATGAATTTAAAAATACAACACATCATTTAACTTTTATTGAAGGGGAAGGAGATGGTTCAGCCGAAGATGTATTTACCCATACAAATGCAACTTTTACTCCAAGAACTAATCATTTAGTACTTGCTACTACTGGTCTTGCAGATTCTGGTAGTTTATATGCTGCTGGCAAACTAGAAACTGGTGGAGATTTAATAGTTGGTGATGATTCGACTCTTAAGTCTGATACAATTATTGGTGAAGGTTTTAGTCATGGTTCATTAAATGTTAAAGGAAAAATTATTTCACATTTAATTCCTACTGGTAATTCGATAAACATTGGTTCTGCATCAACGAGTTGGGGTACGGTATATGCAGATAGCTTCACTGGTGGAAGTGCAACTAAGGCAGAAACAGTTCAGATACATTCACAAGCAACTGGTACATATCATTTAACTTTTGTAGGTACTAGTGATGTTACTGGTGCTAATGAATATCAGGATATTTGTGTTGATAGTGCAGGTGATATTACCTATGATATGAATGCGAATAAACTTGTAGTACCAAAAATACAACCAGGTCAACTTCTTGATGCATCAGATACTGGAAACGTAGGTGATGTACCTGTATCTGATGGTACTAATTGGACTTGGGGACCACCAGGATCTGGTATTACTACTACAGCACAAAATTTACAAGGTGGTGTAGCATATAAGATTCCATATCAAACTGCTGCTGATACAACTGCATTCCTTCCTAATGGTACAGATGGTAAAGTATTAACTGCTCATGGTACTACTTCTGCTCCATCTTGGGAATCTACTGTTGCTACTGCTACTAATTTACTTGGTGGGGCAAAAGGATCCGTACCATATCAATCTGATGTTGATACCACTGCATTCCTTGCAGTTGGAACAGCAGGAAAGGTATTAACAGTAGGTGCTAATGACACTATTGTATGGGGTGATGTTGCTGCTACTGCAACAAATCTAGTTGGTGGTAGTGCTAATTACCCAAATATAGTATATCAATCTGCTGCTGATACTACTAATTTCTTAGTTGCTGGTGCTTCTAACAAGTATCTGAAGATGAATGGTGCTGGTAATGGAATTGAATGGGGTGATGTAATTGCAACTGCTACTAATCTAAATGGTGGAGTAGCATCACAGATTCCTTATCAATCTGCTGCTAATACCACTGCTTTTATTCCTAATGGAACTTCTGGAAAAGTACTTACCAGTAATGGAACAAATGCTCCATCTTGGGAAGATGGTGTTGGTAGTAGTCTTGAGACATTAGCAAGAAATACTTCTACTGCTTGGCATTATTTAACTTTTGTTGATTCTAATAATACTACTGCTGCTAGTGAAACAGTATACACCACTAGCTCATTACAATTTAAACCAACCGATAATCTATTGAAGATTACTAGTGATGATGGACCAGGTGGTGGAATTCAAGCTTATCAGATAGCTGAAGGTGGTAGTGGAAAGGTAGGATCTGCTAGTTCTATAATTATGGCATCAGGATCTAGTGGAGATCATAAGTGGTATTGGACAGATCCATCAGAGGTAGTTGATGCTGGTGGTGCATTAACTAATATTGAAGTATTATATACAAACGCATCTAATGGTGATAATTATAGCTGTGCTCAATCTGTATCAGTATCAACTCCCGATTCTAATACAAAGAGAATTAACTTCCAATTTAATGGTACAACTGGTGCTAATGCTTATGGTAGAAAGTTTTTTCAGAATACAGCACCTAGTTCACCATGTGATGGAGATATATGGTATGATACTAGTACTGGTTCTACAGGATCTCCAGATTCTTTAATTCCTGCTGGATCAAGGGTAGTATTCTATCAATCAAATGCTCCTACTGGATGGACTAAGATAACAAACCATAATAATAAAGCACTTAGAGTTGTAAGTGGTTCTGGTGGTGGATCTGGTGGTAGTCATTCATTTACAAGTACTTTTGCTAATAAATCTACAGGAAATCATACTATTACTTCAGCACAAGTACCTGCTCACAATCACACATATAATAACTACTACTTCGCAGAGAATAATGGTAATTCTGGATTGCCAAATAATAATGCAGGTTCTAGAAAAGGTAATGACTGGGATAACAATCCATTCTCATTAGGTCAAAGTACTAATAATCAAGCTGGAACTACTGGTCAATCACATAATCATGGTAGTATAGACTTGCGTGTTCAGTATATTGATGTTATAATATGTTCTAAAGACGCATAATAATGAAGTTAGAACCAGGAAAATTTTGTCCTTTGATTGGTAAAGATTGTATTCAGACGCAATGTTCTTGGTTTACTCAAGTGAGAGGAACTAATCCACAAACAGGTGAAGAAGTTGATGAGTGGGGATGTGCAGTTACTTGGGTGCCTATGTTGTTAATTGAAAATTCACAGATGCAAAGACAAACAGGTGCAGCAGTTGAATCATTTAGAAATGAAACTGTTAAAGTTGCTGATCGTTTAAGAATTGGACCTAAACCGATAAATATGTTAGAGGATAATACAATAAAATGAGTAACGAAAAACTAACTATTATACCCAGTGATAAGTTTATTGGTGTGGGATTAACAGGGTATGTCGGAATTGGTAGTGATTCTGATTGGAATTGGATTGCAGATAATATTCATGCAGTTCAGTGGAATGGTACTTCAGGACATGTTGAATATAATGATGGAACACCAGAAGTAGGATTAACTACAATATCAGATTATAAAGCAGGATATAGGAAGTGGGAAGCTGAAAGAGACAGAATTTCTACTGAACAAACAAGAATAGAAAATGAAAGAGATAATCAGGATTGGGCAAAAGTTTTAAGAAAATGGAGAAATATCTACCTAGAAGATAGTGATTGGATAGTTGCTAAATCTGCAGAAGAAGGTGTTGTAGTACCAACTGAATGGAAAACCTATCGTAAAGCATTAAGAGATATTCCTGATGGGTTAAATTTTGATACTGTTAAAGCAATGGCAAAAGGAGCACAAACTGGAGTAGGACATACTGGATGGCCAACTGCGCCAGGAGGTTGGACTTTCTCTTAAGTATGAAAATAATTGATGATTTTTTAAGTGATGATGAGTACCAAAATCTTTTTTCATTCATAACAAATAATAATTTTCCTTGGACTTATGGTAAAATTGTGACCGATGGTTATGAACTAATTGATACTGAATATTATCAATTTACACATTCTTTTTATCAATTTGATTTACCAACAACATATTTTCAGCAGGTAGAATTTTTTAGAGAGAAGTTAGAAATGGCATCTCTTGTTAGAATAAAAGCAAATCTAAATCCTAGAACAGAAACGTTACAGATTCATGATGATGCTTGGCATAATGATTTTGATAATATGACTACGGCAATTTATTATCTTAATACTAATAATGGGTTTACAAAATTTAAGAATGGTGATAAAGTAAATAGTGTTGCTAATAGAATAGTAATTTTTGATAGTAATCTGAAACATACAGGTACTTCCTGTACAGATACACATGCTAGATTATTAATTAATTTTAATTATTTCTCTAAATAAACAAAAACACCATGCCTATTAAAATAAGAAAAAGTGGTTCTTGGGAAACTGTTAGTGATGGTGCTGACGGTGCTGACGGTGCTAGTAACATACCTACTGGTTGTATCATGATGTTTTATGGTACTACTGCTCCTACTGGATGGCAGATATGTAATGGATCAAATGGATCGCCAGATTTGAGGAATAAATTTATTGTTTCTACTGGTAGTAGTTATTCTCTTTCGGCTGAAGGTGGATCAAATAGTGTATCACTTACTGAGGCACAAATGCCATCACACGATCATGATGCCGATGCATCAGTAAGTGATCCAGGTCACAAACATCAGTTAAAAGGTGGTGTTGATGATGCTGATAGTGGTAGTTATATTTCTGCAGGTGATCAAACTGGTAATCTAAATGTTGGTGCAATGGATGATGCAACAACAGGTATTAGTGTTTCAATTGATATTGATAATGAAGGTAGTGGAAGTAGTCATGAGAACAGACCACCATACTTTGCTCTTACGTTTATAATGAAACTTTAATGTTTAAGGAATTGATTTGGGTAAAGAAAAATTCTTTACCTAAAACCTTTTGTGATAAAGTAATAAAGAAATTTGAGAAAGAACCAAGAAAGAGTGCTGGTGTAATTGGTTCTAATGCTCCTAGAGTTGATAAGTCTATTAAAGATACAACAGATATTAATATTACAAATGTTAGTGGATGGGAAGAAGAAGATAATATTTTTTATAAAGCATTGCAAGAAGGGTTGGAAGAATATGAGACGTACTTAAAAAATATTCATTATCAGTGTGTTCCAAATCCTCAATATCGGATGAAAGATGCTGGATATAAATTACAAAAATATGAACCTAATGGTTTTTACAACTGGCATAATGATTGGTGTATGAGTGATAGTCGTGGATCAAGAGTTTTTGTTTTTATGTGGTACTTAAACACACTTAAAGTTAAGGATGAAGGATATACAGAATTTTTTGATGGTACAAGATTGCAACCTAAATGTGGGAATCTAGTATTTTTCCCTGCTACATGGACATATGTTCATCGTGGGAAGAGACCAAAGGTATGTAAATATTTGTGTAATGGTTGGATATATGCACAATGTTGACAAATTTTTTATCTGTGGTATAATGCAATGAGTCATATTAGTGCATTAATGGACGAAGAATATTTAATGAAGTGTGTGGTTGACCCCACCAAGAAAACTTTTTATATCTATTCTAATGAGGGAGATAGTAAAGAAGTTGCATGTGATAATACAGAACAATTTATGAATGTGCTAAGTGTAGTACGTGCTATGTGTCCTGAAGATAGACTAGTATATACAGATGCATAAATAAATCGGCTATATTTTTTCACCATGCGTAAAGTTAGAGAGAAACAAAACGGTAAAAAGTTGTGGATTGAACGCAAGGAGAATGAGAAAGAAACAACAGAAAAAGATTTTATTAAGATGCATACTGAGATGAATAATGATGCCTCTTAATTTGTTCTACTTTTTACCTAACTAAATAGAACATAGAAATATATTGAATATTTACCAATGGGTCTCAATAAGTTAGAGAATTTTATTAAGAATATCGAGGGTCGTATTCTTTATGTAAATCCAAATGATCTGGATGCCACAGATAGTATTGAAAATCAAGGAAACTCTCTTGCAAAACCTTTCAAGACGGTTCAGAGAGCACTTCTTGAATCAGCAAGATTTTCGTACATTCGTGGTACAGATAACGATATTATAGAGAAGACAAGTATACTCCTATTTCCAGGCGAACATATAATTGATAACCGCCCAGGATTTGCTATTAAGAAAGATGCAAGTAATCCTCTTCAAGCAAAGGCAGTTGCTCCAGGTGGTGCCCCTGAAACCATAGCACAAGATACCCTCACATTAAATTTAGATTCTAATTTCGACCTAACTCAATCTGATAATATACTTTATAAGTTTAATAGTATTCATGGTGGTGTTGTTGTACCTAGAGGAACCTCTTTAGTTGGTCTAGATTTAAGAAAGACAAAGATAAGACCAAAATACGTTCCAAACCCAACAGATGCTAATGTTAAGAAAAGTTCTATATTCAAGGTAACGGGTTCTTGTTATTTCTGGCAATTCTCCATATTTGATGGAAATGAGAATGGATTAGTTTATACTGATGATTCTGATTTTAGTTCTAATAATCAGTCTAAACCAAGTTTCTCTCACCACAAATTAACTGTATTTGATTATGCTGATGGTGTTAATACTGCTGCAGGTTTTGATTTAACAGATCTTGACATGTACTATAGTAAGCTATCAAATGCTTATAATAGTTCTGCTGGTAAAGATAGAGGTATTAATGAGAAATATCCTGCTGATCCACTTGGATTCTCTAAACAGAGACCAGAATGGGAAATAGTTGGTGCATTTGCTGCTGATCCTGTTAATATTTCTAATATCGAATCTGGTGATGGAAGTAGTCCAACTACTGTTGTTACTGTTACAACAGCAACAGCACATGGATTAAATGCTGGTACTCCAATTAAGATTAAAGGAGTTACTACATTAGATTATAATATTTCAACAGTAGTTCAGAATGTAACTGGTGAGAAATCATTCACATATCTTTTACCATTTGTAAGGACTAATTTACCTGCTAATCCTAGTTCTTCTAATGCAACAGTAACTATTGAGACTGATACAGTTGCAGGTGCATCTCCATATATCTTTAACTGCTCTATGCGTTCTGTATGGGGTATGAATGGTATGCTTGCTGATGGTAGCAAAGCATCTGGATTTAAATCAATGGTTGTGGCACAGTTTACTGGTGTCTCACTACAAAAAGATGACCGTGCATTTGTAAAATATAACCCAGATTCAAGATTATATAATAGTATTACAGTAAATCTTGCTAAAGGTTCTGCTCTTAATAGAGATGCGTCTTCTACTGATCCTGAGAAAGTATATCATTTAGATAGTAAAGCAATCTATAGAAGTGGATGGGAGACTAGTCATATTAAGATACAAAATGATGCTGTACTTCAGATTGTATCTGTATTTGCTATTGGATTTAATAAGCACTTTGATATTCAATCTGGTGCTGATGCTTCAATTACAAACTCTAACTCCAACTTTGGTCAATTATCTCTTGTTGCTGAAGGATTTAAGAAAGATGCATTTGATAAAGATAACCATTGCTTTATAACAAATATTATTACACCAAAAGCAATAACTGAAACTGCTCAACAGATTGAATGGCTTCCTCTTGATGTAACTAAGACAAAACAGACAGGTATTTCTAGTCATCTTTATATTGCTGATTATACAGATAAAGATGATGCACCACCAACTCTTATTCAGGGTTATAGATTGGGTGCAAATCTAGAAGATAAATTGTATGTAACTGTTGGAGCAGGAGCTCCCACTACTAATAATGCATCCATTGTTATGGTTTCTAATACAACTGGTGCTGGTACGACAGTATCTAATGGATCATTAGTTAGTGAAAAGAAATATAGAGTTACTGTTGGACCGACTGGAATAACTAATAGACTTACTATAGGTAATAATGAATTATTAACTGGTGAAAAAATAAGGGTCTTTAGTGATGATGCAGACCTTCCAGAAAATATTGAAGATAATGTAGTATATTATGTAATTAATAATGGTGATAACAATACTATATCATTAGCATCGACTAAAACTAATGCTGAAAATGGTACTGAGATTAGTATCAATGATGGAACTAATCTTTATGTTTCAAGTAGAGTATCTGATAAAGGATCTGGTGATATAGGACACCCAATTCAGTATGATAATGTACAAAATCAGTGGTATCTTCATAGTACTGTAGGTAATGCAATCTATAATGCTATTGTTGGATTTACTGGTCCTGAAACATCAACTAATACTGGTTATGTTAATAGGGTTAATGATCCAAGATCTCTTGATGATAAACTTTATAAGTTACGTGTAGTTATTCCGAAGGAAGCAATTAATGCAAAGAATCCAACTGAAGGATTTGTTATTCAAGAATCTGGTTCTACTGGATTTAGAAAAAATGCTGATGCTTCTGCAACATCAATATTAACTTCTGATTATGATTTTAATAAGAATCTAAGATTCATTAGAACTACATCTGAATCTGGTAATGTTGTAACTGTAGTAACAGAACAACCTCATAATCTAAATGTAGAAGATATTGTCAATATTAAAAAGGTAAAGAGTTCTAATAATACTACTGCTGCAGAAAATAAAGGTTATAATGGAACCTTTATTGTAACAGAAGTAAATAGTGACAAACAATTTAGATATTCTACTACAGATGTAGATGGAGTTCTTCATGCTAATCCTGGTACATTTACTAATGATGTAGCAGTTAGAGATACAGAACTTCCAAAATTTGAGAGAAATAATTGTAGAAGTAACTTCTATATTTACAGAAATGAAACTTTATCTGAGTACATTGAAGGTATTCAAGATGGTGTATATCATCTATTTGCATTAAAATCTGATAGAACAGTACCAACAGAATTTACAGGATTAAAGTATAGTCAAAGTGTTGAAGATCTATATCCTCAACTTGATAAAGATAATTATGATGATAACCCAAATTCAGCAAAATCATTTGCATTAAGAAGTCCTATAGGTGATGTTGTTACTGATGATCTTAAGAAGAGTATCACAAGAGAAAATGCAGATACTTTTATTACAGAACTTGGTATAGGTCATAAGATTAGTGGAGTTACAACAACAACTTCTCTTGCTACTATTACATTTGATAGAGCACATAAATTTGCACAAATAGTTGCAGGAACTGTTACTGCTGGTGCATCATATACTAATGGAACATATCAAAACGTCCCATTATTATCTGGATCTCAGACAGGAACATGGGCAGGTGCAACTGCAAGAGTAGTTGTTGCTGGTGGATCAGTAACTAGTGCTGAGATTGTATGTGCTGGATCTGGATATTCTACAGGTGCATTATTCTTTGATCAGACTGTTATAGGTGCTGGTAATGGTAATGCTAGATTTACTGTAAATGAGGTAACTAATAATATTGGAGATTGTGTACAAGTATCTGGTATTGGTACTGTCACTGATGGTATTGCAACAATAACTGCTATTTCTGGTAATAGTGCTATTCAGATTCCAAGAAGTGGAACTGATCTTGCTATTGCTGGTCAGTATGTTATTAATAATGGTCCATCTGCTGGACTTGCATCTACTTCTTATGTAACATCAACTAAAGTTACTACATTTAATTGTACTTCTCCTCATGGATTAGTATCTGGTAATAAATTTAGAGTAATAAATGTTTCTAATAGTAATCTCGGTGATTTTATTGTAAAAGAAAGAGTTGGTGTTAACACATTTACTGCTATAACAAGTGGTACTGTAGCATCTCCATCTCGTATTATTAAACATTCACTAGCTGCTACTAATGCAATATCAGATAATGATAATGAATCATTGGGTGCAAGAGGAATATCATTCTATGATAATACTAATTTAACTTTAAGTGCTGCAGTTCTTAAGGCTGCTAATGCTACCAGTCTTAGGATTGTTGGTATTAATACTCTTGCAAAAGCACCAATAGGATCTTATCTTCAAATTGATAATGAAGTAGTTAGAGTTTCTAGTTCTTCATTAAGTGGAACTGGTAATAATGAACTTACTGTTATTCGTGGTGTATTAGGAACACCAAAAGAAGAACATGAAATAGATTCTATAGTTAAAAGAGTTAATCCAATAGCAACTGAATTGCGTAGACCTTCTATTATTCGTGCTTCTGGTCATACATTTGAGTATCTTGGTTATGGACCAGGTAACTATTCAACTGGTTTACCACAGGTACAAAACAGAACACTAACTGATAGAGAAGATTTCTTATCACAATCACAAGAAAGGTCTTGTGGTACTGTTGTTTACACTGGTATGAATAGTGATGGTGATTTCTATATTGGTAATAAGAGGATTAATTCTGCTACTGGTAAAGAAAGAACATTTGATGCTCCTATTCCTACAGTTACAGGACAAGATCCTTCAAGATTGAGTGTTGTATTTGATGAAGTTACTATTAAAGATAGACTTACTGTTGAAGGTGGTAAATCAAAACGAATCTTATCTCAGTTTGATGGTCCTGTTACTATTAACAATGAACTTAAAGTTGAACAGAAGTGTACTGTAAATGGTGCATTAAGAGCATATAATTTAGATATTACAAGTGATGAGCAATCAACAAATGAAAATAACGGAGCACTAGTCATTCTTGGTGGTGTTGGTATTAAGAAGAATCTTAATGTGGGTGGAGACTTTAGTTGTGCAAGTTTTGGTGCTGATGGATTAGTTGTTTCTGGTATAGCAACATTCCAGAATGATGTTAATGTAGAGGGACCTCTTCATGTAAAAGATACAACACAATCAAATGGTGTTGATGAAGGTGCATTAATGGTTGATGGTGGTGTTGGTATTAACAAACAGTTATATGTTGGTGCTGGTGCTACGGTTCAGGGTAAATTGGATGTTGATTCTGATCTAAATGTTGATGGTGCTGCACAAATTGATGGTAATACCAATCTTGATGGAACTCTTACTGCTGGTGGTTTAACTACTATTAACAATGGTGTAACTATTAATTCTGCTGGTAAGAACTTTGCTATTCAGAATGGTGCTGGAACTCCTGTCACTAAGTTTGACGTAGATACTGACAATGGTAATGTAATTTCTAAAGGAACATATACTTCTACTGGAGATATGCTTCCAGAAACTGATGAAGGTGCAAGTTTAGGTTCTGCAACTAAGAGATGGGAATACATATATGCAACTAATATTACTGGTACTCTAACTGGTGGTGCTACTAAAGTAAAAACTACTGCTACGGATAGTGGAACTAATTATCTAACGTTTGTAGATGCTGCAACTTCAACTGATAAAGAAGATTTAAGAGTACATGCTAATTTCTATGTTACTCCTAATACTACAGCAGCTTCTGCTAACATGTATGTTAGAGGAGACATTACTGCATTTGCAGGTGCAGCATCTGATGATAGATTAAAGACTAATAAAGTTATACTTGATGGTGCTCTTGATAAAGTATTATCCTTAAGTGGATTTACATATAATTGGAATGGATTAGCAGTAGATCTTGGATTTGTTGCAGAGGAAAAACAGGTTGGTGTATCCGCACAACAAGTACAATCAGTATTACCAGAAGCAGTTAAGAGTGAGACACTTGATGATAAAGAAATTCTCGTAGTTAAATATGAGAAAATAGTTCCACTTCTTATTGAAGCAATTAAGGAACTATCTGCTAAGGTTGATAACCTTGAACAAAAAATATCAGATAAATAACTAAAAAACTACGATGCCTAATATAAGGAAGAGCTTTCACTTTAGAGAAGGAGTCCAAGTCGATGATGAAGTACTCGTCGTTCGTGGATCTAGGGTGGGTATTGGTACTACTGTACCTGATGAAGCGTTAGATGTTCGTGGAGATGCTAAAGTAACTGGCATAGCAACAGTTAATAATATATTCTCTTCTGGAATATCAACTCTAACTGAACTTAGAATAGGAACTGGTATAACAGTATCATCTTCTAGTGGCATTGTATCAGCAACTAAGTTTGTTGGAGATGGATCTCTTTTAACCAGTCTTCCTACTTCGGCATGGACAAGTTATGGATCAACAGGAATATATACTCATTCTAATGTAGGTGTAGGTACTGCATTTCCAACAAGAGATTTACAAATAGGTGCAGATCCTTATGCACAATCAACTCTTTCTGGTGTAGGTATTGGATCTGATGGAAATATAAAAGCTAGTGGTATTGTAACAGCATCAAGTTTTGTAGGAGATATAACAGGTGATTTAACAGGTGAAGTTAATGCAGGTTCATTAGATACTAATGCTAATGGAGTTGTTGTAACTGGAGACTTAAGTGTATCTGGTGTTTCTACAGTTAATGATGATGTTAACTTTATAGGTGCTGCAAGTACTATTCAATTCGATAAATCGGATAGTTCTTTAGACTTTAATGATAATGCTAGAATTAGACTAGGCAATAATTCAGATATACAGATTTTTCATAATTCTGGTGATAGTTATGGTTATATTAGAAATTCTAATGTACAACCCTTAAGAATAACTGGTAATCTTACGCAGATAAGAAATTCTGCTGATACTAATAACATTGCTGATTTCCAGGAAAATCTTGGTGTTCAGTTATATCACATTGGAACTAAAAGATTAGTTACATCTGGAGTCGGTGTTACTATAACATCTCAACTAGATGTTGGTAATGTTGTTGCATCTAGTGGATATGCAGGTGTTAGTGGAATAACAACAGTCGGTATTTCAACTACAGGTATTACTACAACTGGTGGTAGATTATATACTGCTGATGATATTAAAGCTGGTAATGGATTAGAAGTTACTGGTGTCTCTACACTTGGAGTATCAACATTTACTGGTGATGTAAGTTTTGGTTCTACTGTATCATTTAATGATAATAGTAAAGCAACATTTGGTGATGGTGCAGATCTTTCCATACATCATACAGGATCAGACAGTATTATAAAGAATACAATTGGTCAATTAGCATTACAAAGCCCACAGTGGGGAGTTTCTGGTTCTGGAGGACAAGGATATAATATCTATTGTGTTGCAGGCGCACAAATTCAATTATATTATGCAGGAAATGAAAAACTAAAGACTACTGAAAATGGTGTTCAGATAACAGGAATAACAACATCTACTGGAAGAGTTGATGTTAGTGTTGGTGGTACTGCATTTACAGCATTACCTACAGGTAGAGTTGGTGTAGGAACTGCAATTCCTGGAGTAGATCTTCAGATTAAGAAACCAGTTAGTTCTACATTAGAACTTATTTCTGATACTGGTACATCTACCATAAGTATTGGTAATTCTGTAGGTGCTGGTAATAGTTCTGCACAGATTAAATTTGGAAATGGATCATTAGAGTTCTTTAATAAGGATCTTGGTAGTGTAAACATGTATCTTCATTCTGGTAGTGCAGGTGTTGGTACTGGTAGATTTGATTGGCTTTATGGACAAGGTAATGATGAATTAATGTGCTTAACCCATGAAAAGAAATTGGGTATAGGTATTACTAATCCATCAAACAATCTTCATGTTGTAGGCACATCTACAATTACAAGTCATTCTTATGTCGGTGGTAATCTACATGTTGATGGAACTATCTACGGAACAGTTAACTTCCCAACTATTCTCAATAGCATACAAATAAACAATACTTCAGGTCTTTCTACATTCCATAATGTAACAATAGGCAATGTAGGTAATATTTCATCTATTGGTATTAATAATAATACTCCTAGAGTTTCCATAGATGCCTTTAGTGGACATATAATGGGAGGTAAACTTGGTATTGGTACTGCACATATTAAGGAAGAGACTTCATTAACTGTACAAGGATTAACATTCTTTAATCATATTGGAATTGGTACTACTGCTGAAGTTTCTGGAAGTGGATCTGGTACGTTACCTTCAGAAGGATTACAGGCACATGATACTACTATTGGAATTAAGAGTTGTATTACTAGGATTGAAGGAAACAGTACAATAACAACTAATGAAAGTACTTTAGTTGGTATAGGTACTACATTACCAAGAGCAGCAGTTGATTTTGCTTCTGCTGGAGATAGCACTGTTTTGGCAAATGCTAGATATATGCTTCCACCTACGATAACAACTACTCAAAGAAATGCTTTAAGTTCAGTAGTTGCAGGTGCAATAATTTATAATACTGTCGATAATAAACTTCAATGTTATAATGGATCTAGTTGGAACAATCTGTTCTAAATAATTTTTAATTATATTATTCTAAATGAAAAAAGTTGTAATTGTTGGGTCTGGGACTGCTGGATTGATTTCTGCTGCAATGATCAAAACCTATTGGGGTGATAGGGTTGATGTTTCTTTGTACCATGATGCTAGTAAAGAAACTATTTCAGTAGGAGAAAGTACGACACCATACATTAATGCTTTTCTAAGTTTTTTTGGAATACCAGCGAATGAAATAATTAGAGAATTAGATGTAACGGTTAAGTTAGGTATTAATTTTAATAATTGGATACCTAATCAAAGTTATTTTCATGGGTTTAATTCAGTTAATATTGAGGGTAGAAGAGATGACTCACCTTCAACTTATAGTATTCTAAATGATGATTTTAATAGTGGATTTTTATATAATGAACCAACTGATACTGTTCCAGAAACATTATTTAATGATTTTTCATATGGATTACATATTGATACCAAACAATTTATAGATTTTTTAACTAAGAAGTTAGAAGGTAAAATAAATCTCGTAGATGATCTAGTAGAGGATGTAGTAGTCGAGAATGGAAATATTTCTCGTATTGTATGTAAAAATAGTGGAGTGGTCGAGGGAGATCTTTTTATAGATGCTTCAGGGTTTAATAGAATCTTGTTTCAACATCTAGATCCCAAGTGGAATGACATGTCGAGATATTTACCTATAGATAGAGCAATACCTCAACAAGTACCATACGAGTTTGATGGTAAACTTCCATCTTATACTGTATCAGAAGCAACAGAGAATGGATGGATTTGGAAAATACCTATTGGAGATAGATACGGAACTGGTTATCTATATTCCTCAAAATTTACAAGTGATGAAGATGCAAGAGAAAAATATAATCAATGGTTAATTGATAATTTTAATACACAACTTGAGACAGATAGAATAATTAAATATAAACCTGGATATTATGAAGATTATTGGATAGGTAATTGTTTAGCAGTTGGTCTTTCTAGTGGATTTGTTGAACCATTAGAATCAACAGGAATACATCTTATTATTAAACAAATGTATGATTTAATATTCTTTAACTCAAATTTAGAGAATTTATCATTTAATAGAAAATCTGCTAATCTTATTAATAGAGAGTTGTATGTTGATATTATTAATTTTGTTGCTTTACATTATTGTACAAATAGAAATGACTCTGAGTTTTGGAGATATATGACATCTAATAAACTTGAATGGGTGCAAGATCTTGAAGAGAAATGTAAACATGAGTTTTTAGATATTACTATTTTTAGGAATAATCCAACTAGATCATTATGGACGTTAGATAGTTACATAGCAGTAACACATGGACTTAATATACTTAGTAAGGATGCTATAAAGAAACATTTAGAATCAAAGGTTGATGGTAATCAATTCTTCTATGGTGGAGATCAGATATTGGATGTTACAAAACAATTACATCAATATTCTATTGATAAAAAGAATGAAATTAAGTATATGTCACATAGTAAAGCATTAAAAGCTATGAGTTATTGATAAATAGTAAAAAGTATAATTATCAATGGCAGTAACAGTATCAAAAAATGGTCCTCATTTTACTTCAGGTGCTATAACATGGAGTGATTATAGAGATAAGTTTAAGAGAGCAACCACTGGTTCTGTAAGTGCGTCAGAAATGCACAGAATTACATCCACAAGTAATACAGATCCAACAATGCCTGACGCTACTGAAAATGCTTCAGTACCTACAGGTGGTACTATTGCAGCATCAAATATTAGAAATACAATTAAGTCTTATAATATAACAGTAACAGGAGATAATAGTCAGTTCAATATTGGTAGTCAGTCTTGGAATAGTAATTATAATAAGAATATACAAAAGTGGACATATTTATTTGGATCATATTATTCTAATTCTACTGGTACTCCTGCCCTTAGAACTGGATCTACAACATATAATAATACTTTATTAGTTGAAGGAACTGTAAAAGCAGCAGGTGGAGCAAAAGGACAATCACCTAGTGGTAATGGTGGTAATGGTGGTCATGCAATAGATGTTGCTGGTGGAAATAATATTCATATACAGTTGGTTGCACAGTCTCGTGTTTGGGGTGGTGGAGGAGGTGGTGGTGCTGGTGGACCTGGAATCTCAGGTGCATTTGGAACATGTAGAAAAGAATATGATATTCAAGGATGTGGTAGTCTTCCTGCATGTAATCAAGGAGGTACTGGTACTTTAATATCATCATTTACTGGTGATTGTTGTAATAAAATTAGGTATTGTGGTGGTCCTTGGAACTCATTCTGTTGGCATGAATGTTGGGGTGACTGGAATTATGGAACCTGTAGGTTTGAGGCAAACTCAACTACTCCTGGTGTGCCTGTTGGTGGAAATGGTGGACAAGGACAAGGAAATCAACAAATTAGAACTAATGGTTTTGCTGGAGCTCCTGCTGTTGCACCTTCATGTTCTGGTATTGGTACTATGAGTGGTGCTGATATGACTCTAATTGGTGGATCATCATCTACATCTGGTGGAAATGGTGGACAAGGTGGAGATTGGGGTCAATCAGGTGATATTGGAGGTGCTAGAAATTGGGTAGCAGTAACCAGTGCTGGTTGGGCATCGGCAGCGTGGATGAATGATTTTGCAGTATATCCATCAAATAATAATACTTTAAGTGGTGTAAACCATGAAAGAACATGGGATGTTTATGTATCTCAACAGACTGCACATCGTATAGATGTTAGAGCAGATAACTGGGCAGAAATTCTATGGGATGGTGCATCTCAAGGAACACTAGGTAATAATACAACATTCCCATTTCCTGCTGCATATACAAACGCTACAGTTTTTAATATATTAAGTCCTACTGTAGGATGGCATACAATAACTGCTAGAGTCTTTAATGGTACTGGAAATTATGATTGGAATACAAATCCAGGTGGAGTTGCATGGGTATTTAAGAAATCATCGTCAATCCAAGTAATTGCAACATCGAGATCTCCACATCAACAAGGAGGAATTGGTGGATCTGCTGGACATGCGGTAACTGGTAGTGGATATTATGTGACAGGTAATAATGGTACTACAGTTAAAGGATCTATATAATACAAATCATTATTTGATATGGCAGATTTAATTGATAAGGGTAAGAATCTAGCAAAGTTTTCATGGGATCTTGTATCTTATATTCAGACTCATAAAGAATCAATATTTGCTAGTGATGATTTGTATAGAGAACGCATGATGATATGTAAGTCATGCGATAAGTATAAAGAATTGGAAAATGAGTGTAAGGTATGTGGATGTTATGTACCTATGAAGGCAAAGATAATACTTGATTCATGTCCTATTAATAAATGGACACCTTCTGATAAGGAATGGAATGAGAGGTTTGATGATGTTATGAAAGAGATAGGTGAAAAATCATAGTTTTATACATACCTTTGTATGGTTGCAAGGCAGACTCTATAAAACTTTAAGAACCAAAAGGCAAACTGGCACACGAGACTCCACATAGGAGTCTTTTTTTGTTATGATGTAAGCATCAAAAGGATTTCTAATGCTTACAAGAGAAGAACAAAATGAGATTCTTTCACTAACGAGAGAGTTACTCCCATCTGTTTTAGAAGAGATTAATTTCGACCCTAATGACGGTAAGAAAGAGAAAGGACACAGAAGTGGTGAAGATTTAGAAACCACCTTTGTACGAGAATTTATTGAGAGAGACAATATAAGATTTACTGAACCAACTGCTGATAGGGCAATGGCAGATTTCTTATTTAATAGTAATAAGATCAATATTAAGTTTAGTTGTGTTAAAGGTGGACAACCAAACATGTGTGCTTGGGATAGATTATATAAGAAATTTTATGATGGAGAAATAGATTCATACTGGATATTGATGATTAATGGTCTAACACAAGAGGTATGTCTTTTTAATCTATATGAACATCTTGATTATACCAATACTGATTTAGGAACAGGACAGACGATGTTGACAAAGGCAAGATTTGTGAAATATTTTAATCAAGATAAAGACTATACAATACAGAATAAAGATGATATACTGGATAAGTTAGATTGGATTGATGAAGATGCTTGGGAAAGAATGACAAGAGCAAAAAGAAAGAAATTCAACGAAAGAAAGGAATTGCGTAATGATCGTAACTAAACATTATAATGATGATTGTGTAAAGTTTTCAGATTCGTATGAAGGTCAGTTTGACTCCGTAGTTACTGATCCACCATACGGAATTGAATATCTTGGCAATGATTGGGATTCGTACCAAAATTGTATTGCATTTAAGTCTTCTACATGGGAATCTATCTCTAGGGTACTAAAACCTGGTGGATACATGTTGATCTTTGGTGCATCAAAGACATTTCATAGACTGACATGTGCAGTTGAAGATTCTGGTCTTAAGATCAGAGATGTATTGATGTGGTTATATGGTCAGGGTATGCCTAAGAGTCAGAATATAGGTAAGAAAGATCCTAATTGGGAAGGATGGGGAACTGGTCTTAAACCTTGTTATGAACCTATATTATTAGCACAGAAACCTATATCAGAGAAGACTATAGTTAAGAACTTTCAGAAGCATGGTGTGGGTGGAATTAATATAGAAGATACTAGATTAGAGTCTGGAAGATGGGCAGGTAATGTACTCCATGATGGTAGTGATGAGGTAGAAGAACAGTTTGCTAAGTATGGTGAAAGAGGTAATGGATGGAATAGAAACTATGGTGTAGAGGATTATCAAGGTAGACAGTATGGTGGTGGAGTATTTGGTGGAGGTGGATACATTGGAGATACCACATATTGTGATGAAGGAACTGCTAGTAGATTCTTCTATTCAACTAAGAGTTCAGTTAAAGAGAGAACACATAATAGAACGATTGATAACAATCATCCTACAGTTAAGAATATGGAATTGATGAAATATCTTATCAAGTTAGTAACACCTAAAGGTGGTACAGTTTATGATCCATTTGCAGGGTCAGGTACTACCTTAATCGCAGCAAAGGAACTAGAAGTTAATTCAGTTGGTGTAGAACTATCTGAAGAGTATTGTAAGATAATACAAGACAGAATTGATGCAGTAACGTCACCATTAGAACACATATTATAAACACATTTGACATTTTATTTGTTTATGTTATACTAATCTCAACTTTCACAACCTTCTCTTGGAAGTGAAAGAGTTCTGCTACAACCTTCTTTTGGAAGTAGTTAATTAAAATAGATCAAGTTATGCCAGCGATTAAGAATCGAATGGGAGAAATAGTCCCATTTCACCCTGTAAGAGAGAGTGGGGTTCTCGACACATATTGGATGGATTACCAAGAGTATTCAACAATAGAAGAATTATACTGTCAGAGAGACACAGAAGGTCGATATAATAAAGCAAAGAGTTACCTATCAAAGTTTATACCAGAACATGCAGTAGTTACTATTGGTGTACTTACAAAACCAGATAGTATGAATGGTAAGAAGTACAAGGCAGGTAGTAGATTTAGAGTTGACTCTAATACTAGAGCATACTGTTGGGGTACTGGAGGATCAAATGAAATACCACAGGAAGTATTGGTAATTGAGTTCCATTTCCCATCATTTGAGAGACTCAAAGAGTGCTATGATACATATGACTCTATCAATGCTACAGAGAAGAATCAGGAAAAGTTCTATGGAATAATTACTGGAATGTGTAACTATGAACCTACTTCTAAGAAGGTTAAAAAGGGTGTAGTTATTACTGCATTGAACATGGCAAGTAATTGTTTTATGCCTGACGTTTATGGTAGTAAAGCACCTTCAACTGAAGCACTTCCTGGTCAGACATTCTATTTTATTGATGAGATAAAAGCATTTGACCAGTTGATTAAGAATGAATCAAACTGGAACCAAACATGGACATGTGCTGCTATCATGTCAATGAAGAAGTATGGTACTGAGAATGAAAGATTGATTGAAGGACTTCTTAGACTTGATGGTAAGAAAGCAAACACAATACCAGATGAGTGGGATGGTATCACCACTATTATTGATGAGTGGAAGACTGATGATTTCTTAGGTGAAAAGGGAACAAGATTTGCTCAGTTTGAGAATCAAGTTTCATATTGTCTTTACTATCTTGATAAGTGGATGGATGATAAAACTGTCAAGAGAATATCTAATAACTGGAAGGAAACTGCTTCTAAGTATAAAGAAACTGTAGTGTTAGACCAGTTCTTTTAGTGTCACAAAGCCCCCGAAAGGGGGTTTTTTCATGCTATAATATATTCATACAAACAAAGAGCATACATGCAATTACGTCCTCATCAGGAAAAAGCATTGGAAGCAATGGCAAGAACCTCTAAGGGACAGATCATCGTGCCTACAGGCGGTGGTAAGACTCTTATTGCTATTCAAGATGCTGTAAGACAATTAGAGGATGGTGAGAAAACTATTGTTGTAGTTGCTCCACGACTCCTATTAGCAGAGCAATTATGTTCTGAGTTCATGGAAGAGATTGAGAATCAGTTTTGTGATAAGATTAATGTGATGCACGTTCACAGTGGTGATACAAAGCATTTCAGCACAACCAAACCAGTAGAAATTGCTGAGTGGTGTAAGTTTACTTTAGGTAATAAGTTTATCTTTACAACATATCATTCACTTCATAGAATACAACAGAGTTATGCTCATGTTGATACAATATACTTTGATGAAGCACACAACTCAGTTAGGAAAAACTTTATCCCATCAGTAGAGTATTTCTCAATGTATGCTGAGAGATCTTATTTCTTTACTGCAACACCAAAGCATAGTAGAACACCATTCAAGGTGGGTATGAATGAGAGTGATATATTTGGTAATGTTATTTGTAATGTACCAGCACCTAAGTTAGTAGAGCAAGGTTACATCCTACCACCAAAGGTGAAAGTATATAAGAGTGAGATAAGACAGAAGGATGAAATTACATTTGATGTAGAATGTAATCAGATCATGGATAATATTGATGACCACAATACTAAGAAG
>MDSV01212486.1_pt1 | contig 40142 bp, 44 predicted proteins | sample 810851 | NCBI WGS metagenome assembly MDSV01 (sample SAMN05326640, study PRJNA326480) | marine metagenome | isolation source: seawater | place: Atlantic Ocean: North East | collected 2012 | reverse complement strand
GGAAGCACAGTAATGTGTGAAGCTAACCAGTACTAATTGCCCGTGAGGCTTGACCATATAATGCTCAAGTAGTTTGTAACGCTATACTAGATATTTGATCAATTTTCCAAATGCGGTTGTATCATAATTAATTTAGGGTACACCCAAAGATTTGCCTGGCGGCAATAGCAAATGTGAACCACCCGATTCCATCTCGAACTCGGAAGTGAAACCGTTTAGCGCCGATGATAGTGTGGGGTTTCCCCATGTGAAAGTAGGTCACTGCCAGGCTCTTAAACTATAAGCCCTTACTTTTATGTGAGGGCTTTTTTTTGATTAAGTTTAGTAAATTACTAATCTTCTAACTAACTCTGTGTGAGCAAGCACTTCTGTAATTTCATCATTAATTGATAATTTTGTTTCATCCATGAGTGATGGATCATCTCTTACTAAAACATATACTGTTGCGGGGTGAATGAAGAGATCTTTTGTATGATAACATTCACCGGGTGCATCAGGCAGCGCACCATCATGATGGTAATCTTTTTCTAAAATTTCGTGCTCAATATTTTCTAAGTTAGTTTTAAGCGCCAACGTTTTTGCAAGATATTCACCACATTGTGGTAATCTAAACTGAGCACTTTCAATCACGGTTTCAGATAGTTTCAATAATTCTTTAGCTTTTTTTTGAATTGTTTTTGAAGTTATATTTTTTTCTTCTAACATTGTAAGTAATTTTTTTGATTCTATTTCGTAATTTGTTAACAGACTTGCAGCTTTTGAAAGCCGATCTTTATCAGCTTTATTTATAATGTCTGTTTTTGAGACTTTGTTTATATCCTCTTCACTCATAGAAGCTCCACCTGATGACGAGAATGTACTTTGACTTGTTAGCAGAAATACTAATATCGATAGTGTTTTTAAATTCATTTTTACTCCTTTAATTTATTTAATTTTTCTATATGATAACGATTCTCATTTAGGAATGAAAGCGTTTTTATAGAGAATCCTTAGAAAGAGTAGAAAAATAACTAACTTGAGATTTTTTTATTTAAATGAGGAAGCGAGGATTTATCTCCCGCTTTCATATATTTTTTCTCGCCATCAGAAGCCGTTACATTCTCATACACACCATCATCGCGTTTTACTAATTTTGTAAAACCAACTTCCTTTAGCTGTGAATTACTAGTTGGAATACTTATAGAAGGAGGACTAATTTTTATATCAACAGGGGTTAACGCATCTGTGTCACCCAGCGAGATTTGCGCAACAAAACATACTTCTCCCCAGGTTTTTAATTTGGTGTTGACATCATGGCTGACCTCTATGGTTTTACCATTTTTTCTACAAAAATAATCATAATTCGGCATAATTTTTTACAATTTCCTTTTCATCGTATCATTCCCATTCTAACTCAGTATATGTTTTTGATACATTAGTTGAGTGCTGATAATCATGTAATAGCCATTTTAATTTATTTTCTTTATCTATATGCTCCACTGCTTCATTTATAAATTTTCCTTCGGCAATAGCTTCACGAGTTTTATTTAATAGTATTTTAAAATATTCCTCTTGTTGCTTCAAAGCTACCTCCAATGAAGATGCAACTTTGCCATGACCCGGGATTACGAGCTTTGTATCTAATGTTTTTAATTTCTCTATGGTTTTTAACCAGCCTTTTAAGCTACCCGTTAATGATGGAATTCGTTCTCTGAATATTAAATCTCCCGCCCATAGTGTTTTTGTTTTCTCATCGATTACTACAATATCGTTATGACTATGCGATGTAGGGAATGGTATTAGAGTTAAAATACGATTTCCTAACTCCAATTTAGTCGATTTTTCGATTAGAATATTTGGGCTAATGATATCTGATTCTTCTGCATCTTTACTCAAATTCTTCTTGAATTGACTCAGAAAGAATTTTTTATTTTGATTAATTGCATCTCGAAGGTTTTTATGGCCAACAAAGTCTGGGTTTTCTTCCGCAAATGATTTGTTTCCTAAAATATGATCATAGTGAATATGAGTGTTGATAACATAACATATTGGTTTTTTTGTTATTTTACGTATACTTTTTTTAAGTTTTCTTCCGATGTTAATTGACCCCCCAGTATCAATAACTGCTACACAAGTGTCACCAACTATAAATCCAATATTGGCAATATCATCATTTTTTTCAGCCTCAATTGAAGCATGCTTGCCAATGTGAACATAATTTTTCTCAGCAATTTCAATTAAATTAAAGTCTGAACTTATTTCAGATGCGAAAGCTATAGACGATATAGTTAATATTACTAGACAAGCAATAGAAAAGTCTTTCCTCATAGTAGCCATTAAATTTTTATCCAAAATTAATTTCAAAAACATACCTAGTAATTAGTAACCATTACTTTCAATTCTAACCATAACGAATTGATATATATAATACAAATATTCTTCTTGAAATTATTGAAATTAAGACTAATGTATTAAACAGAAAAATTACTTTTTTATAGAAACAGTTCACCCTTTAGTTTCACTACTGTACAAATGAAAAAATAGGAGGATAAAGTCAGCATTAAGCATTCCAAATACTTTCATTCATATATATTTCCAAATTGTTTGGAGAGGAGATGCAATGTTTGAACAAGATAAAGAAATTGTAGAGTCTTTGTTGGATAATAATAAAAATTTCAGAAGACTATATAATAAACACTGTCAGTTGAAGAGCAAAGTAAAGGAGGCAAACGAGGGTAATATTATCATTGATAACTTATTTCTAGATGGTCTTAAAAAAGAAAAACTACAAATAAAAGATCGCTTGTCAATAATTATAGAGGATTATAGGCATAGCCATACATAACATTTCGCAAGCTAGAGTAAATTAAAGGCCCTGACGAACAGGGCTTTTTTATTGAACCAATAAAATCCCAATTACTAACAACATGCTTGCTAAGATTGTGCGCATAATATTATCTGGTATCAGTCCTCCTACATGACTTCCTAGATATATGCCAGGTAATGAACCGACGATTAAACTAAAAAGTAGGACATAATCAACAGTTCCTAAGTTTGCATGTCCAATTCCTGCTATTGCAGTTATAGGGATAGCATGCGCTAGGTCTGTTCCGACTATTTCAATAGTTTTGTATTTTGGGTATAAGAAGAAAAGAAAGGCTGCTCCGATTACGCCAGCACCGACAGATGAGAATGTTACTAATGTTCCAATTAGAATACCGGCAAAAATAGTAAAAGCGTCAGTATATTTGCTATGCAATACTTTCATAAATGCAAAATGTTGGTCTTTACTTAATTTTTGCCATTGACTACGAAAAATTAAAAAAATTGCGGTTAATATCATCGCAAAACTTAGTGTATTCAATATCAACCCATCATAATTAATTCCTGAATTATTAAGTTGTTTAATAATAAAGAGTGATATGAGTGAAGCAGGAATACTTCCAATGCACAACAGACTAACAACTTTCCATTTTATATTGCTTTGTTTTTGATGTGCAAATACACCTACTGATTTTGTTATTGCGGCATACAATAAGTCTGTCCCAACGGCAACAGCTGGCTGAATATTGAATCCTAGTACAAGGATTGGAGTCATTAGAGAGCCTCCACCCACACCAGTCATACCAATAACAAAACCAACAGAGAAACCCGCTGCTATTTTGAATAGAAATTCTATAGTGAATATAAATTCCATTTATTTTTATCGATTTATACTAGATAAAATCCAAATTATTATGTGTATCAAGCATATCTTCCACTATTTCTTTTTCACTTATTTTTTTAGATTACCAGAGTGAAGGCCACATTCTTTCTGTGTCGCATCTTCCCACCACCAACGACCTTCGCGTTCATGCTGATTTGGTAAAACTGGGCGAGTACAAGGCTCACAACCTATACTTATAAAACCTTTATCATGTAAGCTATTAAAGGGCACGTCATTGCTTCTTATATATTCCCATACTTGTGTTGATGACCAATTTGAAAGTGGGTTAAACTTTACTAATTGATTTTTTTCTGTTGAAAAAGCTCCGTCATTTTCAACAACAGGAACACTAACTCTTGTTCCTGGACTTTGATCTTTACGTTGACCTGTAATCCAAGCATCTAGAGTACTAAGCTTTCTTCTTAATGGCACAACTTTACGAACTCCACAGCACTCCTTATGACCATCTTTATAGAAACTATACAATCCTTTTTTAGCAACAAATTCTTGTAGAGATTCGGTGTCTGGAGAAAGCACATCAATTTCAATATTATAGTGTTCTCGTACTTGTTCGATGAAACGGTAGGTTTCTGAGTGCAAACGTCCAGTGTCCAGAGAAAATACTTTGACATCTTTTTTTATTTTTTTAGCGATGTCTACGAGAATTACATCTTCAGCACCACTAAAGGAAATGGAGATATTATCAAAATTTTCAAGGGCCAATTTTATAATTTTCTCGGGAGCTTCATTATCGTATTCATTTGCTAATTCTTCTACATTAAATTCTATTTTACTCATGGTGTTATTTACTCAAGTTGATATATTTTTGTTTTATAGTTTTAATTAGGGTCGAGGATTTTATCAGAAAGTGTTGCTCTGCGAGCGACTTTTTGTCGAAATTACTGTGTTATAGGCATAAATATGCCGAAATATACTAATGCGGTCTGCTTTGTATCAAGTTCTTGAGGTTACATTAAGCTAAGGCTAAGACTATTATCTGCGACATATTTTGCTGGTATGAAGGTTCCATGTGAAGATAGATCGGTGAGATACAGCATGTTAGTTTCAGCACCCTCAATTACGACATGCATACGTGATATATCTCGTAAATTTTGACTCATAACAATATCGCTATCACTTCCTCGTCCGATTACATTTTTGCCACTTTTTAATTTATGGTATCTGCCTGATTCATCAACAAACTTTATACTTGATTCTTCACCTACAATTGAACATTGATGATTTGATAATAGAAGAGCAATCTTATCACCAGCATTAATATGAATAGCTATATTTTCACCTTTAGAGAGCCTCTCCATTTCTTGTTCCTTAGAAAAACTCTTTGTTATGTTTTGTTTTGCATTCTTACTATGAGATATGGACGATTTTAGTATTTCTTTTTTCTTTTCAGCATAAAACTCCTGTAGAACTTCTTGTATAGATGAAAGATATTGCAAATATTTAACCATAGCAATATGTCTAAACTCATTTAGTTCATCGTCACCATTATGAAGAGCACTTATTATTGTTCGCCAGCCATGTTCTTCTGAGAATGTATTTATATCTATTTCGCGCAGCGAACGATTAATACTGCCAGGTTGTGATATCGATGCCGATAGTATCGAAACCAATTCTTTTTCAATAACCTTTATTTTTTTGTATTCTTTTTTTAATTCACCAAGAGTTAGTTTCATTGCTCTTTTGAACTTTGCTACAGGCAATGACGTTCGTCCTACTAAACTAAATTCGAACTCAGCTAGAGAGCTAAATTTGTAGGTTTGTTCACCAATGGCAAATTGCATTGGTTTTGATAAAATATTCGTTAACATATTGATAAGAATTATAGTTCAGAGTACATATCATGAGTAATGAAAGCTTGTGAAATTGCTCACATTAATTACTATAACCTTGTGAAATAGTTCACATTTCTAGCTCTATCTGTGAAGTAGTTCACAATTATTTGAAATTAGTTTTTAGAGCAGTAAAGGAATAAAAATCATGTTCAAAACAATTATTGATTCCAATGTACTTTTAAATCAATTGGAAGATGATGATCTGGTAATTTTCGATGTTCGATATGATCTAATGGATAAGGTAGCGGGAAGAAAAGCATATCTTCAGTCGCACATTCCTAGCGCTATTTATGTTGACCTAAGCTTGGATTTGAGTAGATCCCCTTCAACAAATTTGTCAAGACACCCTTTGCCTGACAATGAAACCATGAATACATTATTTTCTGAGCTTGGGGTTAACAGAAATAAACAGGTGATTGTTTATGACGATGCATTTGGTTCAATTGCTGCTCGACTATGGTGGATGTTAAATCATATGGGTCACGAGAATGTGGCGGTGCTTGATGGAGGTTGGAGTCAATGGATTAATTTAGGAGGGCCTGTATGTTCAAAAGATGAAAAACCTAAGCTGACTAAATTCAACAATACATCATTAAATAACGATGTCGTAAATATACACCAAGTAAGTAATTTTAATTTAATTATTGATTCAAGAGAGCCATCTAGATATTCGGGAGAGCTAGAACCAATTGACAAAAGAGCTGGTCATATTCCAAATGCAATCAATAGATTTTGGAAAAATAATTTGAGTACGACAGGGTGTTTTAAAGAGCAGAATATACTTTTGCAAGAGTTTAAAGAACTTTTTGGTGAAGTTCCGTCCGAGGATGTTGTATTTTATTGTGGCTCTGGTGTAACGGCATGCCATAATTTATTAGCCACTGTTCATGCTGGATTCAATCCATCAAGATTATATGCTGGCTCATGGAGCGAGTGGAGTGCTACACCAGGGCGTGGTATCGAAACATCAAATTAATTTTTCTAGACTAAAAAACCATGACTCATTCATCAAAAATTAGATAAAGATATTGTGATTTCTATCGACATAGATAATCATTCAGTCCCGTATAATTGATTTAAAATGGAATGGAACACATAATTTAGTTGTATTTAATTATTTTTTGGGATTCCTTATGGAAAATGTATTTAAAGAAGCTTTAAAGATAGCAGCACTTTTGCTTATGAGTGCTAGCTTTATTCATGCAGGCCAAAATGATTCTGTCGATATGCAGACAATTGATTATGTCGATGATGAAGATGACGCGAATACTTCTTTAGTAGAGGATATTGCTGCTGGCGAAAAAAATGGGGAATTAAAACTACAGACTGATGAAAGCATTGCGCAACCAGTTGATGTAATACTCGTGCTTGATAACTCGGGTAGTATGAAAAAAAATGATCCCGAATTTTTAGTTGGAAATGCAATAAAAGAGTTTATCAGTCAAGCAAGTGAAAATACGCGAGTTGGGATTATTATTTTTGCTGAAACAGCAGATCTCAAAGTTTCTTTATCAGCATCATCTTACGCAAATCACGAAGAAGCTTTAAATAGCATCAAAGAAATAAACTATAAAGGTCAATACACGGATTTTCCGGCTGCTATAGAACGAGCGATTTATGAGCTTAAAGAGACCGCACGCGAAGATGCTCAAAAATCGATCATTTTTATGACAGATGGCATAGTAGATACAGGAGATGCCGGTCGTGATTTAGAGAAGTCTAGATGGATGCGTCAAGAATTGGCTGCTGACGCTGCTGACAATGAAATAAAAGTATTCGGAATAGCTTTTACGGAATCAGCTGATTTCCAATTAATCCAGTCAATTTCTCAACAAACATCTGGGGAGTATTTTCGCGCATTAACCGCTACGGATTTACAAAATGTTTTTGTAGAAATTGAGAATATTATAAATGAAGCAGCTGATTCATTAGTCGTTTTAGAATCAGATGAGATTTTAGTATCGACTGATATTCAGCCTGATGTATCACAGGTTATTTTAGATAATGCAGAAATGGATAACGTTGCTGATACAATAAGACCCAGAATTGAAGCTGTTGAGAAAGCTTTATATGATTTAGAGGGGCCAGCTTTACTTTCATCTAGTTCGCTATTAGCAATAATATTATTATTCCTTGTTATGACTTTATTGTTTTTATTTTTACAAAGAAAACGGTTATTGAAAGTCGATAAAAATGATTTTGTTCAAGAAGCCTACATAAATGATCCTGAAGGAAAAACTAATAAGCAGGCACACATTCTTGATGAAAGACCTAAAATGATTGGTCGTGTTGCTGGAAAGGATACAGATCACATGGATTATATTGTTGTTAATGAATCAACTATTAGTCGTCGACATGCTCTAATAGAATATAAAGACTATTCATTCTGGATCATTGATCAAGGAAGCAGCAATGGAACCTTTATAAATAATGAAAAAATTAATAATGAAGTTAGATTGAAACATGGTGATAAAATAAGACTTCATAATTATGAGTTTGATTTCATTGTTCCTGAGATGGATGAAAACGATGAAACAATTGTATATACCCCAGGAATGAAGCCACTTGTTGATGATGACGGTAATAAATTGGTTTCTGAAGAAATAACATACGGTCTAGAGGAGATCGCAAATAACCCCATTAAATCAAAGGCTACCCAAGTAAGTAATGCATCTGATATATCGAATGATGAAGAGGTTACAGTAATTCATAATACAAGTCACGAAGGCGTCACTGACCTAGATTTGGATAATGATGCAGCTAGTCTGATTAATAAGGATATTGATGAAGAAAATATAGATGACGATGACGATGATGATGATGATACAACCGTGATTAGTACAATCAATAATTAAAATATACTCTAAATTTTTTTCAAAAATATTTGGTAGGTATCGCAAACTACCATCAAAAACAATAAGACCTTACCAATGAAGAAAGAATACCCTAGACTTTTAAAAATCATTTCTGATGGAAATTTTCATTCAGGTGAAGCGCTAGCGGTTAAATTAGGTGTTTCTAGGGCTGCAATATGGAAATCGATCAAATCACTTCAAAAAAATGGTTTAGAAGTTTCTGCAATTCCAGGAAAGGGTTATTGCTTAGATAATAAATTTGAACCGCTATTAGCTAATGAAATACAGAGCATGATATCTAGAAGAGCCCAAAAATGCTGCAAGGATATCAATGTTGTATTAGAAATAAAATCAACAAACTCATATTTTCTTGATCAATTAAATCAAAAAAAATCAATTCATGGTTCCGTTTTGCTTGCTGAATACCAATCAGACGGAAGGGGTCGTAGAAACAAAAAATGGTTATCACCCATTACTAGTGGTATTTGTTTCTCCTTAGGGTGGCGTTTTGAAGTAATGCCAATAAATTTGGGGTTATTATCCTTATATATGGGTCTTGCAATAGCGCGAGCTTTGAAGTCTTTAGGGCTTAAAGGAATTGGTTTGAAGTGGCCCAATGATGTTATTGTAATGAATCATAAAATAGGCGGAATATTACTCGATATTCGAGGTGAAAGCGCCGGACCTTTAGATGTTGTAATTGGTGTTGGGGTCAATTATAAATTACCAAAAAAAGAAATAGTTAATATTGATCAATCTATAATTGATATATCTAATGCTTCGAAGAAATATTTATCAAGAAACATGATAGCCGCTAATTTAATATCTAATATTTTTGAGATACTTAATGATTTGGTAATTGGTAGCAATTCAAATTTAATAAAAGAATGGCGAGAATATGATTGTTTTTTTGATCAAGAAGCTAAATTAATATTAGCTAACGAGGAAATAACGGGAACATTGAAAGGAATAAACGATCAAGGCGCATTATTAATATCAGTAAATGGCAGGCTATTGAGTTATAATTCAGGCGAAGTTAGTTTAAGAATATAAATATGAAACTCTTATTAGATATAGGTAATTCATCGGTCAATTGGGCTAGTGAAAAAAAATCAAAATTTTTATCACAAGGCTCGTTTATATATGATAAAGAGAATGTTGAAGGCAGTTTAAAAAATAATTTATCGCTTACAAAAGAGACCTCAAAAATACTATTATCCAATGTTGCTGGATTAGAAGTCTATAATTCTCTAAATTGCTGGATAAAAAAACACGGGGATATTGAGTTATGGCAATCATCTGTAGATGAGAAATTCAAGGGCCTAAGCACAAGCTATACTGAATCTAAACAGATAGGAATTGATCGCTGGCTAGCAATGGTAGCAAGCTGGGATAAGTATCACTCATCATTATGCGTAGTAAATTGCGGTACCGCACTCACCATTGATCTAGTTGATATACATGGGCATCATTTGGGCGGATATATTATGCCAGGTGCTGAATTGATGCATAAAGCTTTAATGAGAAATACCGATAAAATCAATGTTAGTATGACGAATATAGCATCACTAGATTATGCCTCAAATACACAGGCGGCAGTAAATAATGGTGTTTTTTTAGCTTTAGTATCTGCCATTGAGCGCATTGTTAATAAATTTTCAGTTGAATCAGGTGTCATGCCAAAATGTATTATTTCGGGAGGCAATGCTGAATTGATCGAACCATTACTCGAGTATCAATTTGAGTTCGAACCTAATCTTGTTTTGCGTGGTCTTTTAATCGCTCATAATACTTCAATATAGATTAGCTATTTACCTTTAATTTTTCGTATAATCTTTTAGATATCATACATAGTAATAAAACAAGGGATGGTGATTTGCCCCGATAGTTAAATGGTATAACCGATGATTTGTAATCATCTATTGGGGGTTCGATTCCCTCTCGGGGCTCCACTTTAGTTTATGAGGATTTATGGGATTTTATTTTATCGACTAAAAAAATATATTATATGCAAATAGTCAGGAACATTTTATTAGTTTTTCTTCTAACCGTCACGTTGGGTAGTAACTCCTATTCGCAAGTTACATATAGTGAAATTCAATTACTTATAGATAATGAAAAATATAAAGATGCACTCGATTTAACTGAAGACCATCTTTCTCGCAATAAATCTGATGTTAAATTTCAATTTTTAAAGGGCCTGATTTTAACGAAGCTAGGTAGATATGATGATGCGGAGAAAATATATTATAGAATAGCTGAACAAAATCCAAATTTACCCGAGCCTTTAAATAACTTAGCGGTAATTTATGCAATTCAGGGTAAATATTCACAAGCACAAGACGTACTTAAAAAAGCATTGAGTTCTAATAAAAATTACGAAACTGCCTATAATAATCTTAGCGATATTTATGCTAAAGCTGCTAGTCATGCGTATAACCAAGCATTAGGTTTAGAGAAGGGTAAGGCGGATAGTAAAGAGAAATTATTGATTCTTAGTGAACTAAATTTACCTGAATCTGAGATTATTGAATCGTTGAGTAGCGAAAATTTAGAGCTTAAAAGCGTATTAAAGGATATAGAAAAAGCGCTTAATGAAAATAAGTTAGCTATGAAAATTAAAAATCAACAATTAGCTAAACTCGGCGAAACTCAGAGATCAATTCAAAAATTAATGCAAGAAAAATTAGAACTTAATATGACTATAAAAGAGCTTAAGGGTTCTTTGGATGAAGTTATGTACTCACTCACACTTAAAGATGAACAATTAGCTAAGCTTGAAAAAACAGAAAAAGCTCTTGCATCACTATCCAATACAAATAAAGATCTTAAAGATAGACTATTGAGAACTGAAGAATCACTGGGACAATTAAATAGCTCACTAGTACTTAAAGATGAACAATTAGCTAAGCTTGATCAAGGGTTTAATGCGACGGTTACAAATGCGTTAAAAAAAGAAAATAATAATCTAAAAGATAAAGTAAAAGAGAGAGAAATATTGCTTGATGAGCTTAAAAAGTCAGTCGCTGCAAAAGAAGAAAATGAAAATACTAATAAATTGAGTGAACAGAAAAAAGCCATTGAATTAGCTATAAACCAATGGGCGAGCGCTTGGTCTTCAAAAGATGTAGAGGGTTACATCTCAAGTTATGCAGATGATTTTAAGCCTTCAAGAGGGTTAAGTAAAAATAAATGGGAAAAACAAAGGCGTGAACGTCTTGCAAACCCAGCTTTTATCAAGATAACATTAGTTAATCTGAATATTGAAATTAACGATAACGGTTTTGCAAAAATAAGATTTAAGCAGGAATATAAATCAGACACATACAGTGATGAAGTTGAAAAAGAGATAACAGTTATGATGTTTAAGGATAAATGGTTGATTACACGTGAGAGAGTACGTTAATGAGCATAAGATACAAAATTATAGCCTCAATATTATTTCTTCAGTCAAATATTTTATCAGCTGAAGGCAATTCTAGTGGAGAAATATCTTTATCTGAGGCAGAAATATCAATATATTCAGAAAAAGCATTAATTCAGGCGGTTGAGTATGTCAGAAATAATGAAATAAATAAGGCTATTGAGGAATTAAATCAATTACTAAAAACAAACCCCAGCTTTAATGCAGCTCAACTTATGTATGCGGACTTAATGCTATCTCGATCAAAAGCAATAACTGATTTTGGTAATATAACAAGCGCCCCTTTTAATCATATCGATTCATTGCTAACTGAAGTAAAAGCAAGATGGGATTTTCATAAAAACTCGGTTGATAAAAATAAAATACCGTCATCTTTAATAAAATTAGCTAATACACAAAGCCATGTAATCGTTGTCGATGCTCAATCCTCTCGATTGTTTTTATTTGAAAATGATAATGGTGTTCCTAAATTAAAAAGTGATTTTTATGTCACTATTGGTAAAAATGGTACAGGTAAATATACCGAAGGCGATCAGAAAACACCCATTGGGGTTTACTTTGTAACTGGTTTTATTCCATCTGAAGATTTGCCCGATCTTTATGGCGATGGTGCATTTCCGATTAACTACCCCAATGCCTGGGATCAAAGACATAATCGAACAGGATATGGAATATGGCTTCATGGCACTCCAAGTAAAGTTTATAGCCGTGCACCGAAAGATAGCAATGGATGTGTCATTGTTAGCAATAATGATTTGAATACATTAGCTGACTTTATAGATGAAGGAAAAACGCCAGTGATTATTGCTAATTCTATAAATTGGATAAATAAGAAAGAATGGAAAAAAAGAAATGACAATTATAATTTATTTGTCGAACAGTGGCGTCGAGACTGGGAAACGCGTAATGTAAAATTATACTTACGTCATTATTCAAAAGAATATACAGGCCTGGGTAAAAATTATGATTCATGGGTCCAATATAAAAGTAGAGTTATACCTACAAAAAAATTTATTAAAGTAGACCTATCAAATAAAAGTGTTTTTCTCTATCCAGATATTCCTGATTTAATGGTTGTTACTTTTTTACAAGATTATAGTAGTGATACTTTTCGTAGAAAATTTGTAAAAAGGCAATACTGGAGAATGGAGGAAGATGGAAAGTGGCGTATTATATATGAGGGCACCGCATCCTAGTGATTTTTATTCGGGGTCGTAATCATACTCTTGTGTTGCACTGCCATCATTCTCAACGATATTTTTACGTAGCCAACCCACTAAATCACGCCAAATATTACCAATTTCTTCTTTTGTAGGCATAATTCCGGCATATGGAAGCTCCACGGTAATTATAGGAATTTGACGTTGTACACCCGCAAAGTTTCCGAGAGAACCTGGGTACGTACCAAGATAGCTTAGGTAAAGACTACCTAATTTATCAGGCGCATTTCTGGGACCATCGTGATCAATTACTCCGTATGGCGCGTGTATAGCTAGAATTACATCAGGCTGAAAAGTATTTATATGGCCAACTAACCAGTTTGATTCCGGCTCACTCAGCGCCTCTGGACCTGGATAATATCTCGGATCTTTCCCTTTTTCTTCTATCCAATATTTTATTGCCGTATTCTCCCAGTTCTGTGAATCTGGCATTGGAAAATTGCGGTTTAAATCAACATTATTTTCATTCATTCGTTGCGATTTTTTTCTCAATAAACCATCTGGATTTAGTAATGGAACAATATTCCAATGAAATAGACCGCTATGATGTTGATTGAGTATTTTCAGCCATTTGAAAACTATACTTACCGATGAATACTCATCACCATGAATACCACCTATTAGTAATACCTTACCCAGAGGGAGACGATTTTCTAATGGCGGATATTCCTTAATTAAAATTACATCATCTTTAACTGTCCATCCGTCAGTTACAGATAATTTAATATCCAAACAATCATTAATACTGACACTTCCTAGTTTAGAGCCTATCCTTTTACATTGGTCATTAACCGGGCTCATCTCATCTCCTGCTATCAATTGCGATGACAAGAAGAATGAAACTAGGAAAGTTTTTAATAAAAGAACCATTTTGTTATTCATAATAGTTAAAAAATAATCCAATAAATATTACTAGTCCAAATAAATTATTATTTAAGAATGCTTTCATACAATTATTTCTTTTTCTATTCTTTATTAAATATAATTGATATATAAATAAGCATGCTCCAATTACTAAGCCAATATAGTACTCGAAACCTAGGGAAGCTTGCCTTCCAAATATAGCTAGCGCAATAATAACAAGCCCTTGAATTATACCAATAATTATACGATCAGCATCGTCGAATAAAATAGCAGTCGATTTAATACCAATTTTCAGATCGTCGTCACGATCTATCATTGCGTAAATAGTATCATACGCAACCGTCCAAAGTATATTAGCAATGAATAGCAACCATGCTATCCGTGGTATAGAGTTGGAGGTTGCAGCAAAAGCCATAGGAATTGACCAACTAAATGCTATTCCTAAAAAAAATTGAGGAATATATGTATAACGTTTAAGAAAGGGGTAAGCACTCGCTAGAATAATTGCTACGAATGCAAGCTGAATCGTTAACTTATTTGTTGTTAAGACTAATAAGAACGATAAAGAAACTAAGATGCAAGCAAAAATAAATGCATCAATTGAAGATAGTTTATTCGCTGCTAAAGGCCTATTCTTTGTACGTGCAACAAATTTATCAAGATCTTTATCAATAATATCATTCAAAATACATCCAGCTGAGCGCATTAAGATAACACCTAGAATAAATACTATCAGAATACGATTATCAGGAAATCCTTCTGCAGCTATCCATAATCCCCAAAGAGTAGGCCATAGTAATAAAAAAATACCAATAGGACGATTTAGTCTTATTAATAATAAATATTGCTTAAATTTTTCTAGTTTTAATTTAATTATTTTTAGGTTCATAATTATGTATGTTTTTAATATATAGAAATAAACTTCTATGTTCCCATAAGTGCTGGGAGAAAAATTTCAATAACAAGTAAAGGTTTACTATTTATATAGAATATCGATTGTCTGGCGAATAGGCTATAGGGTATTTTTTCATCCAAAGTGATTTTACTATGACTTATATCCTGGAGCGAAATCTTTCCATACTTAATATTTTTACGATGGGCTTTTTTATTTTTGAATAGTACTTCTCCAAGTGGACTATGTCCCAATCTCGTAAGTTTTTGATTTTTTCTATCGAGCGTTTTTCTAGGGATAATAGTACGAGCATATACCAGTTTTTCATTATTACAGCTTAAATAAGATTCCCTCACAAAAGAATTTTCATTATTACGTAGTGATAGAACTCGCATTTCATCAGGTAATGCTTTGCACCATGATTCATTTATTAAACTTATATCAAATCTTCCTGTACATTTTTTTTGTAAAAGACGCGTTAATGAACCGCTTTCAAATATAAATTTTTTTAGGTGTTTGTTTTTGACAGCGAGTCTAACAATTTCTTTATTTTTCCAACTTATTTTCAATTACATGTTTTCCATTTTATACATTACTATATTCTTGTTTTTTTCCAAGCCATCGGTTAATTATTAGTTCTACTTTTTTTGGTTCAGTTCTAATTAATTTTATAGCTATTTTCTGAATCTTTGTTAGTAGATATGCATCTCTTTTTAGATCGGCAATACGAAGATCAGGTATTCCTGCTTGTCGTGTCCCCAAAACTTCACCAGGACCACGTAATTCAAGATCTTTTTCAGCAATTAAAAAGCCATTATTAGTAGTCCGCATTGTTTCAAGCCTTTCTTTTGCTAAGTCACTGAGTGGTGATTGATAGATTAACATGCAGTGGCTTTTCTCATTACCTCTTCCGATTCGACCACGAAGTTGGTGCAATTGAGAAAGCCCTAGTCTTTCCGCATTATCAATTATCATTAAACTAGCATTCGGAACATCTACGCCAACTTCGATTACTGTTGTTGCTACCAAAAGGTCTATTTTTTTAGTTTTAAAATCCCTCATGATTTTTTCTTTTTCATTTGGTTTCATTCGCCCATGTATTAAGCCAACATTAATTTTAGCTAGTTTTTTATTGAGCTGTTCAGCAGTTGTAATTGCGGTTTCGCATTGTAGGGACTCTGACTCATCAACTAGAGTGCATACCCAATATGCTTGACATTTTGTATCAAGTATTCTTTTCTTTATGCTTTCTATTATTTCATTCCTTTTCACATTTGCATGACTAGTAGTATTGATAGGTATCCGACCCGGAGGAAGCTCATCAATTATAGAGTGATCTAGATCAGCATATGCAGTCATAGTCAGTGTTCTTGGTATAGGAGTTGCGGTCATTATTAATTGATGTGGATATACATCAAAAGATTGTCCTTTTTCAATTAATGCAAGTCTTTGATGCACTCCAAATCGATGTTGCTCGTCGATAATAACTAGGCCTAAGTTGGAAAAAATGACACTTTCTTGAAATAAAGCATGGGTTCCTATCACAACAATGGGATTATTATTTTTTAGTTTTTCTTGAATGATTTCTTTCAATGATTTCTTTAACTTACCTGTTAAAAGAACTACATCTATATTTAATTTCTCGAACCAGGCATAAAAATTTTTATAATGTTGTTCAGCAAGAATCTCAGTTGGAACCATAATTGCTACTTGATAATTATTTTCGATTGTTTGTAGTGTAGCTAGAGCTGCTATTACTGTTTTACCTGAACCAACATCTCCTTGTAAAAGTCTCAGCATCGCAGAACTTTTATTTAAATCGGATGCTATAGTTTTAGATGCTTTTTTTTGAGCATTAGTTAATTTAAAAGGTAATTTTTCTATGAACTGGGGTACGAGATTTTTACTTATTTCTATAATAGGCGATTTCTCTTTTTTAATTTCATTGCGAAGCTCTAGAAGGCTCAGTTGATGCGCAAGAAGCTCCTCTATTATTAACCTTTTTTGTGCAGGGTGAATTTCCCTAATAAGACTTTTGATATCTGCTGTGATAGACGGGCAGTGAACATGCTCAAGCGCATCAGTCAATGTTGGTAGATTTTCTTCTAATAGCACTTCATCAGGCAGTAGTTCAATAATATTTTTTCTATGATTTTTTAAGACATCCAGTGCTTGCTGAATTAATTTTCGTATTCGCGGCTGTTGCAAACCCTCAGTACTCGGATAGACTGCTGTTAATTTTTTTTCCAATTCAATATCATCGTTACTTTGAATTAGACGATATTCAGGGTGTACTATTTCCAAAGAACTCGATCCTTTTCTAACTTTCCCATAACAACGTAAGATCTGACCTCTTTGTAATTTATTTTGTTGTGATTTGGAAAAATAAAAAAAACGTAAAATAATTGCACCAGTACCATCGCTGATGCGGCATAGTAGCGACCTACGTCTCCCGTAACGAACTTGAGTTAGTTCGATTTCACCCTGCAAGTACGCATCAGCACCTGCTTTTAATTCGCCAAGAGGAATTAAACGTGTTCTATCGATATAACGGTAGGGCAGATGAAATAATAAATCTTGTATTTTATTAATTCCAATATTATTCAATTGCTCCTGTGATCGAGGACCGATTCCGTTCAGAGATGTTATTGGATCTGATAAAATTAATTGTTTTTTTATTATCAAAGTAAAATCATGCTTAGAATATTTTTATATTATCATTATTGCATCCATTTCAACCATTGCATTTTTAGGTAAGCTTGAAACGCCAATAACCGCACGAGCTGGATATGGTTCCTTAAAATACTCGGTCATAACTTTATTAACTAATGGAAAATCGGACAAATCAATAAGAAAAATATTTAATTTACTTACATCTGATAAAGTTCCCCCTGCAGCTTTCGCAACAGCAGAAAGATTCATAAAAACCTGTGAAATTTGTTTTTCTATGTCACCTTTAACCATTTCCATTGTTTCCGGTATTAGCGGTATTTGCCCAGACATGTATACAGTATTTCCTATTTTTACAGCTTGCGAATATGTTCCTATTGCTTTAGGCGCATCATTAGTAAAGATTATTTCCTTTTGCATTATTATCTCCTTATATCTCCTTTGATATAATGATAGTCAATTTCTATCTATTTGCGAGACACTTTTTATTAGTCTAATTTTTCTAATTACTTTTGCTAAATGAACTCTATTTTTTACTTCTATAATAAAACGTAAAGATGTTTGACGATCATCGCGTTCTTTCATTTCTACACTATTTATATTGGCATCGGCATCTGCAATAGTTGCAGCAACAGTAGCAAGCACACCTCGCTTGTTGTTTACATTCATATGAATGTGAACTTGATATTCACCTTCATTACTAGATTCCCATTCAACATTAATCCATTTTTCTTGTTGTTTTCGATATTCAGTTAAATTTTTACATATTTGCCGATGAATAACTATACCTCGACCTGCTGTAACAAACCCATGTATTGGATCTCCGGGTATTGGGCTGCAACATTTCGGAAACTTTACAACCATACCCTCAGTCCCCTTAATTGATAGCGGGATGGTATTTTTTATCGATTTTTCTTTTTCATTACTCGAGTCTATTTTTTTTGATACAACTAATTGTCTTGCGATTAGTGGTGCCATTTTATTTCCAAGACCAATATCTTTAAATAAGTCACTTTCATTGTTATTTTTATTTTCTTCGAGCAGATATTTCATGTCAGATTCATTTATATCTTGATATGTAAGAGAGAAAGGTTCGAGCTCACGGTTTAATAATCTTTTACCTAATGCTATAGCTTCACTTTGTTGTAGATTTTTTAGAAAGTGTCTTATTTGTGACCTAGCTTTAGCTGTAACAACAAAACTTAACCAAGCAGGATTAGGTCTCCCACTGCTTGCAGAAATAATTTCGACGGTTTGCCCGTTTCTCAATTGTGTACCTAAAGGTACAAGTTTTCTATTGACCCTTGCACCGACGCATTTATTACCAATATCAGTATGAATTGAATATGCAAAATCAATTGTTGTCGAACCACTAGGAAGTGCCATAATTTTCCCTTTAGGTGTAAATATGTATACTTCATCAGGAAACAAATCCTTTTTAACGTTTTCAAAAAATTCTTCTGGGTTACCAGCAGTCTTGTTCATCTCTACTATATTTCTTAACCATTCTTTAGTTCGACGCTGCGTATCATTACGTTCTTTATTAGTTTTGTTTTTATTTTTTGATATATTTTCAGTTTTATATAGCCAGTGAGCAGCAATTCCGGTTTCAGCTACATCATTCATATCTTTTGTGCGAATTTGTATTTCAATTGGGACACCATATGGACCGAACAAAGCGGTATGAAGCGACTGATAGCCATTTGTTTTCGGTATCGCAATATAATCTTTAAATTTTCCAGGCACAGGTTTGTAAAGATTATGCACTGTACCGACTGTTCTGTAACAAGTATCAACATCATCTACAATTATACGAAAGGCATAAACATCATAAACATCTGAAAAGGATAGATTTTGATCACGCATTTTTTTATATATTCCATGTAGATGTTTTTCTCTTCCAAAAATTTGTCCCGGAATTTTTTCTTGGCGCATTCGTCGTTTGAGAGCCGTACGAATTTTTGTGATAATTTCTTTACGATGCCCTCTCGCTTTATTTATTTGCTCATTGAGTATTCTATGACGAAGTGGATACAGAGTAGCGAAACCTAACTCTTCTAGTTCCAAGCGGATTGAATTAATACCAAGGCGTAAGGCAATTGGCGCATAAATTTCGAGCGTTTCTTTTGCAATACGCATACGTTTTTTTGATTCTAATGCATCGAGTGTACGCATATTGTGAAGACGATCAGCAAGCTTAACTAGAATAACTCTTATATCAGTACTCATTGCCATCAGCATTTTTTGAAAGTTACTAGCCTGAGCTTCTTCAAAACTATCAAATTTAACTTTATCTAATTTACTGACTCCATCGACCAGCTCGGCTACACCTTTACCAAATCTTTTCTTGATCTCTGTTTTTACCGTTTGAGTATCTTCAATAACATCATGGAGTATCGCAGCTGCTAATGTCTGATAATCCATTCGCATATCACCAAGAATATATGCAACTTCTAATGGATGATGTATATATGGTTCTCCACTTATACGTTTTTGTCCTTCATGCGCCTCGGCACTAAAATGATAGGCGAGTTGGACTTTATTAACCTGGTCAGGTTGAAGATAGGTACCAATTGTTTTACTCAGCTCATTAATTGTTAACATAATTTTTTTTAAAAGGCTGATTTTTCACGAGCAATTATATGATACAGCAGCAATCAGACACTTGCTGCGTCTTTCTTCAGGTAGGAAAATTTTGATTATTCAGAAAGTTGAGGCAGTTCAAAAACATCCTCAGTTAGCTCTTCTTCTGTATCTAATTGATTTATTTTATCAATATTATCAGTGTTGACTAGGTTTTCAGCGATTTCACGGAGCGCGATAACAGTTGGTTTGTCATTATCTGGCGGAACAAGAGGATCTGCGCCGAGAGCTATCTGACGTGCTCGTTTGCTTGCAAGCATGACCAATTCATAGCGGTTTATAACATTTTCTAGACAGTCTTCAACAGTTACTCTAGCCATTCAAATTCCCCAATTTATTTCTAATCATAAACACCCATTTTTCTTCGGTCGCAATGATACCTAAATCATTCTCTTTGTGCCATTAATTCACTAATAAAATCGTCATGTAGGCTGGTTTTTTTATGAAGACCTGCCCTAGGACTAGTAATAATTTCATTTAATTTAATCACAGTCTGTTCAAATTCATCATTTACAAGAATAAAGTCAAATTCATTATAATGTGAAATTTCACTAAACGCGGCGTCCATTCTTCGTTTTATTGTCTCTACACTATCTTTTTGACGACTAATTAGTCTTTCTTTTAAGGTTTTGTAGTTGGGAGGCAGGATAAAAATCCCCATCGTGTTTATTCCCGACGCCCTAACTTTTTGGGCACCTTGCCAATCTATTTCAAGAATGATATTCGATCCCGATTTCAAAATAGATTCAATATGCCCACGAGATGTTCCATAATAATTATCAAAGACTCTCGCATACTCAAGAAAATAGTTCTCTTTAATCAAATCTTTAAATTTTTTTTCACTTACAAAAAAATAATCTTTTCCTTCTACTTCCCCTTCTCTTGATTGGCGCGTTGTATGTGATATCGAAATAGATACCCGATTGTTTATTTTTTTTAGGGCTTTCAAAAGCGATGTTTTACCAGCACCAGAGGGAGCAGCTACAACAAAGAGAATTGCGTTTTGGTTAACCATTTCGTTATTCAATATTTTGTATTTGTTCTCGCATTTGCTCAATTAGAACTTTGAGCTCAACAGATGCATTACTCGTATCTAGATGGTATGACTTTGAACCCAATGTATTTGATTCTCTATTCATTTCTTGCATAAGAAAATCAAGACGTCTTCCCATAGGCCCCTTCTGATTTGTTACTCTCATAACTTCTTCTACATGAGCAAATAGGCGATCGATTTCCTCTGCTATGTCCATTTTTTGAGAAAGCAGTAATAACTCTTGTTCGAGTCGGTCATTATCTAATTGACTCGAGAGTTCTTTTGCGCGTTGCATTAATTTTTTTCGTAAGTTCTTTTGGATTATAGGCATTTTTTTTTGTATGTTATTTATAATTTTTTTTTATTTTTACACACCGCTGGGCAAGCATTTTTTTTATTTTTATTCCTTCACGTTGTCGTGTATCAACTACGATATCTAATGTACGAGTTAGTGAGTTGAGAACCGGCTTATTTATTATTTTGGGATCTAGAGTATTCTTTTCTAAGACACCGGGCCACCGCAGCAGATCTAATACATTTAATGAATCTGAATTAGATAAGTTTTGACGCGTTTTCTCTGCTGCATCAACTACTTTTTTTAAAAAATCCTGATTAATTAAAAGTGATTTATTATTAGCACCATGTTGTTCAATGCGGATATTGCAATCAATTTTTCCTCTTTTTAATTTTCGTGAAATGTATTCACGCACCTTTTCTTCAAGTGGCTTCAATTCTTCAGGTAAACGAATTGATATCTCCAAATAACGATGATTTACAGTCCGTATCTCACATGAAATTGATTTATCTTTTTTTAGGTCTTCAGTTCTGCCGTAAGCTGTCATACTATGAATCATAAAAATTCCTTATTAATATAATATTTGCTAATAGTCGTATTTCATTGCTATTGCAGGAAATACGTAGACATATTTTATCGTTATAATACATTACTTTTTGATAGGAGGCTTATATGCGCTCAGATGGACGTCTTTTCGATCAACTAAGACCAATTAATATAATAAGAGATTATACATGTTATGCAGAAGGCTCGGTATTGATTGAGTTCGGTAAAACAAAGGTTATTTGTAATGCAAGTATAGAAAATGGAGTGCCTAGCTTTTTACGTGGCCAAGATGTGGGCTGGGTGACCGCAGAATATGGAATGCTGCCACGTTCGACGGATTCGCGTATGAGGCGTGAGGCCGCACAACATAAGCAGGCAGGACGAACAATGGAAATACAAAGATTAATTGGACGTTCACTGCGTACCGCAATTGATATGAATTTATTAGGTGAAAATACAATCGTTATTGATTGTGACGTAATTCAAGCTGATGGCGGGACACGGACGGCATCAATTACAGGTGGATATGTTGCTTTATATGACGCGATTCACAAAGCTATTACGCAGGGTTTAATTAAAAAAAATCCAATTAAGGCAGCAGTAGCCTCTGTTTCTGTGGGTGTGTATAAAGGTGAGCCACTATTAGACTTAAACTATCTGGAAGATTCGACCGCTGATACAGATATGAATGTGGTTATGGATGAAAATAATAATTTTATAGAGATTCAAGGGACATCAGAGAAACGACCATTCACAGATCAAGAATTAAAAAATATGTTAGATATAGCTAAAAAAGGTATATCAGAATTATTTGAATTCCAGAAAAAAGCTTTAGGATAATAATTTTGAAAGAAGAAAACATAGTGTTAGCTACAAATAATTTAGATAAGGTTAGAGAAATAAACCAATTATTACATGACAGTACATATAGAATTATTCCACAATCTAAATTTAATGTAGTTGAGGTTGAAGAAACAGGCAGTACGTTTATAGAGAATGCTTTGATAAAAGCGCGTAATGCTGCCAAATATACGAATATTCCTGTTATTGCTGATGATTCAGGAATTGAAGTCGTTGCATTAGATGGACGCCCCGGAATCTTTTCGGCTCGTTATGCGGGAGCTGGAGCTACAGATGAGGATAACTTAAAAAAACTTATTAAAGATATAAAACAAATAAATGAAAAAAATCGCTATGCAAAGTTTATTTGCGCCATGGTGTATATAACGAATTCAGATGATCAGAAACCTATAATAGTTGAAGGAGTTTGGGAAGGATACGTTATAACAAAACCTCGTGGTACCAATGGTTTTGGTTATGATCCAATATTTTATATTCCAGAATATAAATGCACGTCAGCTGAATTAGATAACGAAGAAAAGAACAAATTAAGCCATCGCGGACAAGCATTAAGAAAATTAATCGAAAAGTTGAATAAAGTTAAATAGTATATGAAAAAAGAAATTGATGTCGAAACTGCATCAAGCATACCCATCTCACTATATATCCATATTCCTTGGTGCGTAAAGAAATGCCCCTATTGTGATTTTAATTCTCACGAAGCATCAATGTCTTTTGATGAGCAAGGCTATATTAATGCTTTAATAAATGATCTTGAAGTTGAATTACCTCATATTAGTGATAGGTTATTAACAAGTATATTTATCGGAGGTGGCACGCCAAGTTTATTTTCACCAGAATCGTTAGATATGTTACTTAGTTCAATCAGAGAATATTTAAATTTATATTCAAATATAGAAATAACTCTAGAAGTGAATCCTGGAACTGTAGAAGCCAAGAAATTTTTTGAATATAAAGAAGTAGGTATAAATCGTCTATCTATTGGAATACAAAGTTTCCATGATAAATCTTTGAAATTATTAGGTAGGATACATGATGCTGATGAAGCAAAGGAAGCAATTTTAATTTGCAAAGAAGCAGGATTCGGGAATTTTAATTTAGATATTATGTATGGTTTGCCTAACCAAACCGTAGATAATGCTTTATTAGATCTTACGCAGGCAGTTGAGCAATCACCAACACATATTTCATGGTATCAATTGACCATTGAACCAAATACTGCATTTAGTTCCAATCCGCCACAGATACCTAATGATGATATTACTTGGGACATGCAGAAAGAAGGACAAGAATTTCTTAAACATAGTGACTTTCATCGATATGAAATTTCTGCGTATACAAAGAAAAAATTTGCATCAATTCATAATACTAATTATTGGGAATTTGGTGACTACATTGGAATTGGGGCTGGTGCGCATAGCAAAGTTACAAACGCGAGCGAAGGAAAAATTGAGAGATATTCTCGACATAAAATTCCCAAGCGTTACATTGAGTTAGCTGGTTCTAAAGCTGTCATTACCGAAAAACGGTTATTAAATGCCTCTGAAATACCGCTTGAATTTATGATGAATGCATTACGTTTAACTGATGGGGTGCCAAGTAAACTTTTTTTTGAGAGAACAGGTTTATCTATGGACACAATAGCAAAAGAATTGAAATATGCAGAAAAGGGAGGTCTTCTTGAGTCGCATCAAAATAAAATAATACCGTCTTCCCAAGGACAACGTTATTTAAATGATTTACTAGAGATATTCATGAGGTAACCTAAATATTATTCGCCAACTATTTGAACAATAATATCTCGTTTTCTAGGAGTGGTATCAAAATCAATTATTACTATTTGTTGCCAAGTTCCAAGCGTGAGTTTTCTATCTAAAAATGGGACAGATAGCGATTGTCCCTGAATCTGTGCACGTAAATGACTATGCGCATTATCCTCACCTGAATTTAATATATTATGTTTCCATTTCTCATCTTCAGGTACTAATGTTTTCCAGATCATGTTCGTATCACTATGCAACCCTGATTCATCTTCAAAAATCATAACTGAGGCAGTTGTATGTTTTACAAATATTGTAATGATACCATTATCTATTTTTAATTTAGAAAGAGCAGTTGATATTTTTTTTGTAATATTGATTACTTCATTGCTACCTTTCATATCCAATACAAATTGTTTTGTGATTACTGGCATATATTATCCTTAATTTAGATCTTTCTTAGATAATTAAATTCTTCTTTTGAAATGTTTCCGTCACGAGCATCTTTTAAAATATCATCAAATAGACCATCTGCTATTAGTTTACGAACCGCTAGCAGTACACTTTTGCTAATTCTTCCTTCATCTACAAGGCTATCGAGATAGTTGAATGCTTCTAAAAAGCTTTCATCGCAACGATTATAATAATCACCTCCACGTATTCTATTACTATATGCTTCTAACTGTTCGCAGGCGATAAGAATTTCACCTAATTTTTTCACCCAATTTTGAGCATTATCCATTTTTTCTGGATAGTAATAATATAGTATTACTTTTCCCATCCAGTCTAACCATTCAATTCCTCTTTTTTTAAGCTCAGGCTTAATTTTTTCTATTTCACGATTAAAGCGTCTAGCATAGCCAAGTCTCATTTCAACTTGTTCTTTTGCCCAGTCAGTATTTTCAATTCCAATTTCATATAGTTCTGATGAATACATATCCCAGAATGCTTCGGTTTCTTTTCCATACGTTGTATTTGGAAATTTTTGACGCCACTCTAATGGCCTTGTAGGCACATTATTATTTTTTGCCCACGACCATATTTTGCCAAATAATGCTTGATCAAGACCAGCGCGTCCTAAATCATGAAGAAGACAAGTAATTTGATATTCACATATAATTTTTTCACTATAATTTAAAGATTTAGCAACAGCGGCACACATTTTTGCTGTTCTAGTGACATGTTCTTTATCATAACCTAGAATAATTTTAGCGCTTTTTATTGGATGCGGGTAATCGTAATACTTTAATAAGCTCTCCACTGTTGATTGGGAAACCCATAGTAATGAATCTGGAAATATTAATTTCATATCTTAGAGTCTAAAAGAAAGTAAAAGTAAAAGTAAATTAAATATAGTGATAGCTCAAAATATTTGCTATTTTTGAGAATATGATATTCCATGCTTCCAAATTTAAATATTTTTTTTTCTTAGTTCTCATTATTTCTATAGTAAGTGGGTGTGGAAAAAAGAATCCAACTTTACCTTTATTATCAACTAATTCTGTAATTTTGGCCTTTGGCGATAGTCTTACCTATGGATATAATGTGCCCAAAACAAAAAGTTATCCGGCATTTCTTGAGGTATTAGCAGGGTTAAAAGTTGTTAATGCAGGTGTTTCTGGAGAGATCTCTGAGCAAGGCTTAAAGAGGTTTCCTAAAACTTTAGATAAGCATAATCCTCAATTGGTAATTCTTTGCCATGGTGGGAATGATATGCTTCGTAAACTTGATGTTAAAAAAATGGAATTGAATCTACGTGAAATGATCCAGCTATCATTGAGCAGGGAAATACCAGTTATTTTATTAGGAGTACCTAAGCCAGGTCTATTTTTATCTGTTGCTGATATTTATGAAGAAATTGCCAGTTCAATGAATGTTATTTTTATAAAAGACTTAATTCCTGAAGTATTGGGTAACAAGTCGTTAAAATCAGATTCTATTCATCCAAATGAAAAAGGCTATAGCATCATGGCTGAAGAGATATATTCTTTGTTGTTAGATACAGGCGCAATTCAATAAAAATTAATAAACTATTAAGAATCGTTTAAATTTAAAGGGGAAAATGTAATGCTCGAAGTTAATGAAATACTTTATCCATTTTTTCAAATCGGTTTTTTATTATGCGTAGCTTTTTTAATTATATGGAATAGGGTTCTTATAATTAGGGTTGTTAAATTAAGACGTGAAAAAAAAATCATTTTAGGATCAGGGGGAGATGAGGAGTTAATACGCGCTATCAGATGTCATGGAAATTTTATTGAAAGCGTATCTATAACTATCATTATTCCAATTATCCTTTTCTTTCAAAAGGAATTTGTAGTTTTTAGTTTTGTTGCACTATTTTTATTAAGTATTGGAAGATTTATACATTCAGAAGGATTAAAAAAAGTTGATGAGAATTTAGACTACAGAAGAAGAGGAATGTATTTTAGTCGCTATGCCAATGTTGTTTCACTTATTGGCATCACTCTTTATATTTTGCATATTGCCATGTCTTTTTGATGTTTTTTTAACAGGGAGCGTGAACCAGTCGTTTCTTGTAATCTCATGAAAGTGATCAGCTTCTTCAATAATTAATCTAGAGGTTGTACTCTCAACAGCAGCAATTTCAACGCGAACGCCTTCTGATTTAAGATGACGTACTAATTCAATATAATCTGAGTCACCTGACATAATAATTATGGTATCTACTTTATCTGCAACTTGAATTGCATTTATAGAAAGAGGTATATCAGCACTTTTATGGCATGGCCTAACTGAACCATGATAGAAATTATGCAAGCGCTCTTGCAGCTTATTTGATATGTGCTTGCCTTCTCTAAAATAAACTAAACGACTTAGACCGCGATTAACTAATAGTTTTGGTATCAATACATCAAAATTTAGCATTGTATTAATATCATTAGATTCTGAGTGGATACTGCGCTCTATATTATTTCCATCAATTAAGATTGCGACTGATTGAGATATTAAGATATTCTCAGTATTATTTTGTGTTTCGTTTATTTCGTTCACAATAAGTTTTACAATTTTTTAATTAATTTCTTTATTATCTTTTTCTGTTTTAGTTTCAATATTATAATTAGTATCCTGCCTTTTTATATTGACAGCATGTTTTTGCTTATAAATATCAAATACTTTCTCAGCACTTAACCCAGCACACATCATTGCAGATATTAAAAAATGTAATATATCGATTAATTCTACACGTATATTTTGCATGTCTATCTTATCTTTACTCCACCACTTCCACAATAACTCGTCATCTAATTCAAGCAATTCTTCTTTTAAAGCCTTTGCATATTTCACCAACCATTCATTAGGTAAATCATTTACCATTATTTCATTGTTTTCTAAAGCAGTCATGATTGTTTGCATACTTAAATCATTGCCTAATTTATCTTTAATGTTATTCTTTTTAAAGACATAATCATTCAGTTCTGATTGCATTTCAAAAATGTTTTCCAGCATAATCATCTCCATTTCTGATTACATATTATTTCTATATGAATTTACTATATCACCTTTTTATATACAAAAATGTTTCAAGCTGCTTAATACTATATAATTACATTTTTTATATCTAGCAGTCTTTTTATCAATATGCAGAATGAAAATTAAATACATACAAATTAATAAACGCTACATTATGCATGGTTTTCTGCCTGCTTTTTTTTCTGCCTGCTTTTTTGCTGTTATGGTAACTTGCATAAAAGCGGCGTCATCTGAATTAGCAGTAATACAGCTCGTATTTCTTAGAAGCTTTGTTGGTTTAATTATCATTCTTCCTTTTGTTATTCATCTTGGAAGCTCATATTTGAGGACATCTATCGTACATATGCATTTATTACGTGGTCTGATTAGTATTTCAGCTATGACATGCTTATATTTTGCTATTGCGAATATAGGTTTATCCGAAGCTACATTATTAAATGCCGCGTCACCCTTATTTATAGCATTATTAGCTGTACCGATCCTTAATGAAAGAGTCAGCTTCATGATTTTTTTCATTTTACTTATCGGATTTATTGGAGTGATTCTTATTTTAAAACCAGGAACATCCATGTTCTCTATTGGAGCTATTGTTGGCCTTTGTTCAGGTTTTTTTATTGCCTGTGCAAAAATATTGATTCGATATATGGCTAGTACTGAACCTGTTATACGAACTGTATTTTATTTTAGTATCTTCTCGACAATTTATTCTGGCATTGCAATGTTATGGTTTTGGCAAACACCTAGTATGCATGACCTATTAATTATGATTTTAGCTGGTATTTGTGCGACGGGTGGACAAACACTTCTAACATATGCTTTTACAAATAATGAAGCATCGACAGTCTCTCCATTTACATACATTACAGTATTAATGGCAACATTATTTGCGTGGATCGGATGGAATGAATTACCCGATATAAGTTCTGGAATTGGCGCTATATTTATTATCGGATCTTGTTTATTTCTAACTGTTCAGGGTCAGTTACCAAGTGCTTGGAAGCAAAAAAAATAAGCTAAATTTTTCATACCTCTATTTAAGGGCGATTATTTGTTGGTTGAACTAAAATCCATGGCTTTATAACGACTGCCCAAACTATCATGTTATTTTTATGCCATGCTTTTGCAAGCTCATCGCTAACTTTTTCTACGTATTTTTTTTTCATCCACTCTTTTATCTTCTCTTCGTTATCAATGGATAATTGATGCGCAACATCTATCAAATCAAGATTAGACGAAACGTATATTACTGTACCTTTCGCAAAAAAAGGTAGCAGTTCTCTCCAGGGAGTTTTCGAGGTTTCTAAGTTTAATTTGTGGTGGCTAACTTCAGACTTTTTATCTTCGGTATTATTTAAGCCAGAACTCATTTTTTTGATTTTGATATTACTTCCAAAACATGTTTGATTATTTCATCTGGAGCTTCTCTGTGAATTTGATGCCCACTGTTACTAATGATAGTTTGCCAGCTATTTCTACTTAATTTTAGTAAATCTTTTTGCATTTCCTGCCATTCATTTTCTAAAGAGATCCCATCGAGAACAGGTAATTGCCCTTTTCCTCTAGATAACACCGCTATTGGTATGTCTTTTATTGGCCCAGCATGCTTTACTTGATAAGCACTTTCCTTGAAATATTTGAGTTCACCCATTTGAGCAAAAGTTGCTTTTCTGCTTGAATTTAAAAAGTACCATTTTTTTTCAAAAGGAGTGAAATCATCTGGAGCGAAACCTTTTCGCCCTGTAATCAGAGGTTTTTTCTCGACTTTGTCTAAAGCGGATAATCGATATATTTGCTCTGGGTGGGAAGAGTCTACTAGAACTAACCCTAAGATATTCTTTGGAAACTTGGCAGCTAAATAGCGTGCTGTAAATCCACCAAATGAGTGTCCTACGACTATAAACGGACCGGGGATTTCAGCTTTTTTTATCAGAAGATTCAACTCATGAACAATCGTTGCTGTGGTTCTCATTCCTCTACCCGGATCACTCCATCCATAGCCTGCTCTGTCATATACGCAAACACGAGCACTTTCAGATAAACGCTTAGCTATTCTATACCAGCTTGCAGATGACTCAGCAATTCCGACATCGATTAGAATAGTTGGTGATTCACTACCAAGACAGTCTATGTACATTGTCTGGAATCCAATATTTATGAAACGTCCAGGCGGAGTAAACGGGACATCAGTCGCATATACGTTGGTACTAAGGGGTAGCGCTAAAAAAATAGCGATAATAATAAAGCATGATTTTTTTGAGATTGACATTATCATTTCTCAACAACAATATTTTCAGCGGTCACCACTTCAGTAAGTGCTTTTTCAAGTATCGATCTTGCATGCCCAGTCATGTTACCAAGCAACCTATGTAATTCAGCATCTTTTTTATATCTAGTTATACACTCTTCACTATAAGCCTCAAATTGAAGTAACTTAATTATGATACTAGATAAATGTTGAGGGCACTCACATTTAATAGTTGATGATGCTGACGATAATTGTATTAGTTGTTTGGTCGTGTAGATCTTTTTTGGCGAAGGGCCACGAACATCAGAATTAGTTTTTACTGGTGCTATTGGCTGTTTATTTTTAGCAAGGTTCCTAATTTCAGTTTTAAGATGTTCTGTAGAAATTGGAGCTTGAAAAAACACAAAACTGTTTTGACTTAATTTCTTTTTAGTTGAGTTATTCATGAAACCATATATCAGTATTAACTGGCTTGCACCAGATTCTCTATATATCTTTTCTATACTACTAACGTGATCCCCTTGTACTGTTGGAAACTCCATAACCAGCATATCAATTTTTTCTGTTTTATTTTTATCATGGAATTCTTCTTCGTTTCTAAAAATACCAGAGAAATAGAAATTAGAATCAACATTATTTGAGTATTCTAATTGTAGAGATAGGACATCACCTATAGCCACAACATTACTCTTTCTTTGCATATCAGATATTTCAACAAGTCTGCTTCCTTTACTTGAAAACTCAAGACGCTGACTCAATTCCTCGTTATTTAGTTTAGCTATAGTCCCGATAGAATGTCCTTTATCAACAAGTAATTTAAGTAGTGTCAGTCGATTTATATCTTCTCTTTTATAAAGTCTGTCTGCTTTTTCAGAACGGCAGGGCACGACGACGCTATAACGTCTTTCCCAGATACGAAGTGTATCGACGGGAATATTTGTTATTCGCGAAACGACACCGATTTTAAATGTATTTGATAAATCGGAAGTTAATACTTCAGTTGAATAAGCCATAACATATATCCTTTTAAATTCGATGGACACAATATAGACAGAATATGGACAATAGTCGATGCCTATCGGATATCGTCCTAGTCAAAAAGAGCTTCTTATTGTTATTTATTACTTAAACTATTGTTTAAATTAATATTTTTATAATAAATCTTGTCATGGACAAAGATTGGATAATGATGAATTTATCAAATATTGTTTTAATTTAAATAAATACAATTGATTAAAATAAACTGCAGGATTAAATTGAATGTATGACTACTCAGCCTGTAAATATTGAAAAATTAATCACGTCTAGACGAACAATCCACAATTTTATTCCAAATAAGATCCCAGATGAGTCAGTGATTAAGAGAGCTATTGAAACTGCTTGCTGGGCTCCCAATCATCATTTGACAGAACCATGGCATTTTTATTTATTGGGAGCTGCAACAATTACCAGTATCTGCGATTTAAATAAAAAACTTGTGACTATTGCAAGCGGTGAAGATGCAGCAGAAAAAAAATATTTACGTTGGTTGAGTATTCCAGGTTGGATAATAGTTACATCTAAAAGATCTAATGATGAGATTATTTTTAACGAGGACTATGCCGCATGTTGTTGTGCCATACAAAACCTCATGCTTTCCTTATGGAGCAAAGGTATTGGGACAAAATGGTCAACGGGGGAGATTACTAGAAATGATGAATTTTATGACATCGTTTGGGTCAACAGAGATTTAGAGAATATAATTGGTATTGTTTGGTACGGTTATCCCGAAGATGTGACGAAGACAGTTAGAAAAAATCTATCGGAATCACTAACACAACTTCCATAAATTTTTTCTAGTCACAGTCTCTTATCTTTATCCACTTTTCATGATTAATGCCTATTCTTTTTGCCTCTGTGTAATAATCTTCACAGAGTTGCGTTTTTGGGTTAATCGACCTAGATAATATCCAAGCATAGTTTAAATTCGGACCAATAACCAAAGCCATTGTATAATCTGCATCTAACTTTACTATGTTGTAAGCACCATAAAACGGCCAAAAGAAAGAAACTTTTAAACTTCCGATATTCTTTTTACCGATAAAATAGGCTTTACCACTAGCTTCTTTCCACTTTCCGTTACTCGGATTTTTCCCATGATTAGTAACTTTAATGCCCCCATCCTCTCTGAGTGAATAATTAGCATAAACTTCAACTAAATTTCTCTCAAAACTATGGTCAAGTCGCGCTATCTCATGCCAGGTTCCAAGATACCTAGTAATATCAAAATTTGTAATCGGTTCTACATTAGCTGGTATTGAGGCACATCCTAATAAACTTATTATAAAAAAATGTATGGACAATATTTTTATGAAATTCATATTTTTTATATTTCTTTATTATTTTGATTCATGACTCTATAATATTTAGTATATAGAAACACAATATAATGTTTTTTTAAATAAATTTCAGTCTTCTTTCAGAGGTAATTAGTTTAAATGAGAATTTTAATCATATTTGTATTTATTTTTATAAATGGGTGTTCTAGTGATGAAGATGCACAAGAGGTTGATAAAATTAATTCAGATGAAATTAATTTAGATGAAATTAATATTAATGCTGATCATGAAGCTGACGAAATCGAGTTTCTATTAAAACGTTCCATCGCTGGTACTGAAGACCTCATTTTTTTATATGCAGAAAATGACTGGCGTACTGATGAGCTTAAACGCCAACTAATGGAAAAAATGGATAAGCTTATGCTACTTTATTTTGAAAGTGGTCGTGATATGTCCGAACTTGAAAAAAAACTAGTTGAAATTGATAGGCAACTTGAATCGTTATAATTTTAAATGAGGATAACAATCATAATGTTATTAAAAATAATTTTTATACTCGCTACCGTTAGTTTAAATTCATATGTTTATGCTGAGAAAGAATATGATGCTATTGAATTTCGGGAACTTAATCTATCGCTGATTGCCGCAGCTAAGGATGGGGATATCAATGGTGTAAAACAGCATCTTGATGAGGGTGCTTCGATTAAGGCACGAAATAGATTTGGTAATACCGCACTAATTTCAGCAACACGAGCCGGTGCTTTAGATATTGTTAAATTACTTGTTGAGAGGGGTGCGATTGTCGATATGGTTAATACTAATGCAGAGACAGCATTAATGAATGCCGCTTCTCGAGGTTATGAGGATATTGTACGGTATTTAATTGATAAAAATGCCAATATTAATAAACTTAGTGTCAAAAATATTTCAGCGCTTATGGAAGCAGTATTTGCTGGGCATGAAGCTATTGTAAAAATTCTTCTTGGACTTTATGCGGATGTTAGTGTGATTGATTATTCTGGAAAGAATGCATTAAATTATGCATCAGCTAATGGCGATGTTTCTATAATCAAATTATTAGTTGAACATGGTGCAGATTTAAATATTCAAACAGAGAATGATTTGACTTCATTGATGTGGGCAACGGGCTATGGGAAAACTGAAGCGGTAAAAGCTCTTTTACAATTAGGCGCAGATAAATCGTTGAGAGATAATCGAGGTCTTACTGCATTAATGATAGCTGAAGAAAATAATTACAAAGAAATTATCAAGTTACTTAAGTAGTAAGCAATAATACTAAATTACTATGGCTTAAAACCTGCCAGATAATCTGCAAGAGCTTCAATTTCATCATCAGGCGTATCAGCAAACAATGAGTTTTTTGCAGCAGAGTTTGTCCGTACTTTATTTTTGAAATCAAGCATTATCTTTTTCAGATATTCATAATTCTGACCCGATAATCTTGGTGTTCCACTTGCTCCTTCAAAACCTCCGAGATGGCATTGTACACACTGACCTGCTGTTATGCCTTTTTTTGCAATATCTGTTTTCTTTGGGTCTGATTGATATTTAGTTTCTGGCCAGGCCTGATCGGAAAAATAACCTGCTAGTATTTTCATTTCATCTTTGTTTAAGTCTTGAACCATAGCCGCCATAACTTCATTTTTACGCAGACCTGATTTCAGATCTTTAAGTTGAACATAATTATAATAAAAGTTTTGTCCAGCGAGAATTGGGTAAACAGACATAATTGTATTACCTGCATCACCATGACATGAAACACATAACTGTATTTTACCTTTCATTTTTGCATCCATTTCTGAAGAGCCAGTTTCCTCAGCTCGCAGTGTTACTAAACAAAAAAGAGTTAATAATATAGTGATGATATTTTTTTGGAACATAATTGATACCTTAGTTTTATTATAATTAAGACTAGTCGTAATCTAGAATTGTTCAATGACTGTAGTAATTAAAAAAAACGGCCGCCTCGCGGCAGCCGTTTATTAACGCACATTGAAAAAATTATTTCAATTTGTAGGCAATAATTTCATTACCACGTTTTGAGTTAATTTGTGCATTACCACCAGAACCAACAACGATGTACTGCTCGCCACCAACATTGTATGATGATGGAGGTGCATTAACACCTGCATTGGTTTGGTCTTGCCACATTAATTCACCGGTAGTTGAGTTATAAGCTTTGAAAAGCCCATTTGCTTCACCAGTAAATACTAAACCGCCACCAGTAGCTAAAATACCACCGATCATTGGCTGTTGAGTTTTAACTTTCCACTTGATTGCTCCAGTGTTGTAGTTAACCGCTGTGACATTACCCCATTGCTCTTCAGATGGAATAACTTTGAAAGCACCACCTAACCATAGCTTACCGCCAGGGTATGGAGTGGCTTCCACATGATAGGTCATTGGCTGATGAAGGTTGATGGCATAAGTCAATTCTTGACTTGCATCAATCGCCATTGGCGACCATTCAACACCACCATTCGCACCAGGTAACATACGTTCGCCATCTTTGGTTGGAAGAACCCAACGATTTTCCTGTGAGACCATCGCTTCAGAATGACGAATCAAGCTGCAGTCAGATGCACGATGAACATAAACATAGCCAGTTTTTCCGCCATGTAGAACACCCTTAACGGTTGAACCATCATTGTCTTTAACAGAAGTCAAAATTGGAGGACTTACCGCATCCAAATCCCAAACATCATGAGCGATGTATTGGAAATGGCAACGCTTTTCACCTGAATCAAGGTCAATTGCGACCAGTGAGTTGGTGTAAAGGTTGTCCCCAGGACGAATCGCACCATAGAGATCAGGTGAAGGGTTACCAACTACAAAGTAAACCATTCCGTTATCACGGTCGATAGCCATGTTTTGCCATACGCCACCACCAAGAGTTTTATATGGATCACCTAATTTCTTAAGCGCAGCTTTTTCTGCAGCGATATCACGATGCATGTGTAAACCAGTTGCATCTCTTTCTTCCCAAGTACCAACAGAATTTTCTGGGATACTATGGAAGGTCCAGATTAATTTACCAGTTTTAGCATCAAACGCTTTTACGAAACCGCGGATACCATATTCACCACCGTTGGTGCCGATAAGAACCTTACCGTCTGCAACAGTTGGCGCCATGGTTTCACTATAACCAAGCTCTGGGTCTGCAATTTGGGTTTCCCAAACTTTTTTACCAGATGCCGCATTAATAGCAACTAACTTCGCATCCAAGGTTCCCATGTAAAGCATACCCTCATAAGGGAAAACTCCACGGTTATTTGGTCCGCAACAATAAGTGGTGATAGGACCCATCTTATGTTTGAAGTGCCATTTTTGTTTACCAGTTTTAGCATCAAGCGCATATACATGGTTAAAAGAAGATGTTACGTACATTGTGCCATCTACAATAATTGGAGATGTTTCTAATGAATCGACAACTTCCATTTTAAATGACCATGCACGTGCCAAATCTCCCACGGTTTCGCGGTTGATTGATTGCGCTGGATAGAAACGGGTTTGATCATAGTTACCGTTGGTATGAAGAAAGTTATTTGCATCACCGGCAGCATGGTCAAGCATGTCTTGTGTGACCGTTTTCATGTTGCCGTATAGTGTATCTGCTGCAAAAGCCTGACCTATACCTAAGGTAAGTACGACTGCTCCCACTACTGATGTGAGTCTTTTTATATTAGTCATATAGATTAACCTCATCCAGTTAGGATTTATTATTTATAATTAATTATAAAGTAGAGGATTTATCATTCTCTCCTCCTCTGTTGCATCGAAGGGTTGCCCTTCAATGCACCTCTGAGGATATCAAGAAATATGAGATTTTCCCAGTTTGATCAGGACATATATCTTTCTTTAGAGTGAGGATTTAATGTTAAGGGAAGTATCTCTTTGTTTTTATTGATTTTAAATGGTTTTAGAGTACTAATTCAGTTTCTAGAAGAGGCGACAGCAGCCACTGTTAATGCCCAAATCTTATTTTCCGAATCCTCAGTGAGGTCAATGATTCCAAAAATATGGTCAAGGGTTTCCTCTCGGGTTTTTATGTTTTTAAGTTCATTTTGCGCATCAAGTAAAATTGTGAGTGCTGTGAGTTGCTGTGCTGGATTATCAATTTTACGTGTCACTAGCTTTGCTTCAGAAATTGCTGTTTCTGATTTTTCTTGATTACCAATTAGACCGGATGCAGCAGCAAAATTTGAGTAGGCCGCAACTCTTGGTAGATTGATAGCCATTGTACTTATTCCCTTCTCAATACCATTGAGTACACTGTTCGCGGCTTCATTGTTCTCAAGCTTTGCATGTAACCAGGCTGTGGACGAAACCAGCAATAGTTGCGCCTCTGGTTGGGATATTAATCTAACCATCGCAGTAAGTGAGTCAGTAATCAATTTAGCTTGTTTTAAGTTTCCCGATTCAATTTGATTATAGCCAATGCCAAAAAGAATTACGGCGCGATCAAAATGATCGCTTATACGAATTGTTTCCGCACTTGCTTCTTTACCAAGTGCCTCCGATTTTTCTTGGTTACCATTGTTAGCATAAATAAGTGACATATCGCCCATAATACTTGCTCGTGCAAATGCACTGCTAACTTTTGATACATCACCGATTTCTTTAAGTAGTTTGATCGCTTTGTCATTCGAACCAATTGCTGACCAAGTAGACGCAATAATAGCTTGGTTTATTTTTCTTTTGTCATCGTCGTTAATTCCATTTGCTAGTTTTTCAGCTTTAGCTACCAGACATTCTGATACTGGGACGTCATTACATATTTCAGATAATTGTTTGGATTGCGCGTTAGATGATAAAAATAGTAATGCTGGGACTACTGTTAGTGTTTTTAAAATAAATTTAATATTCATGTTTTTTTACCTTTATTTTTTACCTATTATTGATCTAATTTCGGAAAGGATAAGCTCGGGCTGCTCAAGATGGATATGATGACCGCTTCCATTTGCTATCAACAAACGCCCTTTTGGGGTTGATCTTGATAGTTTGGTTTGTAGTTCCAGCCATATTTCTTCCATATTTATGAACATCGGATTATCCCAAATTTGTTTCCCGTGTGTTATTACTGATAAGGGGATATCAGGCATTTTAGCTGCATTTAATGTTTCCTCGGTACTGATATGCATGTTGCGCAATTCATTAAACATACTCGATACGGCTTCATCAGATCTAACTAATTCATAGGCAATATCTTTGTACTTCGTTGGCATTCCTTCGGTAACCTGGTCTTTACTGCCAAGTAGAAATCGTGTTGTATTCATAGTAGGAATTTCAATACCAGCATCTTCAAATCTCTTGTACTGTTCTGCATGTATTGAATCAATGAGTATTAGCCCCATTACGTCTTTGGGATTTGTTCGCGCAAAATATTGCATATTTAATCCACCAAAAGAATGCCCAACAAGAATATACGGAGGTTCTTTTTTCGCGATTTTTAATATTTTAATCAACTCGCTTACGATTCGATCGCTTGTTCTTGGTTTAATTCCCATTTCACTCCAACCATATCCGGAGCGGTCATAACTACAAGCTTGAGTTAATTCACCTGCGCGTGACTGAACATTTATCCAATCCAAATGTGAACCACCGACACCACTATCAAAAACAATGATTGGCGAACCTTCGCCCACACAGTGTAGATGAATTTTGTTGGTTTCAAGACTAATGAATTGTCCAGGAGGGGCGGCAGTCTCAGTGTTAGTTTCGGCTAGGGCAGGCAGTGATAACCACAAGGCAATGAAAATAGCTAGAAAATGTCTAGTAGCGAGTAACAATTTGTACATCCATTCAGTAATAACCTTTCCTTATACAGAGGTTAAAGGAGTATAGATAGTGTTCAGGGCTTTTGTCCTAGTTATTTGTTATTTTTTCTCGATGATAAACAGCTGCTATACGTCACTTTTAAATCGTTCTGCGTTAATCTGTTCGTATTCTTCTATCTCTCCTTTGCCAAAAAATGCCCAAAATGGCTCGGGAATTTCTAATGCACGTTGTGTAGCCTCTCGTGCATCAATTCGGTCGAGCCAGGCCTGAAGATGGTGAAGTTTCTCAATAGAGACATTCGCCCAGTAGTAGGCACGCGCCCATGGATAGGTTGCAATATCAGCAATTGTATATTCATCTGCGACTAAATACTCACGATCCGCTAAATGATTATCTAGTATCTCCATTAAGCGCCGACTCTCGTTGACATAACGCTTAATTGCGAAAGGGTTCTCCTCTCCAAGCTTAGCTGCAATACGTTGAAAATACATTGCTTGCCCCATCATCGGACCAATGTTTGCCATCTGAAACATCAGCCACTGCAATGTTTGTGATTTATCATTTGAGTTTTGAGGAAGAAATTTATCGTATTTTTCAGCCAAGTACCAAAGGATTGCCCCCGACTCAAATACTATAAAGTTATTGTTAGAGCGGTCTACTATGGTTGGGATACGTCCATTAGGATTTAGTTTGAGGTACTCTTTTTCTTTTTGCTCTCTTTTATCAAAGTTGATTGCAGTAATATCATATTCAACATTGGCTTCCTCCAAAAATATAATTGGTTTCCATCCATTTGAGGTTGGAGCGGTATACACGTGAATATCTTTCATGGTTACGAATTATGCAGAAGTTTAAAATAATTTTCTTAGAAGATAGCTTGTAATCTTAAGAGGCCTGTAACATTTTTTTCACCGCCGCCGGCTCTTCCGTGTTCAAAATCGGCGACTAGATTCATCTGGTTAGTAATTGTAATTTGCGCATTTATTCCAACATAGCCCCCATAAACACTATCATCGCTCGCATTAGGAATCCGAAAATCTGTGCCTGCTAAATTCAAATCAATATCCGCATTATCAGAATAACGTGCTTTAGTTCCAGCTCGAAATTCAACCCCACCCTTTTCAAAAAAAGGATACGCTACAGCCAATTGTAATTGTCCAGTTAATGCGTGAACATTGCGATTATCAACAACTAGATTTGAACGTGTGGTACCCGATTCTGCATAATCCTCATACCAACCTCCGCTGTAGGAGAGCGTTGCTGAGGGACGTAGCTCAATTCTTTCATCTACACTATAAGCAGAACTTAATGTGAATGACGGGCTGATAAAAAAACTGGAGAATTCAGCTTGTGCGGTTTCAAAACCATTTATGTTGTCAACTACTGCACGGTCATTCTCGTGTTCTTCATAACCTGCCATTAAGACCGTTGTTAAATTTATTCTTCCAAGGAAATATTGACTGTAAGCACCAACAAAAAAACTATCGCTGTCGGTATCAACTGATCTAATCCGACCAAACTTATCTCCCGTGGTTTTTACTGTTGAGTTAACAAAACCACCCAGTAACCCAATACGTGCTTTATAAAAACTTACTTCATAACCACCGCTAAAGCCAACGTAGTTATGTTCATAGGCGAGGGCGATGCCTTCTAAATCACGTTCCCGCATCGTACCCAACATGCT
>MDSV01037151.1_pt1 | contig 40161 bp, 39 predicted proteins | sample 810851 | NCBI WGS metagenome assembly MDSV01 (sample SAMN05326640, study PRJNA326480) | marine metagenome | isolation source: seawater | place: Atlantic Ocean: North East | collected 2012 | reverse complement strand
GCCATATCAATGCAAAATGGTTCTTTTTCTTTTCGTGGGGCTGCAAAACATATTGGGTTTGTTCCAAAATAAGGTTTCTTTCCATTATGTGACAAAAGTAAAGAATCTGCATGTGTAAAAGCAAATGCGATAAATTTTTTTCTTGCCGCTCTAAGAGTCATACTCGCTAAAGCTCCTGGATGACTTGAATTTTTAACAGCAACGATTCCCACTCCAAATTTACTTGCAATTTTCATACAAATATCAATAGCCTTCATGCCTGCAGCATGACCAAATGCATTATCAGCATTTAAAACTCCTAATGCAGGAAATGTTTTAACAAATTTATATTTTGGTTTAGGGTTTTTTCTTCCATAAATGGCTGAATAAACATAATGATTTATAAGTCTGATGCCATGGGAATCTACCCCCCTTAAGGAAGTTTCACATAGGCCTGTCGCAACTGAATCAGCTGAATGTTTATCTAAACCAGCTTTTTTTAAAACTTTTAGTAAAAAAACTTTTAAGGCTTTATGATTAATTCTTTTTTCCATTAATTAAACTTTTTTTTTAAAACTTTATCATAGTTTAAGAAAAATTTTTTTGATTTTAGCTTCATTACATAATTTGCTAATTTTAAATCATCAAGATTTTTAATAATTATAGTACTTAAACTTTTAACTGGGTAAAAATATGTTTTTCCAGTTAAAATAGCGTTTTTATCTTTTTTGTACTTTTTAATAAAACTTTTCTTCTTCCACATCATTAGTGAATAAACAAATGTTTGAATTATTTTTAAATCTTGTGTTTTCGCAAATTTGGAGTTTTTAATATAATTCAAAGGTTTGCCATTATAATTACAATGTATTTTTTTATTTTCTACAGTAATGAGTGAATCAATTTTTTTTTTAGAAAAAAAATTTACTATTTTCTTAATCTCTTTGGCTGTTTGAAACGGTGCAATAGGGTTTACCCAGACTACAATATCTGCCTCAGGATTGTTTTTCATGAAATCATAAACGATACTATCACTTTTTATATTAGAGCCACCAAGACTTTTAATTCGTTTATAAAAGTTTACTTTGTACTTTTTTGAAATTTTTGAAAAAATTTTGTGGTCAGAATTAATAAAAATTTTATCAAAACATCCAGATTTTTTAGCTGCATTAATTGTATAATAAATCATAGGTTTATTATTTATTATAGCTAAATTTTTATATTTTAACCTTTGGCTACCTATGCGCGCTGGTATCATCGCGTAAATTTTTTGTTTCATATTTTAGATTAAAAATTAATTTATAAATTTATTTTTTTCCAAACAAAATTATTTTTTAAACTTTTTGACGCTGCTTCAATTACGGCAGTAGAGATTAAAGCTTCTTCAAAACTAGAAGTACTTTTATTTAGAAATTTTAGAGATTTTTGATTAGTGCTAAAATTTTTATTAACTATATTTAAAAAATTTGTAATACTTTTGATGCCATAACCTTTCCAGTAGATATTTTTTTCATCAAGTGAAAAAGTTTGACAAAAATCAGGGTTTGGCTCTTGAAAATCATTATTGTCTGATATTATTTTTATTCCCCTATTTTTTTGGTCTGACTCATAGTTGCCCTTTGTTCCACAAAACTTAATTTTTTGATAGGACATCGAACTGCTATTATTTGGATCAACCCAATTAACAACTAATGTTTGATTAAACTTTATATTTTTTTTTGTGCGCCACTCAATTAGGCATTGTATTGAATCAAAGGTATTTATTTTTTTTTTCTTAAGCCAAGTTTTTTGTCCCATTGCCATAACTCTTAATGGTTTTGCTTTAGTTATAAAATAAACTAAATCTATATAATGAACACCTAGATATTGTAAAATATTTGTTCTACTTGCCCAACTTTTAAATATTTTTTCTGGCATAATTTTTTTTTGGCTATATTCAACATTAAAATATAATGGATCACCTAGTTTTTGACTTTCATAAATATTTTTTAAAAGTATGTTGTGTTTATCAAATCTTTTATGAAATTCTACTGCACCTATAAGATTTTTTGACACTTTTTTTGCAATCAGTTTTTTTGCATCAAAAACTTTTGTAGTAAATGGTTTAACTACTAATGTGTGTAAATTATAATTTAAGCATTCATTAATTACATCAAAATGTAAATGATCGGGTACTGCAATAATTGCACAGACCAATTTTTTTTCATTCTTTAAAATATTTTTGTAGTCTTTTTTATTTGAGCAAAAAGTAGTTTTAAATTTAACTCCTGAAATTTTCATGGCTTTTAAGACCTTTTTTTTTGCTTCAAGTAAGCGTGATGAATTTCTGCCAGAAAAAATAACTTCTAAATCTTTTATTTTATGATTTCTTTGAAATTCAATAATTGAGGGAAGTATTGTTCCGTAGGCGTCGGTATTTCTGCCAGTAACATACATTCCCGTTCCTATTACTATAATTTTCATAAATTAAATATTCTTTTTCATTAATATCCGAACCTGTAGATATCTCAATTATTTTCTTGTTTTTTTTGGTTTGCCCATTTTTACTAATTTTGTGCCTATTGCCTTATAAACTGCTTTAAAATTTCTAATCCTGATTTTCCACTTTTTTCTGGATGAAACTGGCACCCAATAATATTTTTATTTTTAACAACTGCCGAAATTCTGTGGTCACCATAAATACAATCAGCTAACCTATTATTTTCGTCAGAGGGAACCCCCATATATGAATGAGTAAAATATACTTCTTCTTGTGGATGATTCGCTTGCAGAATTGATCCTTTCCAATTACTTATTCCCTCACTTAAGATTAAAGAATTCCAACCCATGTGTGGCACTTTTATTTTATTTCCTTTTTTGGAAGAATTGGGAATTTCAATAACTTTTCCAGGTATTAAACCCAAACCTTTTGTTAAACCAAATTCATTGCTTTCTGTAAATAAAAGCTGCATTCCTAAACAAATACCTAAAAATGGGATTTCTTTTTTTGCAGTGGATACTAATATTTCCTTAAGTTGTAAAGCGTCAATTGATTGCATGGCGTTAGGAAATGCACCAACACCAGGCAAAACAATACTAGAAGATTTTGAAATTTCTTTATGTTCATTTGTTATGATTACGCTAGCACCCAAATATTCAAAAGCTCTTTTTAAATTTAAAATATTTCCTAAGCCATAATTTATAATTGTTATTTTTTTATTTATCATGTCTAGTAACTAAATTAAAATTGCCCCATTTTTTAGCAAAATTTAAATTTGCGATATTTATTGCTTCTTTATTATCGAGCCCATCATTAAAAGCTTCTGATAAATCGCTGATATAATCTTCTATTCTTTGCCTAGATTTTCCATCTCTATAAGAGTCAAAATGCTCAAGATAATTTTTAGGCCATAATCCAAAATCTTTATTTGATTGTGGATTTAATTTAAATTTTTTTATTTGATTCATCATTTTTTCTAAGTTATCAAAAACTACTCTATTCTCTCCCCAAGAATATAAGTCAGGCTCAGATTTTTTTATATTTGGATAATCAAAAAAAACTGCTCTGATATTTTTATTATTTAAAACACAGTCTAATATTCCAGAAGGTATTGCATCAGAATGAACTCCAACAGCTAAATTAGATATCTCTGAATAATGCCATGGTATAACACCCAACTCATCATTAACAATATGACATCGCCCTGTTTTAATCGCTTCTTTTAGTAACGAATTAATATTTTTTAATTTTTTTAAAAATTTTATTCTTTTTGGTTTTATAATTAAACCAATATCCCTATCTTCAATGACCCAGTTTAAAAAAAACTTGTAATAAATTTCTAATTTTTTATATGTAAAAATTTGATAAAAATAATTCTGATTTTCACTTGTTGATGAATCGAGTAAAAGTATATTGAATTTAGTATTATTGTTTTGAAATTTTTTTTTAATTATTTGAACACTATCTTTAGATTTTTCTGTAATATAGTCATAAGGATATCCAGTAATCAATAAATTATTGATAGTAATATGAGTTTTTTTATTAAATTTATTTATCATATTATTAACTCCTTTTTTCCCCCAACAAAATAAAATGTCATTTGGGTAATAATTATAATGAATACCTTTTTTGTTAGATATATAAGAGCTCGTTCTTCCAAAGGAGCAGCCTTTTACTAAATTTATTGCAATTTGTTTTGCAATTGTATCATTACCACTCTCATGAATATCTATATGAATTTTTATACTATATTCTTCAAAAAAACTTTGCCAAAACTCTATTTTTTTTACTAATTTGATTGATTTTTTAAGTAGAGCTTTATCTAAAGAATTGTTTTCACAAACTCTATCTAATTCTTTTATAAGATCTTTAAAATATTTTTTCTTTTTAAAACTAAATTCCCAAACTTTTATAAATTTTATTTTATTTTTTCTTTCCAAGCTAGAAAGTAGCTTTTCTTCACCATATTTTCTTACAGTGTATGAGTTTTCCGCATACAACAAAACACTTTTTATGCTGCTATTCGGTTTATTAAACCAAAATAAATCTGATCTTTTATCAGGTGAAACACCTGCTCCATAGCAGATTGCTATAGAGTTTTTATTATTTAAGTTTGTAAAATTATTTTTATTTAAAATAGAGTTTTTTAACTTTAAGTATTTATAATAAACTAATTTAAATAAATTTGTTGTTATTTTTAAATTTTCTAAAATAAAATTATTTTTTTTTATTAAAAAATTAAAATTGTCCCCAAAAATATTATTTAAATATTTTGATAAAAAAAAATAATTTGTTTGAATATCAATTTTTTTTACTTGATTTTGTTTTTTCTCCCATTTTTCAAGTACTATTTGATGACTTATTGAAACTAAATCATTAAAAATCATCTTACTAAAATATGCTTCTACATATTTTTTTGAAAATTTTTCACAAAGTAGTTTGTAAATATTAGATTTGGATAATAAAATAATGAACTTTTCTGTAGCATCTTGAGCGTGTTCATACCCCTTAAATTTAAGGAGCACACCATCATCGTCTCTCTTTTCGAGAAATTTATATTTATGCATTTTAGAAAATTAAATATTTTATTATAAAACTTTTAATTTGACCTTAGCTTCTTTGTTGTCGTTGGTATTTTTATTTTCTTCTAACCCAAACAATGTTGATGGATGATTGTCAGGTATTTTGTGTTTTTTTCTCCATTCCTTTTCATAAGCATCAATTTTATCATATTGCCTATGTACCATCATTTCTCTTAAACCTATTAATTCTACTGCATTAAAATTTTTTGACAGAACTGCTGAAACTCTGGTTGCGTCACCTAGGTCTAATATAAATGCTTCTAGGTCATCATGTAGTCCATGTTTTTTTCCTTGTCCTTTATATTGCTCTTCTATTTGTTTTCTATAAACAGTGAACCATTCAGATCCAGGGTAGGCTGTTGCAAAATGTGGTTTTACCATTACTCCTAAATCATCCCATCCTTTCATTTGCATTCTAAGTGAATCAAAATCTTCTGTTGGAAATCCTATAATTTGATTTGGTATGGGTCTTATACCTGCATCTAATGTCCAAAAAAAACTTCTTATGTTTGTTTTTCTAGTTGATCCTTTACCCATTAATTTAAGTATTCGATCATCAAAATGCTCATAGCCATAAACTAAATGTGCGCAACCATGATCTCCCATAGTTTTTAAAATATTTGGTTCGCATAATGTAGCGTGGCTAGTTCCAGACCAATGTAATCCATCCCAAGTACCATCCTTCTTTTTTTTTGGTACTAAATCATACTCTTTCCAAAGTTTACAAATTTCACTTAACCAAGTTCTTCTTGAATATACATCCATTGTCATTAAATTTTCATCAAGAAAATATACATAATTTGAATTGTATTTTTCTTTAACAAACTTTGCTAGCTTAACCACATACTCTGGACTGTTATATCTAATAGTTCTTGTGTAGCTTCGTGGTTTATCAAACTCAACATTTATAATTTTTCCGTTCGAATCTTTTTTATATTTCATGTCCCCAGCTATACCTAGATGATAACAAAATCTGCAAATTAAAGAACATCCTATACTTGCGTTTATATCTAATCTACGAGTTGCCATCATTCCTGCTTCTGAATACATCATAGCACTATTTTTAAAATATATTTCCTCAAGTGGAAATAAATCATAGGCTGGGTAAGGAAGGGCATCTAAATTTTCTATCAATTCTCTTTTTGGAGAAAAATAAAAACCTCCATCTTTTAATCTTGTGATGAGTCCGTTTATTTTATGAAATTCATTTTTTTTAGCATCTATCATTTCTAAAACTTCTGGAAAAGTGACGTAACTCTCACCAATAAATCCGAAGTCTACTTCAGGTAACCAAGTCATTACCTCTTTTGGTATTGATGTTAAAACTCCTCCTCCAAGCGAAATTATGACGTTAGGAAGTAGTCTTCGTGTCATTTTTGAGATTTTTTTTATTGACGCATAAGCAGTTGTTATTCCGCCTATTCCAATTAAATCCCAGTCATCAGACAATATAACTTCTTTAATTTGTTCATCATTAACTCTCCAGGCATTATGATCGTAAATTTGTATTTGATGACCTTTTTTTATAGCTATTGCAGCCAACTGTGCCATTCCCATAGGAATATGTTTTGGATCGTCTTCCTCTCTTACTAGTGGATTTATAAGTAATACTTTAGCCATTATTTTAAATTCTAAGAATTAACCTTACAGAACTCGTTAAGCTGTGTCCAGTTTATGCTTTTTCCAAATAAAATTCCCCCACCAGTGCAGTTTGTAGTTTCAGAATTGGTGTTATTAATCATTTCTAACATACATTTTTTATACCATAAGTAGGCATGGTCTGAATAAAAATATTTTCTTATTTTTGTGTTATAAATTTTTGAAAAAAAATAATTAACATTTTTTTTTTTAAATACTTTTTCTAAAGCATCATAGTACTGTGTAGACTCGAGAGGAGTATCTAAATAATAGGAAAAATCCATACCAATTAATCCAATTTTTTTACAATTAAAGAGACTATCTGCCATCATCCATGCAGCTGAACCAACATTACCTCCAGTGTTAATTATAGGAAACTTATTCATATTATAAATTTTTTTTGTTAAACTCTTTTTTTTATTTGGGTCATCTAAAAATGGATTCCACCAAAATATTTTTGCTTTGGAATTTACAAGTCTATTTATTACTTGCTTAGACGAAGATGTGCATACAGCTATATTTAATTTATTACTGTACTTATCAAATAACTTTACTATCTTTTTATTTGATTCTAATTCATTATTAAACTTTTTTTCTATATCTTGTCTTGAAAAATAGTTGTCTTTTTTTATTTTTTTCTTTGTTAGTTTTTTGTCACCAAACCATCTAACTATTCTTGTCGCATGAGGATCAAGTGTAACAACTAGATCTGGAATTATTTTATTACTTAATAGATAAAATAAAGAACCATCACACGAAATAATAATAAACTTTTTAGAATATTTTTTAAGAACTTTTATTTGATTGTTTCTTCTTAAACTTGGTCCACCACCTACAACAATTGCATTCTTAAAACTGCTATTATATCCTCTTAATTCTTTGATGGATTTTCCTTTAGCTTGATATTTAAGGTTATAAAGTACATTTTTTTTTATCTCAGGAACTATTTTTTTAAAAGTTACAGTTGCAAATTTTTTATGCAACTTACCTATAAATTTTTGACTAGATGAAATAGAATGTGACAGAAATTTAACTTTTAAGATCCCAATTAATTTTTTTTTTACTTACGTAAACCATGCTCCCGCCGAGTCTTTTTGAAGCTTCCTTTTCAAACTTTTCTTCTAGTTCGTCTGATTGGCTTAGTTTAGTTTTTTTAATATTTTTTTTAAGTTTGTAGTTACCTTTTATGATACTCATTTTACTTAACCTTTTTCATTATCTTTTTAGCATTGTGATAATCACTTTTATTATCTATGTCAACTGACTTTTCAAGTCCCATTTCATAAAAAAAAGTTTTTTTTGAATAAAAACTTCCTTTAAATTTATTTATATTACAAAAGTAAATAGCTCCATTTGGCAAAAAATATTTTTCCATTTTTTGTCGCATATGAGTATTTTTTATCCTTGTTTTTTCTAAAGCAAAAGAAACATATTTTTTTTTTTTAGTCATGATCCAACCAACTTTCTTTGGAGCTTCACATACTGAAATCATAGTTTCTGATAAAGTTTTAGAATTTCTGAAATAATACTTTATTGCATTATCAATATCTTTTGAGTCTCTTAAGGGTGAAGTTGGTTGCAACAAAATTAAAAAATCAAATCTCTTCTTGGTATTTATTTTTAACCAATCAATTGTATGTTTAATTACTTTGCTTATCGGAGCACTCGAACTACATAAGTGTTTAGGTCGTTTAAAAGGAGCACTAACTTTTAATCTTTTTGATAAATTAATAATTTTATTTGAATCTGTTGATACCAAAGTGTAATCAATTATTCTTGATTTTTTTGATGCTTCTACTGTCCACTGAACCAACGGTTTTCCATTCAAGTCTATAATATTTTTATTTTTTAATCCTTTTGATCCACTTCTCGCTATTATAATTGATAAGAAACTAAATTTTTTATACATATTATTTTACTTATTAATACTAATTTTATTCCTCAAAAAATTTATTATATTCAGGCCATTGACCCATATCAGACCAGGAGTCGTTTGGTAAATGATAAACTTTTACTTTCATTTTTTTTATTTTTGCTAGAGCTAGTAAATTATTAATGTTAAAAAATTTATTTTTTGGAATTAAATTTATAACATTTGGATTCATTATATAGAGTCCAGTATTTACAAGATAATTATACTTTGGTTTTTCTATCAAATTAGAAAGAGATCCTTTTTTATTAATTTGACAAACGCCATAAGGGATTTGATATTCTTTATTTGAAGCTACTAATGTTAAGTCACTTTTATTTTTTAAATGGAATTTATATATATCCTCATAATTAGCATTAATTATTATATCGCAGTTAGTAACGAAGAAAGGTGTAAAAATTTTATTTTTAATTAATCTTAGACTGCCAGCTGTTCCAAGTGGTTTCTTTTCATGAATAAAATTAACTGTATAGTTTAAATTTAGCTCAGAAAAAAATGATTTAAGTATCACTGTCTTGTAATTAACAGTTACAAAAAATTTATTTATTCCGCTTGAAAAAAATTTTTCAATAATATGCTGGATTATTGGTTTCTCTTTCACTGGCAGAAGTGCTTTTGGAAATAGTTTGGTAAATGGTTGCATTCTAGTACCCTTTCCTCCAGCCATTACAACCAATGGAATTTTGTTAAGAAATTTAATTTTCTTCTCGTCTTTAAAAAAATCATCCCAAGTTAAATAATCTACTACTATTTTTTTATTATTAACTAATGGAACAAGTTTGATTCCTTTTTCATGAAATATTTTCTTTACTAAAGATTTTTTGTAATTTCCTTTAATAAAGCTTGCTGGATTTTTAAAGTAAACATTTTTTATTGATTTTTTAATATCTAAATCATTAAGTATACTTCTTCTTATGTCGCCATCAGTAATTGTGCCCAATAACTTTTTTCTATTATCAGTTACGATTAAACATTTCTCAGCAGTATCATTTAAATACTGCATACAATCAAATATAGAAGCGTTTTGGTTAACTAATAAATTTTTTAATTTCTTTTTCATATCTAATAATTAATATTATAAAATCTTTTTTTTATAATTTTTTTTAAGTTAATTTTTTTTAAAATATTAACTGCCTTTTTGCTGGCTCCACCTTTTCCATATGGATTAATAGTTTTTTTTAATTTTTTTTGAAATTTTTTAGAATATAAAATATTAATTGCTTTTATTATAGACTTATAATTTGGTTTGCAATTGATTATACTTGAAGACTGCAATCTTCCTTTTTGCCTATCTCCGATATTTATAGTTCCCTTTTTATATGTTGGAACTTCTAATAAACCACTAGAAGAATTTCCAATTACTCCATCAACATATTTTAATAAAGATAGATAATTTAGCTGACCAAGGGAAGTGAAATGGTAGGATCTATTTTTGTTTTCCTTTACAAACTTTTCAATCTGCTTAATAATTACCCTACCATCAGTATCTGCATTTGGTTTTGTAAAAATCAAATTAATATCATCATTTTTTTTTAATGCACGTAATAATTCATTAAATTGTTTCTTGGCTGTAGAAATTTCTAAAGTAACTGGGTGAAACGTTACCAAAATATTTTTACTTTTCAATTTTATATTTAGAATGCTTTCTATTTGATTCTTTTTTAATAATTTAAGTTTATTTATATTATCTATTCCAGTTCCACCGACATTAAAGACACTTTTGGGATTTTCTCCTAGCTGAATTACCCTTTTTTTATAAACTTCATTTGCAACAAAATGAAGGTGGGACATTTTTGTTATTGAGTGTCTAGTCGCTTCATCTATTGCTCCTTCTGTTAGTTCACCTCCATTAAAATGTGCAACAGGAATTCTAGCTATTAAAGCTGAATATGTTGCACAAATTAATTCAAATCTGTCTCCTAAGACTAATAAAAGATTTGGCTTGAGATCTTTCAAGGCTTCAGCAAAACCTGCCATACCTAAACCGACTGATTTCGTTATATGAACTGGGGTATCACCTGGCAATAACATTTTTACTTTACGATCAACTTTAAATTTATCTTCAAGTATTTTATTAATTGTTTTCCCAAATTCTGGTGCTAGGTGCATTCCAGTGACAATTAGTTGTAACTTTAGGTTTTTTTCACTTTTAATATATTTCATTACCCAGTAAAGCAAGCCATACTCCGCTCTACTTCCAGTAACTACACATATTTTTTTTTTATGCATTTTTTCTATATTTTTTTTCTAATTCGAGTAATTGTATTTTTTCATCTATTTTATAGTTTTTTTTTGATTTTTTTCCTAATAGCTTATTAATCATCATGGGGGATATGCCATCGCCTGGTCGTTTAGTAGCTAGATTATTTTTAGAGAAAATATTTCCTTTCAATATATCTTTGTAAGCTACAATAGATTTTCTTACTATTTTTTTATTTATACTTTCGCTTGGCGAAACTATTTTAGAATAATTTCCTAAACTTTTTTCAACTATTCTAATTGAAGCAATCATTTTTTTTAAATCTTTTGGTTCTATGCTTGCATGATGGTCTGGGCCAGGTAAATTTTTATTTAAAGTAAAGTGTTTTTCAATAATTTTCGCACCTAAACTTACAGCTGCTATTGGTATTTCCTTTCCTAATGTATGATCAGAATAACCAACATTTACAGCAAATTTATTTTTAATTGTAATCATTGCATTTAAATTTACATCTTTAAATGGTGTGGGGTAGGCAGTATTACAATGTAAGACTGTTATATCTTTTAATTTGGTGCCAGACTTAATGATTACATTAATAGCTGATTTAATTTCTTGTAAAGTTGACATTCCGCTAGATAAAATTACTTTTTTTTTTAAACTACCAATAAATTTTAGCAAAGGATAGTTTGTTATTTCTCCAGAAGGAACCTTGTATCTTTTTAAATTAAGTTTTTTTAAAAATTCTAAACTATCAAATTCAAAACCTGTTGACATAAATTCGATTTTTCTCTTTTCAGCATAATTTTTAAGTTTTTTAAATTCCTTGAAGGAAAGTTCTAATTTTTTTAACATCTTGAACTGACTTTCGTTTGGAAAATTTTTTTTTTGATAATTGGCTTTTTTAGCTTTTTTTGTAACTAAATTTTCAGATTTAAAAGTTTGAAATTTAATAATGTCCGCCCCAGAATCTTTAGCAACATCAACTAATTTTTTTGCTAATGAAAATTTTCCGTTATGATTTACACCTGCTTCAGCGATTATAATTGTTTTATTTTTCATTATTAAAAATATTTTTTTTATACCAATCAAAAGTTTTTTTTATGCCTTTTTCGAGTGAGTATTTATACTTATAATTTGTTATTCTTAAAGCTTTAGATACATTTGGTAATCGTCTTGTTGGTGAATTATGAATGTCTTTAACATTAATTATTTTTAATTTTTTTCCTGATAGTTTTATAATAATTTTTACTAATGACTCAATTTTTATATCTTTTAAATTACTTCCTATATTAAAAGTTTTTTTTAAGGATCTTTTACTTTTAATTAAATTTAAAATTAAATTTACACCATCATCAATATAACAAAAATTTCTTTTGTGGTGAGGTGAATATACTTTAACTTTTTTATTTTTTGAGAAATGAACTTTTTTACATAACTCTGGAATAACATGAGAAAGTCCCATCCTAGGTCCATAAAAATTATGTGGTCTTAAAATAGTAAATGGTAATCCAGATAATTGACACATCGCTTCACCATAAATTTTTGATAGCATATATGTTCCTCTTCTGTCAGATAAATCAAGCGTACTAAGTTTAGTATTTTCAGATGTTGGAAATTTTAGTCCATAATTTTTTAGTGTTCCGTAATAAACCTCGCTAGAGGAAGTAAAAATAAATCTTTGAAGTTTTGATTGATTTTTTCCAATGATTATAGCTTTTTCCAATAAATTTATATTTTTTGTTAAAACCTTGAATGGAGCATCTAATACGTTCTTTACACCAACTATTGCTGCTAAATGAAATATGTATGAGTATTTTTTTGATATTTTTTTTATTTTAAAATTATTTTTTAATAAATTTATTTTTATTAATTTAATATTTTTTTTTTTTAATAATTCTTTTAATTCAATATCTTTTTTTCCTCTCGAAAAATCATCTATTAAGTCAACATGGTAGTTAATGGCTAGTTCTTTAGCCAAATGAAATCCTATAAATCCAGCGCCACCAATAATAAGTATTTTTTTCACTATCCTCTTCCAATTGAAATAAAATTAAATTTATTAATTTTTAAATGTTTATTTTGTTTTTTTGATAAAACGTTATTTGCATCTACTATCAAGAAATTTTTCTTATTATATTTTTTTTTAAAAATAATTTTTTTGTATTCATTATGTTTTACTGCAAATACTAATGCATCAAACTTATTAAAATTTGGTATTTTCTTTAAAACTTTATTTTTTGTTTCTTTCCAATATTCAACTAAAGGATCTTGAACCACAATTTTAGCCCCCAATGAAGTAGTTTTCTTGAAGAAAAATTCACTTGGAGAATGTCTAGTATCAGCAATATCTTCTTTGTAGGTTGCTCCTAATAACAAAATTTTTACTTTGTGCAATTTATTTTTATAGAAACTTTTTATTTTATTGATAGTTGTTAAGGGCATTGTGCTATTTGTTTTTATCGCTAACTTTGAAAATTCAAAGTCTTGTTTGATATTAAATATTTGTTTTGCGCCAAGCATTGCCATTAATGGATCTTTGGTTAAGCAATAACCACCAACTCCAAATCCCGGATCTTTTAAGTTGCTGTGGGTTGGTCTCTTTTTAATTGCTTCAATAACACTAAAAAGGTTAATGTTAATTTTTTCAGCCAGCCTACTCCATTCTTCTATAAAGGCTATATTTACTGCTCTGTAGCTATTCTCCATAAGTTTGCTTAATTCAGACGAGTTTGTATTATTTAATTTATATAGTGGATATTTTTTAATATTTATTATTTTTTTTAAAAAATTTTTACATTTATTTTCTGACTTTTTATTTATACCTGAGTATACACGATAATTATTTATAACTGAGTTCAAATAGTTTCTTCCTGGTGTCACTCTTTCATAGGAATGAGCTATATAAATTTTTTCTGGATTTAATTTTCTTTTTAAAAAAGCATTTTTTATTAAAGGATATACAATTTTTTCACATGTTCCTGGGGGAACCGTAGATTCAATTATTAATAATGTATTTTCTTTAATTTTATTACCAATTTCATTTATACTTGATTTAAAATTAACAAGATCAACTTGTTTCTTTCCATTTACCGTAATTAAATCACAATTTATACTAACTAGTATTATGTTAGCCTTCTTATAAATAGATGTAGAGCTAGTAGCTTTAAGTATCCCCATTTTATTTATTTTTTTCATAGAACTTTTAAGTTTTTTGTCTGATGACTTGAATGGAAAAATACCTTTGTTAATTTTTTTAATTATTTCATTTCCACGAGTATTTGCTTTTTCAACACCCACAATCCTAAAATTTTTTTTACTAAATTTATCTTTAGCTAAGCCTACAGCAACACAAGTTGCAGAACCTACGAAACCTAAGCCTTGAATACAAATAACCATTGAAAAATTTAATTTTTATAAATATTTTTATTTTCTATTATTTCTTTATAACTACCATGATCGGTGATCAAACCTTGTTTAATAAAATATATATTTTTAAAATTTTTCAAAGTTTGTAGCCGATGTGTAATAACAATTAAGGTTACCTTTCCATCAAGATTCTCAATACAATCAACTATTGCTTTTTCTGTTTCAATATCTAGTGAACTCGTAGCTTCATCAAATACTAATATTTTTGATTTTCTATATAGGGCTCTAGCTATACCTATTCTTTGTCTCTGTCCCCCAGAAAGTCTTATGCCACGATTGCCTATTATTGTATTGAGTTGTAAAGGTAAATCTGAAACAAATTTAGAGAGTTGAGCTAGATTAATTGCTCGCTCTATATCTTCTTCTCTAATTTCATGGTCATCTATTCCAAAAGCTATATTTCTTTTGATTGTATCGTCAATTAAATAAATATCTTGCGGTATATACCCAATTTGACTTTGCCAAGCTAAATGATTGTTATCAATATTTATATTATTGCCGTCAACTAAGACTTGTCCGTCACTTGGAGGTAACAATCCCAAAATTATGTCGACTAAAGTTGACTTTCCAGATCCAGTGGCTCCAATTATACCTACAGAACTTCCAGGAAGAATTTTTAGTGATAGTTTTTTCAGGATTTCTTTTTCTGTATCAGGGTATTTAAATGTAATATTTTTTAATTCTATACTCTTATTCAAAATATCTTTTGTTACCAATTTATTAATTTTAAAATTATTTTTTTTATTAACATATTTTTCTAGTTTAATAAGTTCCTGCACAACAAGATCAAAAGAAACATATGAACCTCTCATGCTTGCTAATTGCGAAGCTATAGTGTTAAAAGAAGGTAACATTCTTATAGTTGCTGCTCCCAATAAACCAAGCGTAGGTATCATTGTGTCCATTGATCGGTCATTAACAACAAATAGAACGGTCACTAGTAAGATAATAATAACTCCTAAAATTTCTAAAAATAAACGTGGTAATTTATTTATAATTGTCGAAAATAAAACATATCTTTGAGCTCCAGCTGTATTATCTCTAAATTTATTTGTAAAATATAATTCTCGATTTAATATTATAGTATCTTTAATTGCTCCAAATACTTGGTTTACTAATTGAAGTTGTTGACCTCTATGAAATTGTGCAAGTTTAGATAGAGATGTAATCTTATTTTTTAAAATAAAATGAAAAGTTATTGCAAACAAACCTACCACTGAAAATACAATAAGTACTGTTATGGGATCAGTTAAAAGTAATAAAATAAAAATTGCAACTATTACTAAAACTTCTCGAGCAACATAAAGTAAACATTCAATGTATCTTGATGATAAACCAACTTCATTAGTAACATTTCTGCCTGTAGCAGCTGGGTTACGACTTAAATGTAAATAGTAAGGGCTTTGAACATATGCTTGAAATAATCTTTTAGAGTTTTCTATGTTTATGTTTTTAAAAATTCTTGCTTGTAAGTATATAGTAAAAAATAAAAATAAATTTTTAAAAACAAATATTAATAGTAAGAAAAAAGCACTTAATAGAATTTGTGTTAAATGATCCTGTGCAATGAAAAAATTTGTAAGATTATTTTCAGGTAAATAAGAAATTAGTTGATCGGGTTTTAAAAGTAAATTTATAAATATTGGTATTGAACCTACTCCTATCATTTCAAATATGGCAGATACTAAAATTCCAACAAATAAAAAAGCAATATAAGTTCTTTGTTTTTTATTTAAGAAAAATTTAATTTTTTTTATCATTTAAATTATTTAGTTTGTTTTAATGCTTGATAACAGCACCTTATAATTATTTGTTTTGTAGTGGATGGCGTAAAGTTAAAATCTTTTTTTATTTTTTTATTAGAAATAATAAAAGAATTTTTATTTATTTTTTGCTTAATAATTTTTGATTTCGATTTAAATATTTTTTTCATTAAATTAATAACATGAATGAACTTTATGGGTTTTGAAGAAGAAAAATTATAAACTTTATTTTTAATATTTTTTTTTTTTAAAACTATATTTATAAACTTAACTATTTCGCTAGTATCTGTAATATTATTAAATTTATCATTAAGATTATAAGCATAAATACTTTTATTTTTTATAACTCTTTTTAAAATATTTATAATTAAAGGATGATTTTTAGTTAAGTCAGTTGTAAAAACTCCAGGTATCCTAATACAAATTGTTTTGAATATATTTTTTTTATTTAAAAATAGTTTTTCAGAAAAAAATTTTGATCTTCCATAAGGTGTTAGTTTTGTGGGTTTTTGACTCTCAATAACTACTTTTTTTTTTATCAATCCGTAAGCCAAAATTGCTGAAAGAAAAATTACTTTTTTTACATTTTTTTTATTACAAAAATTAATAATATTTTTTGTTATTTTTACATTTGTTGAATATAGATTTTTCATACCGCCTTTGACCTTTGAAAAAGGATGTTTAGATGCACAATGAATTACAACATCTGGGGTCATTTTTATATTTATTGGTTTTGTTAGATCTTGATTAAAAGAAGTTTTTTCTTTTTTTTTTTTATTTGTTAATAAAATTAGTTGGTTTTTTTTATCTTTTTTTAACTTCGAAGTTATTTCTCGGCCAATTACACCGTTTGAACCAGTAATTAATATTTTCATTTAGAGTTACAGTTTTTTTAAGCAGTGCGGTAGCGCTTGTCTTACCATCCATATATTCTCAATTTTTTCTATATCTTTTTTTTTGGTAATTTTTAAACTCTCAACTGAAAAATGTATTTCTTTTTTTAAGTCTAATATTTTTTTATACACTTTTAATCTTTGTTGTTTACTTTCTGGAAGTTGAAATAAGCTATAAGCTACTATTCCATCAATTGATTTTATTTCGTTTAAAGTTTGTTGTAACATCAGATGACAATTTTTCATTGCATATTCAACAGAGCTTAAAAGGTACAAGAAGTTATTTTTTTCACAATAATCTCTAATAACAATATTTTGAACGTGTTGTGGTGCTCTTTCATTCATAAAAGATCTTGAGAAAATATAACCTCTTAATTTTTTTTTTTTCATTTTGGTAGTTTGTAAGAAATCCCTCTTTTTGATGCAGGTTTTAATGTAATAGGTTCGTAATACTCGCCAATTTTTTTGTCTGCATACGGTGTGAAAATACTTTTAAATCTACAATTCATAGTCCATCGAGTTTCATTTTCTTTATTCACAATATTTCCATGCGGCAATGATTGGTCGAATATTACCACTTGCCCATATTTTACCTTAAGCCAAACTAAATCCTTTTGTATTTTTTTAAAAATATCATCGGTCTTTTTTATTTTTTTATTCAAAAATAAGTTTTTTAAAACACCCGCTTTTTTTGGAGGCAATATATACATCGATTTAGTTTTGTAACAGTCAACTAGTGGTAACCAAATAACTGTTTCAAATGGAGATAGACCTGACCAAGTGTCTGCATGTACTGGTAACAAAGAACTATCATCATTTGGCAATTGTATGCTTAAACTAATTCGTAACTGCATAGCAATCTCATTACCCACTATAGCTTCTACTAATGATTTAGATATTTTAAAAAAATTTTCTCTAAAATCTTTAGCTGCATTTATTTTATTTATAATATTTAATCGAAATCTATTTAATTCTGATGAATTAACATGATTATGAATATTGTTTAAAATAACTTTTGCTTTTTTTTCTTTTATTTTTGGTAATTTTTTTTTTATGATCTTACAAAAACTCTCTCTAACAGAATTTAATGACTTAATATCATTAATATCTCTAATGACATATCCCTGTTTTAAATACTGATCACTTATTTTTTTTTCGTTATTGCTTAAAAACATATTAAATAAATTTTTTATTCGAAAAATATAAATTCGTAGTCTCCTAAATAATTAAATTCACCAAAGAGATAAATCCATTCTTCTACATCAAAAAAACATTGTCCCACAGTATTCCAGCATTGAAGGTTTACCAGCTCTTCCTCATTTCTATAGCTTTCAACAACAATATATGCCTGCTTACTTATTCTATTTATTTCATTAATTGCCTTTTTAAAGTCAAAGAGCCTTAAACTATGCAGGACATTAAGGGAAATTACTAAATCAATTTCTTTATCTTTGTATTTATAGGGGTCTTGAGCTTTATGATAATAAACGTATGGTTTTGTAAGATCATTATTATGTTCTATTGCATACTTAGATATATCAAAGCCCATAATATCTAATTTAGGTTCTAAAAGTTTCATTTCATGAAGCAAAAAAGCTTTTCCACAACCAATATCTAAAACTTTTGATCCTGGTCCTAATTTGTAATTTTTAATAAGCTGTTCTGCCATAGGCTTCCAGTGTCCTGGTATATATTTATATCCGCCAAAGCCTGTTCTTCTACTTCCATCCCAATAATGAAAATCATACTTCTTAGCAATTTTTATACACTTTGCTTTTTCATTTAACATTCGATCTAAATAATTTCTTTTAAATGATTTATGCAGTGGTGCTATAAAATTTTTCAATTTTTTCATTACAAAATTATTTTTTTTGGAAAATTATACTATTTGTACTAAAATTATATTTCTTTAGGTTTAAGGTAACCACATCTATTACATCCATTTATAGTTCCCTTTTGTCTTATTATGTCTTTAAATTTTTTGAATTTATCTGAAAAAATTATTTCTGAAAGTGGGCTTGTTTTTACATTCCCCATAGCTACAGCCATACAAGGAAATAAGCTTCCATCAACATTAATATAAACACAGCCCCACGGTGAATAACAAGTAGAAAAATGTTTTGCATCGTGGTTTTTGCTATTTAAATGAGCTAAATTTTCTTTTGTAAATTTTTCCTGACTATCAAAATTAGCTAAGGTTGGGTGTAAATAGGATTTATAACCATATTTATAATCATATTCTTTAATTCTATTTAATTGGTCTATTAATTTATCAAATTTTTTATATTCATAAGCGTCAGTTTTTTTGTCAATTTGTTCAAAATCAAACATTAAATCTGAGTGTTGAATTTCAGCACCTTTTAATAACATAAAACTATGAGTGTCGGCTTTCATAGTTTCTGTTGCCATTTTGTGTATTTCAAAAAGATCATCGATATTTTCTTCTAAAATTACAGTTTTTATATCTAAGGCTGTTTTTTTATTATTCTTTTCCTTCAAGTGGTTAAAACGTTCAATTTGTTTTAATAATTTTTCCCATTGCGGTTTTGTGACGTCTCTATTTACATTACCTATTGTATCAATTGAGAAAGCCAATACTTTAAAATTATCCTCTTCTAACAACTTATCAATTTTTTGATTTGTTAATAAAAGCCCATTTGTGATCATATTTGTTTCAGAAAATTCATTTGCCTTAGAAAATATAGTTTCGAAATCTTTAAACATAAAAGGATCGCCACCAGTTAGAGTAATTCTTGAATTTTTAGGTATTTGTTCAATAACTTTTAACCAATCTTCAGTATGCATTCTGTCATCTCTTTTTTTTCTTTCTTGAAAGCAAAAACTACATTTTAAATTGCATAAATTTGTAAGCACCAAAACATATCTTCTTGGCATTAAATTATCTTTTTGAAATGCAAGTTTTGCGTAATCTACTTGGCGTTTATAATAAGCGTTAGCTGTTGATGAGTTTTTCATAAAAATTTTATATTAAAGATTTAACGTTTTCATCCATTTTACAGTATAACATTTTTCAGATTCTGTAAATTTTTTATTCATATATTTTTCTTTTAATTCTTTAATTGCATCTAATACAGAATATTTTTTTTTAAACCCTGTAGATAATAATTTATCAGAGTTTTGTCGATATGATCTTGGATCATTATTTTCCATTATATTTATTTTGGATGGAATAATTTTTGCAACTTTTTCTGCAATTTCAATAATTTTTAAGTTTTCAAACCCAGCATTATAAAAACCACCAGGTAAATTTGGTTTAGAAATAAAATGTTTATAAACGTTAATAAGATCTTGTATATGTATGTTAGGTCTAATTTGATCACCTCCAAAAATAGACATAGATTTAGATTTTAAAGCTTGAAAAGTAAACATATTTACACTCACATCTAACCTCATCCTTGGTGAGAAACCGCAAACTGTTGCAGGCCTAATGCAGTGTAACTTAATATCATTTTCATAACTTTTTAAAATTCTCTCAGCAATCATTTTAGTTTTGTTGTAAGTGGATATTGGAACTAGAGATAAATCCTCTGTAACTTCCTTTTCCTCTTTAACCCCATAAACACTTCCAGAACTAGCAAATATAAAATGTCCAACTTTATTTTTTACTGAATTTTCTATTAATTGTTGAGTAGCTAGTACGTTAACTTCCCATGAAAGTTTAGAATTTAATTCAACACTAGGATCGTTAGCTATATTAGCTAAATGAACAACGGTATTTACATCTTTAAGGGGTATTGAATCATATTCCCTAATATCTGTTTTAACTATTTTTAAATTTTCTCTAGGAGTTAAATAATTACCAAACCATTGTGTGTCGACAACGGTAACTTTATGACCAAGATTTAAAAGATCATTAGTTAATAACGTTCCTGTATATCCACAGCCTCCTGTAACTAAAATATGCATTAATAGATTTTGAAATTATTAAATTTTATAATTTATAAAATTTATTTATTAACTTGCTCATGTGTAGAATATCTTTTTTTTCAATAAACTCATGAACTGGTAAAGAAAGTGTTGATTTAGCTATACGCTCAGCATTTGGAAAATCGCCATTCTTATACTTTAAAAACTTAGCAGCTTTTTGAAGATGGATTGGAATAGGGTAGTGAACTTTAGCATCAATATTTTTTGAGATAAGATATTTAATTAATTGATCTCTTTTTTTTGCATTTATTTGGTATAGATGGAAAACTTCTTTTAAGTTCTTATCTCTCTTTAAAATTTCTATATTTGGATTTTGTGATAACATTTTATCAAAAAGTTTTGCATTACTAATCCTTTTATTAGTAATATTGTCTAATTTATATTTTAGCTTGTAGTTTGCTACTGCTGCCTGGATAGTGTCTAGACGAGAATTATAAGAAAATATTTCACAATTATTTCGATTTTTTAAACCATGATTTCTAATTAGAGAAAGTTTTTTTGCTAAAGCTGAATTTTGAGTTAAAATAAAACCTCCATCGCCCCAAATATTTAAGTTTTTTAAAGGATGCATGCTAAACGTACATGCGTCACCATAATTTACAATATTTTTTCCATAATATTTTGAGTCGATTGCATGGCATGAATCTTGAATTATTTTTAATTTATATTTTTTTGCAATTTGATTTAGTTTTTTTAATTCACATGGTCTTCCGCCCCAATGAACTGGCATAATAGCTTTAGTTTTATTTGTTATTACTTTTTCTATTTTTTTTTCATCAATATTATAATCGTCTTTAATATCTACAAAAACAGGTTTTGCGCCAGCAGTTACTATAGCTCCGACCGTAGCAATAAATGTAAATGGAGTAGTTATAACCTCATCATTCAATCCAATATTTAAAGCTTTTAGAGCTAAAAATAACGCATCTGTTCCGTTTCCAACAGCAACCGCATGCTTAGCCCCCATTCTTTTTGCTAAAGTTTTTTCAAATTTATCAACTTCGTTTCCAAGTGTATAATCACCTTTTTTAACTACTTTTTCAATTTTTTTAAATATTTCAGAATAATCAGCAAATTGCTCAACTAAATAACTATGATTAATTTTTAGTTTATTACTTTTTTTATATTGATTTGGTAAATAATTTAAATTGTTCATTTAGTTAATGACATATAATTTAATAAAAACAGAAGTCAATGGGGTGGATTATTTTATATTAATAAATTTTTAATTTCTGAAACGATTTTTTCTTCATTTAGATAGTATTTTTTTTCTAAAGGTGCACTCATAGGAGTGTGACTATCTGGCAGAGTAATTCTTACTGGGTTCGATTTCATCTGTTTTGTTTGTTTTTCTGACACAGATGTAATTATTTCAGAAGCTGCTCCAAAAGATTGCCAAGCAGGATCAGCTACTACTAACCGCTTTGTTTTTGATACTGATTTATTTATTGTTTCAGAATCTAGAGGAGTTAGTGTTCTTGGATCAATAACTTCTACGCTAATTCCTTGCGATTCTAAAGTTGTTGCTGCTTTTAATGCATCAATTACTAAAGATCCTACTGCGACCAAAGTAACGTCTTTTCCTTTTTTACGAATTGTAGCTTTTCCATATCTTACTCTGTATGGCGAAGTAGGAACATTATCTGTAAGATTAAATAAAGAACGATTTTCAATAATAATTGATGGGCTTTCGCTAAAAATACTTTCTAGCAAAAGACCTTTAGCGTCAAACGCGGTAGAAGGCATTGCTACTTTTATTCCGGGCAAGTGCGCAAACCATGCGTGTAAACTTTTAGAGTGTTGCGGTCCTTGACCCCATCCTTTTCCTACTATAGCTCTTATAACTAATGGTACATTAGATTCTTTATTAGATTTAAAGCGCCACATAGATAACCAGTTCACTATAGAGTCTAGGGAATATAGCATAAAATCTATTCTACTATGAACCAGTATTACTCTTTTTCCATCTACTGCAGCCCCAATACCAGCGGCTGTCATTAAACTTTCTGCTGCAGGAAAATCTCTTACTCTTTTTTTTCCAAACTTATCTATAAGACCAACTGTAGTACCAAATACACCTGGACTAAAATCAATGTGTTGACCCATTATCATAACACTTTTACTAAGCTTCATTGCTTGGTGTGTTGCTTGGTTTATTGCTGCTGCGTAAGTAATTTTTTTGTACATTTATATAAATTAAAAACCTTTTTCTACAATAATTTTTTGGTTTGTATCAAAATCCTTTTCCTCATGATCTTTTAATATTTTATCTGCTGTTGGCGTTGAATTACTAATATTTAAATCTTTCCAGGAACTTATGTCAGGAAAATTACTTTTCTTTGCATAATCAAATGAATTTTTTATCTCACGATTTATGTCTTTTGTGATATTTTTAATATCATTTTTATTTATATATTTTTTTTTTAATAAAATTTCTTCTAGTAATTTTATTGGACAATTTTTTTTCCAAAAGGATACTTCCTTTTTACTTCTGTAAGGTACATTTTCATCACTTATTGTTCCTACGTGACTACTAATTCGATAAGTAAATGTTTCCAGTAAAAAAGGACCTTTTCTTTTACGAGCATCCAAAATCGCCTTCTCTAGTTCTTTATTAACTAGACATACATCATTACCAAATATTGACTTACTATTAACACCAAATGCTTTAGCACGTTCAGATATCCCAGCTCCACTTTGCCTAGTAGACATTGCTGAAAAAGTTGAATAATTGTTATTTTCACAAATAAAAATTATTGGAAGCTTTTTAAGTCCAGCATAGTTTAATGTTTCCCAAAAAATGCCTTCATCTGTAGCACCATCACCAAATCCTGCAACCGCAACGCTATTACAATTTTCTTTCATCTCTAAACTCATTGCAACTCCTAAAGCTATTGATGTAGCACCAGCTAAAATAGCACCACTAAAAAAATTATTTTTAGCATAAGAAATATCCATTGACCCAGCCAAGCCAGAATTTGCTCCAGTAACTTTTCCATAAAGTTCAGCAAAAAGTTTTTTCATTGGAGCGTTTTTAGCTAAATAATATCCATGTGATCTATGATGGGAAAATAAGTAATCTTCATTTTCTAAAAGATTATTTAGTGCCGCAGGCACAGCCTCTTCTCCTACACAAAAATGAACTGGGCAACGCATTTCATCAGCTGGATGGTATTCTTTTTCTATTGCCTCTTCGCATAATCTTAAATTTAACATAAAAGTGTAAAGTTTAATTGCCGTTTCTTTGTTTGTGTTCTTCAAAGAAATATTTTTATATTTTCCTTTTTTTATAATATTTTCGTGATTAATTATTTTCATAATGATTAGTTTTATATTTATTTGTCTATACCTAATATACCTACACTACCGCTCTCATTTTCTAGTGCTAATAAAAAGGAATTATATTTTTTATTATAGACAATATCTCTAATTCTTTTTCCAATTCTTATTTTTTCTTTAGTTATTACTCGAGAATATTTTTGATCAAATATTACTCTATAAATTGATACTCCCTTTAATGTAGTTATTAGGTAACTATCTTGCCATTTTTGTGAAAATTCTTTAGGCACTTTAATTATTTGAGAAATCGCAACAGAAGGAATAAATGCATAAATAGGTTCTTTAAAACCATGTTCAGCATGATTTGGAACTAAATTTTCTCCACCCTCTCCATATGATCTTGATGGCCAGCCATAATTATTTCCTTCTAGAATTCGATTAATTTCATCACCACCTCGTGGTCCGTGCTCTGTAGATATTATAATATTTTGTTTATTAACAAAAAGTCCTTGGGGGTTTCTGTGTCCAGCTGTGAATGGTCTAGATTTTTTTGTATCAAGATTGATAAGCATCATAATTGTTTCTCTTTTTTTATTATAGTTTTTTAGTAATGGATGATTTTCATTATTTGGATAATTAGTACTGATTATTAATGATGCATTTCCATTATCATTGTAAATTGCTATTTGCCCTCCCCAAACTGCATATGGTATTTCACATTTTACAACTGTTCCATGAGAATAAAATTCTTCAAATTGTAAAAAATTAAAATTTATATCTGCAACATAAACTTGTCTATTTTCACAACTTTTATCTCTATCTCTAAATGAAACAAATATTTTATTTTTAAATACCACGCTTCCATCTACATAAATATTGCTTGGTAAGTTATTTTTTATTTCAAAGTTTTTTGATGAATTTTTTTTAATAAAACTAGCAGTTTCATAAAAAAGTGTGGTTCCATTTATGGCTATTAATATATTTTCATCACTAAAAGTTTCTATATAAAAAGGAATAACTATTTGGCCATATTTATTAATCTCTTCAATATTTTTTTCTTTTGGTTTTAATCCTTTAATTTTAATTTCATTATAATTTAGCTTTAAAAACTGTGTCTGAGGGAAAATTCTTTCATTATGATATTCGGGAACGAAATACCTATAATCACATACTTGCTCTTTAATTAAAAATTTTAATTGATTGGGTAGTAAATTTTTTACAAATTTAGTTTTTGCTGGTCCCTGTTTATTAATATAAAATACAGATAAAAGTATTAATATTAAAATAGTTGATAAAAAAATAATTTTTTTATTATTCATAATTTTATAATAAACTGTGATTTTCTCTTAAAAACTTAGTACTAATCTTAGCTCTTATAATTCCATGAAGATCACTTAATTTAAAATGACTCCAAAAACGCTTTTGTAAATCTAAATCAGATTCATTGTCTTGCCAAGTTCCATCTATTCTTTTTTCCATTTCGTCTGCGGCATCTTTTATCTCAAGCGGTGTATTATTAATAATTTCAATCGACATCTTTTCATAATCTTTTGCGTTATTAAATCTTCCAGCTCCAGATTGGATTATTTCTTTTATACTCATAAATCGTTTTTCAGATTTCAACCAGTACTTTCTGAAAGTAAATAAAGCCTTTGATGACCAAGAATGTATGTATTCTAATTGAGTAAAATTAACATTAACCATCGGTTTTCTAAAATTATGTTCTGCTATGTCCGCATATCCGCTATCTGAATTCAAAATATAACGACAGTTTGCTGAAAGATATATGTCCAGCAATTCTGTTCTGAATCCATTGCTATCATATTCAATTATCTTTTTATTTTTAGTTTTTAAAAAATCACTTACTAAATGCCCTACTCTTATAACTACATTTCCTTTTGAAGTTATCATTTCGGCAGCTGGTAAAAAGTCGTTAATGTTACAGTTTCGAAATGAGTTATGGCTTAAATCCATGTGTGGTAAAACTTCTTTTAAATATTTTTCACCTCTATTTAGTAATAAAACGTATTTATCTTTCTCTCCTATACCCATCCTTAATAAATCTTTTTTTGCCTCTAAATTCTCCTCTTTTGTAAAAGATAGATGTATGGGAGTTTTATCAATTAGTCCAAAATGATCACGACTTTTTAGAGAATTTTTTATAATATGATCTTTTCCAAATGAAAACATATTCATAATTTTCCAAAAATATCTAGATCCAGAGTTAACATATAAAAGTCTTTTCCACATTTTTAATAATTGTGAGTTACAAACAAATGTAGTTGCTCCAGAATGGTAGATATCAAATGATTTTTTGGGATGCATTCCATTTTCTTTTTCACATAAAATTAATTCAGTGCGTGTTGCAAAGGGTCCAATTTTTTCAGCATTTAAAGAGCCAAACCTTATAAAAAAAAAAGGTTTAATTAGTCTAATAATTAAACATAAAATAAATACGATTGGATAAATAACTAAAGTTTCTAAATTTATTAACTTTTTTATCCCACGTAATATTACAAAAGTTAAACCTTTTTCTTTTATTTTAGTTTGTATTAGTTCTATAGTTTTCTTTAAAAAAGAATTTGATAACATTAGATTTGCAGATTTTTACTTTAATAAGTGTTCTAAAGTTTTAAGTATCTTCACTTTGCTTACTGTTTCTTTATTTCCAATTGTTTCTGTTGATTGGGCTGCAGCTAAAGAGCCAATAAGTAAAGATAAATCATTGCTAAATTTATTTTTTAGACACAAAGCAATAATTGAAAGCATGGCATCTCCAGCGCCAATTTTATCTACAACACTATCTGCGTACGCTTCTGATAAATTAAATTTATTATTTTTTTTATTATAAAATAAAGCTCCTTCTTTTCCTCTTGTAACAATTAAATTATCTATCTTTTGCTGAAATGAAAGTTTTTTCATTAGAAGTTCTGTTTTGTTATTTTTATCTCTCATTTCTTGATGAATTTCTCTATCATTAATAATAACACATTTGACATTTTTATAATTTCTCATGCTATGATAACCAACATTCGCTGCATTTATCTGTGCGTTTAAAGCTAAAAATTTTGAGTATTTACAAATTATCTTTGAGCTTTTTTCTGATATAAATCCATGGCCATAATCAGAAACAACTACAACATCGTATTTTGGTAATAATTTCTTTAATTTATTTCTAAAAATTTTCTCATCTTGCTTATTTAAAGCATCGTAATTAATTTTATAAACACCTAAAACCTTATTGTTACTAATATGATCTAGAAATCTTTTTTTTACTATTGTTGGTGAGTCTTTTTTTTTAATATAATCAAACTTAACATTTTTTGGTAAATTTTTTTTTACTTCATTTAAAAATTCAGCTTTTTCACCTAACATGCTTAGTAAGCGAGTATTTTTACAGAAAGGAGATATATGTTTAGATATTGCGGCTGCTCCACCTAAATACTGTTCAGTTTTTATATCCCCTAAAACAAGCATCGGTTCTTTTCCAGATTTACCTAATGCATTACAAAACACATATTGATCAATAATAGTTTCTCCAATAACTAATACTTTTAATTTTTTTAAATCTTCAATTAGTTTTTTGATTTTTTGAAAGGAATATTTTTTTTTAATTTTTTCAATAGTGGCCTTTTGATTACTTGAGTGGATTTCAGTAAATCTGTTAATTAAACTACTCGAACTAGAAGAAAATCCTTTTGTATAAACTATCTTGCCACCATTTTTTTTTAAAACTTTAATTTCATTCTTTATCTCGCCAGTCACATCATCTTTGTTAAGTTTATAATCTTGACCTTTACAATAAACATTTGGTTTTAATTCTTTAATTATTTTTACAGCTGTAGCAAAATTATTTAGAACTAAATAATCAATCGATTCTAAAGCCGCAAGTGCTTTAAGTCTTTGTTGTTCATTAAAAGCTGGTCTGCCAGGACCTTTATTTACGTACTTATCTGATGTAACACTAACAACAAGAATATCACCATAACTCTTTGCATTTTGAAAATGATTAATGTGTCCAACGTGTAATAAATCAAATACTCCATGACAAAGAACTATTTTTTTTTTCTTAGCTTTTAGTTTTGTAATAGTTTTTCTTAAATTTTCAGGTAAAGTAATTTTGTTATTCATATATCTAAATTATTTTTAACTACTATGATTTTCTAATAACATTTTAATCCCCTTTTGCACTGTTATTGAGGGACTCCAATTAAGCTGATTTTTAATTTTTGATATGTCAGCTAAGGATCTATTAGTTTCGCCTGTTCTTTTTGGTATATTTAATTGATCAGAGCTAATAAGATCAGCTATTGAATTAATACTTATTTCCTTACCGCTACCGACATTATAAATCTCTCCATTTTTACCTTTTTCAGATGTTTTTATTATTGCATCAACTAAATCAAATACATGAATAAAATCTCTTGTTTGTTTTCCATCTCCAACAATTGTTAAAGATTTTTTTGAAAATTTTTGAGATAAAAATATGCTAAATACAGAACTATAAGCATCTTTTAAACTTGCTCTTGGGCCGTACACATTGAAAAATCTTAAAGATATATTTGGCATTGAATATATTTTAGCCCAATGAATGACTAGTTGCTCTCCTAAAAATTTTGTTAAAGAGTATGGGTATTGAATATCTATTTTACATTTTTCATCAGTTGGATACTTTTCTGGATTGCCATAACAACTAGCGGAAGCTGCATAAATGAATTTTTTTATCTTAGCTTCTTTAGACGCTTGCAAAACATTTAAAGTGCCAACTACGTTTGTCTGAAAATATTTACTTGGATTTGAAATACTCGGCAACATATCAGCTAGTCCAGCTATATGAAATACTTGATCTACATTTTTAAAGTGTCTTTTAATAGATTCTAGATCTTTTGATATATCAATATTAATAAATTCTATTTTATTTTTAATATGTTCTAAATTAGAAAGTTTTCCACTGCTTAAATTATCCAAAACAATAACTTCATGTTTTAGCTTTACAAGCTGGTCAATCAGATTGCTTCCAATAAAACCTGCTCCTCCAGTAACCAAAGATTTCATAGATATAATATTTTTAATTTCGCCAACGCTCCGCATTTTGACTTAAATTGATTTAAAGTCAAATTATTCATAAATGAATTAACTAAAACTCAACAACTTTGGTAATGGTATTTTCTTTTTTCTATTGTTGCTGTCGAATTTCCAATTAAAATTTTTATTTTATCTTTTTGCTCAGAAATGATTTCAAACATCATCTTTGTAAATGGACCCGATAAAAATTCTATATACTTAGTTTTTAAAGCTGAGAAAAAAGTTGATTTTAAATATCCGTTTTGATCTTCAAATTTCTTACAATAATTTATAAATTGAGTAATGTCTTGTTGACTTTTTTTTCCACCCGGCAAAACATATTCGAACCCTTTGGTGTTTTTTAATACTGATAAAATAGATGTATCTTTAAAATCTTTATGATAGCAAAGTAAATATCCATCCAATACAACTTTTTCGTATTCTTTAAGTTTATTATTTTGATACTTTTGAAGTTTGATTTTAGGAATGTAAAATAAAGGAAGTGCAGAAATTTTTTTTATTAAATCGCTTTTTAAAATCCCTAAATTTTTTGGTTTATATTTAATTACTATCCACATGTTTTTTTGATTTCTCAAGTTCTTTTTTTAATTCATCAAACTCTTGCATTTTACGCTTCATAAAATTTATTGTGAGTTTAGTTTTTGCGGCAATCCCCCCTGGAGTTAAAATATAAATATATTTCATTTTATTTTTACTTTTTCTAAAATTGTTCATTTTAATAAAACCTTTAATTTGAAGTTCTTTAATGCAGTAGTTGAGTTTGCCTAAACTAAAGCCCAGCTCTTCAGCCAAATCTCTTTGGGTTAAATTTCGATTCTCATCGATTTTCCTCATCACATTGAGTTGATCTTGATTATCTTTTGATAGTTTGTTCATTTATTGAACTAGTTTATCGTTCAAATATTGAACAGTCAATACTAATAATATATAAAGTAAATCAACCTAATTAAAAAATTAACAAACTAATGCTAAAACTACACAGACTATTGTTGATATTTACAGATCCAAAGAGATTTATAAGTGGAATGTATAGATATTTGGATTGGCTTATTATTGATAAAATATTTTTTTTAATTTCTTTTACAGTGTTTAGTTTATTTCCTAGGTACCTATACTTAATATACGGAAAACCATTTCCTTTGTTTACAAAAAAAGAACGTTGGATTAAAAAAAAAAATCCTGAGGATGAATGGATATATAAAAATAAAAAAATTATATTTAAAGAAATTAATATAATTTGCCGAGGTAATTATAAAAAATACTTAAAAAAAATTAATAAAAAAATACCAACTTTTTTTGTGAGCTTTGACCATGATCCAAAAATTAATATTCCGTATATGGGAATAATCGGTGGCGGTGCCAAGAAAAAGTTTAATAGTTGGCAAATTGAAAGGTTTAAAAATAAATTATATCCTATAAATATTTGGAGAAGTGGTTCTTTATCAAAAAATAATGAAGTTATATGGCAAGAGAAAAGAGAACCATACCCAAATAAAAAATATTTAAAAAAAATAAATGTATATCTTCCAAAAAGATTAAAGGATACATACAAAGTTTATTCCAAAAAAAAAATAAAATTTAATAAAAAAAATTACAAAATTTCCAAAATTTTAAACGAAAAAGCTTTAGTTCATTTTAGAGATTTTAACTACTCGAAAAATATTGGTACTGCATTGGGTGCTATTTTTTTCTTAGGAATTATTTCAAAAAAAGTTAATGTTTATGGTTGGGATTACTATTTAAAAAAAAATGTTGACGAATACAGTTATTGGGAATTAATTAAAACAATTTCTAAATCAAGTAAAGGCAAAGGATATGAAGCTGGTACATTCTGGGATGTTGACTTACGTGGACCTTGGGGAGAGAGGAGTAAAGTTCATTTCAGTCAAGGTATACTAAATATGCATTATGCGTCTCGTCTTATTGGGCTAAAAAAATATAAAATATTTTCTAAATTAAACAAAATTTATAAACAAAAAAGATTGCTAAAAAATATTGAAAAAGTTTTTTTTGATACTTTGTAATTAGAAAAAGTAAAAAATGTTTTCATTAAAACTGTTTAAAACAGACACTTTTAAACTATTAAGGTAATGTAATATGAATTTTCTCTTGACTATTTGTAACATTTAAATCAATTATAACGTTCAACTATTGAACATAAATAAAAATGTTACATTTTTGGTTAATAATTAATAAAGTATGTAGCAAATAATATAAAGATGGAATTTGAAAAACAAGAAATTATTAGAGGTTCTTCATATTTAAGATCTAAAAATAAAAAAAAATTTGATAGAGTCGATTTTATGATTAAAAATATGTCGCACAACAGTGCATATATTAATCATCTAAAAAATAAAAATACAAAAGATGAAAATTTGCAAATTTTAAAAAAATTTGAAAAAAAATTTTATGATTATAGATTTGGATGGAAAAATAATTCTGAAAAATATTACAGTAATAATTTAGATTTTGAAAAAATAAATACAGATTTGGAAGACAATCCACTTTGTGTTGATATAGAAACAGCAGCAATATGTGACTTGGCGTGCCCGCATTGTTTTAGAGAATACATCATCACTCCTGACAAGATAATGAATGAGAAATTATATAAAAAAATCATTGATTCACTTTCAAAAATGGATGTTCCTTCTGTAAAATTAAACTGGAGAGGTGAACCTCTATTAAATCCTAAGTTATGTGAATTTATAAAGTATGCTAAAGAAAATGGAATTTTAGAAGTCTCAATAAATACTAATGCAACGAAACTAGATGAGAAAAAATCAGAAGAATTAATAAAATCAGGCTTGGATTTAATAATTTTTTCCTTTGATGGGGGGACCAAAAAAACTTATGAAAAAATGCGTCCTGGGCGCTTTAAACATAATGATTTTAAAACAATATATAATAATATAAAAAAATTTTCACACATAAGAAAGAAAATGAGATCTCTTTTTCCAATAAGTAAAATACAAATGGTTTTAACCAAAGATACTAGAAGTGAAATCAAAGAATTTTTCGATTTGTTTGACACGATAGTAGATGATGTAACTGTTACTCAATATTCAGAAAGAGGTGGAAATATGAATGACTTACTACCTGAGAATAAAAAGAAAATAGTTGATTATTTGCAAAAAAATAATCTACCTAAAGATACGCCACATTTAGTTGAAGGGGATGGTAAAGTTCATATTTCTAAACGCAGAAAACCTTGTGAACAATTATTTCAAAGATTAATGGTAACTTATGACGGTCGTATAGGAATGTGTTGTCATGACTGGGGAGCAAGACATTGTATTGGGTACGTTGATAAAATGGGATTCAATATAGATAAATCAATTAATGAAATTGAAAGAAAAATTAATCAAAACAAAAAAGGATTTGAACTTTTAAAAAATGCAATAAAACCAAAAGAATTAAACTCTCCAGATAAAAAAATAAAGAATCTCAAGGAAATTTGGAATAGTAAAGAACTAAACAATATAAGAAGCTTACATAAACAAAACAGAAATGACGAAATAGAAATTTGTAAAAACTGTTCTTTTAAAGATACATATGATTGGGTTGAAATCTAATTTTAAAAATGTTTAATAAAAGTCACCCTTATATTATTGCTGAAATAGCATCAGCACACGAAGGTAATCCTAATCTTGCTATAGAAATTGCCAAGTATGCAATTAAAGCTAAAGCAGATGCTGTAAAATTTCAAATATTTAATTCTGAAAAATTAATATCGAGTAATAATCCTTTTTTCAAAAAATTTAAAAAAATAGAATTAAGTTTTAAAGAATGGGAAAAAGTTATTAAATCTATAGATGGTAAAAAAGTTTCACTAATTGCAGAAACTTTTGATAATGAAAGTCTTTTGTTTGCTGAAAATTTTAATGCTTTTAAGGGCTACAAAATACCATCTACTTGTTTAAATGATGATGACATGCTGAAAACTTTAAAAAAAATTAATAAACCAATAATTTTGGGTGTTGGAGGAGCTGAATTTAAAGAAATAAAATATGCTTACAAAAAACTTAAATCTAGCATATCTAATATTAATCTTATGTGCGGATTTCAAAATTTTCCGACTAAAGTTAATGAAACAAGATTAAGTCAAATTACAAAGTTAAAGAATTATTTTAGATCAAGTATAGGATTTGCAGATCATACGGACGCAGAATTAAAAAATTTAGCTTTTGGAATTCCTTTAATGGCTTATGCGCTTGGAGCTAATGTAATAGAAAAACATATTACAAAAAATAGAAAAAAAAGGGGAACTGATTATTATTCATCTTTAAATCCTGATGAGTTTATTGAGTTTGTAAATCTTTTAAAAAATTCCAAAAATGCCTTTGGCTCATCAAAGGGTTGGATTTTAACTAAGGCCGAAAAGAAATACAAAGAATTTACAAAAAAATTTGCTGTTGCAAGCTGTAATATTAAAAAAGGTGATTTTATTACTAAAAAAAATATAGTTTTTAAAAGAACTAATAAAATTGGAATTTCTCAAATAGATTTTTCTAATCTTTTTGGAAAAAAAATTATTAAAAATAAATCCCGTGATGATATGATTCTTCTTAAAGAGATTATATAAATTAATGAAAAAAAAAACTGTTATACTCGTGGCAGTAAGATTAAAATCTAAAAGATTAAAAAATAAAGCTATACTCCCACTAAATAATAAACCTTTAATAATACAATTAACGCATAGAATAAAAAAATCAAATAAGTCTTCCGATATAATATGGTGTACCTCTACTAATAAGAAAGATGATCCTTTAGAAAATCTAGGAAAAAAAAATAAAATTAAAGTTTTTAGAGGTTCTGAAAAAGATGTTATGTTAAGATTTATTCTAGCTGCCAAAAAATATAAAGCCAAAAATATTGTGCGTGTAACTGGAGATAACCCATTAACTGATCCAAAAGTAATTGATTTTTTAATTGAAAAACATAATAAAAATAAAAATGATTATACCTGTTGTAACTCAATTCCAAATGGAACTAGACCTGAGGTTATAAGTTTACATGCTTTAAAAAAATGTCATAAACTAATACAAGATCCTAACTCTACAGAGTACATGACCTGGATGCTAAATAGACCAGACTACTTTAAAGTTGGCAATATTATCTTTCCCCAAAAAGAATTAAATAGACCAAATATTTCCTTAACAGTTGACACAAAAGAAGACTATAAATCTGTTGCTAAAATATACACTCATTTCAAAACCTCTCTGCCATCTTTAATTAAAATTATAAAATGGATTGATACAAAACCAAATCTTTTAAGAAAGTTGACAAAAAGAAAGATGGGTAAAATAGGTAAAAAAAACATAAACTTTAAATTTAAAGATGATTTTTAACGGTTATTAATTCTAAATTGCAAATATATTAAATATCCCAAAAACATCTTGCTTTTTTTGTATATTTGTTCAATAAATGAACATATAAAAATATTATGGATTTTCTAAAAAATAAATCAATACTCGTTACCGGGGGGACTGGATCTTTTGGGAAAAATTTTACTAAGCAATTGTTAAAAAATTTCAATATCAAAAAGGTTGTTATTTTTTCTCGGGATGAATACAAGCAATATCAATTTAAAAAAAGTCTAAATAAAAAAGACTCAGAGAAAGTTAGATTTTTTTTAGGTGATGTTAGAGATAAGGAAAGATTAGACATAGCTTTAAACGATATCGATATTGTAATACATGCTGCGGCCCTGAAACAGGTAGATACTGCAGAATATAACCCTATTGAACCTATAAAAACGAATATTATAGGTGCAGAAAATATTATAGAGGTTTCTTTAAAAAAAAATGTTCAAAAAGTTATAGCTTTGTCAACTGACAAAGCAGTTCATCCAATTAATTTGTATGGAGCAACGAAGTTAGTATCTGATAAATTATTTATTGCCGCTAATAATTTGGTTGGATTTAAAAAAATTAGATTTTCTGTAGTAAGATACGGAAATGTTTTGAATTCAAGAGGTTCAGCTGTTCCATTATTTCGATCTCTAGCAAAAAAAAGCTCAAACTATATTTCTATTACTGATAGGGAAATGACTAGATTTTGGATTGATTTAGACACTAGTGTAAAATTTGTTTTAAAAGCATTAAAAATAATGAAAGGTGCGGAAGTGTTTGTTCCAAAAATGCCTTCAGTAAATATAATGGATATGGCGAAAGCAATAGCGCCAAAAAATAAAATTAAAATTACCGGAATAAGACCAGGGGAAAAAATTCATGAAATTTTAGTGCCAAAAGATCCTTCCAGTTTAACCATAGAATTAAATGATTTTTTTGTAATGATATCTAGATCAATTTTTATAAAAAAATTACTTAATGAATCTACGAATAATGCTTTAAAACTTAAAGGGAAAAAAGTAGATAAAAATTTTGAATACGCTTCCAATACTAATAAAAAATTTTTAACTATTAAAGATATAAAAAATTTAGTTAATAATTCTAAGGATGAATAAAGATTTTATAAGGCTGTAAATCCGCCATCAACAACTAAATTAGTTCCATTTACGTATGAAGAGTCATTTGACAACAAAAATATTACTGGTCCAACCATTTCTTTAGGAGATCCAAATCTTTTTAAAGGTATCTTGTTAATTAAAAGATTTTTTTTTATTTGCTTATTAAAATTTGAATTTAAGTTAGGAAATGGTCCTGGAGAAATAGAATTAACTCTTATTTTTTTAAATTGCTTACTTGTAGCTAAGTATTTTGAAAGATGAATTATAGATGCCTTGGAACATCCATAACTAATAGGATTTACAAATTTTGCCTTCTTATAAATTAAATAATCTGGACTAACCAATCCATATATTGAACCAATATTTACTACGGAAGAATCTTCTTTTGAAATTGATGAGCCACTCTTTAATAAATTCTTCATTTCTTTAATAATTTGAAATAATGAATGTACATTAACCTGAAATGATTTTTTTAAATCTTCATCATCTTGTTCATTAATATCACCTAGCTTAATATAGGATGCAATATTAACTACACCATTTAAAAACTTAAATTTTTTTTTTATTTTATTAAGCTCTTTATCTAAAGATTCCTTTTTTAATAAATCACATTCATAAATAGATATTTTTTTTTTAAATTTTTTAAAAAAACTCAATCCATATATTTTTTTTTTATTTTTTGATAAAAAAATCAATTCTCCACCAGAACTAAGTATTCCTTGACTAATAGCTTTACCTAAGTGTCCACTTCCGCCAGTTATTAAGTATTTTTTATTTTTTAGATTTTTAAACATAATTTAATAATTTCGTGTATCTAGAATTCTTTTGTCTATAAATTTCAATTCTTTTAATAAAATCTTTACTTGAGATTTTTTTAGTTTTTTACTATTTCTGTACTTAATTATCTTATTAAATTGTGAGATAGAATTAAACCCAAAAATTATACCATCTACAAACTCAAGTGAATTTAGATAAGAAAATGTTAAATCAATAATATTTTTCTTTTTAAATTTTTTAATTAACTCAGGTATTTTTTTTTTTAACTTTATTTTATTTTTAAACCAATTCGGCCAGTATTTATCATCCAAGAATAGTAAACCACGTAAAAAAATACTTCTTACATATATTTTTGTATTTTTATTTTTAGTTTTTTTAATTTTGCTTATATTCCACCTATTATCCAAAATATTCATCGGCATTTGGATATATGAGATGTTTTTTATTTTTAGTGACTTGTAAAGTTCATTAGGTGTATAAATTGATACTCCAAACCCCTCCGTATATTTTTTTTTTATTAAAGAGCTAAAAAAATTCAAAAAAAATTTCTTCTTGGAAAAAAAATTTTCTATATTATGTGTAAATATACATTCCAATTTTTTTATGTTTAGTGATTCCAATGTTTTGTTAAAATTTTTATATAATTTTTGAGCTAAGTATTGATTTCCAATTTTATTTGTTTTTATTGTTTCTAACTTAGAAAATATTTTGAACTTGTGATTTTTATTATTTAATAAAAAAGAGCCAATATCTTTTTCGGAGTCCTTGTACCTGCTGGCTGTATCTATTCTACTAATGTCATAACGTTTTGCTTTCAGCAAAATTTTCTTTATATCGTTTTTTTTTATTTTTTTATTATATTTTGGTGAGCCGTAGTTATATCCTAACTGTGCACCACCAATAATTAATTCTTTTTTATTCACTTTTATTTGTTTGTTCAATTATTGAACAGTACTATGTTTAATAACGGAAATAGTCAAGTTTATTATGAATTATTATTAAATATTTTATTCAAATAATATATTCATAAAGATTGAGGCCATTTTTATATTTACTTTTACAAAGCTTCCAATTTTTGGTTGGTCTGTTCGAATTTTGGTTCTAATAGTAAAGCTTTTTACTTTATAATCTCTTTTTATAAACTGAATTAGCAAATCTACCAAAAATAGTTTTTTTATTTTATGAAAATCAATTTTTTTTATTGTATTAAAATTATATAATTTGAAACCTGACAGTGGATCTTTTAACTTATATTTTAAGTAAAAAACTTTTGATATAGCTTCTTCAATTTTTCTATTTTTTTTTTCTCTTGATCCAATAACCAAGTCACATTTATTTTTGTTATAAATCTTAATAAAATTTTTTATATTATGAAAATTATGTTGCCCATCAGCATCCATTGTAATTATAATTTTTGTATTATTATTTTTTATAATATACTTAAATCCTTTTATTAAGCTTTTTTCATACCCAATATTACTTTTATTTTTTAAATAACTAATTTTATTTTTTTTTAGCCATTTACTGGTTTCGTCTTGAGAGCAATCATCAATAACCAGAACTTTATAACTTTTATTAAGTTTAGTTATAAATTTTTTTAAATTATGTAGTTCGTTAAATGATGGTATTAATACAATTAACGAATAAAATTTTTTTTTATGCATTCTCCAATTTTAATGTTTCTTTTTGCTGTTTTATTTACTATTTGAGTGAACTTGTCTGGGGAGATAGAATTTTTCATACAAGGTCTTAATGGTATAATCATTCCCTGCTTAATTTTAGATCCTTTCTTTATAAAAGATTTAGCGTAGTATGCTCTTTTCTGAATGATTGAAGATAGTTTTTCATTGCCTTCAATTTTTTTTACTCCACTGCCCATCGCTTTTTCTAATCTTCTAGTTTGATCAACCATTTCTTTCCAAGTTTTAAAATTCATAGAAAATGCATGATCGGGACCTTTGCGATTATTATTATCAGTAAAATGTTTCTCAATAACTCTAGCGCCAAAAGAAACTGCACCTAATACAGTTGTGTGTCCCTCGGTATGGTCGCTTAATCCTAAAATTATATTTTTTCCAAAAATCTTACGATAGGTTTTTAAAACATTAAGATTAATATAGTTAAAATTTTTTTCTTCATTAGTATAATTAGTGTTACATTGCATCAAAATAATTTGAGAATTAAATTTCTTAATTTCTTTAACTGCTTTTTTAACTTCGATTAAATCTGCGGCTCCTGTAGAAAGTATAACTGGCTTTTTTTTCTGAGATATTTTTTTAATAATTTCCATCCAAGTAATATCACCAGATCCGATTTTATAGGCGCATATATACTTATTTACCGCATCAACATAACTGAGATCATAAGGCGATGTCATAAAATCAATTTTATTTTTCTTACACTCCAATTGCAAAATTTTAGTCCAATTAAAATTAATGCTTGCGTCTTCATATGTCTCATAAACATTTTTTTTCCATTTAGACTGATGAGATATTTTTCCAACTTCTTTAAACCCTGAGTTATTAACTATTGTGTTAGCTTTAAAATGTTGGAACTTTGCGGCATCTGCACCAGCTTGGGCACATAACTTAATAAGCTTTTTTGCTCTTTTTAAGTCACCATCATGATTGGCGGCAATATCTGCTATAAAATATGTCTTTGATTTATTTGATACTAAACTTTTTCCTAATTTAATTTTTTTCATAACTTGAAATTTCATCTTTTATTTCTTTATAAACTTTAGGTAACACAATTTTAAAGGTTTTTTCAAATTTTAAAACATTCATCATCATATTTTTTGATCTTTTAGTGCTACAAATATTATTAATTTTTTTAGTTTGATATAATTTGTTATCAATATTTAATAACTTGGCAAATTTTAAAGCAAAATTCTTTTTTGAAATTCCATCTTTACTTCCTAAATTAAAGACTCCATATTTTTTTATGTTTGTAGATTTTAAAATTTTTGAAATAATCTTAGCAATAGTGAACATTCTTAAAGGAGTAAAAAAAACATCGTCAACTAAATAGAAAGTTTTTTTTCTTTTAAATGATTTAATAATCCAATCACTAAAACTATCTTTGCTTACCATTGATAAACCAAAAAAATTTACTCTTAAAATAATTGCTTTATTTTTTCTACAAACTTTTTCAGCTAAATATTTTTGTCTTGTGTATTCGTTGTTAATCTTTGGCTTTTCAATTTCTTTAGCTTTAAAATTTTTTTTGTAATCATAAATTTGATCTGTTGAAATTTGTATAAAACTAAATTTTTTTTTTAATTTTTTCTTAAGTTTGAAAATATTTTCAACTATTTTGACGTTTATTATCTTAGATTTTTTTTTGTTTTTTTCGCAAAGGTCAATATTTGTGAAACCAGCAGCATTTATAATAACTTCTGGTTTAGAAAATATAATAAGTTTCTTTAATTTTTTTATATCTGATAAAGAATATTTTTTTTTATTTATACCATTATGAAATACTAAATGCTTTTTTTTTAGTTCTTGAAAAATATATTTTCCAAGCATCCCTGATGAACCTAAAACCAATATTCGCATTTTAATTTTTATTTATATTTTTTAAGATAACACTATAGTTATAGAGTTTTTTTTATATCTAATGAAATTTTTTTCAGTGCATAAATCAAGCCAATTGAGCTATTAGTACTGGTCAGCTGCACGCATTACTGCGCTTCCACATCCAGCCTATCAACGTGG
>MDSV01146525.1_pt1 | contig 40177 bp, 29 predicted proteins | sample 810851 | NCBI WGS metagenome assembly MDSV01 (sample SAMN05326640, study PRJNA326480) | marine metagenome | isolation source: seawater | place: Atlantic Ocean: North East | collected 2012 | reverse complement strand
GGGCGCGGGGCCCACGCAGGGCGCGGCGCGGCGCGGCGGCGCCGACACGGGCGCGCAGCCTGGGGCCGCCGGCGCCGGGGGGCTCGAGGACGGGATCCCGCAGGGCGGCGACCTCGTCACCTCTCGTTCCGTCACCCGAAGTCCGGAAACGCACGCGCGATTGGGGCGGTCCACCGCGCGCGTGTGGAGCGTACCCGTGACGTCGCGCGCGCGCCCCGGCGCGCTCGCCGCCGAGCCCGCGGGGTCGGGGCCCGGCGACGCCGTGGCACACGACGGCTACGTCGAGCGCGCGCGCGGGGGTTTGTTTTCCGCCCCCGACTGGGCCGCGGACGAGACCACGCGCGGGGTGGGAAGACGCAAGCCGTTCGCGCTCGCGCTCGCGAGCGAAAGCCCGATACCCCCGGAGGAGGACGACGAACGCGTCGAGACCGACGTCTCCGACGACGAGGCAGACTGCCATGTCTCGCGGCGCTCGCCGGCGCTTTTGCCCGGCGACGCGCGGCGCGCGAAAGCGCTCTTCGCGGCACCCGTCACGGTCGTCGCCGCGCGCCTGACCTCCGGTGCGCGCGCACGCGGCGGCCTCGTCGCCGCGGGCTCCGCGACCGGCGCGTTCGCTGTCTGGGACCCGGTCTTCGGCGACGTGGTCCGGCCGCGCCCCGGCGAGTGGGGCGCGCAGTCGGCGGGCTCGTCGCCGGCGGATCGCCGCTTCGCGCACTCCGCCATCACCGCGCTGTGCTTTTTGTCCGACGCGGGCGCGGAGGAGGAGGAGGAGCTCTGGGAGTCGCACGCGAGGCCTGCGCGCGCGCTCGTGCTCGGGGGGACGCGCGGCGGGGGCGTCGCCGCCTGGGACGTCGTCAAGGGCGCGTGCGTGCTCGCCAACCCTGGGAGCCACGCCGGCGCGGTGACCGTGGCGGCGGCGGCGCCCGGGGGCGCGGGCCTCGCGCCCGGCCCCGCCGCGGGCGCGGCGTTCGGGCCCACCATCGCGCTCACTGCCTCGGACGCACCCGGGGACGGCTTCGTCAGGCTCTGGGACGCGCGCGCCGGCCCGAGGCAGGCGGCGGCGGCGCTCGCGGGCCACACCGGTGGGGTCACCGCGGTGTCGCCGCGGTGGCGGCTGCGCGGCGGCGGCGGCGGCGGCGGCGGCGCGCCCCTGGCCGGCCGGAGCGGCGCGTTCCTCACCGGCGACGGCGCGGGCGTGGTTCGCGCCTGGGACTGGCGGCGCGCGGCGGGCGGCGCGCTCGCTTCCGCGCGCGCGCACGTCGGCGCCGTCACCGCCGTGACCCCCCTGGACGATTCTCGGACGGACGTCGCCGGCTCCGCCGGCGAGGACGGCGCGGTGCGCGCCGTCGCGCTCGACGGCGGCGGCGGCCGCGGGATCGGCGGCGGCTTCGGGGGCGGCCGCGGGTGCCTGATCGGGCACCTCGGGCCCGTGCGCGCGCTCGCGGCCGTGCGTGGCGTCGACGCGCCGGGAGCCGGGAACGAAAGCGTCTACCAGAGCCTGGCCGACGAAGCGCTCGCCGCGGGCGCGTACGCCGCCGACGGCGGCGCCGGCGGCGCCGCCGACGCGACGTTGCTTCGCGCGGGCGGGCTCGGGCTCGTGTCCGGAGGCGACGACGGCGCCGTCAGGCTCTGGGCGCCCGGATCCTTCGGTGTGGGCACCGACACCTGGAGCGGCGAGGACTCGGATGCGGGGTCTTCCTGGTCCTGCGTCGGGCGCGCGCACGCGCACGGCGGTGGCGTGTGTCTGGTGGAGGTGGGGAAGTCGTCTCGCCGGGGCGTCGGAGTGGTCACGGCGGCGGAGGACGGTTCTCTGGCGGCGTGGTCGGCGCCGTCGCCGGCCGCGCTGGGGGTCGAGAGCTCGTGGGGCGCGCCCGGGGGTGGGGGCGGGGTCGACGTGGGGCACGCGCCGTATCGCTCCTTTTCGTCAAACACCCTCAGCGCGTCGTTTGCGCCGTTCGGGAGCGTCGGGGGAGACGATCGCGGGTTCCGCGGCGGGCGGGCGAGCCCGCGGCGATTCGCCGGACCGTCGGGATCCGCCGCCGCGGGGGTCCGCGCGGCGCGGTCGCGCGACGCGGGATGGGCGCCCGTCCGCATGCACCACCGCCCCACGCGCAAGCCCCCCCGCGCGCTCGCGGTGGACCCGGGAGGGGGCAGGCTGGTGAGCGGGTTCCACGACGGAAGCCTGACGTGCGCGACGCTGCCCGGGTGGGGAAGCGAGTAGAGTAGAGCACGTACGTCGTAGGCTACGCAGGAATGGAAAAATGCCTTACAATATACAGCTACGTGTAGCGTCGGTCAGTTCGTGTACGAAGCGCGATGAGGGAACCACTTGATGACAGGAGGGCCCGCGAGGCACGGGCCGAAGACCGGGTTCCAGTCCTTCATCAGCTCATCGTCGCCTCGCGTCGCGACATACGCGGCGTAGTCCTCGACCTCGTGCCAGTACTCGAAGATGTGCAGCGTCTCGGAGCCATCCTTCGCGGTCTCGATCCCGAAGTCGAACTGCACGGCGCCTTTCATAGACATCGTGTACTTGATGCCCCACTCATGGTCCTTGAAGAGGGCGAGCGCCTCGTCCGCCTTCCCAGGGGCGAGGGGGATGGAAACGAGCGCCATCGCATTGCAGTTGGGAGGAGCCATGGTGTGTGGGTGCGGGGATGAATCGACAGATGGAGTGGAGGGAAACGAAAAATTGTGTATCTCTGCGAAATATCTCTGCGTGCTGTCCACGTGAGCAAGACGCGCGGCGATTCGAGTCGACACGACATCCGCCCGGGAAAGATCGCGCTGCCCACTGCGACTCGCGCGCGCGCACGATTCCGGGACGCGTGGGAAATGTTGAACGAGTACGAGCAACGCCGTGAGGCGCGCATCGCGCGTAACCGCGAAATCCTGATGCGGCTCGTGGGTGACCTCCCTGCGCACAAGGCGCTGATGGAGGCTGATCAGCCAGCCTCTCCGAAACCGAAATCCGCGAAGCGCAAAGCCGCCTCGATCCCCGAGGCCGAGCAGAGGCGGTCGGGTCGCATCCGGAACATGCCCGCTCCGATCTACACGTCGTTCGAGGTCGATGAGGACCTGGGAGATGCGGGCGCGCGAGCCGCGCGCCGAGAGGCGCGCAGGAAGGCGAGCGCGTCTTCTCGCTCGGGCGGTTCAGCGGTGGCGCGCGACAAGGTGGCGTCGAGAGGTTCGCCGAGACCGCCGGGGCCTCCCGCGAAGGGATCGATCAAGACGCTCGCCGCGCGCGTCGACGCGGTTACCGCGAAGCACCTGGGCCGCCCCATCTCCGACGGCACGGGCGCGCTGAAGGCGGCGGTGATCCACGAGCTCGCGCCGATCGCGAACCCGCGCTTCTCCAAGTACAGCGGCATCCAGGAGTGGAAGAACTGCGTGTGCCTCTTCGCCAACGTCGGCGACAAAAACGGAAACTCGTACGACAACGTCTTCACGCATGCCGGCGGGCGGGTCTCGTGGTTCGCGCAGCCGACGCAGCACGAGGAGACGCCGGTGATCGCGCGCATCCTCGAAACCGCGCACGAGACGCACGATGTCCTGCAGGACGCCACCGCGCCCGAGGCGTTGGGGGGGATGGCCGAGGGGGAGGAGGGCGAAGAGGCGGACGACGCGGGCGCCGAACCGAAACCGAAACCGAAACCGAAACCGAAAAACACGTCGGGCGCGGTTTGGCCTTTGCACTTCTTCGCGCGGATGGAGGGGTGCGAGTACGTGTACTGCGGCCGTCTCCGCGTGCTGGAACACTTCCCGAACAAAACCCCGATGAAGTTCCTGTTTCGGCTGCTGGACGCGCCGCTGCTGCGGCACAGCGACGACTTCCTCGGGCTGGTCGATCTCGCAGACGCCGACGCGTCGCTGGGCGCGCACAAGCCCAAGGCGGCGGCGGCGTCGAAGAAGCTCAAGCTGGAGAAGGAGACCAAGGGGGCGCGAAGGTGACGAGAACGATGTACGTAGAGTGCTCTATACGGAATAGGCACGATGACTTGTGTGATCATTGCGAGCCTTGCGTGTTTTGCCGGGTCAGCGACGGCGAGGGCCCGCCCCGCATGATGGAGGAAACGTTGACGCTCCTCGGCGACCCCTCCCCGTCCTTGAGCTCGTTGATCATGTTCACCTTGCGGATCAACACGTCCACCTCCGTGATGGTCTCCTCCGCGGCGTCCATCGCCTTCTCCAGGCGCCGGTTCTTGTTCACGCACGCCTCGAGGTCGGACGTGAACAAGTTCGAAGACAGGAGCTCGGCGTACGCCAGCACCTCGTCCAGGTCCTCGCGATCGTCCTGCAGACTCGAGAAGCGCTCGTCGAACTGCGCGAGCAGCGCGCGGCGCTTGGCGCGCTCGTCTCCGTCCTCGGCGCGTTCAATCTCCGTCGACTCCTCGAACAGCGCGCGCAGCGCGCCGCTCTCCTGCTCGACGTGCACTTCCATCTCCTCCGTGACCTTCAACACTTCATCCAGCACGAAGTTGTGCGACGTGAGGCTGGCGACGAGCGTCAGGAACGAGGGCAGCATGGTCTCCTCGCGCCTCTTGGCTGAGGCGTCGTCGCGGTACACCAGCCAGCGCTGCGTGAAGTTGGCGCCGATGACCGAGATGGGCAGCGCCATGATCAGCACCGAGGCAATCATGGTCACGGAGGCCACCAACTTACCCTCGATGGTGGCCGGGTACGAGTCGCCGTACCCCACAGTCATCAGCGTGACCATGCACCACCAGAACGACCGCGGGATTGAGGCGAACGGGTCGCCTGCCAGCGCGAGGACGGCGTCCTCGCCGACCCACACGTCGCGCTCGCAAAAGTAGATGAGCGTGGAAAACAGCACCAGCGCGAGGAACAGCAGAAACACCAGCATGACGAACATGTCCAGCGAGTCCCCCACCGCAGCCGCCACCACCTCGAGCTTCTTCATCCTCGTGCCCAGCTTCAGAACCCGAAACACACGGAACAGGCGGAGCACCCGTAGCAGCCCGGTGGGGGTGTTGCCTTTGGCGCCGCCCGAGGCGGCGCTTATGATGAGCTCCAAGTAAAACGGCAGGATGGCGGCGAGATCAATCACGTTCATGGGCTGCCGCACGAACTCCAGCCTCTTCGGCGCCGTAGCCAGCTTGATGACGTACTCGATGGTGAACACGATGATGCAGAACACCTCGATGACCCAGAGCGCGAGGTGGCCCTCGTACTCAGGCCTGGTGTCCAGGATGAAGGACGTCGTCGACACGACGATGAGCGAGAGAATCGCCAGGCTCACCCACTTGGAGGTCTCACTATACTCCGGGTCGTTGAACGTGAGGAAAATCTTATCCTTCGTGCTCAGAAGCACCGTTTTGTCCTGGTCGCCGCCGCCGCCGCTCGAGCCGCTCTGCATGCTATCCTGCCGCCGCATGTCGGGCGTATCGCCCGAACCCGAACCCGGCGCGCCCCCGATTTCGCCCGCCACGCTGGACGCGAACCGCATCAGCGCGCGCGTGCTTGCGTTCTTGTCCACCACGAGCTTGGGCGGCGGTTTGGCTTCCAACGCGAACCGCGACGTTGACCCGTCGAGGTCGACCGGCTTTCCCGACGCGCTCCCTTTCGTCCTGCCCAGCGCAGCGGACGCGCCGCGCCTCCCACCCGCCGACCTCCCGGATGCGTCGCCCTCCAGACTCTCGTCGTCGTCATCGTCACCCATGTCGTCGCCTCCGCGGGGCTGCACCGTCTCGAGCAGGAAGTCCTCCAGCGTGTCGTACGGGTTCACCTCGCCCTCGTACCGCATCCCCATGCACCGCGTGACAATGATCGCGCGCATCGCGTTCGTCAACGCGGGGATGGTCCTGTCCGGCAAAGCCTCGCCGCGCGCGCGCCGCCGCGCGCGGTTGAGCCGCACCACAAAACGCAGGATGCACTGGACTTTCCTCCACCCCGCGTTGGGGCGGGGCAACACCACTATCTCCGTGGGGGCGCGAAGCCGCATGATCCTGCGCGACGCGAAAAGGCAAAAACAGGGTGGAAGAGGTCAGTGGGGGCGTTTTTGGCGCGCGAAAGTGTGCCGTCGCGGGATTCATCTCCGCGCGTCCGTGCTCGGGAGTGCGGGATTCGCCGGGTCGCAAGCGGGGGAATGCCGCCGGCGGAAATCCGCGCGTGACACTGGCACAATTATGGTATGGGCGTCGCGTACGCGTGGCGGGTTCCGCGTTCGCGCGTGCGGCGTAATGCGGCGAGAGGCGGCGAGATGCGGGGCTCGACGAGACGCGTTCGGCGTTCGTCGCGAACGAGCGTCGCGCGCCGAGAGGGGCGCGGGTGACACGCCCGCGGTACGCACATTCGGCTCTTTGATTTTTCGCCCCGTCTCTTCCTCAGCGCACGGCTTTGTTCGCGGTCAATCTCCTCCTCTTCATCCACCTCCCTACCATGATTCACCCCGTGAAACACCGGGACGACCATGACGGTCGGCCCACCTCCAAGCTGAAAACCCCGCGCAGACTCCGGAATGAGGGGCCCGCGAGGTGGCGGGAATGGCGATTTTCGCGTCTCGAACGGGTTTAACAAAACAAAGGGATGCGGCGATGAGCCGGAGTCGCGAATGGAGAATCGAGGGGTTAATTCTTCAGTACATTTGTCAGACGTTTGCGAGGACGGCGTCTCCGCCGGACCTTCGACTACCTCTGCGCGCTGAATCGGGAGGGAGGGGCGGCGAATCGGGACGGCCCAGGCTGCCTCGGCGCCGCCGCGCGCCTGAAGTTGCCCTCCAACTGCGAGGGCACGCATCTGCGAGTCGAAACGGAGACAGCGGGAACCGGCGTCGTCAGTTTTTTTTTCTTTTTTCGTGAAACGCGAGACGACGGCTCGTCCGATAGTCCGACCCGGACGGTTGGCTCGGCTCGGCGCTCACGCACCCGTGGCTAGAATTTTTCCCACCCTTCTTCGCGTTCACGAACTTCGACGCGGGGGACATGTTCGAGTCCGTCGGGCTCCGGAACCTGCGCGGTGAAAGGCGGAGTGTGCGTCGGAGAAAGGTGAGTTGAGCGGTCTCGCTTCATCATCGGCGACGAAAGACAAGTCAGAAGTCATCGTGGCGAAGTCGGCGATTCGTCGGAGCTGTCGGGCGTCTCGCGCGTACCTCGCGTCCAGGGTCTTCTTCCCGATGGATTTCGGGTACTCTGTCGGCACCATGTTGGCGTCCCTCTGCGCCAGCGCGGTGGGGGACAGCGCCAGGGGGATCTGCTGCTCGGGCGACTCTTGGGACATGGCGAGACGAGGCGATCGGGGTGACTTTTCGCGTAGGCGACGAAGGTTTCCGACGAACGCCGGGGGTCTCGAGAAACGCGCTCTGGGCTGGGGACCGGGAAGGCTCGCCGGCACGCCTTGAGAGAGCGGTGATGCGCGCGAAGCGAAAGCGCGCGCGACGGAAGCGCGCGAACAAACGTCCAACGCGCGTCGGGGTGTGCGGATCGGCTCGCGTCTCGAGGCGCTCGAGCACCTTCGTGTCACGAACAACGAAAGACGTTTTTTTGGCGAACAGACGCGATCTGCTTGATCCCGTTTCTGCAGAAGGACGTGATTTTGGCGCAGAAACTCAGACGACGTTCATCGCTTCGAACCTGCAACAAAAACCACGACGCCACGAGGCCTCGTGGTCGGTGCTGACGACAAAGTGTCCTCCCCGCACTCTCCCGGGCACCTTCCCCGCATCTCGTGAACACCTGCCGTCGCGCATCGGGACCGGCACCGCTTCTCGAGCCGGAAGATGTCACGATGACCCGCGGACCCGCATGAGCGGTGCGGAGGAAACGCGCGCGATGGCGTCGGATCGCGCGTCTACGCGAGTTGGCCACCCGCCCACCACGCCGTGGGCGGTCGACTTGTCGTGCGGCATCGCCGCCGGTATGGCGTACACCGTGGTGGCGCATCCGTTCGACACCGTCAAGGTGGCGATGCAGTCGCGCGCCTCGCACCTGCCCGCGCGAGGCACCGCGGACACGGTGCGTCACATCGTGAGAGGCCGGCGGGGCGCGCTGGGTCTGTTCAAGGGCCTGAGCGCGCCGCTCGTCGGGTACTCGCTCGAGTGCGGGATCAACTACGCCGCGTTCAGCCAGTGCAGGCAGTGGCTCGAGAGGCACGGGCCGTTCGCCGATGACGAGGTATCGGAAGGGAACGACGACGAAGCCGCTTCGAACGCTGCGAACGCGACGTCGGCGACGAAAAACAAATCCGCCGCCGCGCGCATGGCGGAGGTTGCGGTGTCCGGCGCGCTGGGCGGGCTTTTGCTCAGCGGCGTCGTGGCGCCGACCGACCTCATTAAGTGCCGCGTGCAGGACGGGCAGTATTCCGGCCCGCGGGAGGCGATTTACAAAATCTACAGGAACGACGGACTCGCGGGGTTCGCGCGAGGTCTGAACGCCACCATGCTCCGCGAGATCCCGGGGAACGCGCTCTTCTTCGTCGTCTACGAAACCGCGCAAGCCGCGTTTCCGCGGTTCGTCCGTCCGAGCCCTTCCCTCTCTGAAAAAAGTCCTTCGAGTCACTCGGCGCGCGATCCGAATACGAAGTCTGTCTCGTCGCTCGCCTACTGGGCGCAGGAGACCGCGGCGGCCGTCTCGTGCGGCGGCGTCGCGGGGTCGGCGTTTTGGCTCACGATGCTCCCGGTGGACTTCGCAAAGACCCGCCTGCAAATCGCGCGGCGAGGCGGCGGCGACGACGTCGGGGTGTGGCGCTTGATCGCCAGGACCACGCGGGAGAGGGGTTGGCGGGGACTCTACGCGGGGGCATGGCCGACACTACTGCGCGCGTTCCCGGCGAACGCCGCGCAGTTCCTAGCGTGGGAGCTGGCGTGCCAAGCCGCCGGGGTGCGCCGGGTCGCGCGTTAGGCGCGCGGGAGGAATAGGCCCGCCGCCGCGCAGACGAGCGCTCGCGGTTTACGCGCGGCGCTCGCTTCAGTCTGTTTGCTACAATACATAATAGAGCTACTGGCTGGGCTAGGTGCGCGCGCTCCGACGCGCTCACGCGGCGGGATCGGACCCGTTTCCTTTTCCGAAGGGCCACAGGTGGTACACGTACTTCGAGGGTCCGCCATCACATCCGACGCGCCCGCGAGAGCCGTCTAAAAACGCTCACCCGTGAAGACGCGTCGCTTGTCCATGGTCGCACACCGGCGACCGCCGGGAACGAAAAACCTTTCCTCCCCATAGTCCGCGCGTTCCCTCGCCATACCTCCGGGCGCGCCCGCGAAACGCCTGCCTCGCGTCGCTTCGTCGCCCCGACAGGTCTCCAGCGGCCTTCGCGATGCCGACCATCACGGAGCAGTCTTCGGACGGGACGTACCAGCACGACCGCCGCGTGTGCATCTACCCCTCGTACATAAACTCGCAGTGCTCGGTGCAGCAGGGCCGGCGGATCCCGAAGCACCTGGCGTGCGAGCAGCCCAACGTGGTGGAGATCAAGGACGTGCTGGAAAAATCGCTTAAGCTACCTTGCGCAGTGGAGGATAAGAGCTACCCCCGGGACTTCTGGCAGCGGGGCCGCGTGCGCGTGACCCTGAGGAAGGAAGACGGCACGCCCCTGGCGAAGGAGTTCCCCACGAAAAAAGCGCTCATGATCGAGATCGCGCGTTTGGTGCCGAAACACCCGGGGCGTGTTCCGGGCAGCGCGGAGTGGAAAAAACGGCTGGTCACGCCCAAGGATGTCCTGACACAGTTCACGAGTCAGCCGGGGCAGGCGGGGGCCGTCGCGGCGGCCGCGGGGGGGAGCGGCACGGGGGGCAAGAAGAAGGGCAAGAAGGGACGGAAGTGAAGAGAGAAGAGGGTTTGGTTGAAAAAATTCAGCGTCGCCAAAAAACAATCGTGAAGGAAAGCGCCCGCCGACTTTCCCCGCCGATCACAATGCAGAGCGAGGGCGGTAACTTCCTGAGCCTCGGGGGCGGGGACGATGGAGACAAGCGTCCCGCGCCTCCCGCGCGGACCGCGGACGGAGGCATCGACGCGTCCTTCCACTCGCCCGCGTGGCAGGAGCAGTACCTGAAATCTCTCACGGAGACGCGCCTGAGTTACGACGAGTTCAAGAAGCGCGAGAAGGAGCGCGAGGGTAAGCTCGCGGCGGCGGCGGAGCTGGCTGAGCGCGAGACCCTGGCGTTCCGCAAGGAGCTAGAGCGCGACCGGAAGCGGCGTCTTGCGGGGGGGCGGCTGGGCGTGAAGAGCGGGAAGGTGAAGAAGGAGAAGAAGAGCAAGAAGAAGAAAGAGAGGAAGAGAAAGAAGGAGAAAAAGAGCAAAAGCAAAAAGTCGAAATCGCGGCGGCGGGACAGCGGCAGCGACAGCAGCAGCGACAGCGACAGCAGCGGGTCTTCGGACGACGAGGACGACCCCACGGAAAAGTTCAGGCTCAGCGGGTTCTTCAACAAAGACTGACGCGCCCACGACAGTAATAACAGTTCGCTCTCGAAAACACGGACGCGTCACGCTTTCCCGCTCCATGTATCGAACCTTCCGAATCTTCGTCCACGTTCGCCGCGGTTGTCATATACCTTTACTCGGTTCTCGTGTTCTACACTGATCGACGCGCGAGTCACGACCATGCCGGGTCGAAGCCGTTGGCCGGCGCCCGTCCTCCTTCCCGATGAGTTTGACGATACTGGCGCCCCCGATGCGCTGGTGTGCCCCATCACGCAGGAGCTCATGACCGAGCCCGTGCTCGTCACCACGAACGGGCGAACGTACCAACGCGAAGCCATCACGCGGTGGGTCCGAGAGCACGGCACGGACCCTCTGCAGCGCAGCGAGCGGCTCTCGGAGGGTGACCTCGCGCCTAACCTCGCCGTGCGCCAGATGGTTGAGGCCTGGGCGAGGGAGAAATGCGGAGGCAGACTCCCTCCGCAGTCCACCGAGCCTGGACCCGTGCGCGTCGCCAACACGCCATCGCGCCAAGCCCCCGCGCCGGCGCCGGCGCCGCGCGCGCCAACGCCGCCCCCCCCCGCCTCCGCCATTCCCCCGCTGACAAACCTCCCGGACGAGGCGGATGCCTTGGAGACGGGGTGTCTGCGCGTCCTCGGCGTGTGGCACAGGCCTGGCGAGCCCGCGGACGGCAAGTTCTTCCGCTTCGACGCGGCGCGGCTCGGGCGCATGCTCGTCTCGCGCTTCGGCGACGCGCACTTTCGTTCGCTCTTCGCCGAAGGGTCTCGCGACGCGCCTTTCCCGAACTTCACCGGCTCCGGCGCGGCGAATCGGGACGAGGCCAGGGGCCACGTGAAAAACGGCGGGGGCGCGGTGCTTCGTTGCGTCAACCGGCGGTCGGGGAAGGCGGACGCGGTGCTTCTGTTTGACGTCGCTCCCTCCGAGGACCCCGCCGCCGGCGGGACGGGGTGCTGGAACCCGGCGGACTACGCCGCCGCCGACGACTTCAGAGCGGGCGACGTCCTGCTCTTCCCCGACCTCGTCTCGTCCACCTCGGCCACCGAGATGACCGACGCGCGTTTCCCCGCGCTCGTCCCCGCGTCCGTCGCGAAGAACACGGGCACGGGGTGGAACCTGCCGGGCGGCGACGCTCGGTTCGGGCGGTGCGGGCTGGTGGGCGACTGGTGGCGCGCGCTCGAGCTGGAGTTCGCGTTCGAGCGCGACACGCTCGTCGCGGGGCTGTGCACGGACGCACCGCCGCACGCCGAGGTGCCCATGCAGCTGTCCGTGCTGCGCGGCGACGCGGATGCGGGCGAAGCCGCCAACTGGGAAAATGTGGCGACGCGCGCCGTCGCCGACGCGACGCGCGTCTTCGAGGCGGCGCCGGTGGCGTGCCGCCGCCTGCGCGCGCGGTGGGAGACCACCGACCTGCACAAGCTCGGGGGGCTGAGCACGGCGCGCTCCGGCGGAGGCATACACGCGCACCCGGTAGGCCCCCCGCCTGACGCGGTCGCAGGAAGCGGCGCGCGCGAGGCGCCCCGGGTGGGTTCCGACGCGGGCGCGCCGCGGATCGTCGTCGACGGCGGCGGCGCGCCGGCGTCGTCGGCGTCTGTCGACGTTTCCGACGGCGCCTCGGACGGGTGGTGGAGCCCGCGCGCGGCGGCGGCGACCGACATCTCCAGGGCGGTCGCGGCGTCGCTTGCGGAGTCGGACGCCGAGGTGAGGTACCCGCAGATCTAGCCACCGTGGGTTGTTCGTCGTAGGCGTCGCGAGGCGCGCGGGCGGCTTTCGCGCGTCTTTTCGCGCCGAATCGTTTCGTTTTTCTTCTCGCATGTGCACGAACGAAACGAGAACGCGCGACGGGGCTCAGCGGGACTCTGCTCCCTGACTGCCAGTTTTCGGCCAATGGCGTGGCGGGTTTCGAGATGAGCTGGCCGCCTGGCGTCTCGTGGTTGCGACGAATGCATTGCGCTCCGAGGCGACCAGAGCGAGCAGCGCGTCCCCACGCCGTTGTTCATCTCGTCAGCCTCGACCCTAGTCTCCCACGCAGGTACGTGCGTCCCCGCGGAAGCATCGACGAAGCCCCCGCGCGACGCAGACCCCGTCCCGCGCGTTCGCTCTCGCATTCACGCATTTTCCGCGCTCCCGTCGTCGGCATCGCACACGCCGGCGACGACGGCGAGCGGGGCGACGAATCCCTTCGCCCCACTGGGATACGAAGCGCGTACCCGCGATCGATTCACCGCGACGAGACGCGGACCCGGACCGTCGAGCCCGCGCAGAATCTGACGCCCCGGTCCCCGTGTCCCTGTGTGTCTCCCGACCCCCCGGATGGAACGCATTCCTCGCAGCAGACGTCCAACATGTCCGCGCGCGCGTTCCAAGCGGCTCGCGCGACGCAGACGCGCGCGCCGCTCGCCTCGCGCGCGCGCGCGACCGCGCCGCGCCGCGCCGCGGTCGTCCCCAAGGCAAAGCCCGCGGATGGCGCGGAAAGCGACGACCACGTGGCGGCGCGTCTCGGCCGCGGCGCGGCGTCGCTCGCGGCGGCGGCTGCCGTGGCGTTGTCCGCGGCGGACGCGCCGGCGCTCGCCGAGGAGCTGTCCGCGGCGGCTCTGTACGACCAGGTTTCCGCGGAGAATGCGTCGAAGGCTGCGGGGCAGACGAGCGCGCCGGGCACCACCTCGCCCGCGAGCAAGAAGGCGGCGAAGGCGGCGAAGGCGGCGGCGGAGGAGGACAAGCTGCGCGCGGCGCTGGAGGAGTCGGCGGCGCGCGAAGCGGCGCTCGCCGCCAACAAGCAGTCCAAGGCTGAGGCGTACAGCGCCTCCGTCGAGCGCCAGAAGGCGGAGCAGGCGCGCAAGGATGCCGAGTACGAGCGCAACCGCGCGGCGTATGAGGAGAAGATGACCAAGATCCGCGCGGAGCGTCGCGCGGAGGAGAAGGCGCGCCAAGCCAAGAGCGCCGAAGAGCAGGCGGCGAAGCGCGCCGAGGCCAAGGCGCGCGAGGCGCTCGTGCGCGACGAGCAAGCCGCGCGCGAGGCCCGGTTCCAAGCGGAGCAGCAGGCGAAGCGCGACGCGAAGGCGGCCGCGAAGGCCAGGGAGGAGGCGGCGGCCGCGAAGGCGGCGGCGCTCGAGGCGAAGAAGAAGGCGCCCGAGCTCGCCAAGAAGGCGAAGGAGCAGGCCAAAACCGACGCCGCGCGCGCGGCGAAGCTCTCGGCGGCGCGCGCGAAGCAGCGGCAGGTTGTGGTGCCCAAACCGCGCGAGGTCGTGCGGCCTAACCCCGCGCCCACGCGCAAGCCCGCGGACGCGCCGCGCGTGCGCGTCGCCGTGGAGCCCGTGAAGGTGGCTGGGGTGTACCTGCCGGGCAACACCAAGAAAGCGCCCGCGCCGGCGGCGGAGCCGTCGAAGCCCGGAAAGAAGGCGGAGGCCAAAAAGACGTCGAAGAAAGCCGCCAAGAAGACGACGTCGAAGAAATCCAAGAAAAAGAAGGAGAGCTCGCCCCTTTCCTTCCCCGTGTTCCTCGCGCTGTGCTACCTGGGCTACGCCTTCATCACGGAAGAGGAGGAGGAGGATTGAGCGGCGAGCGACGAGGCGGGCGACTGAAGATGCGTCGCCGCGCGCCTGAGAAGAGTGCGTAAGAGGAACTCTATTTAGTGACTATCCCGCGCGAAAGCGGCGACCGTCTCGTACGAATGCGCGGCTCACAGCCTCACAGCTCTTCTTCGCTCGCCTGGCGACCAGCTCTTTCGCTCTTCTGTCCCGAAGCCTCTTCCGCCTCCCCCGCCGCTCGCGAAAAGGCGGCCCGCATCGAGTGGATCACCTTCTTCGGCATCGCGACGCGCGCCGTCTTGAGCCCGTTCACCACCTGCGGGATTCCGGCGTCAAACGCGAGCGACGCCGTTCGATACGCGCTCTCGGCGCTCGCGCCGGTGAGCACGCGGGCCCACGCGATGGCGTCCACCAGCGCGCGCTCGGCGGCCACGTCCAGGCTTTCGTGGAAGGCCATGGACACGAAGTGCGTCGCCGTCTCCGCGCGGGGGTTGGTCAAGTTCGCGAACACGGCGTGCTCTGCGGCGAGCGCGCGCGCGCCCGTCTCGAGTTCAGGCGCCGGGAGCGCGGTGAGCCGGAACCGACCCTCGAGACTCGTCTCCAGCGCGGTGACGCAGAACTCGCCGTCGCCCTGCGCGGCGTGTCCGTCCCCGGCGCTGAACAGCGCACCCTCCACGTTCACTCGAAAGTAAAGCACGGAGCCCACCCCGAGCAGTTTGTCGTCCAGGTTCCCGCCGTGCGCGCCGGGCGCGACGGAGGAGAGAACGCCGCGCGCCGGATCCGGCGCCACCCCCATCTGGCCGAAAAACGGCGACGCGACGTCGACCGTCCCGCCTGCGGGCCAGGGCAGCGTCGAGGTCATCGTCTGCAGGTCGATGGGAACGACGAACGTCCCGCCCGCGTGCGCGTCGAAGCCGTACGCGCGGGATGCGCCCAGCGCGCCCTTGCCCTCGCGGATGGCGTTCCAGCCCCAGGGAACCCACGGCGTCGCGGAGAGAACCTCCACGCGAAGCACGTCCCCGGGTTTCGCGCCGCGCACCTTCACGGGACCGGTCATGATGTGTGGGCCGGGGTTCCCGCAGTGCGGCAGGGGTGGCGAGCGGTGCGGCTGCGTGCCATCCTCGGCGCCGCACGCCTCGCGCCACACGGCCCTGAGTGCGCTCGGGACGTCCCACGCGTCCAGCGGCACGCCCCCGGGCTCACCGCTGACCGTCCACAGGCGCACGACGTCCCCGCTGTCCACCTCCAAAACCGGCGGATGGGCCGCGCTCCACCCGCCGAAGTGCGTGGTCTTCGGACCGGCGAGGAGCTCGTGCTCGACGCCACGTGCGACAGTCACGCATCCCGCGAGAAGCGCGACCGCGAGCGCCGCCCCGAAATCCCCCACGCGACGTGCCATGTGCGGGTGACCTTTGACGACGCGGGGGGGCGCGTTTCGTGCCATGCGTCCCGAGAGAGTCGGCACCGGCCTCGTGATTCGTGAAAAAATCACGTACAGCTATATGACCTATACTCATAACTTGGCTCTTCTCAGCTCCATCTTGGCTATTGTTTCCAGGTGCACCTCATCCGGTCCGTCCGCGAGCCGAAGCGTCCTGGCGCCCGCGAACATGCGCGCCAAGGGCTGGTCGTCGCACACGCCCAAGCCGCCGTGCAGCTGTATCGCGGCGTCGATGACGGACAGCGCCGCTTTCGGTGCCGCCACTTTGCACGCCGCGATGGCCCCCTTCGCGGTTTTGTTGCCCTCCTTGTCCAGCCGTCGCGCAGCCTCCAGCGTGGCGAGGCGTGCGCCGTCCAAAGTCACGCGCATCACGCCCAGCGTCTGCAGCACGTTCCCGTTCGCCGCCAGCGGCTTCCCGAACGCGACGCGGTCCGCGGCGCGGCGCGCCGCCAGCCGCAGCGCGCGCTCGCCCATGCCGATGAGCCGCATGCAGTGGTGCAGGCGCCCCGGCCCGAGGCGCCCCTGCGCGATCTCGAACCCGCGGCCTTCGCCCAGCAGCACGCTCTCATTGCGGTCGACGCGCACGTCCGTGAACGTCACCTCCGCGTGCCCGTGGGGGGCGTCGTCGTACCCGAAGACAGTGAGCGGCCTGAGCACGCGCACGCCGGGCGCGTTCATCGGCACCAGCACCATGGACTGCTGCTTGTGCTTGGGCGCCGCGCCGTCGGGCGCCGTCTTGCCCATGAAGATGGCCAGCGCGCACCGCGGATCGCACGCGCCCGAGGTCCACCACTTGCGCCCGTTCAGCACGTAATCCGTTCCGTCAGTCGCGATGGAGGACGCGATGTTGGTCGCGTCCGACGACGCCACCGCGGGCTCGGTCATCGCGAAGCACGACCGAACGCGACCGAGAAGGAGCGGTTTCAGCCACGTCTCTTGCTGCGCGCGCGTGCCGTAGCGCAGCAGCACTTCCATGTTCCCGGTGTCCGGCGCGGAGCAGTTGAAGAACTCGGATGCCCACACGCTCTGGCCCATCTCCGCGGCGAGGTGCGCGTACTCCAGGTTACTCAGGCCGGGGCCCTGCAGGAGCGCGCCGTCGGCGCCCGCCGGCGCCGAGATCTTGAGCAGCTCGCGCGAGTCTGCCGGAAGCCACAGGTTCCAGAGCCCCGCGCGCTTCGCCAGCGTCTTGATGCGCTCCGTCTCAGGCGAGACGCTCCAACGCGCGTCCGAGGCGGCGTGCGCCTCCAGCGCCGCCTCCGCGGGCAGCGCGTGCTCCACCATGAACCGGCGCAGGCGCTGCAGCAGCGCCGCCGCGCGCGCTGACGGCTCGAGGCCGGAGGAGGCGGGCGCCGGCGGAGCGTACGCCGTCGTTCCCGGCGACGCCACCGCGCGCGGGACGCCTCCCGGGACACACCCCGCGACCGATAACGCACGCGTGGCGAGCGTTTCCACCAGCGTCCCTGCGGCGTGCGCGTTCGCCGCGCTGGCGTTCCCCGCCGCCGCGCGCGCGCGCACGCCCGCGAGGATCGCGGCGCCGCGGAACAGCGACATGGCGACGTAAAACGGCCACCGAGTCGCGGCGCCGGGGCCCTCCGCGGGGTTGGGCAGCCCCGCGGCTTCCGCCCAGCGCCGAACGAACGCCTTCTCCGAGGGGATCCCGTCCGGGATGGACGCGCCGAACGCGGGGTACGCGGTCGAGGCCATGCCCGGGTTGGACGCGTCCACGCGGGGCAGGTGGTACGGCATGCAGCAGTACGCCACGTCGCCGTACGGTGCGCCAACGGTGGCCAACTCCCAGTCGAGCACGGCGACGACGCCGGTCGCGGGCCTCGCTCCGCCGCCGGTCGCGTCGCCGAGAGGCCCGTTCGCGCGCGCGAACACCAGGTTGTCCAGCCTGAAGTCGCCGTGCACGATTCGGCCGCTCGGCTCGCTTTCCGGGACGTGCGCGCGTAACCACTCGATCAGGTCCGTCATGAAGGGCTCCGGGACGCCGACGCTTTCGCGATACTGCCGCGCCCACCGCTCCACCTGCCGCCGCGAGTACGCCTCCGCCTTGCCGAAACCGTCCAAGCCCGCCTCGCGCGGGTCCACGCGGTGCAGCGCGCCCAGCGTGTCGGCCATGGCGTCGTACACGGCGGTGCGGTGCGCGGCAGAGGGCAGAGACTCCAGGCCGGGCTGCAGGAAGATGTGCCCCCGCGCGAACGACATCAGGTAAAACGGCGTCCCGACCACCGACGCGTCCTCGCAGAGCGTCGCCACGCGCGGCACCGGGACCCGGGGCGAGCTGAGCGCGCCGAGGGCTTTCTGCACGGCGTATTCCCGCTCCACGGCGTGCGCGGAGCTCAGAATCTTGCCCGGCGGTTTCTTGCGGAGCACGTACGTCGCTAGAGGGCTCGCGGAGGAGGAGACCCCGCGGACGCAATCGACTTTGTACGTCGGGTTGGACTGTCCGTGGCCGAACTGCGTCACACGCAGCGCGGTGGCTCGGCGCGGGAACCCGGGGCACGCCTGTGCGTCGGTCGTTGTGCGGAGAAGTATGTCGTGACGACAAGCGTGCGGGTCGGAAACGGGTCAGACACGGTCGATGGTACAGTATCCCCAAGCCTGGATGGTGGCGCTCGACGCGACTCGGTGTCGACGATCGTCGCTCTTATCTTCCTCGGTAGCGTCGTCGCGATCGAGGGCGAGGCACGTCGAAGGGGAGGGGGACGCACCCTGCGCATGTACGCCAGTAGCGCCGCCTCATCGAGTTTCAACCGAGGTTCCGAAGTCTCTGTAGTGTCGATCGCCGACTTAGACCCCATCGTGCGTGCGCGGGTTTGCGCGCGCGAGACGGAATGAGTATCACCACGTCATCGCGTTGGCCAACGTCGACAGTTTCGGGACGACAGTTTCGTGTTTACAAGCTGCTTTATCGCGTGATGACGACCCCGGCCGCCTCGAGCTCGGCGATGTCGTCCTCGCTCGAATCTCTCTCGTCCTCGTCCTCGCCCTCCTCCGGCGCGCCGTCCCCCTCCTTGAACTCCTGCGACGCGGGCGGCTGGTTGCACCCCGGGCACATCTTCGAGCTCCTCGCGCACGGGTCGCACAGCATGCGGTACGCCAAGTGCACGCGCTTCAGGCGGCACGCTGTGCAGTTTCCCGTCTTGCCCGCGCGCATGGCCTTGTACTTACCGTACGCGAAACGCCACACCACCTACGCGCGCATCGACGTCATGGAGATGTACAGATGACGGTCGATAAGGGGTCAGGGCTGGGGAGAGATGCGGTCGAAGCACTGCTTGGTGCGTTGTCGGGCCTCGCGCTTTTCGGGAGAAAACTCAGGGTCGCACCTTTTGCGCGCATCGTCTGCACACCCCCGCGCACGCCTTCTGCTTGAGCGCCGCCTCCGCATCGACGTCGCGCACCGCACGCTTGATGTTTCGGTGCGCCTTGAACGCCTCGCGGTTCTGGAATTTTTGTCCCTTCTTCACGGGGTCCGACATAGCGAACGTCCGCGCGACCGGAAGTGGGGCGAAGGGCGGCGGCGGCGGCAAGCGCATCCACGAAATTTCGTCCTCGGACAAACAATCGTGGTGCCGAGTCGCGACGCCCTCACTGTGTGTGGCGCGCGCGCGATGTCTCCCGCGGCGAGGTCGCTCGCGCGGCGGCGGGCATCCTCTCTGCTCGCGTCCACGCGCCACTCGCGCGCGGCTCGCGGTGCGCCTCCCCCTCGCGTCTCGCCAGACCCGAGCGAGCCGTGCGTCTCGTCCGCGCCCTCGTTCTGCACCTCCGCGCCGAGGCGGATTTCGTCCCCGCGAGGCGCGAGCGCGCTCGGGGTCGCGCGCGTCTCGAGCGAGGCGCGTCCCCGGGACGGTGCGCGCGGCGATGACCGAACGCACTCGGGTGTGCTGCTGCGCGATTTCCTGACGAAGGCTCTGTACGACAAGAAGGACGGGTACTTCGCGCGAACCGCGGTTCCCGTGGGTACCATCGCCGAACCGATCGCGTTTTCCTCGTTGCTGGGCGCGGACGATTACGCGCGCGCGCTGGACCTCCGGTACCGCCGGCTCGCCAAGCAGTGGCTGACGCCCGTGGAGATCTTCAAGCCGCACTACGCCGAGGCTGTGGCGAGGTACGTGCTCAACAGGTACAGGGAGGAGGACGAGAAGCGAGGGTACCCTCTGCGGGTGTACGAAATCGGCGGCGGCTCCGGGACGCACGCCGCGGGTTTTTTGCGGTACCTCCGAAAACACGCGCCGGCGGTTTTCGCGAAGACGACGTTCGCGTCGGTGGAGATCTCGGCGTCGCTCGCGGCGGCGGCGAAGAAAACGGTGCGCGACGCGTTGGATGGCGAGACCGGGCCGAAACGCGACGCGACGAGGCGCCCTTCACAGAGCTTGAGTGGCGAACGAGCGTTTTCTCGTGACTCGGACGTGTACTCGGTGGTTCGCGGCGACGCGGCGGACCGCGCCGCGTGGGGCGCGACGGACGCGTCGCCGTGTTTCGTCGTCGCGCTCGAGGTGCTGGATAACTTGCCCCACGACAAAGTCGTGCTCGCGACGACCGGCGACGAAAACGGTTTCGCGCGACGAGATCCGCGCGACAAGATCTGGTTCCAGACGCGCGTCCGCCTCGACCCGGAGACAAACGCGCACGTAGAGCACCACTCGGAGCCTCTGTCGGACGCGCTCGCAACGCGCACGTTGGCCGCCGCCGACGCCGCGGAGGCGGAGGAAAACGAGCGTTCCTTCGCGCGGCGCGTCGCGCGCGCCGCGGAGGCGGCGTTTTTCCCGCCGGGGCTCGCCGGGTCGCGCGCGATTTCATACCTGCCCACCGGGTGCTTGAAGCTGCTGGAGACCCTGCACGGCGCGCGCCCGAACCACCGGCTCGTAGCGGCGGACTTCGACAGCCTGCCCGGGGTGACGATGCCCGGTCGAAACGCGCCCTTGGTCGCCGCGCAGGCGCGCGGCGGAAAGACGCGCGACTTGCCGACGTACCTCGAGGAGGTCGGCGACGCAGATGTGTTTTTCCCGACGGATTTCGCGCGGCTGCGCGTTTTGGACGCGGCGGCGAGGCGAACGGCGTCGACGGACGGTGCCGTCGAGCGTAGCGACGAACGCGCGCGCGGCGAAATACTGAGCACGCGCGCGTTCATGGAGAGGTGGGCGGACGTCGAGGCGACGGCGACGCGGAGCGGGTACAACCCGCTGCTGCAGGATTTCGCGAACACAAAGTTTTACCTCAGTTGAGAGACAGACCCTTTCGCGGAAAAAGCGAATTCGTTTGTCCTCCTAATCGTGTCTCGCGTCGCGAGCCATCATTCGACACATTTTCGTCGCGCTCGGACTCGGACCCTCGGGTCAGGGCGGTGCTAGGTCCTCCGCGTCTCGTCCTCGAGCGTCCGGCTCGTCGCGCGAAACGCGAGCGATCATGCCCAAAGGGGACGGTGCCGTGCGCCGCGCCGCTGCGCGTGAATCGCGCGAAGAAGAGGTCGAAGAGAAAAAGTATAAGAAGGCGCAGGCGAAGAAGTTGGTGTGGGGCGTGAACCCGTTGCACGTGTTCTTCTTGCTCCTGTTCTTCCTGCCCACCGCGTTCACGGTCGCGGACTACTTCTTCAACTTCAGCAAGGTTCCGGGCGGCGGGTACGGCTCACTGGACCCAGCGCAGGCGGTGTGGCGCACGAAGATCAGGGCGTTTTACGAGGAGAACAATCCGTCGAAGGTTGGCGAGATCCCCGAGCTGCTGCGAAAGTACAAGGGCAAGGAACGGAAGCTGTGGAAGAAGCTGCAGAAGAAGTACGCCCCGAAAGAAGACGATTTCGAGGTGAACTTCGACTGATCAGGGAACGCGAGGGGGGACGAGAAAGGGGATAGCGCGCGCGGGCTTGCGTTGACGGAGGCGTATGTGCACGTACCTATTCGCGCAGCACTCCGCCCACTGATCGAATGCGTACGTATCGAAATCTCCGCCAAACCCTCTGCGTCTTTGTTCTGTACCGCATATTCGATGTTGTCTGCAGGTTCGCGTCCGACGACGCCACTCCGCACAACCCGACGCGCGCGATCGCCGCCGCGACGTGACGCCGCCACCGTCACGCTCCGCTTGCGCGACCGCGACCGGTTCGCTCCCACGTGTCATGGCTGAGGACGCGGCCGAGGCCGCCGCGCAGATGGAGGAAAAGCTCAAGGTGGAGGACGTCGCCGCCGCCGAGTCCGGGGATGACGCCGAGGAAGGCGGCGACGCCGCCGCCGCCGCCGGGGCTAAGAAGAAGAAGAAGAAAAAGAAGAAGAAGAAGGCGGGCGGAGGCGGCGCGCCCGGATCCGGCGCAGCGGGCCAAACCTCTCCCCCGTCCGTCCCGGTGTCCGTCCTCTTCAACGACGTCTTCCCCGAGGGCGAGATCCAGTCGTACAAGGACGACAACCTGTGGCGCGAGACGTCGGAGGAGAAACGCGAGCTGGAGCGCCTGGAGAAGAACATGTACAACGAGGTCCGGCAGTGCGCGGAGGTACACAGGGAGGTGAGGAAGTACATCGACAACTGGGTGAAGCCCGGCATGAAACTCATCGACGTGTGCGAGACGCTGGAAGACTCGGTCCGGCAACTCATCCAGGCGCGCGGACTCGAAGCCGGGATCGCGTTTCCCACCGGCTGTTCGCAGAACCACATCGCCGCGCACTGGACCCCCAACGGCGGGGATACCACGGTCATCGATAAAGATGACGTCATCAAATTCGACTTCGGGACGCAGATCAACGGCCGGATCATCGACTGCGCGTTCACCAAGACCTTCAACGACATGTACGACCCTCTCCTCGACGCAGTGCGCGAGGCGACGGAGTGCGGGATCAAGGAGTCGGGGATCGACGTCCGCCTGTGCGACATCGGCGAGGCCATCGAGGAGGTGATGGAGTCGCACACCGTGGAAATTCACGGCAAGGAGTACGAGGTCAAGTGCTGCCGCAACCTGAACGGGCACAGCATCGCGCCGTACCAGATCCACGCGGGCAAGAGCGTGCCCATCGTGCGGGGGGGGGACACCACGCGCATGGAGGAGGGCGAGTTCTACGCCATCGAGACCTTCGGGAGCACGGGGAAAGGGTACGTCACGCGAAACCTCTCTTTCTTTGCATCTGCTCGCGGTGGTTTCGGGTTCTTTTCGCTTTCCGGCGTGCTTTTCACGCGCGACGCCCGTCACGAGACTGGCTCGATGACGCGTCGTGATCGTAGTCTCAAACGCGCGTCTCAAACGCGCGCTCGAGAAGGAGGTATTTTTTTTGGTGAAGAACCGGACCGGCTCGCCGCGCGGGGACACGCGCCGCCTTTCGAGGCCCGTGGCGTATCCAGCGAGAGGAGTTTTTCCTCTCCCGCCCCCAGCGACGACTCGACTCGTCGGTCCGAAAAGCAACCTTCCTGGCATCATAGTACTGCGTGCGGGCATCCAAGAGCTCCCGCAGCCTCCATTAGCCTTCACATTCGCCCGCGTCGCGGGTTTCGGTCGTTCGCCTCCGCCGCGAGCCTCGCGGCGCCGTCGCGTCGAAGACTGACCGCTCTTTTTTTGACGCTCTCCCTTCCACGCGCGCGCGCTTCCGTTCAGGTACGTCCGCGAGGACTTGGAGTGCAGCCACTACATGAAGAACTACGACGTCGGCCACGTCCCGCTTCGGCTGCCGCGCGCGAAGGCGCTGCTGGGCGCCATCGACCGCAACTTCGGGACGCTCGCGTTTTGCCGCCGATTCCTCGACCGCGCGGGCGAGACCAAATACCTCATGGCGCTGAAGAACCTGTGCGACAACGGCATCATCCAGCCGTACCCGCCGCTGGTGGACGTCAAGGGCTCCTACGTCGCGCAGTACGAGCACACGATCATGCTGCGGCCCACGTGCAAGGAGGTGCTCACCAGAGGCGACGATTATTGAGACACCTGGAAGCGCGGCGGCGGTCGCCGCGCCGGGTCGCGCGACGCGCGCGCGAAACCGTCGCGCGGATCACCGCGGGTCGTGTTGTCGTCCGTTTTCTCTTCACAAAAACAAAACCGTTACGTTTTCTTTCGTCACACGCGCTCGCGCTCGCGTCACTCGGAAGCCCCCTCCGCGCGCCACCGCGCCCTCCGCGCCGCTCACTCCATGCCGGGGATGTAGATGAGCTTCACGTCGAACACCACCGGCGAGAAGGGCGCGATCCTCGGGCGGCCGGGCGCCGACGCGAGGCCCTTGGGGAACGCGAGGTCCCCCGGGATGTACAGACGGCGAACGCCCCCGCTTTTCATGGTCAGAATGCCCTCGTCCAGACCGGGAATGACGTTGGCGGACGTGGGGTCGCCCGTGACGCGCACGTCGTTGGGCTTGCCCTTCTCGAGCGAGTTGTCGAAGATGAACCCCTGCTCGTTCTTCGCGATGTAATCCACGACAACCTGGAACCCAGGCTCGGGCTGCATGCCGTCCCCGACCTTGATGTCCTTGTACTTCAGGCCGGAGGGCGTCGTGACTAGCTCGGCGTCCACCAGCGCGGCCTCGCACGCCGAGTCACAGATCAGCTTCACGTCCGTCTCCTCGGGGAGGCGGTCCGCCAGCGCGGCGCCCACGTGGGTGGTCTGCACCATCGCGGCGAACGCGGCGAGCGCGGCGCCCTTGGCCAGCGACTCGCGGCGCGACTCGGTGCGGCGGGGCTCGGACGCGCCCGCACGCGCCACGACGGTGGCGCGGCGTGCGGAGGCGCGCGTGGCGCGCGCGGGGCGCGCGGCGGTGGGGGCGCGGAGCCCGGCGATGGAGGCGACGGCGAACATTTCACGCGAGTGTCGTGATGACGTTGACGATCGGTCGGGGTCGGCGACGCGACGGGGCGAAGCGGGCGGCTTGGCGACACGGGGCGGCGACGCGAGGGCGGAGAGACGCGTGGTCGACGAACGTCGGCGCGCGCGTGCGAGTGGCTTGGGGAGGCGGACGGCGAGGCTGGACGCGTTCGACGACGCGAACCTCGTCCACGTGGACCGGATAAAGCCGAGGAGTCCGTCGGGCGAGACAGCTGGCAGTCGGCTTCATCGGACGGCCTGATCGGGTCTTTCGGTCACCAAGCGCGAAAGTGATCGGAACCTCGAACCTGAGCGCTCGTCTTTTGAAAGCAGTATAAACCCGGGAATTTTTTTTTCATTCCCGGGAAATCTCATTCCCGCACGTACCGCACATAAGGCTCCCTCACGAAGGCTCGCGCCACTTCTCTCGTCCCGCGGACGACGCGGAGGAACCACCGACGCGCGCGGGCCATGTATAACAACGCGGCGAGGTGCGTGCTCGTCACCCCGGCCGCGTGAAATCACCCTCGCACGCACTCTTCCCCGCGCTTCCTCGCGCGTAATTTCCTCTCCTCTCCGCTGACCTCCGTTCCGGCCAACCGCGTCCTCACCTCGCAGGGGCCGGGGGATCGCGATGAAGCAAGACCCGGAGTCGCTCGAGCGCGACAACGACATCGCCATCGACCATATGGGGGACCGCGTCGCCATGCTCCGGAAGATCACCTCGGGGATCCACGACGAAGCCGAGTCCCACCACCGGTTGCTGGATGAAATCGGAGGCTCCATGGGCGGCGTCGGCGCCAACTTGCAACAGACCATGGCGCACTTCAACAAGGTGTTCGTGGAGAACAAAAACGGGAGACAGTTTTGTTTCATGGTCGGGGGAATCACGTTCGTGGTGTTCCTTCTGTACCAGCTGGGTCTGGGATAGGCAAAGGCGCGAGAGGGAAGTGATCGGTGATGTTCGGTCCGCGGTCTCTCGTCTTCCGAGCGTCTCTCGCGCACGCTCTCGCTTTCGCTCTCGTTCACGCGTCATTCGTCTCCGCGTCGCGACGACGCTCGGCCGCCGCCGCGTCGCTCTCCTCCCTCCGCCTCTTGCGCACGACCGCGTTCCAGTCCCACATGCCCTCGCCTTTGGGGTGCACGCCGAACCGCGCGCACGCGTCCGAGATGTACCCCAGCTGTTCCGCGGAGAACTCGGAAGCGCGCCGAAGCGCCTGGGGCGCCAGCGCCTGCAACGCGTGGTTCGCCGTCGCCCGCCCGTCGGCGGCGCCCGCGCCGCGCGTAAACCCTGAATCGGCACCGCCGATCGCGCAGTCCTCGTACGCGCGCTCGTACGCGCACGCCACGGCAGTGACCTCCTCGGCGGAGAACGCGGCGGCGTGTCGCCGGACGGGGTGGCTCAGCTCGCGCATCGCGCGCCGACACGCCCTCCGCGTCGGCCCGAACGCGTCGCCGAGCGCGCTCGGGATCTTCGCAAACGCCCACGCCGTCGTCGCCAGGTCGCCTCCCTCGGCGTGCTCGCGGGTCCACTCGTCGCGGCTGAACCGCGCGGCGAGGTGTGCCGCGGCTTTCGCGAGCGAACGCCGGTTCTCCGCGGCGGTCTGGTCCGTCGCCTTCGGGAACGAGGCTAAGGCGTACGCGACGCGGGCGACGTCGCGCGCGGAGTAGCCGTAGGGCACGCCGCGTGTCGCGCCGTAGCGCGACGGTTCAAAAACCGGCGGGACGCGCTCGTCGAGAACCATGCGCTGAATGGCGTGGAACGGGCCGTCGAGGCGCGCGAAGGCGTCCAGGAGTCGTCCGCGGGGACCCTCGAGCTTCTCGAAACGCGTTGAGCGCGAAACCGCGTGCAGCACGTCCGAGGCTTCGCACGCGGTGACTTCGCCGGCGCGGGAGACCAGAGCGTCGAGGAGCTCGGTATCGTCAGCGTGACGCGTGCCGGGGTGTTCGTGCTCGTCACCGAATGCGCCGATGCTCGAGTCGTCGTCGGGATCGGCCGGACGCAGCGCGCGTCGGATGACGGCATCCACGAGGTCGTTCGTGCTCGTGACCCGCAGCTCGTTGCGAGTCTCGCCGCCCGAAGGGCGTTTTTTCAACTCGGGGTCGAACTCTCTCGCCCGCGCGCCCTTCTCGCCGGCGACGAGCGCCAGGCCACGGCGGCGGGCGGCGCGAGAGGCGCGACGAGTCGCGACCGCGGGGGCGAAGCGGACTAGGGCGGACGGTGCGAGTGCGTGAGCCATCGTGTCGAGTCGAGTGCGCGCGGCTTTGGCGTCGTGGCTCTTTGCTGTTTCCCACGAACGAGCTCCCGCGTCGATTTCGGTACGTAGTCCCGCGCGGCCTTCTTCGCCGGTCTCACTCTCACGCGCGCGCCGAGACAACGGAGCCGCGAGACATGTCGCCCGCGGAAACCGAGCGCGCGCCGAGGGGCAGCACGCGTGTCGTGTGCCGCGTGCGACCGCTCGCGTCGTCGGAGCGCGGCTCGTGCGTCGGGACGTGCGGCGCGAAGGTGACGCTCACGGGCTCGCCGTCGTTCTCGTTCGACGCGGTCTTCCCCCCGACCGCCTCCAACGACGCGGTGTTCGACGCCGTGCGCCCCACACTCGAGGACGTGCGCGCGGGGATCAACGGCGCCGTGCTGGCGTACGGCCAGAGCGGCGCGGGAAAGTCGCACACCATGAATGGCGGACCCGGCGACCCGGGAGTCGTCCAGCGCGTACGTGCGCGTCCGACCCACCTTTCCGTCTCGTCGAGAAAACGTGCCCCAGCGTGCCACTTTCGCGTACGTAGACTTCTTTACTCTCGCGCTCCGCGCGCGTCGTTCCCGCTGACCTTTCATCATCCGCTCATTCAAAACGAAACGTGACACACGCGACACTCGCGGCACACACAGGCGATCGCTGACCTGGTGTCTTACCGCGACGCGCGCGTGCTCGCCGGCGCGACGTGCCGCCTGACGTTCTCGGCGCTCGAGCTGTACAACGAGCGTCTCGCGGACTTGATGACGTGTGCGGGCTCGCGCGTCTCCTCCGCCGAGTCCTCGCTCCGCGTGGTCGCGGACCCGAGGCGGGGCGTGTGGCCCCGCGGCGCCGCGGAGATTCTCCTGGGCGATGACGTCGACGTCGAGGCGCTGCTCGAGACGGCGAGCGCGCGCCGCTCGACCGGCGCAACGGACCTGAACAAGGACTCCTCGAGGTCGCACCTCGTCGTCATCCTTCGCATGGAGACAGCGAATTTCCACAGCAAGCTGTTCCTCGTGGACCTGGCGGGGTGCGAGCAGGTGCGCCGCTCGGGCGCCGCCGGCTCGCGCCTCGACGAGGCGTGCGGGATAAACAAGTCCCTCTCTGCGCTCGGCAACGTCGTCGCCGCGCTCACCGCCGCGAAGGCGGAGGAAAACCTCCCCGTGAGCGCGGACACCCCGGCGAAGAAAAAAGGTGCCGCGACTCACGTCCCCTATCGAGACAGCAAGCTCACGTTTCTGCTCTCCGAGGCGCTCGGGGGAAACGCGCGCGCCGTGCTCGTGACGTGCCTCTCGCCGAGCACGGCGGACGCCGCGGAGACGCTGTCCACGCTGCGATTCGGCGTGCGCGCGCGCCGCATCGTCGCGCGCCCGAAGCGCAACGTGAACGCGAGCCCCGAAAAGAAAGCGGCGGCGCCGGGCGCTTCGGCGGACGCCGACGCGGACGCCGCCGAGCTCGCCGAGCTTCGAAGCGCGGTCGCGACGCTGCGCGGACGCCTCGAGGCGGCTCGGAACGACCGAGCAGACACGCGCACTTTGAGCGAGAAGATAACCTGCGGTGGCACATCTCCACGTGCGCACGTCAAGCCTATCCCCACGTTCAGGCTTTGGGTCGGTCTGTGCGTCGCGTACTTCGCGGTGGACGCGTACGCGCTTTGGGCGTGAGCGTTTTTTTTCGTCTCGAGAGGGTCGCGAAAACGTCGCGAAGACGAGACCATCGGCGTCGATATCTCTCGGAAGCTACCTTGTCATCGAACGTGTCTCTACGCACGCGGTCTACGCAGCTCGCTCGCTCGATCGTCCCGGCGACGTTCGTGCGTCTGTTCATCGTCTTTCACATCGGGCAACCGTCGGCGTACCAGCGCAGCGCCTCGAGGAACGCCGGCTCTGTTCCCCATGGCTCCCTAGCCTCGCGACACCGTTCGCGCAATTGCCGGTAGGCGCTCTCCGCGGACTTCTCGCACGCCCGGTCGTTCCAGTGGGGATCGTTCGCGCGTAGCCACTTCAGCACACGGATGTTACCGCACCCGTAGATATTCTCGCGCTCGCTCGTGACCACGCTCTGCATCGTTCTGTCCGTGAACGCCCACCGTTCATCCATCGGGAAGTCGTTCTCGTGCGCCCACTTCATCAGCTCGAGGTCGCCGCGATACGATGCCCATCGGAATACCTCTATCTTGCCTTCAACTGGAATCTCACCCTGCCGCTGCAGGCGCTGCAGCGCGCTTTGACATCCAAGCTTGGAAGCCTCTTGCCATCCCATAGGTTCGATCATCCTCCCGGTCGCCGCTACCGCGTCCCGCATCGCGCGGCTCACAGTCTGAAGCCTCGCGAGATCTGCGGGATCGGGAATGTTTTTCAGATCGAGAACGTGACGTTCCACGACGTGGTTGGGAAGGCCGGGAATGGCATCGTGCGCGTCGGACTGGTGCGCAGTGTCCATGGGTGACGCTGTTTGTCTGGCGTGCGCCTGCTTTGAAGCGCTCTCCGCCTCATCAGACTGCATCGCACAGTTGGCGTGTCAGTCACCTCTGTAGGTTGTGTCACCTCAGTAGGTTGTGTCGTGGTTTCTTTCCTCGGGCGTTACGAAAAGTTTGGGGCTTTCTTTCGACCGGGAAAAACGCTTCAACCTTCCACCACGTCTTTACTCCTGCGACGCGCACACCGGCCGGTCGTGGTCGCCGGTACATCGTCTCACTGGTAGTCTCCACCGCACTTCGACTCATCTCACTGACAAGTCGTCTCTTACTTTCAGCACCAGCCCCCGTGTCGACGTCACGCGCCCTGGTTCGACGACGCGTCGATGGCGAGATCCTCGTCCTCAGATGGCCATTTGGACAAGCACCTGAAGGATCCGTTCACGACGCGCGATCTTCTCGGCGTGTGCCGCGGGCGGTGCGTGTCGAAGACGTGCCCCGGGTGCCCCGGTGGGTACTTGAAGCGCACCGCGGACTACTACGCCAAGCCTCCCCCCCCGGACCCGCGTGCGTTCGCGGAGGATTCGGGGAAACACGCGCTCGAGGAGGCGAATCGTCCCCGCGCGGAACGCGCGGCGACGGGAAATAATGTGCACCCCGACAACGACCCGACGCTCACGCGGTGCTCTCGATGCGGGTGCTCGTCCATCGACCACGAAATCGCGCACGCGGACGACGCGCGCGCGTGGGGAAACGACGCGTTCGCCACGGGGGAACTCCGCGCCGCGATCACCGCGTACAGCCAGGCGCTCGCCGCCGCGCCCGGGGACGCCAAAGCCTACTCCAACCGCGCCGCTGCCATTCTCGCGCTCGGCGAGAACCCGGGCGGCGCGCTGGAGGACGCGCGCCGCGCCGTGCGCATCGAGCCGGAGTGGGCCAAGGCGAGGGTACGCGTGGGCGAGGCGCTCACGGCGTTGGGGAGGCATGAGGAGGCTGCGCGCGCGTACGGCGTCGCCGCGAAACTCGACCCCGCGTATCGCGCTGCCGCCGCCGAGGCGGCGGCCAAGGCGGCGCGTGCCGAGCGGACGAAGGGGAAGGACGACGCGACGGCGGAGCCGAAACGGACGCACACGAAACCGTCCGATCGCTTTCCGTCGTCGAGTGAGGCGCGCTCGAGACCGGCGTCGACGATGACACCGACGACATCCGCCGTTCCGATGCCGACGAGCGGCGCCGCGTCCTCCGAGTCCGCGACGCGCGTTCCCCCCGGAGACGCCGCCGAGGCGGCGCGCGTCGCGTGCAAGCGACTCGCGTCGTCGGTCGCCGCCGCCGCGCGCGCGGCGCGGGCGGTGGAGGACGCCGCCCAGTCCGCGGCGTCGCGCCGCGACGCGCTGGCCCGTGAAATCCTCGATCTGGAGGCCCAGAAGGCGCGCGTCGCGAAGACAGTCGCCGCGCTGCACTCGGAGGCGCGCGCGGCGCGCGCGGCGCGCGCGGACGGCGAGACGCAGACCAGCGAGGACGAGACGGCCGAAGCCGCCGACGCGGCGGAGCTTTTTTCGGCGAACGAGCCACCCGACGCGCCGGCTGAGGCAGTGCCGACGACACGCGCGACGACGCGAGAAGAACGAGACGAAGACGGGGAAGAGGAAGGTGACGAAGACGAATTCGAAGACGAAGACGAAGAGAAGGAAGAAAACGGCAACGCGGAGGCGTCGACGCTCCCGTCGCCGGCCGAGACGTCGGAGACGCTTCGTTTCTTCGAGTCGTTCCGCCGCGCGTTCGGCGACGACTGCGACGACTGCGGGGACGACGCGCTCGACCACGCGGAGGAGTCAGACGCGGAGACCGCGCTGGCGGAGTGGGCGGAGAAGTGGGAGCGGGAACAGTGGGAACGGCGGAACCGGTCGGCGCCGCGCGCGAGCGCGAGCGGGTCCGAGGAGGATGACAAAACCACGCGGAGAAAGCACGCCGAAAAGCTCTCCTCTTCGAGCGCTTCGACGCGCGTGGACGCTTCCGGTCTAGCCGAGCTCCTCGCCGCGTCTTCCAGACCGAGCATAGGCGACAAGGACCACGAAAACAGAGCGCGTGGGCCGTGCCGCTCGTGTATGTCCCGTCCAGACCCCGCGGCGAGGTGCTTCTCGTTCGCCAGTCGCTCGGGCTGGCGTGCGCGCGGCGCCGAGGCTCTCGCGCCTCTGGCGCGCGCGTCCCCCGAGGACGCCGCCGCGAGCGCGCAGGCGCTCGGCTGCATCTCCGTCTCCGCGCACGTCTTCGCACAAGCCGCCGCAGCCTCGCGCGTCGAGGCCGCGCGCGACGGCGCGCTGTGCGCGCGGTGCGGCTGCGCGGCGGAGGCCCACGCCTCGAGACAGGACACGACACGCATGCTGCGCCGCTCGGAAGCCACGCGCGACGCGGCGGCGGAGGAGGAGACCGCGCGACTCCGACGCGTCGCGACGTGCGCGTCGCGCGTTCGGGAGGCGCGCGAGCGCGGTGAAACGATCAGAGAAACGCACGCAGACGCCGTTTCCGGCGCCGAGCGCGCCGGGTGCGAGCGGTGCGGCCCCGCGCGATGCCGCCGGTTCCGGTGCGCGTTCGCCGAAGTCGACGCCACCAACCCCGAGTGCGTGCTGTTCTGCTCGGACTGCGGTTGCGCGGCGGCGAGCCACCCGGTGTGCGCCGAGTGGGCGAAGCAGAACGACGAGAAGCTCGCCGCCGCGCAGGCGCGCGTGCACGCGGCCAGGGAAAGGCACACGCGGAGGCTGGGTGCGGACGACGCGTCGGCGAGGACTCGAACCCGCGACCTCGCCGCGCTGGGGCTGGGCTCTGGATCGGAAAGCGTTGGCGCGCACGCGCTCGCGCGCGCGTACAAGAAGGCGGCGTTGCGGTGGCACCCGGACAAAAAGGGGGGGGACGCCGAGAAGTTCGTCGCCGCCGCGGAGGCGTTCCGGCGGCTGCGGGAGCGCGCGAGCGGCGCCGAGTGAAAGGCGTCGAGGTTTGCCGCGTTTCCAAAGCCACTTTTGTCAAAAAGTCGAGACTGGAACGACTGTGACTTTCGAAAATCTTTATGATCATAACTAACTAACGAATCGGACGGTCTGACGGTTGTTTTGAACAGAGACACTCTTTCCCCAAGCTTCCCCGCCTGCGGCATCACACGAGCGGGCGCGCTCTTGACGCACGGCGTCCGCCACCAGGCGTTTGCCGTGATGGCCGCGCTCGGGGTGGTCGATGTCCGCCACGTCGCCGACGCGCCGGGGCCGCTTCCCCGCGCGTTCGTCCCCGTGGAGAACGCCGTGGACGTCGGCCGGGTGGAGATCGCAGCAACGCCACCCCAGATGGAAGGCAGCCCTCCCCGCGGCGACGAGACGGACACCGCAACGCTCAGGGTGGCGCCGTACCAGGTGGCGGGACACTCTAGCAAGGGCGTCGGGTTACCCTCTCTGGTGGATGACGCTGGGCACTTCCTGAAGCCGTGTCCGGACGACAGGAAAGGCGCCGCGGAGGTTGATTTCTACCGTCGCGTGGTCGCCGCGAGGGACACTGGAGCGGAGATGAGCACCTCCCTCGCCGGCTTCGCGCGGTTCGTCCCCGCGTACCGCGGGACGTTCCGCGCGGACGCCGCCGGAATCGTCGCCGTCGCCGGCGACGACCCGACCGCCGCGCACGCGCGGACCATCGCCGCGGCCGGCCAGCGCGCGGTGTTCCTGCGGCTGGAGGATGTCACCGCGGGCTACAGCAAACCCTGCGTGGTTGACTTGAAGATCGGCCTGCGCACGTTCTCGCGCACCGGGCACGACTGCGCGTACATCGCGAAGCGGTCCGCGCACGACACCAGGAGCGGCCAGGCCGAGGTGGGGTTCAAGATCTGCGGCATGCAAACCTGGGAGTTCGCGGGACGAGAGAGCGGGGCGCGGTGCGGCGAGAGAGCGGAAGTCGGCCGGGAGCCTCGAAAACGGCCATCCTCGCCCGCGCTTCGCGTCGCCGAGAGGAACGACGGGTGGCTTCGGCGCCAGCGGCCGTACGACTGGGCGCGGAACCTACGCGACAAGGATGCCGTGCGCGCGGCGCTGGAAGAGTTCGTGGGCTGCCGCGGGAGGATGGCGAGCGGACGAGCGGACGAATCGACGAAGGCGCGCGGCGCCGAATCGCCCCGGGGGTCTCCGCGGGCGACGGCTTCGACCTCTTCGAGTCGCGCCGACGACGTCTCGGGCGAAGACGTCCGCGACGAACCCGGTCGCTTCGCGACGGAGGACGAAAAACCAAAACCGTCCGGGAAGCCGAACCCTTCGTGCCGCGCGTCGGAGGTGTTCGGGGAAGCCCTGACACAGCTCTCCGGCCTGCGCGCGTGGTTCGCCACGCAGCGCGAGTTACACCTGCTGGGCTCTTCCGTGCTCATCGTGTACGAAGGGGACGCGGCGGCGGCGACGCGGAAAACGCGCGTCTGCGTCATCGACTTTTGCAACTACGTCGACGCGCGCGGCGAGCTCGACGAAAACTTCGCGTCCGGGCTGGACAGACTGGCGGAGATGATGCGGTCCATCGTGGACGCCGAGGAGGCGCGAGGCGAGGCGAGCGAGGCGAGGTAGGCTCTCGGAAGAGAGGTGGGGTGTTGGTACGCGTCACAGACTTTGCCGATCGCGACGTCGCGCTGCGGCGGGAATCGTGGCGAGGCAAAACGGCGACCGGTTTCGTGGGAACGTCACTTGCGGGCGGACGCCGCACGCCCGGGTGCGTGCGTGGGTGGGGGCGATGAGGAACGAGTTCGACGTCCTGTTCGAGGTGCGCCGACATCGAAATCAACGGACGTTTCTTCTCTCCGCATCTCTCATCCCGACGACCGTGTCGCTCACCACCTCCCCCGAACGCCGCACCCGACCTCGTTGTTCGCTTTCGGCGCAATAGTCCACGAAAGAAGCATTGAAGCCCCTTCGCGCGGCGCTCGAGGGCACGCTGACGGACGCGAACAAGCCGTACGTGCTGATGCTTCTATTGCTGATCGCCCCGTTATTGCTTTTCGCCGCGCACCGCGTGGAGGAGGGGGAGAAGCGCGCCGCCGAGGCCATCGATGGAGGCAAGAAGAAGGACTAATCGAGAGCGATTATTGCTTTTTCGGCACGACCTGACGACGTCGACCTGCTTCCGAGTCCTTCCGAAGCCGCCGACGGCGCCGTCGGCGGACTTTTTATCCACTCTTCACCTTCGTGATCCTTCGCCGCCGCGCCCACTTCACCTCGCGCAGCGTCTTTCGAGCCCCACCACTCGCAGCGAAGATGTCGGCCACCATGTCGGCCGCCGCCGTGTCCGCCCGCGCCGTCGTCCGTGGCGGCGCGCGCCATGCCGCCCGCGGCGGGCGCGCCGCGATCCCCGTCGCGAATCGTCGCGTTGCTTCTCAGCGCGCCGCGCGCCTCGTGGTGCGCGCCGAGGGCGACGCCGCCACGGAAGAGAAGCCCGCCGCCGCGGAGGGCGAGACCTTCGAGTACCAGGCTGAGGTGAACCGCCTGCTCGACCTGATCGTGAACTCGCTGTACTCCAACCGCGACGTGTTCCTGCGCGAGCTCGTGTCCAACGCCTCGGACGCGCTCGACAAGCTTCGATTCCTGTCCGTCAGCGACCCGTCCATGCTGGACGGCCAGGGGGACATGAAGATCCAGATCAAGGGTGACCCCGTGGCGAAGACGCTCACCATCGAGGACACCGGCATCGGCATGACCCGCGAGGACCTCGTCTCGTCGCTGGGCACGATCGCGCGGTCCGGCACCGCCAAATTCATGGAGCTCCTGCAGAGCCAGTCCGAGGGGGAAAACCTCATCGGCAAGTTTGGCGTCGGCTTCTACAGCGCTTTCCTCGTCGCCGACAAGATCACCGTCACCACTAAGAACAACGCCGACGACAAGACGTGGACCTGGGAGTCCGAGATCGGCCAGTCGTCCTACCAGATTCGCGAGGGCGGCGACGATGCGGGCACGCTCACGCGCGGCACGCGCATCGTGCTCCACCTCAAGGAGGGCGCCGAGGAGTTTGCCGAGGACACCAAGCTGACTGACTTGGTGAAGACGTACTCCGAGTTCATCTCGTTCCCCATCGAGGTGTTTGCGAAGAAGTCGGTGCCGAAGGAGGTGGAGGACGTGGACGCCACCGCCAAGGCCACGGAGGAGTACAACAAGCGTAAGATCGCCGCCGAGGCCACGGGTGAGGAGTTCACCGAGGAGGCGCCCGCGCCGGTGATGAAGACGGAGTACGACGACGTGCAGGAGTACTCCGTGCAGAACAACGACAAGCCCATCTGGGTGCGATCGCCGAGGGAGGTGGAGAAGGCGTCGTACGACGAGTTCTTCAAGTCCACGTTCAAGGAGTTCCTGGACCCCCTGGCGTACAACCACTTCGCCGTGGAGGGCGACATCGAGTTCCGCTCCATCCTGTACGTGCCCGGCATGGCGCCCTTCGAGCAGCAGGACATGATGGCGCGCAGCAAGGCGATCAAGCTGTACGTGCGCCGCGTGTTCATCAGCGACGAGTTTGACGACTCGCTGCTCCCGCGCTACCTCACCTTCGTGCGCGGCGTGGTGGACAGCAACGACCTGCCCCTGAACGTCTCGCGCGAGATTTTGCAGGAGTCGCGCGTGGTGCGCGTCATGCGCAAGCGCCTGATCCGCAAGACGCTGGACATGCTGAAGGAGATCAGCAAGCGCGACAACGACGACTACGCCACCTTCTGGGAAGCCTTCGGGCGGAACCTCAAGCTGGGGGTGATCGAGGACACCGCCAACCGCGACGCGCTGGCGCCGCTGCTGCGCTTCGAGACGTCCTCCACGGAGAAGGGCAAGCACGTCGGACTGGACGCGTACGTGGAGAACATGAAGGAGGGCCAGAGCTCCATCTACTACGTCGCCGCGGACACGCGCGAGGCGGCGGAGAACTCGCCGTTCCTCGAGCAGCTCACCAAGAAGGGCTTCGAGGTGCTGTTCCTGATCGACCCCATCGACGAGGTGGCGATGACCAACCTCGCGCAGTACAAGGAGAAGACGCTGGTGGACATCTCCAAGGAGGACCTGGACCTCGGCGAAGAGGACGAGGAGGAGGCGGCGAAGACCAAGGAGATCGAGGAGGAGTACAAGGCACTCACGGACTGGATGCAGGGCGAGCTCGCCGGCAAGGTGGAGAAGGTGGCGGTTTCCAAGCGCCTCACCGACACGCCCTGCGTGCTCGTCACCTCCAAGTTCGGCTGGTCCGCCAACATGGAGCGCATTATGAAGGCGCAGGCCATGGGCGACTCGCGCGCGTCCGAGTACATGAAGGGGAAGAAGACCATGGAGATCAACCCCACGTCGCCGGTGATCCTCGACTTGAAAGCCAAGCAGGCTGCGGGCGATGCCGGCGCCTCCGCCACCGCCGAGCTGCTCTTCGACACCGCGCTGCTCACCTCCGGGTTCAACATCGACCAGCCCGCCGAGTTCGCCGCCAAGATCTTCGGGCTCATGGACAAAGCCGTCGGCGCCGCGCCCGCGCCCGCGCCCGAGAAGCAGGAGAAGAAGGACGACGACGAGCCCAAGTCGGATGCCGTGGAACCCGAGGTGGTGTGAAGCGCGTTCTGCTATCCGTTTCGAGGGGGAGGATGAGCATCTTCCGCGGGCGACAGACACTTGCCGCGCGCGTCTCGGCATTTTTAATACACACAGACTGTTTACTCCATCACCACGTCACCCCCCTTGTCCACCCCCTTGTCGCTGAGCGCCTTCTCGAGCCTCGCCTTATCCTGCCGGCGAGCCGCCTTCAGCTGTTTCCTCGCCTGCTTTCCCGTGCGCGCCGGCCCGGAAACCGCCGCGAGCTCCCTCTTGTTCTTATCCACCAGGCCCATGCGCAACCGAAGCGCGCGCTTGTTCTCTTTTTTCTGCTTGTTCGCCGTCTTGCGCTTTCGGTTCATCGTCTGCTGACACTTGCCCATCTCGAGCGTCGGGGTTAGGGTTCCGCGGACGCGCTGCGCACCGGCGCGGGAAACGAGTCGAGCTCGTGCGGGACGGCGCCGCGAGGTCCACGTGGGTGCGTGCGAAGTGTCTCGCGTCCTCGGGACGCGAGCGCGGAGGATGATTTCGCGGCGCCGCCGCTTTTTCGGGAGAGAAAAACTGAGCCGGTCGAGGGCGGTCGGTGGCCATCATCAGCGGCGAGACGGCACCTGAGCAGTTTCTGTTGTGACAGAGAGATCTGCAGCGCCATCGCGCAGCGCACCACCCCCTCGTGGCGGCGTCTGGGACAATGGGCGCCGGGTTTTCTTCATCCGGCGGGGTGGAGATCCCCGAGGAAACGAGCGCACTGCTCGCGTCGTTCGCCGGCCCCGCGACGCGCACGCACTCGGACCCGCTGTGGGCGTCCTTGCTCGCGTCGTGCGACGATGCGCCCCTCGCGTCGATCGACCCGCGGCGCTTGGAACGCGCGTTGCGGCCGACGTGCGTGGCGTTGTGCCACCACGACAGGAAAACGGCGCACCTCACCACCCTGCTCCTGCACGCCGCGCGTCTGCTCCGCGCGGTGCGCGTGGACCAGGCGGAGAACCCCACGAGGGCGGTGAACGCCGTGGTGTTCGCGACGGCGCTTTTGAAGCACCTGGTGGAGTTTGGCGACGCCGGCGCGTTCGCGCGGGCGTGCGCGTCGCCGCCCGCCGAGGGAGGCTCCACGCACACCACCACGGTCATGCGCACGTTCCTGGAGGCCCTAGTCGAGGCCATCGCCAGGAGGGACTCGCCCTCCAAGCACTGCTACGTGTTGCACCTTTTCTGCGCGCGCGCGCTCACCGTCGTCTGCGCCACGGCGCTGTTGGAAGACGCTTTTTCGTTCGAAGACGAAGGCGGAACCGCGAAGCACCCGGGCTTCGCCGCGCTCGCGGAGACGTGCGCGGAGACGCGCGCGGACTGGGTCTCGAACCGGGCGAGCGCGAACGCGACGGACGCGCTCATCGCGGCGCTCGCGTCCCGCGTCGCCGAGCGTGCGGCGGCGCCGACACCGGGCGAGCCGTTCATCGTCGAACCCGGCAGTTTTTCCTCCGCGGCGGGCCGCCGCGCGCTCGAGCTCGCGGCGAGACGGAGAAAGACGCCTTCGCTCGCCGCGAGGTTCGCGTCGGCGTTTTCGTTCGGGGGCGTCGTGGGTGCCTCGTCCTCCTCGGCGGACGAGGACGACGGTCCCCACGGGGCCACGCCCTTAGCGGACGCGTGCGCGCGTCTGTTCCTGGTCCTGACGACGTTCCCGGCGCGGGCGAACCCGTTCCGCGAGGCGGCGCGCGCCTGCGCCGACGAGACGGAGGCGAGACGGACGCCGAACGAAACGCGAACGAAACACGAAACGGTCTCTTCTTTCGGCAAAAGCGCGAACGCGCGCGAGTTTTTGTCGAAAGCCGCGCGTGGCGCGCCGAACCGCGTGCCCGTGGTGGTGGACCACGGCGCGTTACTCGAGACGCTGAGCGCGTTTTTGGCGTCGGACGCGCGGCGGTACGCCGCGCCGCTTTTGCATTTTTTGGTCACCGAGTGCAACGCGTTCGCGTCGCGCGCGCGCTCGCGGCGGGGGTTCGGGGACGCGGGGGAGAGGATGGACGTCACCACGCTCGCGCCCGCGCTCATCTCGGCGCTCGACGGGTTCGGCGCGGCGCAGACAGAAAAGATGAGCGACGGCGCTTCCTCCGGAACGACCGCGCCGCCTCGCGCTCTCGGCGACGAAGAAGCCGCGTCTCCGTCCGCGTCGCGGAGACCGGAACCCGCGGCGGCGGGCGACGCGTTCGCCGACGAGCACGCGTACGCCGCGCTTCCCCTGGCTCTTCTCCTGGCCTCCGACGAGGGCTTCGTCGAGGCGGCGCGGCGGCGAGACTTCGAGGGCGACCCCGAAGGCATTGAGGCGGGACCCGCGAAAACGCCCGAAAGGAGCGCGAAAGAGCCTTCGCCCGAGGCGCCGAAGAAGAGCGTCTTGACGGCGCTGTTCGGCGCGCTGGCGCGCCTGGCGCGCCGAGGCGGTTTCGGCGGGATCCCATCAGGCGGGAGTCTCTCGTCAGACGCCGCGAGCGCGAGCGTCATCTTCGCGCGCGCGCTCGCGCTGGGCGCGCTGGCCAGCATCGCGCCCAGGTGCGCGCGCGTGGACGCCGCCACCGCGGGCAAGCTGGTGAGCGCGCTGGACGCCTTTGAGCGCAGGGAACGCTTTTTCGCGCGCCGAAAGAAGCCCGACGCGCCCGCGACGCCCGAGGCGCTCGCCGTCGGAGACCTGGTGTGCCTTTGCCTGGAGATCTTCAACAGCGCGGTGACGCACGCGGCTGCCGACAACCCCGAGCTCGTGTACGCGCTGCTGCACAGGCGGGACCTGTTCGAGCCGCGCGATTCGGACGACGCGCGCGACGCGGACGGGTTCGGCGCGGCGGCGAGGGAAGAGGGCGGCGACGCGCGCGAGGAGGCGCCGGGAGAACCCGATCGCGTGTCGGCGACGCGCGCGAGCCTGCGCGGCAACCTCCGCCGCATGCTCGCGCACCTGGACGAGAAGATCGAGGTGACGAACGCGTACGTCACAGCCGAGCGCGTGATGGAGATGGCCGCGCGCGCGGCGTCTTCGTTCGAGCCGGAACGCGTGGGAGGTGCGATTCGGTTCGAACCGACGCCGTTCGCGTACGCGTCGTCTCCAGACGCCGCGCGGATGTTCTTCGCGCCGCTGGCGTGGCGCCTGGTGGTGGAGGAGGAGGGCTTCGAGTGGGACGAGAAGACCCTCACAGGCGGGATGCTGGGGCGAGCGGTGGGGGAGGCGTTGTGATACGTAGCTCGTAACGTATGTAGTCTTTGTAGCGCGGCGGTATCGCAACGAACCGAGTCGCGGAAGCGCTCAGTCGCGGAAGCCGAAGTAGCCGCGGATGGTGAACGGCTCCTGCTTGACCTCGGGCTGCTCGAGCTTGACCTCGGGCTGCTCGAGCTTGACCTCGGGCTGCTCGAGCTTGATCTCGGGGTCGGGCTTGATCTCGGGCGGAGCCGGCTGACCCGCGCGAGCGGCTTTGCAGGCCTTGCAGCTGTACTTCAGCTTACCATGCAGGCAAGGGTTGCAGTCCGCGCACTTGCGTTTCAGCCTACCATGCGGGCACGGGTTGCAGTCCTTGCAGCTCTTTTTCAGCTTGCCATGCGGGCACGGGTTGCAGTCCGCGCAGCTGTATTTCACCTTACCATGCGGGCACGGGTAGCAGTCCTTGCAGCTGCGTTTCGCCTTCCCATGCGGGCACGGGTTGCAGTCCTTGCAGCTGTATTTCACCTTACTGTGCGGACACGGGTTGCAGTCCGCGCAGCTGTATTTCACCTTACCGTGCGGACACGGGTTGCAGTCCGCGCACTTGCGTTTCAGCCTACCATGCGGGCACGGGTTGCAGTCCGCGCAGCTCTTTTTCAGCTTGCCG
>MDSV01006494.1_pt1 | contig 40194 bp, 35 predicted proteins | sample 810851 | NCBI WGS metagenome assembly MDSV01 (sample SAMN05326640, study PRJNA326480) | marine metagenome | isolation source: seawater | place: Atlantic Ocean: North East | collected 2012 | reverse complement strand
TGAACCGACTATGTATAGCATTAAAGGAGGTGGTGAATGGTATGATGCATCATATCACGGGTTGCTTGTGCACCGTAATTATGAACAAAAAACTGTTAAAGTAAAAGTGCTTAAAGTGAAGTTTCAAAATTTAGGTGAGAATCAAGCAGAAGCACATTTTAAATGGGATCATATAAGTGGAGATTACGTTCCTATTGAAGAAACAAACGTTGATACTATGCCATGGGAAGTGGATTGAAAAAGAAAAAAAGTTATAAAGGTTTAAATAATGGGTTTCTTCCGACACCGGAACAAATAGAATGGAATCGTTATTGTGTTAACAATAATATTAGGATAAGCCCTAAACCTACACAGCAAGGAATGCACCCGGAAGAATGGCGTATAGAAGTAAGACTAGGCCCGTATAAAAAAGGTGAAAAAGCTTTTTTATCGCCCAACGTATATACAATAGACAATATATGGCAAGAATTATATAATATGAAGAAATACTATTATGATAAGCGTACAGGATGAGTACAGAGGATTACTATCAGGAATACTTTACGGAGGGGCACGAAAAGAAGACAGAACAAAAACCGGAACTCAGTCGGTTTTTGGCAGAATGCTCAGGCACGATATGGAGATTGGGTTTCCTTTATTAACAACTAAAAAAATATATTTCAATCATGCAGTTACAGAATTACTATGGATACTACAGGGACGCACTGACATTGCTTACCTCAACAACCACGGTGTTACTTACTGGGATGCTGATTATAAGCGATCAGGTAGAACTGATGGTACGCTTGGCCCTGTTTATGGGCATCAGCTTAGGAACTTTAATGGTGTTGACCAGCTTGAAAAAATACTCAAGCAAATTAAACAAGAGCCGTCATCAAGGCGCATTATGGCAAGCTTATGGAATCCCAATGATTTGGGTGATATGGCTTTGCCTCCTTGTCATTATGGCTTTCAAATATATATAAACAATGGAAAACTTGATTTACTCTGGACCCAACGTTCTGCTGATGTGTTCCTTGGCCTTCCTTATGATTTTGCCATGTACGGCTTATTATTACTTATGTTGGCAAAAGGATCGAACTATAGACCTGGGCGCCTTACTGCTTCACTTGGCGATTGTCATCTTTACAATAACCATATCGAAGCAGCTAAACAGCAATTATCCCGTAATTTTAGGAGTTTGCCTAATGTGGGAGTCGACCTTGGAATATTTATTGCGGAGGGCGCAGGAAATTTCATAACTATTCCAACTAGGAATATGATACATTTATCGGGTTACAACCCACACGAACCAATTAAAGCTAAATTAAATACATGATAGAATCTAAAGAAGGTAAGTATAAAATTTACCATATACCCGGGGTTAAGATTGGGTGTACTACAAGTGTACAACGAAGAGTTATTGACGCACAAGGCTATAAACCAGGAGAGTTTGAAATACTTTTTGAAACAGATAATGTTGCAGAAGCGTCCTATATAGAAAAACAGTACCAAAAAGACTTCGGGTACAAAGTAGACAGAAAGCCTTATAAAGATTTATTTAAAAAGAAAATGAAAAAACATACATCATCTCCAGCAACAACTACATTTAAAATTGCTGCTAAAGATTTAAACGCAGAGTTTTTGGCTGATTTAAAAATTAAAACGCAATATGGCGAATTTAAATTGGACTCAAGCGATAAAATTGATTGGGTTATTTCCAATATACATAATAGCCAATTTGGGCCTAATACTTGTTATATTTATAATAAAGCTATGTTAGAAGCTGGTGAGTTTCAAAAACAAACTTCTGAAAAAAATGATAGTGTATTTAAAGATATAAGAAACTGGGCCGATACAAGAGGTTTGTATAATGAAGGTGATGTTAAAACACAACTAATTAAATTATATGAAGAATCAGGAGAATTATCGCAAGCCATACTTAAAAATGATAAGGCAGGTATTATTGATGCTATTGGTGATAGTGTTGTCGTTCTTACTAATCTTGCCCACCTTGTTGGTACCGATATTGAAACTTGCATTAATTCTGCATATAGCGAAATATCTAATAGAACTGGTAGAATGATTAACGGAACATTTGTAAAAGATGAGTAAAGATAAAATAATACAAAACGTAATAAACAAAATACAAAAGCGATCTGAGGTTGGCTTTAAAAAATATGGTGTTACTTTATATGATGACAATCAACCCTTAGATACTTGGCTTAATCATATACAAGAAGAGTTAATGGATGCTGTAAACTATATTGAAAAAACACGTATGTCACTTCGTGAAGAAATTGAAGAGTGTTATATACGTGATCTAGAAGTTAAAGACCCTGAGTTAATTACTTCACATCCGGAACCGGATTATGGTAGCATGTGGACAACTAATACTACATGAGAAGAAAATCTAAAAAGAGAGGCCCGGTGCAAGCTAAAAAAATAAGCTATGACGGTATTAACTTTGCATCGGGTTTAGAAAGGTATACTTATATGGCCTTAAAAAAGGCTAGGCTATTCGAAGGATATGAAAATGAAGTATTTCAACTTATAGACGGATTTAGTTTTAAAAATCAATCTTACGAAAAACAATCAAACGGCAAAGGCGATTATATAAACAGAGGACAAAAAAAAATATTGGGTATTAAATATACACCTGATTTTGTAGGTAAAGACTTTATAATCGAATGTAAAGGAAGAGCTAATGAATCTTTTCCTTTACGCTGGAAACTATTTAAATTATGGCTCACGAAAAACAATATTGGAAAGACGCTCTACAAACCGCAAAACCAAAAGGAAGTAGATCTGACAGTACAATTAATAAAGAACAGCAGAAAAAACAAGCGCGCATAATGTATAATAGGCGCAAGCTTGAAAAAGATATTAAACTATATATTAAAAATGATAAAATCAAAGGAAGCGACATTGAAAGAATCGGACGACAACACGGATTTTACGTTGAAGAGTCATTATTCAGAAAGAATAAAGTTTCACATGAAGATGCTTAATTACTATTTAAAAGAAGAAAAATTATGTCATGGGAATTATCAATAGGTTTATACCCAGGTATAGTTATTGGTGCTCGTAGTTATGATAATAAAAATACTACAGAACATGTGATATATATACCGTTTGTAGAATTATGCTTAACAGTATATAAAGATGAATAATATAGAAGAATACGTTATTAAAAGATTTCCTAAAAGATTTAAAAATAAACCTGTATTAATAAAAGAATTTGATACACATTATGAAGTAAATCATAATAAGGATGCAAGCCCTATTATATTAAGTAAAAAAATATGAAAGAATCAAAGTTAATTGAAATGCAAAAGCAATTAGAAACTTTAGGTGCCGCTGTAACAAGACTGGTTAATGAAGTAACTAATTTAAAAGATTTAAGTGTTGGTACACTTGAGCTGGTAAAAAGATTACCAGATTATGAAAAAGCATTAGAAACATTAAAAGATAATTATAAAAAGAACAAAGAGAATGAGTCTATTCAAACAGAGGATACCGTATAAACCTTTTGAATACCCTGAATATTATAACGACGGGTGGCTAAAGCAAGCGCAGGCATTTTGGTTACATACAGAAATACCTATGCAAGGCGATGTTAAAGACTGGAATGAAAAATTAACTAAGCCAGAAAAAAATTTAGTTGGTAATATATTATTAGGGTTCGCACAAACAGAATGTGCTGTATCAGACTACTGGACACAAAAAGTTGTTGGTTGGTTTCCAAAACACGAAATACAGCAAATGGCTATGATGTTTGGTAGCCAAGAAACAATACACGCTGTTGCTTATTCTTATTTGAATGAAACACTAGGCCTTGAAAACTTTGAAGCTTTTTTACAAGATGAAGCAACTATGGAAAGGTTTGACAACCTCGTTGCTTATAAAGGAAATAACCCAGTTGGTATTGGAAAGTCTTTGGCTATTTTTTCTGCTTTTGCTGAAGGAGTTAGTCTTTATTCTGCTTTTGCTGTACTATATTCTTTTCAATTAAGAAATTTATTAAAGGGTATAGGACAACAAATGAAATGGTCCGTAAGAGATGAATCATTGCATTCTAAAATGGGATGTCATTTATTTAGACATATGTGCAGTGAAATACCTAACTTACAAAATGATTGCTACGATGATGTTATTAAAGCAGCAACAGCCATGCTTAGCGCAGAAGAAAAATATATCGACAAAATGTTTGAGCTTGGAGACATTGAAAATCTTAAAGCCTACGACCTCAAACAATTCATTAGAAAACGTCTCAATGAAAAAATTACAGAACTTGGTTACAGCAACGGGAGGAAACACTTTAAATTTGACGAGGTCGCAGCAAGCAATCTTGACTGGTTCTATCATCTTACCGGCGGGCATACTCATACTGATTTCTTTGCTGTTCGTCCGACAGATTATTCGAAAGCTAATGAGGGTGAAGACTTTGAAGATATTTGGTAGTATAGCAATATTATTATTTTATTCTTGCTACAAAGAAGATACTGTTGATTGCGAAATAATTGCTAAAGTTTGCGGTGATATTATTGATAGTGCAAGAGAATGTGAATATGTTTTTGAATGTAAAACAAAATAAAATAAAATTAAAATGAAATATTTATTTGGAGCATTATTGTTTTTGTTTTTATTGTTAATGGGTACAAAAGTTTTTGCTCAAAGCAATGAGATATATGGACTATGGGCTAACGCTGAAGGAGAGTTTGTTAAAATATTTGAAAATGATACTTTTAATAGATTTACCGTAGAAGCTAATACAAAAAGAAAAATAACAGTATCAACAGGAACAATAGAGTATGTGGATAAAGAGCTACGTATTGTGAGGAAAGATACAATAGATACATATAACCTTTGTTATTATGTAGGTAATGAAACAATGGTTGTGTGTAAACCAAGATCACAGCAAGCATGGTTATGGCGGAAAATAGGCTTTTAAAAAGAACTTGCAATGTTTGCAAAAAAAATAAAGAGAATAAACACTTTAAGCATGCTGGAAAAAAAACATGCAGCCGGTGTGAGTTCCGCTGGAAAACATCTTTTTTAAGGCTATTAGTACATGACAGAAGATTAACGGCAAAAGAAAGATTAGCTAATAGATTGGGGTATATGGGGTCTGCGTTTATAATGTTGTCTCCGTATATTTTAAATTACGGACATATAGGTGCAATAACCTATATAGCAGGTGGTTTGTTATTAACGCCTCAGGTTTGGATTGCTAAGCAATGGAATTTAGTTATTATTAATATAAACCTTATTATAGGTTATTTAATTTATTTATACAGTTTATAAATGTGGAATAATGAATGGAAAAAAGGCGAAGATTACCCTACATGGGGTGATACTGACGTCTATAAAAAAACTATATCAGGAGGTTATTTGGTAAATGGTGAGTCGCCTAAAGACGCATATTGGCGCGTTGCTAGAACTGTAGCTAAGCGTTTATATAAGCCAGAATTAGCCGAAAAGTTTTTTGAATACATTTGGCAAGGTTGGCTATGTTTGGCGTCTCCTGTGCTATCTAATACAGGTACAGACAGAGGTTTACCTATAAGCTGCTTTGGTATAGATGTAGCAGACAGTATACAAGATATTGGAAATAAGAATTTAGAAATGATGCTCCTAGCGAAACATGGCGGAGGAGTTGGGATAGGCATCAATCAAATAAGACCCGCCGGATCAAGAATAACAGGTAATGGAACTTCAGACGGCGTTGTCCCTTTTTGCAAAATTTATGACTCAACTATACTCGCAACCAACCAGGGTAGCGTTAGAAGAGGAGCTGCATCAGTTAATATCAATATTGAACACGACGACTTTCTCGATTGGATTGAAATCAGGGAGCCTAAAGGCGATGTCAATAGACAATCTCTTAACTTGCACCAGTGTGCTGTCGTTGGCGATAAGTTTATGCGAAGACTTGAAGCGGGAGATCAAGACGCTAGGCAAAGATGGGCAAAGCTACTCCAAAAGCGTAAAGCAACTGGAGAGCCATATGTCCTTTTTAAAGGAAACACGAACAAATCTAATCCAGAAGCATATAAGAAAAACAGCTTAAAGGTACATATGACGAACATTTGTAGCGAAATAGTTTTGCATACAGATGAATCACATAGTTTTGTTTGCTGTTTATCATCAGTTAATTTAGATAAATACGACGAGTGGAAGAATACGAATTTAATTTACGACGCAACTTGGTTCCTGGACGGTGTGCTAGAAGAATTTATTCAGCGGGCGAAGAATATGAAAGGATTCGAGAACTCTGTACGCAGTGCGGAGAAAGGCAGGGCTTTAGGATTAGGTGTCCTTGGGTGGCACAGCCTATTACAGAAGAACGGAATATCTTTCGAAGGATTGTTAGCGCAATTCAAAACGCGAGAAATATTTTCAAAAATAAAAATTGAAACTGAAAGAGCATCAAGAGCTTTAGCAGAAACATATGGTGAGCCTTTATGGTGTTCAGGTACAGGATTTCGCAATACTCATTTAAGAGCGGTTGCACCTACGGTTTCAAATAGTAAATTAGCAGGCAATGTATCGCCCGGTATTGAACCTTGGGCGGCTAATGTATTTACAGAGCAAAGTGCTAAAGGAACATTTATAAGAAAAAATAAAGAACTAGAAAAAGTATTTAGAAAAGTTGGTATCAATAATAAAGAAACTTGGGATAAAGTTTTGGAAGATGGTGGATCCATTCAAGGGCTTAAACAACTTGACGAATGGTATTACGATAACGGAGGAAGACTTACTCAGCAAGAGGGAGGAGAGCCAGTAAAGAATGTTTTTAAAACATTTAAAGAAATAAATCAATTAGAATTAGTAAGGCAAGCGGGCATAAGGCAAGACTATATAGACCAGTCTGTTAGTTTAAACTTAGCTTTCCCTTCTGAAGCACCACCGAGGTGGTTAAATCAAGTGCACATTGAGGCATGGAAACGTGGAATTAAAACTTTATATTATGTACGAACTGAAAGCGTCTTACGTGGCGACATTGCTGCTGCGGCTATGGATCCTGATTGTTTGTCTTGCGACGGTTAGTTGTGAAGATGAAGAAGATTATTGTATAACTACAATAATGACTGTATGGGATGAGTCTACAGAAACATATGTAGATATAAAAGAATCTTATTGTGAATATTACTAATTAAATTTTATATTATGACCTTAAAACAAAAAGTACAAAAGTTAGAAGCTGAATTACTTGAAGCAAAAAAGAAAGCAGCTGATGTTATTTTAGACACAAAAGACAATGTGTTTACACAAAAAGAGCTTGAAAAAATTAGGTTCTTAGAAATATGGGCTATTGTTGGACCAATTGTTGGTATTGGTATTGGCTTAATATTTTAAATAATTATAGGGGATGACGCCGTAACTGGTATCATCCCCTTTTTTAATATATATTATCCAAATCCGAATCCGCGCATTTGACCAGGAACAAGACCTTTCCCTATGCTTGTTGACTCAGAAACTTGATTTATCTGTGCTAATTGCTCGGTTGTTGGCATAGAATCTGATGCAATATCAGAAGTTTTTTCTTCAATTTTTTCAGGCTTAGTTTTTTGATTTGAAAGTTCAGCAGCAAGCTTAGCGCTATTTGCTGTTATACCTTTTATATTATTAAAGTGACCCTCAGCTTGTTCTGCAGTCATAATTCCTTTTTTAACCATCTTATTTATATAAGACTGCCTTTTCAAATCTGTTCGGGCTTTACTTTCAGCATATCTTTCATCTCTTTTTTCTTGTCTAGCTGATGCAGACATAGCTCTAGACTTTAAAGTTTCAAGCCTGTCTTCTTCTTCTACAGTACCTCGCGTACTTCCCCGGCTAGCTATATCTTCTTCTAATTTATCAATTTTTCTTTGTAAATTACCCGCGCGTATTCCTTTAAACCCTTCTTGCTTTTCTTCTTTTTCTTCTTTTTCTTTTTCTTTTTTAGACTTATTAGAAGAGACTGATCCTAGACCGCCTCCTAAAAATGGTAGTGGTGTTTTATACATAATTATACTTTTATTCCGTTAGCTGATTTTTCCCAAGGCAATTTTCTATCACCTTCTAAATGTGCTTTGCCGTTATACATTATTTTTTTTCCTTGCAATCTTGGGTATGAAACGCCATCCCAATATACATATGAGGCATCGTAATCTAATCTAGGGTTAGGCCCTGACATATCTGCTAAGTGCTTTTTTTCATGAGCCTCTACTTCTTTTCTTTTAGTAGCAGATAATCCTTTTTTAATTTGAATAGTACCATCTTTATAAGCCTTACCTAAAACGCCTGGCTCCAATGCTTCTTTTTTATCAAGAGGTGACTCTTTACCCTCGTAAAATCTTTTTTTCCTAAGATCCACTAAATCTACATCTACAGAATAAGGTGACCACCCTAAGCCTAATAAAACATTTTGCCAAGCATCATTATACTCAGTGCTCATTGCATTTATATTTTCTAGCTTTTTGAATACTCTATCTGCAGGTACATTAAGAATACCCGAAACATAATTAGCATATGCATAATTTTGATAAAAAGGACTGTACTTATATTGTCTCCAGTCTTGATACCTTTGAGCTTCTACAATGTCACCAATCTTTTTACTAAGTGGTGGCGATATACTTAAACCTTTTTGCACAAGAGTGAGAGCACCATTGTAAACTCTTTCACCTTTTTTTCTTTTTTGGTTTTGGTCATATAATTCCATGCCAAGATTTTTAAGAGCTGCAATTGTTGCACCTGCATAGCCCATACCTCTCAATGTACCGTCAACCACGCTGTTAAGAGCGTAGGTTAATTTTTTTTCATCATCTTCTGTTACTTCATCTTCATCATCTAAAAACATAGAAAATATTGCGCTTTGCAGTGCAGTAAATATAAGGTTTTGGGCTACACCGTAATAAACTATTTTTGAAGCGTTAGTTTTCCAATCGCCTCTGCCATTAGCTAAATCAAGCGCGGCTTTTTTAGTTAACCTTGCATACTGCAATGGTGTATTAGCAAATGCTAATATAAGTCTGCCTATATCTGACGCTTGTTGCCTAGAAACTTTATCAGGTCTTGAAGACTGTTGAGATTTTTCAGCAAGCTCCTGGAATTCAACCATTGTTTGTTTTATAGCATCAGCTTCAGATACACCTTCTTTGGTTAATCTGTTTATGTTATTACGATACCATGTTGCACCACCAAAAGCAATTGCAAAGCTATCGCCATACTGAGTTGGTAAGAACCCAGCTTGTAAAAGCTTTTTATGCGTTTTTGTAAACCAATTTCCTGGTTCTGAATTCGCAAGATCAGCAGTGTTTATTTCAATTTTTAACCCGCCTCTTCTTTCTATTAAAAAGTCAGAGTTAAATAATGAACCAAAATCTTTTGCAAACTGAGGCACATTAGCCATAGCTTTAGCCATCATAAACGGATTGTTAAATGTCCAGTTCATAAAGTTAACAGCTGATAACTGTTGCAGTATAGCTGACCTGGTATTAAAAGCCATGATGTTTGCAACCGAAGCATTTAACCAGTTTAAAGCTTGGTTAAACTCTTTATCTTTTCCTTTCTTACGGTTAACACCCGTTTCCATTCTTTCTAAAACATTCTTCAATGCATCAGTAAAATCATTACCATGACGTTGTAAAATTAACTTCATGTTCTGATCAGAAAAGATTTGATTCTTATTTTTAATAAACTCAGTTAAAAAGTTTTCTCTTTGATATCTGTTAGAAACATTTGCTAAGTCTGTTTGAATGCTACCTCCTAGCCAGTCTGGCATAATAGGGGGGTAGCCTTCGTTTAGCTTAGTTATTTTTGCAAGGTCATCAGCAAAAGCTTTTAACTTAGGATCTCCTTGAATAACACTAAGCAAATCTATAACATCACCTTTACTTATATCTAAATCATATCCAGCCCCATTATATAAATAAGCTCTAACCGCTTGTTCTTTTGTGTATAACCCATCAAGAACTTTTTCTTTTAAAGCTTTTTTAACTTTATATCTTTTCTTTAGTGCTTTATAATCTCTAGCTAAAGTTACTTTTGCAGTTTCATAGGCGCTTATACCTTGTGCAAAAGGAGTCATTATATTATCTTGAAAAAATTTCATTTGCGCTTCTCCAACTTTGCCTTTACCTAAAAACGTGTATAGCAAACCTTCAAAGTCATCTGCTCCAGGTGGAACATATATATTAAATCTTCTAAATATAGACCCTTTTGTGGGTTTTTTAGACCTTAATATAGTATCAAACTCGTCTTCAAGAGATTTAGTTTCTGTTTCTTTTGCAAGTTGTACTTTCTTTTTAACACCAAGATCAGTTAATATTTTATCTACAGCCGCTACATTTTTAGGTGCGTCGTCTGCAAAGAATAAATCATTATAACCTTCAGAAACTTTTTCTGCCATCCAATACGCTTTAGCACCCGCAGTACCATCACCTAAGCCTGTAATATTGCTTAAAGGTACACTAATACCTAAAGCAGACCTTAAAAAGCTTTGAATAGATGCTTCTGCTGCATCTGGTCTAGCGGTTAATACAAATATGTCTCGATCGCCTTTTGCTTCGGTTAATTTTTTAGCAAGAACAGCAAGCGGTCCTTTTTGACCTTTTTTAACCGTATCAAACTCTGAAAAATCAAATTGAGCGCCAAGCTCTGCGAGCTCACCAGATCGTTCTGCAAACTCTAAAGCTGATAAACTACCTTCTGTACCATCAGGAAGCAAATAAAGCACTCTAGATTTAGTTTTAGCAAGTGTATCGTCAAAGTCAAATACTCTGGCTTTCTTTTTAGGTGCATTTTTGTCCATTGCAACTGCTCTAGCCTTACTTAAAACGCCTAACCTTCTATTAATTTCATCAGTGCTTAAATTATTAACATCAACGCCTAACTCGCGTAATAACTTTTCGCCTTCTTTTCTTATATTTTCTTGAGCAGCAGCTACACCAGCCTCATTATAAACAGCTAATCTAGCTCTAGCAGGAGTCATTATATCTTCAATTTCTTGTGTTGCAAGCTTAGCAAATTCAAGCCATTCGCGCTCCGTCATGTATCTTTTAACATTTTGATAGCCAGCGTCTATTGCTTTAGCTAAACTTTTACCTGCTTTATATGTAGTTTTAATTGTTCTTAAACCACCTACAAGTACGTTTAAACTAACGTCTTTTGCTGCTAATAATAAGAATGGATCAACAGCAAAACCTTTTGTTCCGGTAAGTTCTACAAGCTTAGCTATAGCCCTGTCAATAATAAATTCAACTTTATCCGTTTGCTCTGCAATTCCTTCTTGCTGAATTTTTTTTACATCAGGTGTTGCGGTACTATCAAAACCAACATTAAATATATCAGCAACCGTTTTATTATTTTCAAAAAATATTATACTATTAGGATCAATACCACCATTAATTTGATTTACTTCTTTATTAAAATATCTAGCCCAAGTATTGTCAAGTAATGTCCACCCTTTTGGCATTCTTTCATTTAAGCCTACAGGTTTTAATTTATTATCATCATTCTTATTTAAAGCTACTTGAAAATAATTTTTTCTTATACCTGGAAACACAGAATCTACACTTCCATTAAGAATAGCATCTAACAAATAATTCCCTACTAAAGAAGAAGGCATTGTATGCTCTTCTCTCATCATACCTTTTGAAAGATTGTTAGAATATGCTTTTAAAGGAGCAGCCATTCTTAAAATATGGTCTTGGCTATTTGTTGCTGTTTGTAAAAAAGTAGCAATATATTTTGCGTTGTTTATATCAGAAGCTACCATAGCCTCAAATTTTTTAGCAACGTATTCTAACACATCCATATTAGTTTCTTGTTGCTTAGAAATACTTGCCCAATTTGATTTATATTTTTTTATAGCAGCATTAATTTTTTCAGGAGTTTTATTTAAATCTTCATATTTAAACCTTTTAAAATTTTTCCAATCTCCTTTAAAATCATTTTTAGCAAATTCTGTAGAATTTAAAAATTCATTATAATCATTAACATTATCAAAAGCAAATCTTTGAGATGATTTATTAAAGCTGCCAGCACTTAACTCAAAAAATTCACGAGGAAAAAACTTAGCCATTTCTTTAAACCAAACTTTTAATTCCTCTCTATTTTGTTGATTGTTCTTATTTATAACTAACGTTTTGCCTAAATCATTTTCTTTAGTACTATATTTTTTAAGTATAGTATTATAATAGCCTTTGCCGCCTAATATTGCATTGCTTTCGTCTATATTACTTTTTTGAAATATATTTTCAACAATTTCTGTTTTAAGCTGATTTAAGTCTACTATTCTGTTTTTTAAGTCTTCATTAGTATTAAGTATTTTAATAGCTTGTGATGACGCTACAGATACCGTTACGGCTTCTTTAAATCTATTTTGTCGATTTGACCTAGCTTGTTTAGCTAACGATGCATCAGTAAAGTAATTTACAAATTCATCTGCGTTTATATTTTCAAATGCAACTTTTTCAAGTTGGCCATCTTTAAATATAAGCATACCTGCCTCTTCAAACGGGTTTGAACCGTCTTTGCCACGAGCCATTCGCATGCCTTCTACTGTAAGTACGTCGTAAAATGCTTTTGGATTTGATTTTAATTTTTCAGTAAATGCTTTATTGTTTTTAGTGTCTTTACCAATAAAGTCGTAAACCTTATCTTTAAATTTAGTAATGAAACCACTACTTATATTCTTTTTGAAAGACTTAGAGTCTACATCGTAATTTTTAAGTAATTCTTTTTCAACTTCAGAGCTATCAAATTCAATGCCTAGAGCTTTTGCAGAATTAATTTGCTCTTGGGCTTGATCAGCTTCCATTTCTTGGTTCATTGTGTCAGAAACAATATCAGCTGCTTCTGAAACATCTGAATCAAAAACTTGTTTCATTTGCTTATTAGCCATTCTTTGAGCTCGTAAATTTTCTCTGCTACTTATAAATTTATCTAAAGTTTGCTTTGAAGGATCAAATTCAGTTTGGATTAATTCAAAAATTTCAGATTGTACATCGGTTTTAAAATCATTTCTTGAATAATTTTCTTTAGCAGCATCAGGCGCTCTATCATATAATCTTTTTGTAATAGCCTCTACTATGCCACCAGACGCTTCTCTAAATTCTATTGCCGCCCTGTTTTTATCAACTTCAGATTTAAATTTACCTCCTTTAATTCTTTGTTTCTTGTCAGTAAAATATTTATCATATATAGCTTGAAGTTTACTAAATTCTTTAGGAGCAGCCGCTAATTTAGATCTTTTTGCAGTATAATCATCTTTTGCTTTTTTATATAAGCTATCATACTGTTCTTTACTAATTTCTTTATTTTGTAGTTGTGTTAATAACTGTTTGCTTTTATTAACAAATTCAAGACTAACTGCTTTAAGCCCGGTAGCACCTATATTTGTATCAGCCATTCCCATTGCGGCTGGAACAGAATATGCTAATTGTGCTTGTCTATTTTTTATTTTAAGATCAAGCATAGCTAATCTTTCAGGGTCTTTTACGCCCTCCTTTAACTTTTCAAGATTTGTTATTTCATTATTTAGCAGCTCAACTCTTTTATTCAAATAAAAATCTTGCGTTAACCCTTTAGCTTGATAGTTTTCTAATGTGCTTCTTTCTAAGCTAGGAGCATCATATACAGCTTCGTTAGCGGATTGAAGTATAGTATTCTTCCTTTCTGCTAATTCGTTGTATCTTTCATTTAATGGCTGTAAAGCTAAATTTTTAGCGTCTTTACCACGTACGTCTCCATCTATTTGTCCTGCTTCACTTCTAATTTTACCTATTTCGCCGTTAATAGTTATTAGCTCTTGCTTTTGTTCTTCTGTAAGATTGTCAATGTTATTTAAGTCTTTAGCTAAATATTTCATTTGCTTAGCTTTAACATCATTAACAGCATTAGCCAAATATTCTAATTGCTTTCTATCTGCAGGATTACCTTCATTTAGTTTGCTCATTTCTTGGTTCAAGCTTTCTATAACTTGATTACCGCGTGCTATTTCTAACTCAGTATCACGAGATCTGAAAGGATTAAATACTTGTTTGAATATTAAAGGCGCTTTAAATATACCTGCACTCATAGCTGCTCCTGATGCAAAAGCTTCCATTAAGCCTCTGTCAAGACTTATATCTTTATCAAGCATAAAAGCATCTACTAAATTTTCAGATGCTTGTGCAATAACTTCAGACCCTCCTTCTTGTACAATATCACCAGCAACACCCTTAGTTGTTACTCCTTTGACATAATTCCTAACTGCGTCTTTAAAAGAAGGTGATTTTTTAAAAGCAGATTTTAAAACGTTTAATTGATTAAATGTAACTCTTTCGCTTAAAGCTTCTGCAGTACCTACAATAGCAGGTGCAGCAAACAACTGACCTCTTGAATAAGATATTAATGGATTTTTATCCATTTCAGCCATCATTTCTGCATATTTATTACCCGCTGTAGTTGCACCCATAGCCCATAAACCGGCTGTACCACCTGTTGCAGCCAGCGTACCAAGTATAGGTAGTTGATTACCAACTAAATTGCCAAACCAAGTTCCAATATCGCTTAAGTCTTGAAGCTCTCCAATAGTTTTGTCTTTAGCCAAACCGCCTCTTATTTCTTCACCCATTCCAGACAATAGCTCACCTATTTTTAGTCCAGACTTTTCAAAGTCACCTAGATTTACATCTTCTTCAGTGATCGCGTCAATACTGCCTTCAATGCCACTAAAAACATATGCAGGTATATTTAAAAGACCACCAGTTAATTCATACGTGCTAGCAATTGTTCTGCCAACTATGTTTTCAACTGTTCCATAGTCTCTTCTTATTATATCATTAATTTCATCAGCTTGATTAAGGTTTTCAATAGCCTTAGTTAATTCTTTATCAGCATTTTGAAATTCTTCACTAATATAAAAAGCTTTACGGTTTACGTTTTCTTGAATAGCCTTGTATTCTTCAACGTCTTTTTGGTCTTTTAAAGTTACATTGTTTAGTTTACCAACATAATCTTTTATTTTTTTAGCCTCTTCTTGTACTACCTCATTTCTTATTAAAGCATTTCTACTATCAAGATTTCCTATATCGGAAAAGCCTTTAGCAATCTTACCTTCTTCTTTTAAAAGTTTTACTTTATTGTCAGACTTTTCTGCAATATTTTCAATATTTAAATTGAATTTTTTCTTTCTTTGATCTTCAATATAGTAATTTTCTGCTAAGTTATAAATTTCATTGTCAGAAATTACCGCGTCAGGAGCTTTATCAGCTTTTAAGTCTTCTTTAGCTTTATCTAAAAAAGATTTTTTTTCTGCGTCCGCTTCTAACAACTGACTGGGCAAAAACTCGCCAGTTTCTGGGTCAGGCATAGCGCCAAATACAGTTGTTTTAGGGCTTTCGTAATAAGCTTTAAATTTTTGTTTAGCAGCTTTTTCTTCTTCTTTACTTAGTACTTGTGCTTTAGCTTCTTGACCTGTGGCTGTTAAAAAAGGATCATCAAAATATTCATCAACAAATTTTCCTTGTTTAAATTGGTATGCAAGATACTTTTGCAAATCTTCCTCGGTCTTTATATTTAGCGATTCATCGTTAAAAAGATCTTGTTTGCTTACAATATATTCTCCTTCAAATTCAAGATTACCAGGTATTGTTCCTTTTTGTGCTTTAAATCTATATTTTTTATCGGCCTCTTTTTGTTTTTCTTCTATTTCTTTTTTTACATCTTCGGGCTCACGCAAGTTAGAGGTAGCCACTTCGCTTATAGATGTTGCTTCTTTAACAGTATTTTTGCCAAGCATTTCTGATTTTCTGCTATCAATAGCAGCTTGCACTTCTTGCTGAGACTTGCCTTGTGACTCCAGTGACTGGGCTAATGCAATTAATTCTTGCCTTTGTGCTTGTGTTAGCATATTATTTGCTTCCGTCTATGTTATATTTTTCTGCAATATCTTGATTTCCCTCTGATCCAACAATATCTTTTTCATCAAGGTCTAATCTTCTCATGTACCATTCAATTGTTTTAGGATTGCTTTTTGTTGGTTTAGTAGGTACTCCTTTTGCCGCAAGATAAGATCTAAAAAATGCTTTTGGGTTATTAAGATCATTTTTAGGAATTTTTATTTTTTTACCGCCACGAACAATCATCATAACATTATTAGGATCAGTAATTTTTTTGCTTTCTCCTGATTTACCAGGCTTACCGCCTGATACTTGAATGTCTTCAAAGTCTATTTTGCCGTCACCTAATAATTGTGTATATTCAAATTGGGGTGCATAACCTCTGCTTTCTGTTGTTTGTGCAGTATTAAATAAGCCTTGTAACTCATTTAAAAGTTCATCACCAGATTCAGTAGTTTTGCCATCGCTTTTAGGAGTAGTTAATTCTTTCTTTTCTTGCTGAGCAGCTATAATTTTTCTTTCTTCATCGGCGATATTTGCTCTATTGCCTCTGTCTGTTTGAATTTGCTTTTCAACTGCTAATTTATTAGCTTGGTGAGTTTCGTCAAGCATTTCAAACATATACTCTTCTTTTATGTTTTCTTTTATTTGTTTTAAAACATCTAAACTGGGAATTGTGCTTTTAATAATATTGCCATCTTTATCTTTTTTCCCATCTATAAGTGCAGATACTTCTTCATAACCTAAACCACTTTGGGCTGAATCTAGTAAATATGATTTTAGCCCCATTCTTAAATCACCTTTCCCTAAAGAGTCAAAATAGCCATTAAAACTATCATCAGCAGCTTGTCTAAACCAAGGTTGTACTTGGTCTATTGTTCTACTAGCTTTAACTTTTTTCTTGTCAGGTGTTATAACCGTTTCAGTGGTTTCAGTAAACAATGGGTTTATATCAGATGTATATACAGGAACTCCAGTTACAGGATCAACTTTTGTAGTTAATTTAGTCATAGCTGCGCCTTGCTGTGATTTCATAACATTAGCAATATCAGCTTGTCTTTGCTCAAAAGCCGTATGCTCTGGAGCAGTTAAAACTTGAGGTAGCTGTTCAAATTTTGATAAAGCAGCATCTATTGGCTGCTCATTGCCATCTGCGTCAGTCCAAGTCCCGGTTAGTTTCATGTTGGAATTTTCATCAAAATCCCATTTAACTTTAGCTCTACCAGTACTCATTGCTGATAAAAATTCTATTGTTTTAGGATCATTAGCACCAGACTGGTTGTCGTTTTCAACACTATCCATATATTGGCCCATTATACCCGCTAAAACCTTTTCGCCATCTTTAAACTGCGCTACTTGACTATTTAAAGTTTGTGCTACTTTGCTAAAATCAGCTGGAGTTAACCTGCCATCATTTCTAGCTATTACAGCTTGATTTAATTTATCTACAAACATGTTGCCCACTTCCACGCGGGCATTACTCATCGCGCCTAAATCATCATCAGCTTTTAGTATAAGGCCTTCTTTCGTTGTAGCATCTATTTTATCTATAGCCATTTGATTGGCAATTTCTTTTTGCCTGGCAATACGAGCGTCAGCACTAGATTTTACACCTTTACCAATCATTGCTCCAAATTTCATACCTCTTTCGATACTTTTGTCTATATCAGCTTGTAAATCGTATTGTGGTACATTTGTTACCCTGTAATCAAACGCCCCTAAGTTTCCATATCTGCTCATACTATTATAGTAATTTTCCGTCTTTAAATGCGCCCCCAGCGCTCATAGCACTCGCTGCACCTGCTGCAGCTTCAGAAAGCCCGCTTAATAACATGCCTCTTTGTTTTTCATACGCTGCTGACTTTTGAGCAGATTGTTGATTAGCCATACCCAGTTTACTAGCCAGTCTATTATATTGCATACCTTGAACGTCCATAGCCCCTTGCCTACTCATAATATCTGCTTGCATACCGGTTTGTGCTGCAAACTGATTTGCCGCTGTAGCAGCTTGAGCGTTGGCTAATTCCATAGCTTGTGCATTTCGAAAATCAGCCATTGTAAATTGATTTTGTTGTCCAGCATTAAATTGATTCATTTGGGCTTCTGTACCAAATTCTGTTAATGCAAATTGATTAGTCGCTTGAGCCCCAAATTGTTCTGCTTGATTTATTGCGTTTGCTTCAAACTGAGCAGCTTGATTCATTGCTCCTGCGGTAAACTGTGCTGCTTGATTAGATGCACTAGCATTAAATTGTTGTTGCCCTAAGTCAAATTGAGAAGCTGTATTGCTTTGCCTTAATTGATCTCTTTGCAATTGCATTTCACCTTGAGCTCTTCGCATTTCATTAGCTTTTACTTGCTGATCAATATCCGCTGCAATTTTAGACTTAGACTTTGCTGCCGCTGCGGCTAATGCCGTTGCACCACCACCTCCAGTACCGGCTTGTGCGGCTAAATCTTGAGAAGCCGCTAAAGATTGATCTGCTTCTTGTGCAGCTAATTCAGCACCGGCGGTTGAAACTTGAAGATTATTAAACTCATTAGTTAAACCGGTAGCATCGCCTGTTAGAAGAGGACCTACATTAGTACCTTGCGCGGTATATCCTTGTGCATCATAACCTGTTGCTTCATAGCCTATTGCGTCTTTTAAAGCTGGCATATCAGCTGTTGCCGCACTACCAATTTTACCAGCTTGTGCAGCTATTGGATCATAACTAGCGCCAGTCATGCCTTCAAAAGCATTTTTAAATTTAAAAGCGTCAACTTTAGCCATTGCGGCATTTTTAGCCCGTTCTGCTTTTTTAGCTGCTCTTCGCTTTCTTTTTCTTCCAAACAAAGATCCTATACCTTTTATAAGTCCCGATGCAGCACCTACGGCCGCTATTGCTATAGCTGTACCCTCAACAACGTAAGGTTCATTTGTTATTTCTAATAAAGTCTGTGTAATCATTTTTTGTATATGAATAATTAAAATCTTCTAACTCATCTAAATCTGTTAATCCAAGAGGATTTTGAAATACATTTTGAAATATGCTTTCTTCGTGAGCATAAATCGCTCTTTGTGTGCCACTTTTAGAAAACCCCATATATGGAGCAATATAATTTTCTGCGATACCATTGGTTACTATAGTAATAGCACCTGTTAACAAAAACCAAACATGATCTCTTTTGTGTATTAAACTAATTATACTTGCATCTTCAACCATTTTCATGCCTCTTAAATATAGCCCATCTGTAAAATTATGTGTTAATTCTACAATATTTTTGGCTTCTCTAACTGCTCTGCCATTATTATGGACAAAGTTTTCAGTTACTTCTTTTGAATAGGCATTATTTAAAAGATTATTAATTTTTTTTTCAAAAGAGTATGCTATTATTTTATTCTTAATTGATTTAATTAAATTCATATAATATTATTGACTTGAATAAACAGCCTCAGAGTTTATAGCAAACAGTTCAGCTTTGTTAATTGATTTATCTACTGGTAATTTCAACCTAGTTCGCATAAAGGTACCCTTTGCCCCAGATACAAGCTTTGTTGCATCTGTAACAACAGCGCCATTAGAAACTTTATATGTTGTTTCTTCAGACACTATTGGAGCAAAGTATTTACCTTCTTTTTCTTTAAAAGGAAATTTAATTATTGTGCTCATTATGCGTTTTGTGTTATAGTTATTGTTTGATTAGCTACCGCAGAGCCAGTAACTCTTGCATTACCATATTTTTCTATTGTAACAGTAGCAGTTCTTTGAGAGCTAGTTGTATTGTCTGCTACACCTATTGTAAAAGGGTAATTAGATCCAGCAAGAGTTATACCGTCAGGGTCAACAATCTTAGTTCCAGCAGAGCCATTTAATAATACCCACGTTTGATTTGCAGATATTTGTATTGGTATTGTAGCCCCATTTGAGTTTGTTATACTTACCGGTGTACTTCCCGTTGCAGCAAAATTTGCAGGATTAGAATATGTTCCTACAGACGCCGTTACCTCACCCGATCCTGTTATAGTAGCTGTTGCAGTAGTATTTTCTGAAACAGCGGGTAAAACAACGTTATATTGCAAATACTCTTGTGAGCCCCCGTCAATACCTGCACTAAGGGTGGCGCCGGGTACATTATATGTTAACCCATGCCCGTTAGGTAAAAATACTTTTGTTGTGCCAGAAGCTGTCCATCTTAATGAAGCTGTTTTTCTTGAATCTGCAGCATATGGGCTTATTGCATACGCTGTATTAACAGAAGTATTTATAGGTGTAGTTAAAGTTCCACTTGCGGGCGTAGCCCAAGTTAATTGAGGCAATATAGTAGCACCCCCACTTATACCTAAAGAATTGTTTTTTGCAGCCGCAGGGACTGTTATTGGAAAACCAGCAATTACATTGCCATTACTAAAGCTTAAGTTAAAAGGCACTAAATTAGTTGTCCCTCCCATTCCCGAATGATTAGAGCAATAATAATATAATGTAGGCGTATTTGAAGCTATTACTATTTGTGTATAAGCCCCAGCTGACCCAGGCGTTCCATTATAAGTTACTCCAGTCGTATACTCTGTACCACCTGCATGAGTACCATTTGGGGTTGTACTAAATTTTAACGGATGAGTTGCGTTTGAGCTATTGCTTTGGTCAAACTTATATGTTTTACCTTTTGTTAAAACTAATATGGGTTGTTTTAAATAGTCAATACTATTACTAGCATCATCTATTGCATATTTATTAGAGCCATAGTTTCTTACAATAACATTTTTTGTAATGATAGATGATGTAATAGCAGCGGCCTGCGTAAGACCTGTAATATTTGCTGATATTAAACCAGGATCTATATAATGTGTGCTTATGGGCGATATTGTAACATTTAAATTATTTGCACCCGCTGTAGTATATGTTGCTAAAGCAGGGCTAACGTTACCGTTACTAACAGCGTCTCCTACGCTTATGGTTAATAGATTAACTTCAAAAATAAGGTCAGCGCCAATACCCCCTATATTTACAACTTTTGTTTCATTACTTACGCCAGCTGTATAATTTATTTTAAATACTAAATTATTATTTGTTATGGCAGAAGGGCTTGTTATATTTAACCCAGTTCCTGCTAATGTTATGTCATTTACACTGTTAAACTCAAAATCAGCATTTTTTGGTTTAGCAGTTACCACCCATTCTATAATTTCATTTTGTTTAGCATAAATGGTTTGTTCTCCCGTAACTATGCTATTATCGGCAGCTCCAGAAAGTTGCAATGTTATTGCATAATAATTTTCTAAAGTAGGTTCTGAGCCTACGGAAGAAATATCTGTTTGCATAAAATCTAATTCCCAGCCTGTTGTTCCCTCATAACTTATATTGTTAAATGTTTTTACAGTAGAGGGGCTATCATTTAAAATAGGCTCTATATAAGATTCAGCGGCAGAAGCTCCGTAAAAAGTATTTCTGTTAACAGTTTCGTCATTATGTTGCCATAATTTACCCAAATTAAAAGTATAATATATATTATTCAAACTTAAACCGCCTTCTTGCTTATAAGACTTAAAGCTTGTCCAACCTTGTGCTCCTTCGTCAAATGATATTGTAAAGTAATTATCTGTAGCAGTTGCTACATTAGTGTCTTTAAAACCACTAAACCCTTTACCGATCAATGTAACATTGTATAAATTGTTATATTCATCGTACGAGCCAATAACTTCATCTGACTTAGCTAAAGCATCTCTAAAAAAGTCGCTCATACCCATATTAGATATTTCAACTAACCCATTTTGAGACAATCGCATAACACTTCCTCTGCTTTTATCAGTAAAGTATTTTGCATACCCATAATACGCAAAAGATTTAGGATCTTTTGATATGCCAAATTCTCCAGCATATGGTGCAATAGTACCTAAAAATTGAGTATTTGTAGTTACAGGTATTGCCCCGCCCTCGGCTGAATATATAAAGTCTTTATTTACAGGTGATCTTGATATCTTATCTTCTTGAAATACAACTATTTGAGTGTCGTCAGCAAATAATTTTTGAACTGATCCGTCTTGAGGATCTAGAGATATAGTTATCCCTCCTTCTGCCTCATTAAATTGATTTATATAATTTATATTTGTTCGTGAGTTAAATAAACCACTTGAATGTATAAGAGTATTAAATCTTCTTTCTTCTGCAAAATTTTCTTTTACAACATAAGCTCTAACGCCTACATCAAAAGCTCTTTCATTAAAACCAGCTCTTAACCTGTTTATTTCAATATGTGTTCCTGAGCTAAAAGTTAACAAATAACAATTGTAAAATTGAATATCAATTGCGGTAGTTGTAAGAGCTGATATTAAACCTCCTGTAGATGTTTCAAAAAATATGTCTAAATCCGACTCAAAAGGTTCTGTTTCAAATACGGCAACACCCGATGTTACAGAATCAGTTGGCACATTGGCTGTGCCTGCAGGGTTATTTATAGACTGTACCTTGCTTAGAGTAGATGTTGTTTTATTAACGCCTCCTAATATTTTAGGATATACAGCAGTATCACATGGCGATATTGTAGCGCTAGTGCTAGGAGGTATTATAGCTGTTTGATCTCTTGGTATTTTATTAATGCTGTCTCCAAATCTATTTACTACATTTGAAGAGGCTACAGTGGAAATCCAGTTATAATATTCTTGCTCTCTTTGTTTTACAACAATTCTATAAGAATAGCACCAGTCTAATGCTTGTAAAGCTGTTATAGTAGATTGTGCAAATGCAATACGTAATGAATTAAATACACTAGTGCTATCCGCTTCACCTGTAGCTGCATCAATAAATACTGTATCACCCCCTGTTTCAGAAAGTAATACAGGTGTTTGTCTTCCAAACTTATCAGCAAGAACAATACCAACTTGATATGTTCTTCTTGATTTTACAGACATTCTATCATCTAAAGCTGTATATCTAGCAGAAGCTTCACCTGTTCTGCTTACCGTAAATGATACTTTTGGTATATTAAAATTTTGTAAATAATTACCATATACTAATCTACCACCTGCAAGCTCTTGAGATTTAGCAAGCCTTGGCACCGCGTCAGATACTCTAGTTAATTGATCTGAAGGTAGCGTTTTAAAAGGGTCTTGAGACTTATAAAAAAAGTTTATATTTGTTTCTGAAGTTAAAACTTTACTTTCTACAACGTATAATGCAGGGCTACCAGTTTCTTTATATATTAGTTCGACTTTGTTGATTCCTAAACCCGTGGGTGTAGGAACTGATAGTTGAACTGACTTTACAGCATTAACAAAAGTTTCAATTTCTCCAAAATCTTGAATATTTGTAGCAATCGTGTCAGTTTCATTTAGCCTTGAAAAACATATAGGAGTAAAAGGGGCTAACACGCTGTATTCGCCGTCTTCAAACTGGTATCTGTAAGAAAATCTAATCAATTTATTTTCAAGAAAGTTTGAAGTAATTACATTCCCCTGCTCATCTGAATTGGAAACACCAATTATATTTGCGGCCACATAGGGTGCATATTTAGCAACAGAGATTATATCGTCAATATTTGTGGCTAAATTATATCTACCTGGAGTATTTCTAGCTGTTTCAACATTTATTTTTCTCGGCGGGTTTCTATCATCTGTAAAAAACAAAAGTTCATCAACTAAATTTATTCCTGTAATTAAATAATCTTGATGAAAATTTAATGCGGCACTAGTAACTAAAATAGTACTTTTGTTTGCTTTTTGATTATATTCTATTATTTGATGATTACCGCTATTTATTTCGTTATATGAAGAATTTGTAGTAATAAAATAATATATTCTTTCATTGCCGTTATCTCTATATTCGCCTATAACTTTTGCACCAGACAAGCTGGTATCATTAATTAGTTTATTACCTAAAATATTTTCAACGGCACCTATGTCTGCGCTTTCTGACTTACTAACATTTATATTTAATGCTTCTCGATATTCACCGGGCTTAAGCATTTTATCGTCTAAATCGCGATTCATTTTGCTCGCGTTAAAGAGTCTTTTAATTTCTGGCATATATTAGTGTTTAATCCACTTAGATTTACCTCTAAGAACTTGAGTTAATTCATCAAGCTTTAAATTGCTTAATCTAATTTTTGCATTACGCATTTTTGAAGCCGCTTCCTTTTTATATAAAGCCGCAGCTCCGGCAGCGCTTGGTCTTAGCTTAGAAAGATTATAAAGCATGTTAGAATATACTGCATCTTCAGCCAATTTAGGAACTAAAACATTATCAAAATTACCGTTGTTTCCAAGGCCATCGGATATATATTGTATAGATATTAAGTCGCTTTCTGAAAATGAAGAATCAAAATATATTTTGCCGGCTTCTAAGTCTAATAAATAAGTGCCATTTATATTTTGTCTTTCTGGCTCAGATCCATATCTTCTACCATAAGCAGAAGGCAAATCTGAATCGTTAATACCATCGTAGTAATCCTCAAAATCTTTATTCTTTAAAAATCTTTCTGAAGACTGAAATCTTTCTGCTGTTTCAGATATTTCACTAAATGTTAAATTACCATCTTGGTCATATATATATTTAAAGTCATTATCTTGTGCAACAGCTTTATTAGCTTTTGTTGTTTTAGAATTTTGTATTGGCCTATGGTTGCCATTAGAATCTACATATGAAATTTTAACATAATTTACATAATCTGAAGGCAAAGACAGTTGTAAAGTTGAGCTTAACTCAATTTCTAAATTTTTTTCCGCATGAAAAACATCGTAGCTAAATTCTTGAACTGATCTTTGAGCCCAAAAAGCAACTTCATATCTTGGCACTTTTGTAAGTATTTTATCATCTCCTACATAAGCAACAACAAAATTATTTATAATATCATTCAAATGTACTCTGCTATAATAGCCGGGTACTGCTGTTCCCGTGCCACCCTCGAGGGCGGAATAATTATCTACGTCTAAAGGTTTTCTTGATATTGCCATTATTGTTCAGTTGCTTGTAGTTGTTGTTCTTTACCTTGTCCAAAGCCCGCTATGTCCGCTTGTTTTATTATTACACCGGCTAAAGTTAATATTTTATATATTAACTCAGACTTTTCTGAAATATGCAGTTCAAAGTTTAATGATTTTGCAATTGAAGAATAGCTGTCTGTAGCTGGATCAAAAACAGTTGAATCATATATTGGTTCGTTTGGTACCCCTGAGGCTATTTGAGAAGCTGTTGGCATCGCATACCCCCATTTAGGTTTGTTCGGTGCCTTTAAATATTCTATATTTACACCAGAAGTTATAGTGGTAGGATAAACCGTTATAGCGCTTCCTGTTATTGTATAAACTGGCTGTGATGTTACAGGATATGTTAAAGGTGATAAATTTATAAACTTAACATCTTTATGTGAAATAAAATCAGCATCTATATTATTAACCTGCACATTACCTAATTTATAAAAGTCAGAAGGGAAAGCAAAAACACCATTTGCGTGAGTTAAATTGCTAGTTTTATAAAAAACATTTATTTTTTCTGAATTTGTTATAACAGGATCTGAAAAATCAGCATTATATAGCCCGCCTGCCTCGTACATTAATTGTTTATTAAAGTAGCTTTCAAATATTTCATTTTGTGCAGTTGCAGCCAATAAGTTATATTCTTCAGGCGTTATATATCCCCTATTATCTTTATTAGCAATAGTAAGTACGGTTTGATATACTTCGTTTATATTTACCATGTTATATTTATTAATTAGTGAGCATAGAGTTGATTTCTCACTCTACGCCCTTATATTACGAAATTTTTTTCATAATAGACTTCATTAAATCAACACCTTCGTCGGTTTTAAAATAAGCGGCTAGCGCTCCGTAAGGGTGCTGATCAAAAGGTACTGTCATAACCTTTTTTCCATTTGCTAATTTAAATACAGTATTGTCGTCAGTTAGGTTTAATATACCTAATTCAACAGCTCTATTAGCAAGATTTCTTAACTTTATATCTTCATCTTTAGATAACTCTATAAAAAGTTTTGGATCAGATTGTGCAAATCTGTACGCATCTCTTTTTAATTCTTTAGAGCTAAGGTCAGTAACCGTTGAACCTAATTCAGTTCGCATAATAGCTTCTAAATGTTCAATATCTAAAGTTTTAACAAGATTTAAAGCTTCTAATTCTAATTCTAAATCTTCAACTTCATCTGAAGCTTCAGCAACTTCATCAATTTCTTCCCATAAAGTTCCTGCTTGAGGATGATATATAGATAAAAGTTTTTGTAATGCTTGTTGTTGTCTAGAAACTTCAAGCACCCCATCAAGAAATATTACATGGCCTAAAGTTACATAGCCTTCTTGATCGCCTACAAATAAAGATTTTTGATTTGTAGCATATCTTATTTCTTTGTTTTCACCAGTATTCTCATCAAACCAAAACAATGGTTTTCTTAATGTGTGTTTAGACTGAATAGTCCAACTTATTGGAGATCTATTTTGAGTTAAAATATAAACTCTATCTTTTATTTCCCAACCCTTTTCAGGACTAGTTTTTCTTTTTTGTATTTGTGTAGTCATGATATAATATAATAAAAATAAAAATGAGGATAAGGGTGGCCGAAACCACCCGTCCTCTAATAATAATTATGCTTTAAATAATACAAAGTTATTAGCACCTTGTACAATTAAACATCTTTCAGATAAATAGTGCATTCTCATTTCATCAATTGGTGATGAAGAAGCGCCACCTACAGATCCAGTAACCCAAGATTTCATTTTTCTGTTTTCAGTTTCAGAAGCTCTATATCTTACGTGTAGGAAAGGTCTTTTAATATTTTTTCCAAGAACTTGATCATATACTGTTGAAGTACCAGCAGGAACTAGCACACCTTCAATATCTTTAAAACCACCTCTTGTTGAAAAATCATTTAAGTATTTCCAGTCAGTTTTGTAAAAGTCATAAGAACCTCTTCTGTATCCAGTAAAACCTAGATTAAGAGCCATATCCTCGCTATTGTTAAATACACCAAAAGAAGTACCTCCAGAGTATCCACCATTTTGTTGTGCAAGAATATCATCAATTTCTAAAGAAAGATCTCTACCTAAGAAAAGCATGTTTTCTTCAATAGCACCTTGCTTGTCTAATTGCTTAAGTACAGCATCAAAATCTGTTAAAGCACCACCAGAAGCTTGCGCTCCAAAGTCAGAATATACATTACCTCTTGCTTCAATAGCTTCAAAGAAACCTTCAGTACCTCTAGCCGTAGCAGTGATACCTGAATCATAGAAATCTAAAGTAGCTCCAGTGTTTAATTGCTTAACACCTTCAACCATAGACATTTCTAGGTAATCTTCCCAACGTAGTCTGTTTTCGTGCTCAGACTTTAAATACCATAGATAACCAGATGCTCCATTTTCAGAAGTAACTTCAATCCATCCTATTTGAGCAGTGTCAGATCCATTGATTGAATAGTGCTCTTTAAGAATAATTGGTGAGTTAGTAAATGTAGCATAGCTAGGATCTAGTTTTTCGGTAAAGTTTCCAGTACCTTTTGCAAATTCAGAGCCATAAGCAAGAGCTGTAAACCTCTGAGCATTTGTGATAGCCGGAATTCCAGTTAAAGATTTAACTTGGAAATAGTTACCAGAAACATTAGTTACAACACCTTTGACTACAGCACCAGTACCTCCTACTGCAGATGTAGCAGAAGATTGAGCTTGAATCATAACTGTTTGTCCTTTACGGAAATTAACAGCAGTTGTACCTTGTGTAGTAATGCCTAGGCTTGTTGGCTGTGCTGTAGGAACATTAAAGTTCAATACAATACCGCCAGACGTAGATGCACTTGCAGTTCCCGGAGTAGTTCCAGAAGTTGGCATTGTGCCCGCGTTACTTAGGTAAATAGCGTTAGCATATCGTGTGTGCAATCTACCTTGTTCAGTCCAAATAATTTGGTCTGAAGTAGAAGGCATCTCCGCTGATACCATACGAAGGAAAGAGCCTATAGATCTGTTTCCATATCTTTCAACTTCTTGTTCGTATACATCAGGTAAAAATTGTTGAGCCCACATATTAAATGAGCTGTCTGTAAAATCAATATAGTTACCAGCATAAAGAGCTTTGCTTTGAGTTGGTTGCAAAGCAGCTGGTACTCCACTTGTAAAAGCCATTTTTTAATTTTTAAAGTTATTTATTCCATTTTATGCGCAACCTATTTGAGGAATCGCTTTCAACAACTCTAACTTTACTATTTGGATTTTGTGGTGCAGCACCCTCAGATCGAGGAGACATATCAATATTTTTAGATTTTTTTACAGAATCTTTTATAGCGTCGGCACGGCCTTGCTCATAAAAATGAGATGCTAGTTTATCTGCATTCCTTGCTGTAAATAAAGCTTTATGATATTCACCAACTTTTTCCATTTCGCCTTCTTTATTTAAATAAGGCTTAATAAAATTATCAATTGTTGATTGAGCATTTTTTATATTTTCTTTATTGTCAACTTTAAACCGGTATTTTTTTTCACCAACCTTGAAATCAAAACCTTTAAAATCATCACTGAAAAAACTATTAGTTCTAGTATCAAACGTGTTTTTTAATTTTTCTGCTCTTTCCTGTATTTTAGTTGCTTCATTATAAAAGTCGTAAGCTTCTTTGTATTCTTCAGGTACTTCATTTTGCTTTCTTAACTTAAGATCCGCATAGTATTTTTCCTTAGAATCATTGAAATGCTTTTGAGCTTTATATAATTCTTCTTTAAATGCTAATTGTTTTGCTTTGATTTCAGATGGTTCAGCAACCTCTTCATCATAAGCAAATTCTTTTTGCATTAAAAAGTTTAAATCCTCATTATCTAAATGAGGTTTTGTATTTTTGTAATATTCATACACTAAAGAAGTATTATTCATTTTTGAATAGTCTTTATTAAGATTAACATAATCTTCTAAAGTACCATTCGTTTCTTCCATAAATTGCATTAGCTTTTGAATATCTTCTGGGTATTCATTTGTTTGTACAGGCTCTTCTTTAGTTTCCTGTACATTTTCCTGTTGAGGTTCTTCAATAGACTCTTCTACTATTTCTAACGCCTCTTCTTGCTTTTCTTCTTCTTTTTCTTCACTTTGTTCGGCAAGTTCTTCAACGCCTTCTTGCTTGTCTTGCTCAGGAACTTCTTCGCTAGCTTCGGGTTCGTTGCGTACAGATACCTCATTTGTGCTTTGCTCTTCACTGGCATTTTCTTCTTTTTTAGGAGGGGCATCAACATTAACACGATAAACGCCGTCTTCTTGAAACCCGTAGTTAGAGTCAACCTCGCCGCTTTCTACTGCTTTTTCTAGCACAGCGGCTTCTTTTTCTTGAGTTGAAACTTCTTCTTTAGCCTCAACTTCTTTTACTTGTACTTGTTCTTCCATAAAATATAATATAATAGTTTAATTTATTTAGCTTCAAATCTTGATAAATCAAAACCTCCTAATACATCATTACCTTTTGATTCAAAAGATTTTTTAGGTTTTTCAGTTTTAGGTGGTCCAGCTATAGAATTAACCGATATTTTTTTATCAGCAATTCTTTCTTGCGTTTCTGACTGTTTTTCAACTAATTCTTTTTGCGCAGATAATTCTAATTCTTTTAATTTTACATTAAGGTCGTATTCAAATTGCATTAAAGCTTTTTTGGTTTCAGCTTCAAATTGCATTTTCTTTATATTCAATTCGTTTTCCGCTGTTGAAATTTGAATAGTTGAATCCGCCTTAACTTGCGCTGCTTGAGATTTTGCATTTTCAATTTCAATTTGTGCAGCACCTTGTGCTTCAGCTTGAGCAACAGCAGCCGCTTGTGCAGCTTGTTGATCAACAGCTTGCTTTTTAAGTCTTCTAAATTTTAATAATTGATTAGCTAGTCTAATATTTCTGACTTCTCTAATATCAATAGCATCCTCTAAAAATATACTTTGTTGAGATAAAGCTATTTGTATGTTTGCTTCTAAAGCTTGTTTTTCAATTTCATCTGGTTGTAAATCTAAAAATATACCAAAATCATGTAAATGTAAATTTTTAAGCTCTTCAAGGGAGCCAACAGAAAATTGCCCTAATGCAGATATAAAAGCTTCTTTTGTAGGATGGAATTCTAATACATCTTTAAAGCGCATAGAAATTGCTTCAGCCAATGTTATAGTAACAAACAAACTAGAATCTAATATATGTCTTGTTGCAACATTACTATTAGCCGCTGCCATTTTTTGAACGCCTACTAAAGCTTTAGGATCAGGGTCAGAGCCGTCTCTTGCTTCATTTAGACCTGTTATATCCCTTATCATTTGTAGGTATTGGTTGTAAGCACCAATTAATAATTGTACTTGATTACCACCACCTCCAGGTAATTCTTGAATAGGCACTTTGCCGGGATTAGGATCGCCTTCAACGGTAAGTGAACGCCCTATAATAGATCCTGTTTGAAAATACATATTTAAAGCTTCTTGTGGATTATAGCTTGTACCATTACCTAAATCTATTTCTGCTAATCCATCAGCATCTATATAAACACCCGAAGGCGTCATTCTTTGTATTGCTTGTTGTAATTTTAAATGCGTTAATTGTACTAAATCCGCATATGGCGTCATTTTTGAAACAAGAGAATCAATTCTGCCCTTATATATTCTAGGTGCGGCCACTATATAATTCATTAATACTTTATTGGTATTAGAATGTGGCCTAATCATATTAGTTGCTTTTTTCCATTTTAACAATGCGCTAGCACCTAATACATAAACTCCCTCGTATACAACTTCTTGCGCCTTAGCAACCCTTTGAAATCTTGTTCTTTTATCTTTAGGAGGATTAAAAGAATCGTCTTTTTCAATAGCTTTTTCTGCACCAGAAGACATTTCTTTTATTTTGTATACATTATTTTCCCAGGTTTTCCAGTTAAAATATAATACAGTAGCTATATTATTATCATAGCTTTGGTCATCTTCTACGTTATAGCTATTATTGTAATTTTTATAACTTCCACTTTTTTTAGCCAGCTCACCAATGTCTTCATTCGTTAAAGAAGGAAATTGTTTCTTTAGCTCATTTATTTTTATTCTTTTTACTTCTCCAAAATAGTAACAATCTGAAAAATAAGGATCTTCCGTATAAGACCAAATTAAATTTGCAGGATCTACATAATCTAATTTTATTCCATCTGTATTATTAAAAGAATGTTTTGCGGCACCAATACCTAAAACAGCAATATCATAATCAATTCTAGGCTTTATATTATTTTCATATTTATTTTGATTGAAAATATTTGTTATAGCTTGCTCTTGGGCAATTTCTATGCCTTGTTTATAATTTAGTTGCATAAACAAATCTAACTCTTCTGAAGATCCCGGCAAAGACTCTTTGCTAATATTTCTTACATTTGCCCCTAACTCTTTTTGTATTAAATCTAACATAGAGTTAGTGTTCATATCTCTTTGTATGCCTTCTACGTATTTTGTTCTTTTATTTGTAGATATAGGGTCTTCACCTATAGCACGAACATTATACAGTCTATCTTGCATACCGTTTACTACTATATCAACAAACTTTGGTATAATAGGAACAGGTTTCCAATCTAAATTTAAATATGACAAATCGCCATTAATAGCAAACTCATCTTTGTATTTTCTAATTGATTGTTCGCCTCTAGCGTATAATCTTAACCGATGAAAATCATCTTGCAAGTCATAATACCTGCCTTTGCTGCCATTTCCTCTATTAAACCATTCTTGCTCTATAGCCGTGGCAACAGCTGTACCGTACTCTATACTTTTTTTCTCAGAGTCAGAAACAGCTTGACTTGGAAATTGAGAATACTTATTTTTTATTTTTGCCATATTTATTTAATTAGCGTACTTCTATCGCCTTCATTCTTATATCTAGAGAATGAAAAATTAAGCTTTTTTGTTGTTCTTTCTTGTCGTGGTCTATATAAATGTTTTCTGCATGCCATTACAGCAAGCCCACTACTAATTGAAGCATCATAGGCTGTTCGTTTAGATATATCAAACTTTGCCCAATCTTCTAGTGTGCGCTGGAAATACATATTACCATAGCCATTTTCAAATTTACCTATATTTTCTTCTATATATGATTCTATTGCAGCAGCGTGCGCTTGCCTTATATCTTCAGAGGTATTTGGTATGCCTCCTAATTCTATTTCTGTTTTTGATAATGTGGCTCGTAGTTTATCGGGGCGGTTCATTGAAAAACCTCTATAACCTCTTCGTTTTAAATGATATAACAGCCTGGGCTTATTATTTTCAGCCAGTATTGGCAAACCATAAAAAACTATAGCCATAAGTACATCTTCAAAAAATATTTCGGCAGTTTGTGGTCTAGCAACATATTCTAAAAAAAATTGGCTAGATGGAAAGTCTGGGTTTATTGAAAAGGTTGTTAAACCGTGCAATGCACCATTAGATCCTCCGCCTCCAACTGTTCCTGATATATCATAAGAGTCACAGCCAAAAGCGCCAAAGCCTTCATTGCCAGCATACTTAATGCCGTTTTTTTCAATAACATTATTTCTTAATTCAATTCTAGGCAACCAGCTTACTTTAAACCTACCGTTTTTATTAGGTGTCCATATTACTTCAGTATCTTTAATACCATTTTTCCAAGAAAATGATCCTTGAGCAATATACCCTTTCATAGCCATTTCTTCATTATGATCTATTTGCTCGTAAATTTTAGTTAAATTGAACAAAGAATTTAAAGTTTCATCTCTAAAAGCATGTTTTTCAGATCTTGGAAATTGCCTGTAGTATTCATTTAATGCATCAGCATCGTTTTTGAGTCCTTCAACTTCATTTTCCCAATGTTCAATAACTCCTGTAGTGATGATGCTTCCTTCAATTCCTTTAGTCGGATTTTGTGGGGTATCGAATACAGGGTATCCATACATATCAATAAATCCTTCGTAACCCCATTCCATAGGTATGAACAAAGAATATAATCCACTTGTAGTCTGGCCATTTTTATTTCTTTCTCTAACGTCTGAGTCATAATATAATTTTTTAAAATTATCACCTCCTTTGTCTAAAGAGTTAGACGTTGAGCCCATCATACATTTACCAACAACTCTTGCGCCTAATCTTAAACAAGTTTTAGTTACTCGCCAGTTGTTTAATATATTGTCAGGCCTTTCCCATTTACCTGATTCATCGTGTACTAATAGTATTAGTTTTTCACCATCATAACTATTATCGCCTGTATTTTTCCAATCAATAGTTGTATCAAGACCTTGTCCTAAAAGATCGTCTTCAGACTCTTTAAAAGAATTTCTTGTTAATCTTCTTGACGGGACCTTGTAGGATAACTCGGTTTTCGGCCTTTCCATTCCGTCCTGTATCGGCTTGAAAAAGAACGGATAGTTGGTTGATATTGGTACAACTTTATCGGTGAACATTTTTTTAGCGTCAGCACCGGTCTTGGATAATATGCCAAACCTCGAGTCTCTTGATGTTGTAGCCATGTTGACAGTTTCTGATGATGCCATGAAGCTAAACCCAGACCGTCTATTTTTGAGGTAGCACATACCGTAACATCTGTAATCGGCCTTGCACGCCTCCCAAAAATAATAAAAGATCCTGTTAGCATGTCTAAACTCCGGAGCTCCCACGTCAATCTTCGTCCAGTTGAGATACATATAGTGCGATCCTGTAATGTAACAGGGCTCACCGTTGCACATGAACCAGTAACCATCATTACGCCTATTAAATTCAGTATCAATATAATTATAATACTGTTCTTTAGTTTGTTCGGGATGATGCTTAAACTCATGTACTGTTTTAATTTTGTTTAATGATTCAGGTCTATTCCTTCTAGTAAATATTTGATTTTCTTTTTTTAAATGATCACCATCTATTTTATCAGGAGTTTTAGGTATTGCTATCTTAAGACCTTGAATTTCATATATCTCACCTATTGTACCGTCTTTACTAATTATAACGCAATCTAAATCAGCATTATAACCATACTCGTATTTTTTATACTTATTGTTTCTTTTTGTTTCTTTAGTATCTATGTGGTCTATAATTATGTTATAGAGAGATTGTTTATACATTATTTTATTCTATCTTCTACGCCTAAAAATTTTATAGACTCTTTGTTCTGCTTTTTGTTTTCTGAAAGCTCTTCTATCTTTTCTATTATTTTAAATGAATCTTCTATTGCGACCCATTTTGCCTGCGCAGCTATTTTTGCTTTCTCAGGCTCCAGCTCAACTAAATTTATTTTTTGTCTAATAACTTTGTCAAGTTCTAGCAAAGCTACCTCAGCAGCTTCAATTACTTTTTTGTGCCGACTCATACTTAATTGTAATTTGATTTGATAATACTCTATATAATTTTTCGTCGTCTATATTAAACTCATATTCTGAATCCGGTGAAAAGCCCACCGTGTCGCCTACAGATAATCCTAACGACTTTAAATGCTCGTTGCTATACACAAGCTCACCTAATAATTTTTGTTCTCTTAAAACGCTCCATTTTAAATCTTCTTTAATAGGCTTTACAAAACAATATTCGTCTAAACATTCCCATTCCCCATTTCTTTTATAAGCATATATTTGATCTGGTGCAACCATGTAATCATCTTCTTGTATACGGCTAGATGAATCTTTTTCTTTACCTCGTATATCAATCCATCTTCTAAAAACATTATGATGTAATATTACACTATCACCTGGTTTAATAGGAGTTTTAATTATTGCAGGAATTGCTTTTACAATACCTATACGATTAGTATACATATAGTCTCTTTCAGAAATTTCTGTATTAAGTATTAATTCTTTACCTTCTATATCTTTAGAGTTATTATATCTTTTATTTGATTTAATAATAAAATTAAAAACTGACCGCATTAATAGTCTAAATTAAATTCAACTGATACTGCCATGTTTTTATTAAAGTGTTTCCATGGAAGTATTTCGTCATTTTTTTTTATGTATATATTATATGTGCCATCTTCTTCTAGTATATCAGAAATGGTATGGCCGCCATAAACTTCTTGACCTACAGAATAATGCATAGCTTCATTCTTATAATCTTGGCCAATTGATATTTTTCTAATTAATTTCATTTTAGTATGTCCAAATTGTTGTGTCAGGTGCACCAGAATATCCAATGCCCAAGTGTATGAATCCTCTTTTTCTGCTAATACCTATCCTAGTAAAGCCAACTTCAATTGCAGCTTTTACTAATCTAAAGGTTTTACCGCCTCCAACACTTTCAATATCAACAGCAGCACCATATGCATGCTCACCTGGTTGTTCTTTTGCTGCTTCTATAGGGTGTTCAGGGCTTCTATAGCTAGAAGTAATTTTTATTGGAAAGCCATATTTTTCACGCATTTCATCTAACATAGATAAAAGTTTGCTATCCATCATTTCAAAATTTGAAAATTCAGACTCTTCAAAGTGTTTCATTTTTCTTTTCTATCTTTTAATTTCATATAAATATTCATCCCTGTATAAACTATTGTCATAACTAATACTACGGTTTGCAGCACGGGGTTGATATTTGGCATTGCTGAAAAAGCAACTGCTCCGACATTTATGCCGTAAATTTTTAAGTCATTCATTTATGTTTGTTGTTTCCAAATACTTTTTCTACCCCGCGCGAACCAAAATAGCCGCCAATCACGATAGTTAAAAGACCTGTAATGCTATCTAACGGGTAATTCATATACCACCCAGCCACATAACTAATTGTTAAAAATACTAAAACCAATGGCCGTACATTAGAAGCAAGCCAGCTCCCGGATCTCGCGTCCGCTACCCAGCGTTTTGTTGTACCATCAATTTCAGCTCTTTCTAAATCTAATTTTTTTAGTGCAATAGCTTTATCTTCGTTACTCATATCTGAGCCTCCAATAATAGCTTGTATCACTGATCCGACCGGGGTGTCGCCTGCAATAGCGCCAACTACATTTGGTATCTTATTTAATAAGAACTTACCAACCCCGGTATCTTTAAACTTTTTTTTACTCATATTAAATTTTATTTAAATGCCATATATAATATTTTTTTTCCAGACTGGTTAACTTCCGCATCTGAAGTTATTAATCTAAAGCCTGTATCCTCAAAATTTAAAATACTTGAATTAGTATGTTCTCCGGTGGCATCATTTGCAAAAAGTCTTTTATAAGCAGGATTAGCAGGGTCTCTTGCAGAATCAAGCATGTACCATCTATAACCATTTGTTTCTGTATTTTTTAACATAACCCAAGATGGCTTAAATCCAACATCTATAAGTCTATCACTTGAACCATCCCCGTTAAACGATCCTATTTTACTATATCCCGTTACAGAGTGCCAACAATATGCCACATAAGTACGGCCGCTAGTATTAGCATCGCCGTAAGTATTATTAAGAGTTATATTTGTTCCGTCTATTGAAAATCCACCAGTACCTCCTGTGCCGGTATTATTAAGATACAAATATTTATTAGAAACAATGTTTGTTATACTTGTAATCCAATTACCTGTAGTTGATATGCATTTAAAAATTGCAATCTCAGGGGCCGAAGAAAGTCCATGACCCACGGTAGAACCGCTTGTGCCGGTACTTGTATATTTTACAATACTAAATCCAGCATCTTGATTAGCACTTACCGTACTTTCAATTGTTCCACTAGTATTTCTGGTTAAATGCCCAGGATTGTTAAATGTTACATTTGAAGGAGTCCCTGAATATGTATTACTAAGATCCCCAGCACCAGCACCTAAAGGATATGCAGCAACACAAGATGTATCACCTAAGACTTGCAAAGTATTTATAGTGCTGACTGTTTCATTATATAATTGTGTAACTTCAGAAGAAGACAATGATTTATTAAATATCCTTACTTGGTCAATAGTTCCAAGCCAATTATAATTTAATCCTGCACTATAATTTAAATCTCCAATTACACCTGTAGCATTTGAAGGGTAAGAAGATGAAACCGATACTGTTTCTGTATCTTGTAAAGAACCATTAATATAAAACTTAGTTACATTAGTAGAATCATCCCTTGTAAAACAAACGTGATACCAAGTTGATTGAGTTAGTGTATAGGTGTGTGTTAGAACATCTGAATTTGATGAAGTTCCATTTCCAGCTCTCGCTACCCATTGTCCATTACTCGGCTTGTATAAGACCATTAAAGTTCCTGCATATCCATTACCATCTAAATTAATTTCTAAAAATCTTATTCTATTAGATGTGGTTGTATTACCTAAATTAAGCCAACCTGAAACAGTAACATCAGCAGTTATTGTTGAAAGTTTTGGTAAGGTTATTCTACTACTACTCCCATTAAAACTAGCTGATCTATTTAATAAACTACCGCCTTTCCAATTCCAAGCGACAAACGATTCATTATTAGCATTATTCCCCGCAACAGAGCCTAAAAAGAATCCGTTTTTTTCAAATGAATCTAAACCACTTTCTGTAAATTCAGCATGGTTTAAGTCAGCATAAAGGCCTTTTGTTGCGCCTCTAACTGAATCAAAAAGCCTATGGTCTCTACTGCTATCTCTACCTTTCAACCAAACTAAACCATTATTTGTTTCCAAGTCCATTCCTACATTAGAAATATATCTTGCAGCGCCATTTCCTTCATATAATACAGCCTTAAAATTAGATGTATCTGTTTCAGGTTTTTCGTTGTAAAGTTTTTTTACATTTTCAGCACTTAACGCAGATGTAAAAAATCTCACCTGGTCTATTTCTCCTTCCAAATAAGAAATACCTGATCCGCTATAACCTAATCTATTAAATTTATAATTAGTATTAGTATAAGTCATGAAAGTGCCATTCCAACTGTCACTATCAACTAAAGCTCCATTTAAATATAATTTTATACCATTACTATCACCTGTAAATACTATATGCTGCCAAACACCATCGGGTATAATATTGCTTACAGTCTCAGGATATGCTGGAGCGGAAGTTACGACCAATGCTTTTATTGTATTATTAGTTTGTATGTCTATTCTTATATAAATATCGTCTAATATATGCAATATCCTTCCCCCGTAAGTAGTATCTGTTTGATTACCATTTCTTTTAAACCAAAGAGAAGTACTAAAAGCGCCTGCAGCTCTCCAAACATCAGCTAGCTCTCTAGGCAAATCAATATAACTGCTACTTCCATTAAATACAGCAGCTTGACCATATTTTCCAAATGTGTATTCAACATTTGTATCTGAACCGTTATAACCATACACTATATTAGCGCCTTCACTGCCACTATAGTTGCCAGATATATCTACACCATTTCCATCTAATTTATATGTTGCTATTGCTGTTTTGCCAGTTGGAAATGCCAATGTACCGGCTGTAGTGGTTGTTTCGTTATTATACAAATTAGCAACATCTGTAGCTGTTAATGCCACATTATATACTCTAATTTGATCTAACGTTCCATCAAAATATTCTGCTGGATAATTAGGATTTGATCCTATTGAAGCTTTTTGGTAAGAGCTGCTACCATAAGATCCCATAGAATTTGAATCAGTAGCAACAGAGCTTCCGTTTACATATACTGTAGAACCACTGTTATTTCTTGTCACAACAACATGATACCAAGTATTAGCATTTGATAAAGTAAAATATACTTCATTGCTTGATTCATTTCTGTAATGAAAAGATGTTGTTCGGTCAGGTCTTTTACCCAAAGTAAAAGATGGATGACCATTAAAAGCAGAAAAGAACATGATCTGCCACTTAGTTGCGGTTAAATCTTGGGGCTTCATCCAAAGAGAAACAGAATGTGCTGTTGAACTTAATTGTAAAGTTGTATTTACAATACCAGCTGAGTTTCCAATAAATGTAACTCCTTGATTAAATTTACCTCGTGATTTACCTGAGTCTTTGCTGTTATTATCTAATTTATAATATGCTAAGTTTGTTATAGGATAATTTACATCAGTTGTTGTAGCTGTATGCTCACAGGCTATTTCACCCGCACCATTTCCATAAAGTTTACTAACTTCTGAAGCACTAATTTCTTTATTGAATATACGTACTTGGTCAATACTCCCGTTAAACCATGCTGCCGCATATGACCCGTTTATATATCTTCCTCCTATTCTAAAAGCATCATATGTATCAGTAATTAATATGGTTGTAGTGTGAGTACCATCTAAAGTTCCATTAACATAAGTTTTTAATGTTGAACCAATCGCAGTTCCACTCATTGTAAGTGCACAATGAACCCAGTCTCCTGTATTTACATCTGCGGATGATGTAGGCCCATAATTTTCTCCATTGCCTTTACCTGAAGTAGAATATAATTTATTATTATAAACAAACATATTTAAACCACTAGCGTGACTCGCCCCTCCATTAGTTATTATACTTTGAAAACCAGTTGAGGTAGTTTTAATCCAAGCTGAAAAACTTCTTGCACCACCCCCGGAATTAGGGTTATTGGCGCTTATATAACTACTACTGCCATTAAATCTTGTGCCATATAAAGATTTTCCACCAACACCAAAGTCTACGTTTGATGAAGTTCCATTGTTCTCTCCTATTTCATTATAAAGTGTCGTAACTTCTGAAGCACTAATTGCTTTATTAAAGAACCGGACTTGGTCTATTTCACCTTCCCACTCATAACTTCCATTGTGATGGTATTCGCCTATCTTATGTCCATTTCCTGAAGATTGAAAATTACAGTTTACTGCAGTAAAAGTTGAATCTAAGCTTCCGTTAACATAAAATTTTAATTCCGTACCACTCCAAGTATAAACTACGTGATACCAGGTGTTATAGTTACATACAGTATTTGTATGAAAAGAACTTGCGCCGTCGGTTATATAAAATTTATTGTCTGTACTACCGCTACCTGCATCATTAACAGCAATCCCGTATCTTTGCCCGCTAACAGCAATACCCCCAGACAAAATATATTCATAATTATCAGAAGAGCCAGTTCTTCTATATACCCAAGCGGAAGCAGAAATTGCTGTAAGTGAGTTTAGCATATTTCCAGGTAGAGTTATAAAACTACTGCTACCATTGAAAGAAGCACATTGACCAAAATAACCATCAGTATATGTTATATTGGTATCAGTTCCATTATAATTTCCAGATAAATCTGCAGAGCCACCGTTTAGCCTATATGTTGCAATGCAAGAAGTGTCTCCTAATATTTGTAACGTATTTGTAGTAATATCTTTACTACTAGAAGCGTCATAGTCTAAAGTATATAAGGCTACGCCGCTATTATCTTTGAATATATCTGTAGTGTCTGTAAAACACGGCGGGTCTCCAAAAAACCCCGAGTTAAACCCTTGTCCAAACATATTATGTTGCTGGTTGTACTATAGTATACCAAAATTCAGTTGCAGATATACATAGTATTTGAATTAAATTTTTAGTTCCAGAAGTATCATCATATTC
>MDSV01125132.1_pt1 | contig 40208 bp, 40 predicted proteins | sample 810851 | NCBI WGS metagenome assembly MDSV01 (sample SAMN05326640, study PRJNA326480) | marine metagenome | isolation source: seawater | place: Atlantic Ocean: North East | collected 2012 | reverse complement strand
GTCTTTACCTTCTATTCCTTTTTGAAATTCAGCTAGTAAGCTTGCTACATCAGCCATAATTTTTCTCCATATTAATTTAGAATGACAATAAATCAATTTAGATTATATATGTCAATACGTAATTTTTTATATGTCGAATAATGAAAAAACCTTTTTTTTGGGAAACTGCAAAAAAAGATCTGACTAAGAAAGATAAGAAACTTGGAAAAATAATGCAAAGATATCCAAGGGACTTTCTTTTTACAAAATCTGATCCTTTTTATACTCTCGCAAGATCTATTGTAGGTCAACAAATTTCAGTAAGTGCAGCTCAAGCAGTATGGGATAGATTTGAGAAAAAAATTCAAATAATAGAGCCTCAATTAGTGCAAAATATGCATTTTATGAGTCTCAAGTCTTGTGGCTTGTCTAAACAAAAAATAACATATCTTAAGTCACTATCTGATGCATTTATAAAAAATACAATTCAACCAAAAAAATGGGAGCATTTAGAAAATGAGACAATTATTGAAGAGTTGATTCAAATAAAGGGTATAGGTAGATGGACTGCTGAGATGTTCTTGATTTTTAATTTATGTAGACCTGATATTTTCCCTGCAGATGATTTGGGATTAATAAAGGGTATTTGTAAATGTTATAATTATAAATATCCTATTTCAAAAGAACGTGCGTTAAAAATTTCAAATAAATGGAAACCCTGGAGATCTGTGGCAACATGGTATTTTTGGAGAAGTTTAGACCCTATACCTGTAGAATACTGATAGAATACTAATAGAATGCAAATATGAATAAAATAGATTTTTCTTATGCTTCAAAATCAGAACATAATTTTGCTCAACGACTTATAATTAAAACAATCGAAAAGTTGTCTGGTAAAAATAAATTAGAGAATCTTTACAAAAATTACTCAAGTGAATCAAATGATCCAATAAATTTTTGGACGGATATATTGAAAGAAATGAAAATTACAATTTCTAATAAGTCACAAAATAAACTCGTTATACCAAATGAAGGATCACTCTTAGTTATTGCTAATCATCCTTTTGGTATTATAGATGGATTAATTTTATGTTCCTTAGTCTCAAACGTAAGAAATGATTTTAAAATAATGACACATGAAACACTTCAATTTTTACCACAACTAAGTAAATTTATTCTACCTGTTGACTTTAACGGTCAAACCAAGAAATCTAAAAAGTTAAATATTCAGACAGCAAATAGTGCAAAAGAGCACTTAGCAAATAATGGCGTCGTTATTATATTTCCATCAGGTGGAGTATCTATTGCGAATAGTATAAAATCTGATGCAATTGATGATGAATGGAAATTATTTCCAGCAAAACTGATACATCAGACAAAAACAAATATACTGCCAATATATTTCAATGGAAAAAATGGTTTGCTATTCCATCTTTTTGCATCAAAAATTAAAAATCAAACTCTAAAGTATTCTACATATATTCATGAAACGAGAAAAAAAATTGGTAAAGAAATTTCAATATATCCAGGAAAAATAATACACTATAAAGAAATTGAATATATGACCAATAGAGCTGAATTAACACATTTCTTAAAAAATAAAACCTATAGTCTCAAAGGCGATTAAAAGTATTTTCTGATTATATATTTATATTTTTTTTATTAATATTGATTAAGCTCAAAATCACACATTTTTCTGATAAGTTCATCAATATCTGTTTTTGGAAACCATTTTAAAATTTTTTTAGCTTTAGTTGAATCGCCATACAAATAATTTACTTCCGTAGGTCTAAAATATTTTTTATCAATTTTAACAATTGTTTTTTCTGTTTTTTTGTCTATTGCTTTTTCTTTTAATCCTTTGCCTACCCAAATTAAATCAAAACCATAATGATTTGCAGCTTTATTTATGAAGTCTTTTACTGTGTGTGTCCTTCCAGATGAAATTACAAAGTCTTCAGGTTTTTTTTGCTGCAGCATCATCCACATTGCTTCTACGTAATCTTCTGAATAACCCCAATCTCGTTTTGCATAAATATTGCCAAGCCTTACGAAGGATAACTTGTTGAATTTAACTTTTGCTAGGTCGGATATAATTTTTTTTGTTACAAATTCATTGCCTCTTAGAGGCGATTCATGGTTAAATAGAATTCCTGAGCAACAAAAAATATCATATGCTTCACGATATAAATTGATCATCCAGTGCGAATATAATTTAGAAACAGCGTAAGGACTTATAGGCTCAAAAGTAGTATTTTCATTTTGTCTTTTAGTACTAGAATTTCCATACATTTCAGATGTAGAGGCTTGATAAAGTTTGGTTTTTTTGGAAAAATTCTTTATTGCTTCCAAGATTCTTGTAACACCTAAGGCGTTAACATTTGAGGTAAATATTGGAGAGCTATAAGAATTACCTACAAATGATTGGGCAGCTAGATTATAAATTTCATCAAATTTTCCAAGCCTTATGACATCTATGATATTATTTTGCTCTAGAAGTTCAAATGGAACAATTTTAATTTTTTTATCAATACCTAGTTCTTTAAGTCTCCATATACCACCACTGGCATTTTGTCTCTCGCCGCCTACAACATCATAACCTTTTTTTAATAATAGTTTTGATAAGTAAGCTCCATCTTGACCAGATATGCCAGTTATTAATGCTTTTTTCTTTTTTACTTTTTTTATCATGGGAATTTATTTAAAAATAAAATAATGTATCAATAATATATCATTAAAATTATAACTATCAACTTTTTTCAATAAACAGCTATGATTGGGAAGATATTGATTTATGAAAGATAAAAATACTAAACTTCAAATTATTTCATTTTATAGTTTTGTTAAGATCAAACATACAAACATAATTAAAATATTTCTTGAAGATCTGTTAAGAATAAAAAAAATACGTGGTACTATTTTAATATCATATGAAGGCATAAACGGATCAATAGCTGGTAAAAATAAAGATTTGAATGAAATAATTAAACAACTAAAGCTAAAATTAAAAATAAGAAAACTTGAAATTAAAACGAATAATATAGATAGTTTACCATTCAATCGAATGAAAGTTCGTTTAAAAAAAGAGATCATATCTTTAGGGAGAGGTAAAATAAATGTAAGTAAATTTAAAGGTAATTATATTGAGCCATCTGAGTGGGATAATATTCTCAATAACAAAAATATTAATGTAATCGATACAAGGAATATATTTGAACATGAGATAGGTAAATTTGAAAATGCAATAAACCCAATGACAGAAAGTTTTAGAGAATTTCCTAAGAAGTTTAAAGAATTAAATATTGATAAAAATGAAGCCATTGCTTTGTATTGCACAGGTGGTATCAGGTGTGAAAAAGCTTCCGCATATTTAAGTATTAAAGGATATAAAAATATTTCACAATTACGAGGCGGGATACTTAATTATTTGCAGTACAAACAGAATAGTAAACAAAAATTATCATGGGTTGGTGAATGCTTTGTATTTGATAGCAGAGTGGCAGTAAATGCTAATCTTACTAAGGGTCAATACGATCAATGCTTTGGCTGTCGCCACCCAATAGTGGAAAAAGATAAATACTCAGAATATTTTAAAAAAGGTGTATATTGCCCTAAATGCTATTTAAGTCGCACAAGTAAACAAATCAAAAAATCGGAAAGTAGGGAAAAGCAAATTAGATTAAATCAAATAAGAAATAATGTTGATAGCTTTAAGGTTATCAAAATTGAAGACTTCAATTAATTATTGAAATTACCAAATCTAGTAAAGATGACTTACTTGAGTCAAATAAATAACTTTCAATACCAAATTTCTTTCCACATTCAACATCGTGGATTTTATCACCTATCATAAAGCTACCATCCTTATCTATATCCCATTTTTTTTGAGCCAACTCAAGCATACCAATGTTTGGTTTTCTTAAATTTACTAAATGATCATAATTATTAGTTAGTCCCTGCGGGTGATAAGGGCTGTAAAAAAAATCATCGATATGTGCATTAATTTTTTTTAACTGAATGTTCATATAGTTATGGAGCTTTGACACATCTTTATCATTATAATACCCTCTAGCAATGCCTGATTGATTTGTTATAACAATCACATAATAATTATTGTCATTCAGTAGCTTTATAGCTTCTTTAGATTCTTTTAACCATTCAAAGTTTCCAATTGAATGAACGTATCCTTTATCAAGATTAAGTGTGCCGTCTCTATCAAGAAAAGCTGCTGGCTTTTTCATAATTATTACTTATCTATATTGAATAACCTATATTTTAATCAAATAAAACTTACTAAATTAATTTTAAATATTAGATAATCTTGTATTCCAGATACTTTTTTCTTACATATAAAGACAGCAACTGAAATAATATTCCTAAAAATAAAAACATTATTGGGATCAATATTCGTTTATTATTATTTTTTATAAATTCAATAGAATTGACATTGAATCTAATCAGATTTTCATCATCTACTGGCAAATTTCTGAATACTTCTTGTGCTGATTTAAGAACCATTTGCTTATTATACTCAAGCTGATTTACCTGAGATTGCAAATCAGGTAAATCATTAATAAATTTATTAACTCCCACTCTATTTTTGAGAGAATTCAACTCTTCTTCAATATAAAATGATCCTCTTAAATAATATGGTAGATAGCTATCACCAATGTACATTTGCATTGACGTACTTTCATTAATATCATCATTTAAAAGTAATCCTGTCTTATTTTCAGAAATTCCAAGTTTCTTTGCTAACTTGAGATTTTCCTCCAGGAAGCTAATTTGGAACTCTAAATCTAACATATATTTATCTTTAAGCGCATCAATCTCTGACAATTTTGACTCAATATTTCGTTCTAAACCATCGATACTATTCGAAACTTGATTTTGTATTTCTTCTCTAACATTCTCACCTGTATTAGAAATAATTTTACTTAAAGACGGTAAAATTATATTTAAGTCATCCTCGATGTTAGTACTTGTAAAATGTATATGCGAGTTGTTAATTTCAAAACGTTTCGTGAGATCACTAACGTAAGCATTTTTTTCTATTTTACTAAGATTCTTTGTCTCATTAGTAGTATTTTTTTCAATTACATCAAACAATACTTCGTACTCATTAAATTCATCCTGAAATTCTGATAGTATTTTTTCTTTACTTATTGAAACTGTGCTAATTTCATTAGGGAGTGGAAGATTATTAAACTTGGCAACTAAAGAGGACGAGGGCGCACTATATTCTATTTTTACTTGATGTGAAGGCACATGGGGAAAAATAAATAAATATACAACAACGCCAAATAAGAAAAAAATTATTCCTGCTGTAAATAAACTTACTTTATTTTCCCATGCAAAAAATAATATACCGAGCAAGTCTATTTCACTTTCACTGCCTTCAGATAAATTTATTTGATCATTATTATTCATTGTTTTTTTTATTTTTTACTTTTCTTTTATACTTTGGCCAATCATTTTTTGAAATTATATAGCCGATACAATTTTTTGATCCACATTTACATACATGATCTTTGTAATCCTCATCAAATTCGTATCCATAATCATATGATAACTCCTCCCCTTCCTTAATATTTTTAATCGAAGAAATCCAAATATGGCCTCGAATTACATCTACCTCACAATTAGGGCTACAAGAGTGATTAATATATCGTGCTTTATTATACAAAGGGGATCCATCAATATCAAAACGTTTATTTAGCTCAAATACATAAACTGAACCAGTTTTTTTTGAATTTAAATATTTTTTTAATCTATTTTCAGAGATCTTGTCGCCCTCAGACTTGGAAACTTTTCTTCCAATATATTCTATTACTTTACTATTTTTTGTTATTTTCTGAGCAGCGAACACTCCTGTTCCATGAACTTTTGATTTTTTAACTTTCCACATTTTAATGCAATAAATAATTTTTTTCTATAAACTTAAAAACATATATGAGTTAACAAAAATTAAAAACCTTTAATTAATATCGTAACTACTTACCTTTATAAAAATTGGTTTCTAATGCAGCTTTCTCTAGCCATTTCAAAAATTCATCATTATAGGAGTCCCTTTTTTTTAACACAAAAAATATTGAAGTAGATAATGATGGAACAAGATAAGATAAAATTCTTGAGAAAAATTTATTAAATGGATAAAATTGTGATCCATAAAATTTTATCACTTCTACTTTCTTACCAAGTATGGACTTATAAAATAATATAGTATCTCGTTTTGAAAATATTCTAACATGTGCTGAAATTATTTTTGATGAACGTGGATGAAATCCAAAAATTCCAAGTATCCTGTTATGCAAAGATAAGCCATTTGGAACGCCAATAAATAAATGTCCATCCTTTTTCAAAACCCTAAACAACTCATGATTTATCCAAAATAATTCTTTTACATGCTCTAAAACCTGATTGGCGATGATTATATCAATGGTGTTTGACTTAATAGGAAGCCTTTGCTTTTCTATATCAATATTTATAACATTAATATTATTTTTTTTTAGGGATTTATTATTAGTGTTATGAAAATCTACTCCAAAAGCATTTATCTGCTTATTTATTTTTTTTAAAACAATAATATCATCCCCACTACCACAACCAATATCTAGAATAGTATTGAATTTTTTATCTTTAAAATATTTTTCAAGTATATGCCTTCCATAGTTTTCCTCATAACTTATATTATTAAGTAAACTAGTTGAGCCATAAATTTTATTTTTTTTGATCATTATCAATTTTTCTTTTTATTATTCAAAAACCATTTGTAACTCGAATTACTAATATCACTTATTGTCATCGCAGGAGTCCAATCAAGTTTTTTCTTTGCCCTTTTAATACAAGCATAGCTTTTTTCAACATCTCCTTTCCTTTTGCCAACTAACTTATAATTAATTTTTACTTTGTTGATTATTTCAAAATTCTTGATTATTTCAAGCACACTGGTTCCTACTCCTGACCCTAAATTACAAGTAATATTCTTTTTATTTCGATTTATATATCGCAATGCGTTAATATGCCCTTTAGCAACGTCCATCACATGAACAAAATCACGCTCTGGAGTTCCATCCTTAGTTTTATATTTAGATCCAAATATTAGTAGCTTATTTTTTTTATTTTTTATTGATCTTAAGATATTGGACATTAAGCTTTTATCTTTTAAGGCGTATCCTTCTCCAATAAGACCAGATTCATGACATCCGGAAGGATTAAAATACCTTAAATTTGCATAATTACACTTATTTTCCATGCAATAATTCTCGATTATTTGCTCACATACAATTTTAGTATATCCATACGTATTTTCATGTTTTAGCTCATTATTTTCTTTAATTGGAAATTTACCAGTGTTTCCGTAGACACAAGCACTGCTACTAAAGATGATTTGTTTTAATTTATTTTTATCAAAGCAGCTTAGTAAATCAATCAACCCAGATATGTTATTTGAAATATATTTAAATGGCTGATCTAATGATTCTTCTACCGATTTTAGTGACGCCAAATGAATTATTTTAGATATGCTATGTTTATTAATGATTTTTTTTAATTTAATTTTATCTCTTATGTCAATTTTATTAAAGATAACTTTTTTATTAATTATTTTATTTAATTTTTTAACTACATAAATTTTACTATTGGATAAATTATCTACAATTATCGGTTCATACCCATTGTTTGCTAAAGCAATACAAACATGACTTCCTACATAACCTGCGCCTCCTGTGACTAAAACTTTCTCTACCATGTGAAATTAAATTAATTGATTAACAATTCTTTATATATTTTTTGTGTTTCTTCTACCATTTGTTTTATTGAGTACTTCATTTGTTGTATTCTTTTACCACTTTTTCCCATTTTAAGTGATAACTCTTTATTATTTAAAATCTTATTTAAATACATTACTGCCTCACTAATATTTCCTAATTTATAATTAAAACCTACTTCCCCATGACAAACCAAATCCTTGTTTCCAATTACATCTGATGCAACTATCGGCTTTTCAAGCTGCATTGCCTCTATAATTGAGAGTGGCATTCCTTCCCACCTTGATGTAGAAAGATAAATGTCTGAAATATTAATAAGATCATGAGTATTTTCAGTAAAACCGTGAAGGTATATATTTTTTAAATTAACTTTATTTAAGAATAATTTTACCTTTTCAAATTCTTCACCATGACCAATTATACAAAATAAAGACTCAGGCATTTCTTTTGCTATTTCAATAATTTCATTCACATTTTTTTGATAATTAAATCTACTTAAGTTAATTATTATAGATTTATATTTTTCTTTTTCTTTAAGGCGTAACAGATTTTTAGCCTCAGGACTTCGAATATTTAATTTTTGAGAAACTATTCCATTATAAATTACATTAAATAATTCCTTTTTCCAAAAATTTAGTTCTTTCGCCTTATTTTTTTCTGTATCAGAAACAAATATAATTTTTTTAATTATTCCGCCAGTAAATTTCTCATAAGAAAAATAAAGAATCTTCATAACAAAGCTATACTGAGAAAAGTGAAGACCATGAGGTGTGTAAACTAAAGGCACTCCAGTAAAAAAGGATATAAATCTTCCATAAACATCACCTCCCTTTCCATGTGTATGAATAATATCAATTGAATTTTTTTTGACTAATATCGCAAGTTTAATCGCCAAAAAAAGACTAAATCTTCTATGGGGAATTTGAAATAATTCACATTTCTGATCTTTAAACTTTTTCCAGAACATTCCAGTTTTTGGAATAGCTATAATATAATTATATTTATCTTTTAAATTTTTAGTTAAATCGAATAGATGCTGTGGTCCACCTCCATATTCGGATGTTGCTGAAATATATAATATTTTTTTCATGAAATTATCTGATATAACCTCTTATAATATTTATAATTTTTTTAGGGAAGGTTATAATTATGATATCTGCAATAATCATTCTAAAAAAATTAAATGAAAGTGATCTTGGGCTTATTAAACCATATTTAATTTTAAGAGCACTAAATCTCTGACTCTTTTCATTTTTAACTGAAATATTTTCACTTAGAATTCTATGGTAACAAAGTATCTCAGGAAATATGTGTAAACTGGAAACTTTCATTATTTTAGACCATAATTCATAATCTTGAGCATAGTGATATTTTTTGTTATATCCTTTAAATAATGCAATTAATGAACCTCTTATCAATACTGAAGAGTGACATATAGGATTGAACATAGTCATTGTTTTTCTGATGTCCTTATCATTTGATACATTAAAATGATCAGGTGTTGGAACTTTAGAGTCATTCTCGTCAATATAATGAAAATAAGTTCCCAGCAAGCCAACATGGGCATTATGACTCATGAAATCTAATTGTATTTCTAATTTATTTTTTAACCATATGTCATCATGATCTATACGAGCTATATATTGTTGTTTACAACTATTTAATCCAATGTTTAATGATTTGGTAAGGCCTAATCTATCTAAATTATTTATTACTTTTATTCTTTTATCTTTTTTTAAATAAAAATTTAAAATATTCGGAGTATTATCAATTGAACAATCATTCACAATAATAAACTCAAAATTAGATAGCGATTGATTAAGTACTGAATTAATTGATTTAGCTAAATATTTTTCTCCATTATAAACACTCATTAATACTGAAATCATATTATTTTTAATTTAATCTATATTTTTTAAGAAAAAGAAATCCGAATATTAATAGCGTTAATGATAATAGTACAAATTTAAATAACAAAATTATATTTGAGTCAAAACTATAAGCATAAATTTCATCAACACCTAAAAACAGTAGATTTGCTAATAATTGGAAATCCTTTCCATCTCCTTGATAATTTACCAATAAATAATAAGTAAAGATTGATTCTATGAACAGAAATAACCTAAAAATCCCAGGCGCCTTTACAACTGCAAGTCCAAACAAAATTGCAGAAAAAGGAGCTAATACACTTGCAACTCGAGCAGGTTCAGCAAACGGTATATTATATAGTGGGAACAGAAAAAAAGAAAATATAATAGTCCACATATAAAATACAATCCGTATATTTTCTGATGATAGTAATTTATTTGCAAAAAGTAAAAAACTCGAAATAATAAAAAGATAATGTAGTGTTAATAAATAAAAGCCAATTGATACACCAGTTTGAATCAAGTTTAAACTTGTGAACTGTAACCTACCATCATAATAAGGAAAATAAACTAAGATTAATTCCTTAAATATAAAAAATATAATTGGAGTAGAGATGAACAGAAGTAATGAAATAGAGATTGGATTTTTAAATTTTTTTAAAATAAATGTCCCGAAAAAAAGAGCTATAACCAATAGACTACTGCCATGAGCTAAATAAGAGACTGATAAGAAAAATATACTGGTAACATAATTTTTTCTCAAAAAATAAGTGAGACCAATAAATAAAAAAGGGAAAGCAAAGAATTGCCTAAATTGATCAGCTACAACTAAGTATGAGAAGGCCCATTGTATACATAAGAAAAACACTGAAAATGATATGAATTTTTTTTCAATATATATATTTTTAATTATTAATTTATTTCTTAAATGGTAAGTAAAAAAATACATTGATATAAGAGTAAGAAAAAAAATTACGTATCTCATTAATTTTACTGTTAATGGTCCATCGATATTAAATGTATCTCTTAAAAGTTCTGAAATTTTAAAAAAAAGAGGCTCAACATGTGCATGAGCCCTTATTGCTTGATATGAGTCTTCATAATTGAGAAATTTTCCGTAATCATAAAATTGCTCACCAAATAAATCCCAATCAAAAGGGTATATAAAATATCCAAATATTAATGAAAATGCGAAAATTAATAATAAGTGATTTCTATTTGAATTAAATAAAATGATAAAAAGAAAAATAAATAAATATGAAAAAATTAGCATAAAGTAATGAATGGATTTAAGTAATCAAATTAAGTGTTCATACCTTAACTATAAAAATTTTGATTAAGAATGTATATCTAATTTGTGAATTTATTACTTATTTCAATTTAGCCCTGCAGACTAAAATTATTGAATTATTAAGTAATTATTAAAAATAAATTTTCCTGTATAGAGAATTTTTGAATAATCAAAATATAAAAATTAATTTTAATCTATAGTTTTTATTAAGGTTTTTTTGCTGTAGCTATCAAAGTATCAGTAGCATTTATTTTATTTAATGAGATTTCATATATTTCAGAAAGTCCTCGATTGTCTATAACTGATAAGTCAGTTTCATGCCCGCCCGGTTTACCATTTTTAATCCAGTTTAAATGATTGGATAATGGATAACGCTGTATACCATCTATCTCAATATCTTTCATGCCAACAAAATCTAATAACTGATATAAAGACTCTTTGGTATGAAGAATTAGATGCTGGCTCCATAGTGTGAATTGTTTAAAATCATCATTTTTTATAAAAGACAATAAAAAATCGTTTGCATGAGGTACTTCCAAAATAATAGTTCCACCACTAATTATTTTTTTTTTGAGTTCACCTAATGTTTTTATAGGATCAGGAAGATGCTCTAACACATGAAACAAAAATATATGATCTAATGAATTATTTTCAATTTCAGCTAAACAATCAACACACTTGATACCTTTAGAATCTAATAAGGTCTGACATTTTTTATCTAATTCAATGCCCACTACTTCTTCACAATGCGGATTCACTCGTCTAAGAAAATCACCATATCCACATCCAAAATCACCAATTCTTTTACCATTGAATAAATTAAAAAAAAAATTAAACCTTCTATTTAAATCATTTTCACTAATTGTATCTAATTTCCTGTTTTTTATATCTTCTCTTTTATCAAATCGATATGATCCATCTTTATAGGTTTCGTCTCCGGTGTAGAATTTATCAATATATATTACTCCACTTACTTCATCTCGCCATACTTCCAGATTTTCATTATCTCTTGTTTTACTATTGTAAAGTTTGCGAGTTGATAATGAGGTTGATCCAAGCTGTTGTAAGATTTGATAGATAGATTTTGTCATATAAAATTGAAAATATAGTTTATTAATAAGTAAATTTATTTCCCATAAGTCTTATTATAATATTTATGAAGTAACAATAAATTTAATAAATTATATTAAAAAGTTATGGTACATTACTATATCAATTAAACCCTTGCTTATAAAGCAAAATGAAATGTAATTATAAATGATATTAATAGTTAAATTATTTACTCATTTTATAGATTTAAAGAAATTAAAAATAAAATATGAACTTATTACTTATTACTACATTTCCAAGTAGTTTAAAATTATGGAATGAATTAGGAATTTTAGAGAGAGAAATTTCACCATATAAGAAACTAGCATACAACAAGAACATAAAAATAAGGATTATTACTTTTGGAAATGAAGATGATACTAAATTTGTAGACTCACTTGGAAATATTGAATTAATACCTGCATTTAAACACTTTGGAAAACTCGAAAAGATTTTTGGAAAAATGCTGCTTTCAATATTTATTCCATTTAGATTTAAAAATATTTTTCTTAAATCAGATATAATTAAACATAATCAATTTTGGGGTTCTTGGGTTGGATATATAGCAAAGTTTTTTTATAGAAAAAAACTAATAATAAGAAATGGGTATAATTATTTTAGATTTCAAAAACAAAAAGGTAGATCAAAATTATTTATTGCAATACTAAAAACAATTTCAAAAATTATATTATATTACGCTGACCAGATTATTGTAACAACAAGAGAAATGAAAAGTCATTTCATAGAAGATTTTAAATTAAATGAGGAAATGATTCATGTTGTACCAAATTTCATAGACATGACACTTTTTAAAAAAGAAAAAGTAAATAAAAAAAAAGAAATTTTAATAGTAGGAAGGCTAACAAAACAAAAAAATCTAGAGCAACTATTTAAGCTTATATCAAATTGCGAATATAAAATAAATATTATAGGAGATGGAAATATAAGTTATTACAAAAATCTAGCTGAAAAATACAATTTAAAAACAAAATTTATAAAAAATATTGAAAATAAAAATTTAAAAAACTATTTTAATAGCTCATCCATATATATTATTTACTCTTTGTATGAGGGAAATCCTAAAAGTTTACTTGAAGCTATGTCATGTGAAATGAATATTATTGCTTCAAATGTTGAGGGAATAAAAGACATTATTACAAATAATGTAAATGGTATTTTGGTTGATTTGGGTGATCCTATAATAAATAATCATATTCATGAACTTATGACCAACGACAAGAAATCAAATGAATTAGGCAACAATGCAAGATCAAGTGTTAAAAAGAGCAATGCAATTCAAAATATTGTAAAAAAATTTCAATTAATTTATGAAAGTCATATAAATTTAAATGCAAAATAATTTTAAAAATTTTAGGAGTAGATTATATTCCAAATTAAAAATAAGTTCCTCAATAACCTATATTGATAATAAAAAATTTTATTTAAGAAGCAATGGTGCTTCAATAAATGACGAGTTATTTAAAAATAAAACTTACAGTTTTCACATTGCATCGAAGTTTAATGAGGAAGTAAAAAATGATGCTAATGGGTCATTATTCATCAACATTGGAGCAAATATTGGAACTAGCGTAAGAAATTTAAATATGTATTTTTCAAATATAGTTGCAATCGAACCCGAATACGAAAATTATAAATATCTTAGGAAAAATACAGTTAATACAGATATCAAACTTATGCACACAGCAATTGGGAATTATATAGGATTTACTCATTTAAATATTAATCCTATAAGCAATGGAAAAAATTCTATCGATAGATCAGACTATAATTCAAAAGTCGAGACAATTCCTATAATAACATTAGATGCTCTTAATTTAAATCCAAAATTTTTATTAATTGATGTAGAGGGTCATGAAATTGAAGTTTTAAAAGGGGCTGAGAAATCTCTCTATAATATTGAAATGTTATGCGTTGAAATTGATCTTCAAAAGAATAAAAAACGTAAAGAATTATTTTCTATATTAGAGAAATATTTTGATAGATTTGAAATATATTATAATAAAGATTGGAAACAAATTAAATTTCAAGAAATAGAAGATTTAAAAACTGAAAACTGTGTCATTGATATTTTTGCAAAAAAACACAGTTAATTTTTCTTCATTGCTAAAACATATTTTCTAGATTTACCTATATCAATTATTTTCTTTTCATATTGAAACAAATCACAACATTTATTAATTGCTCTTACTAATTCAGGAAAAAGTATATCGTTGTAATCATCTAGAAATATAATATCCCCCTTTTCCTGTCTTTCATTTACATAATTAAATTCATTTTTAAGATCATCGAATGTATGAGCTCCATCCAAAAATGCAAAATGTAAATGATCAGTGTGAATTTTATTTAATTGTATCTTTGAATTACCCGAAATAAAAAATATATATTTTTTTGTTAAATCGAGCCATGGTTCTAATAATTCTTTTCTGCTTTTTTTGAAATAAGTATCGTCAATACAATTCCAATAAAATTTATTATTGTGAGGGATTATATCCATTGTATATATAGTTCCGTTAAATTTTTGGTCTTCTAAGGCTTTTGCCATGCAAATAGCTGAGAACCCCCTTGCTGTTCCAGTCTCTAGGATTGATATTACTTCATCTCTATTTTGTTTCTTCTCTAAATATTTTCTTAAATGTCCATACAAAAGCCTTCCATGATCAATAGAGATGTCAGAGTCTTTAATTACTACTTGAGTGTGTAAAGCAAGATTGTAAAGCCATTCTTTTTCTAGATCATAATTCAACTTAGCCATATAATCATTAGCTATTTGATTTTGATAATTTTTTAATTTTTCAAAAATTTGAAAATATACTTCGCGCGTAGATCTTAATTTTTTCCCAAATGGATAATTGTTCCATTTGTAATTTATAATTTTATCAATCCACAGCTCTACCATAAATAAAAACTTAGTTCTAAGGTTTTGAACTATATATTTTATCCTAAAAATTAACTTTTTTTTCATTAGAATAAATCACAAATTTGGTCTGCATATTTTTTTAAATTATTGTTCATATCATAGTGAGTTTTGGCCATCTTGAGGGCATTTTTTTTAAAATAGCTATAATTCTCTACAATCGTCTTTAATGAAAGTGCAGGATTTTGCTTATTAAATAGACATCCGGCGTTGGTACCCTCCTTAAAAACTAGTTCTTTATTACCCCCAGAGTCAACCGTAATAACCGGCAAACCTGAAGCTAGTGCCTCTAAAATCACGTTGGGAGAACAGTCATTTATTGAAGGATAAAAAAATATGTTACTACTCCTAAAATACTTAGCTATCTTCTTTCTATCGGCTATTTTACCTAAATAATGTATGTTTTCATAATACTTGATATCAGAACCACAAATTGGATCATTTATTTGATCTCCAATCAAATAAAATTGAAATGCAGGATTTCTCTTAAATATTTCAGCCATTTCAATTACATTTATAAGTCCCTTATTTGGATTTGAACTTGCAGAGACATGAAGTATTTTCCATTTACCTGCCAGATTAAATCTATTACCCTTAGGATTAAAAAGGTTTCTATCTACCCCATTATTAATCAATACAGAATTTGATGAATTAATAATTTCTTGCCTATTAAAGATATTTTTTAATTTACCTGACCATAATTTTATTGAAAACTTAGACTGGTGTATTGTTAAATCAGCAGATTTATTTATTTCTTTAATTGTTTTATCATAACCATAATTCTTGCATACAAATTGATAACTATTATCAAGTCTATGGATTATTTTAATTTTAGGATATTTTTTTTGTAATAATTTAATTCGATTCAAATACACTTTATTTCCAAAATAATGACGATGGTAAAAACCAATCTTATGCAGGCTAACAAAAAAAGAAAAAAAATAAATAAATTTTTTTGCTCTTGAATAAACAATATTTATAATATTTTGATTATCAAAAATTAGTGCAAAATTACTTTTTTTGCTTAGATGACCTCCTGCACTAAAAATAACCACAGCATCTAATGTTTCTATATTTTTGTCATTACTCGAATAAATATTAAATCTTTTATCTTTCTTAAGATAATCATAAATTATCTGAGGAAATGTTAAGCCGCTATATTTTGCTTTTTCATATATTGGGTAGTCAATAAGTAATGATATTCTTTTAGTCATATTTTTTATCAATTAAAACTAATTATTGTTAGAGTATTTCGTCTGGAAATTCTCTATCAAAAAAACCTTTTACGTCATAGATAACTGAATTAGTTTTACAAAATCTTTTTACTTGATTTTTATTTATCTTCTTAAAGCTGTCATGTGCAACGGCCAAAATTACTGCATCATAGTAATTATAGTTTATATTTTTAATCAAACTGAGATTGTATAATTTTTTAACTTCATTTTTATCTGCAATAGGATCATAAATGCTAACTTTAACTCCAAAAGACGTTAATATATTATAAATATCAAATACCTTTGAATTTCTTACATCTTCTAAGTTTTCTTTAAATGTAAAACCAAGAATTAAAACATTTGATTTATGAAGAGATATATTCTTTTCAGTCATCAGTTTTATTAATCTATCTGAAATATATTTTGACATCCCGTCATTGATTTTTCTGCCTTGAGTTATTAATCTTGCATTGAATCCAATTTCTTTCGCTTTATACATTAAGTAATAAGGATCCACTCCTATACAATGTCCTCCCACAAGACCTGGGGTAAACTTCTGAAAGTTCCATTTTGTAGAAGCTGCTTCTATAATTTCATTTGTATTTAAGTTCATTTTATTAAATAACATTGCTAGCTCATTTATTAGTGCAATATTTAAATCTCTTTGAATATTTTCTATAATTTTTGCAGCTTCTGCGGTTCTAATATCTTTTGTTTCATGCACTCCTGCTGAAATGACAGATGAATAAAGCATTGATATTGTTTTCAGTGCTTTTCTTGAAGATCCTGAGACAATTTTAATAATATTTTCAAAAGTATTAACTTCATCGCCTGGATTAATTCTCTCAGGGCTATAACCACAATAAAACCCCTTCTTTTCTTTACTGTCAGAATTTAAATATTTTAATTTGGAAATCCTTTCCAAAATTGGAACACATATATCTTCAGTTGTTCCTGGGTATACTGTTGATTCAAATATTACAATATCATTTTTAGACAAGACCTGGCCTACTGTTTTTGTCGCTTTTTTTAGTAAAGATAAATCTGGTTTATGTTTATAATTTATAGGTGTGGGCACCGCCACAATATAAATATTACAAGATTCTAAATCTTCTTTGTTAGATGAATAATAAATATTTTTTTTGTTTGATCTATTAGATTTAAGTAGTGCATCTATTTTCTTCTTATCTGTGTCAAATCCTACAACACTAAATTTTTTCTTAAATGAATTTAATATTGGTAGACCTACATATCCTAAACCAATTATGCCAATTTTAATTTTTTCTTTTTTTATAACCACATAATGCTCTTTTCTTTATTATGATTTAGATTTCTCTTAAATATTCAAAATATCTCTTTTCAACTGATACTGAATTATCAGAAATAAATTCTTTATAAAATTTTTCAAAATTTTTTTCAAACAAATTTAAATCTCTTTCGTTCTGGGAGTTTATAAAACTTGTTAAATCTTTGAGTGACTCAATGTTCATTTCTACGAAATATTCAACTACCACTGGTTTGAACATAGTTAAATAATTTAATATTGCAATTTTCTTATTTAACATTAAAGCATCTATCACTGCGGTAGTTACAAGAGTTAATACTATATCTGATGATTTAATTAGTTCAAATGTTTCAAATTTATCAGTAACGTCTAATAATCTATATTTTTTTAATTCAGGGTAATTAGTCTTATATGAGCTAGGATGTAATTTAATTATTAATTCAATGTTTTTTTGTTCATGCAATACTTCTATTGTTTTAATTAAGCCAGAATAATCATAATAAGGTATAAATTTATCACTACTATTTTCACCTTTTTTTTCAAGCATCAATAATACCTTAACTTTATTTTCATATTTATAGACATTCGCCGGTTTATAAATTTTATTTAATTGTATTAACCATTTTTTTGAATATCTAACTGAACCCAGTATTTTAATTTTATTTTTATTTGAATGAAAGGAAGAGCTGAGTTTGTCATTAAGAATAATTTCTGAGAAGTGAGAGAAATAATCGCCTTCACCTCCAAAAACTAATTCATTTAGTTTTTGATCTTTAAATCCTCGATGAAGCCATAAGCCATGAGGTACAGCGGCGAGATTAATACGATTTTTCCTAGAAATTTTAGATAAAAATATATAAATCGGCAAAGATCCTGTATCGCAAATAAATTTTGCATTTCCATTGTGTCTAAAGCTATAGAAAACAATTTTAGCTTTAAAAATAGTATCTTTTAGAAAGTCGATGAATTTTAGAGTTAAGAATACGAATAACTTCGTATAAATTGAATTATTATAATTGATTAGAAATTCTCTAAATTTAATAAAGTGACTTGAAAATATATTTTGATTTATTTTAATTTTCTTTTTTTTTAAATGTATAACTTTTTTATCATTTTTGATATTTATCGCAGATTTATCTATATCAAGATCAGTAATCTCAATATTTTTGTAGCTTATACCACTATCAAGCAATAAGTTAGCTATTGGCAAGGTATGATCTAAGTCTGAATAACGTCGATACCAGATAATATATTTCATGACTATAATTTATTTAAAAAATTCAAAAAAAGTACTGTCCACTTTTTTTGATCATAAAGCTCATTAAATTTTTCAAATGCATTATCTGAAATTTCTTGCCTTAAATCATGAGACTCAGAAAGTTCGATAATATTTTTATACCAACCCTCATAACTATGAGCTAACCTGCCACAAATAGGGTTAGAAAGTATTTCAAAATTTGATGGCCAAAAATCTGCAATTACTGGCACTTTTAATTGATGAAATACAAAAGATCTACCAGCATTAGCAGTATTTTTAAAATTTAGAGAATAATCATTTTTACGCCCACTTTTTGTAAGAAGCAATTTTAAGTTTTTTAAAAAGAAATTTGAGTCACTTAAATGGACATCTAATATATTTTTGTTAATGCACGGCATAAGACCTATGTCAACCATAGACATTTTATTTATTAAGGACTCAAAATCCCAATCAAAAAATTCAATATCTACATTAGGTCTATTTTTTTTCCATTTACCAAGTTTTAGATTGTACATTACATGAAGCTTGAGATTAATTTTATCAGATGCATCTTCAATTGCATATTTGAATGACTTACTGCACTCTTGCAAGTGTTCAAGATTACCATGGTATCCAAGTATTATTTGATCTTTTTTCTTATGCAATCTATATTCATTTAACTTAATGTCTTCTATTTGAGGGAATCTAAAAACATTATTACTATATCTTAAGTAATAATCCTGCTCCTCTATAGAACCAACAATAAAGAAATCAGCAATTTGCATTTTCTTTCTTCCATCATAATTTAAATCTGACGGATGAATAATTCCTACTTTTGTAGTATCGCTTAACTTTCTAAGCTCTAATATTTCTTCTAATTTAGAATATTTTGAAAAAATACAGATATCATAATTAGGTAAATCTGATATTTCATCAGTAACAGTTACTTTACTTAAATGTGGTTTTAACCATTTTGATAAGTTTTCAATATAAATTCTATTTACACCTAAATGAGGCAGGCCAGTATTGAAAAATGATAATTTCATCTATTTATTTTTCTCTATTGTAACTTCCTGGTTGCTAATATTTATAACATTCTGAGCATATGAAATTAGTTTTTTGTTATGAGATACAATTATAGTTGTTGTCTTTTTTTCATTGTTTTCTAGGTAGCTTAATACTCTTATGGCATTATCATCATCTAAAGCACTTGTTGCCTCATCAAGGATTAATATTTCAGGATCAAAGATTAGCTCCCTAATAATTGATAATCTCTGTTTTTCTCCCCCTGAAATATTTGAACTTGTCTCATCAATGATATAATTAAGATCTATCTCATCTTTAGGAAAGATATTTTTTAAATTAAATTTATCGATAAAATCATAAATTTGATCGTCTGAAATATTTCTATTTCTTAAGGATAAATTATCCCTAATATTTAAATTAAAATAAACAATATCCTGTGAGACAACTCCAATTTTTGACCTTAAGCTTTTATGATTGAAATCAGAAATATCTATGGAATTTATTCTTACCGTTCCTGAAGTAGGCTTTATTAGGCCAATTATTAAATTCAATAAAGTAGTTTTACCTGATCCTGAAGGTCCATAAATCAATGTAGTTTGATTTCTTGGAACGTGAATAGAGAATTTATTTAGTAAAGTTCTGTTACCAATCAAATAAGAAATATCTTTTAAATAAATATCTTCAGATAAAGATTCAAATATTTCTTCTCCGTTTTCTTCCTCATATTTTTTTGACTCAGATATAAGTTTATTACAATACTTATAAGATTCTGTTTCTTTATGATATGCCTGAAGTTGTCCAATAATTGAAATTAATTGAACATATATTCGACCTAGTATTATGTAAATAACAACTACAGAAGCTAAGGAGACTGATAAATAAGTAAGTGATATAAATAATACTGTTGCAATAGAAAGCACTACAATTGGATCTGTAAATAGTTTAGTGCCCATATTTACAACAGTAAATTTAATTTGCTCACTATTAATTTTTGATAATAATGGAGAAATTCTATTAAAAATTGCGTAGCTTGAATAAGTTGACTTTAAGTACTTATAATTTTTTAAACCATGATTAATATCCTTATAATATTTTTCGTTTAACTGCGCTAAATTATAACCAATATTTTTTGCTACTCGAAGTGTTATCAGCATTAGAGAATATATAATTAAACCTATAGCAATTGCGATAAGTAAAGTCTTAAACTCTAAAACTAGTCCTAAAATTAAAAGAGAAATAAACGTGAATCCTGCTTGGATAATATTATATTGCACTTGTAATGCGCTTGCGGAAAGATCAGATTGAATAGTTAATCCGTTTGTCAATTGACTAACTTTATCAGCTGCAAATCCAAACTTTGCCCTGAATATTGATTTGTAAATAGTTGATCTAATTCTTACAAGAAAAGATAGTACACTTTTCGCACATAAATACCGATAGAATAAAAGAAATGTTGATTTTAAAAGTAACAAAAAAATAATATAGAAAGCTAAAGAATATTGATCGCGCGGTAAAGATAAATCTTCTAGAAAGTTTTCAATCATTAATACGAAACTATTATTGTGCTCAAGTTCAAAAAGAATTGAAATAAATGGGTATATTAAGCTAATGCCAAAAGACTCAAATAAAGAGGCTAGGAAAACAGTCACAAGTATAATGATTTTATTCTGAGTTTGATTGAATATTTCGATGTGCATAAGAAATCCTCACCAACTACTTCTTCCACCATCAATAACTAAATTTGAACCATTCATATACTTAGAAGCGTCCGAACATAAAAACTGTATAGCTGATTTATACTCATCAGGATCAGCCATTCTATTCATTGGTATTAATGCAGATACTTTTTCAACAAAATCATCAGACTGATCAATTTTTACACCACCAGCGCACAAAGAATTTGATCTTACATTTTTTTTGGGCCAATATGTTGCGAGATATTTGGTTAAGCCTATTATTCCATGTTTAACAACTGAATATGTGACTGGCTTTACGGGCTGAAGACTCTCTTTTAAGCCTTTTATTTTGTATAGTTCTTGGTTAGGTGAAATTAAGCCCAAATCTGAGGAAATATTAATGATGACTCCTCCCCTGTTTATAGACATATGATGTCCAAATATCTTGCTACAAATAAACGCTCCTGTAAGTCCTACAGCAATTTCATCATTCCATGATTTTAAGGAAAAATTTTCTAATCTTAAATTACTCGACTTTTTCTTGATTGTGTTTTGGGTTGGGTTAATAGCTGCATTATTTATTAAAATATCGACACTTTTGTGTATTTTTAATATTTTTTTTAATAAACTTTTTACTGATTTTTCTTTTGTTATATCTCCAATCAGAGATTGGCATTTAATTTTATATTTTTTTTGCAACTGAGCTGCTGTATTCTTAGAACAAATTTTGTCAAATAATATTATATTGCATCCAAGTTCTGCCAATGCAGAAGCATGGTATTTACCGAGTAATCCGGCTCCACCTGTTATGATTGCAAGCTTATTTTTTAAATTAAAATTATTTTTAAAATTTCTCAAAACAACTCCTTAAAACATTCTTCATATACATTTAATCCCTCTATCAAGGCGTCCTCAGGGATAGTTAATGGTGGACCTAGTTTTAATGTGCCTCTGCCAGTGCAAATAGAAAAAACACCTTTTTCCATTGCTCTTTCACATATTCTATTAACTAAATCGTTGTCAAGTTCATCTGAATTTGCCTTGTAAATAAAAACACCGTACAGCATTCCTTCACCAAGTACCATTTTAATTCTTTTAGGATACTTTGAAATCCAACCCTCAAGTATTGATTTCATAAGATCTGATTTTTTTTTCACTTCTATATGTAAATTTTTATCATCTAAAAATTCTAAATTTCCTAAACCAGCCGCACATGATAAAGGATGACCACCGTGAGTGCTTGTATAAGCTGAATCTAGCTCTATCAAATCCTTTTTTCCTAGAACGGCTGAAAGTGGCAAACTGCCCGATATACCCTTTCCACATATAACTAAATCAGCTTCAACTCCGTAATGTTCAAAAGCAAATAGTTTTCCAGTCCTATAAAATCCAGCTTGAATTTCATCAAAAATTAAAAGTGCCTCATTTTCTTTTGACCATATTTTTAATTCTTTTATATAATCGTGAGGATAAAATATTGCTCCCCATCCTTGAAAAGACTCAACGAAGAATGACGAAATATTACTTAATTCAACACCCTTACTTTTAATGATTTCTAAGTGCTCATAAAATAATTCTTTGCCAGACAAATCTTGATTCCATGGATATGGAAAAGGAAGATGTATAATATTTTCATCAAAGTTTTCTATCCATGCATGATCATTGAATTGCCCACTTATCATTTGGGCATTAAGTGTTTTACCGTGATAATTACCCTCCCATGAAATGATTTTATTTTTACTCTTAGATTTACCATATATCTTTGCTATTTTAATTGCTCTCTCTGTTGCTTCTGTTCCAGCGCTTAAAAGAATTGCTTTTTCTATGTAATTTGGTGAAATTTCAATTAGTTTTTTCAGAAAATTAAGCCTAATCTCTGTAGGGTAATAATAACTGTGAGTAAGAGGCTTTTTCAATACCTCTAAAATTTTCTCGAGCATTTTACTGTTTGCATGCCCACTATTAGTTACAAATATTGATGAAGTGAAATCAATCCATATATTTCCATAGGGATCAAATATTTGATGGTTAATTGCTTTATCCCAAATAACTGGAAGTTGTTCAATGGCATTCGTGGACTCATATTGTTTCAATTGATCTAATAACTTTATTGATTCTTTTACTGGCAATTCTGTTTTAATACATCGATGATTCGTTTTAATCTTATCTAATTCTCTAGAATCAAGATTGAATTTAAAAGAGGCCATAATTAATTATATTTAAGTTATTAATAATTTAAGAACTATATCTTTTTTTTAATTTAAAGAAATTTATTTTCTCTGTACCACATTACTTGATCCAAAGCTTTATTATTCTTAATAAATTTCTCAGGTATTTTTTCCATTTTAAAGCCCATATTTTGGTATAATTTCATTGCTGGCACATTTTCACTCACACATTCAAATTTAAATATTTTCAATTTTAGATTATTAAATGAATAATCAATTACTAATCTAATAGACTCTCTTGCATAACCTTTTTTTTGAAAGTTTTTTTCTCCAATTAAAATTCCAAATTTAGTATATTGATTTTCAAAATTAATTGGGCCAAGTCTAATATTGCCAATATGAAGCTGTTGTTTTTTATCAATAATTCTGAAAAATATATCATTTTTACTCTTATCTAAATCATCAACAAAAGTTTTTAAATCTTTAAGAATTAAATTATCGTGTGATTTTAGAATATATTGATTTATATTTTTATCTTTCATCCAAGATAAGTATTTTTCTGTTACATTGCTTGATTTAAAAGGATCTAAAATGACTTTATCTGAAACAAGTTTTTCTTTGGAAATCACGATCTAATTTCCAATATTTTTTAGATAATCAAAAATCTTAAAATTTTCCTTATTAATATAAAATTCAATTTTTTTAATATCCGAAATTATATCAATTTCACCGTAGTCTGGAGTTAAAAATGATAAAATTCTATTACCATAGAAACTATCAACTTCATTAATTACATCCCTCTTGACTATATCTATATAGCCATTTCCAATATAGGCCTTTGGAAATTGCTGTCTTGGAAGTGTAAAATACTCTTTTCTTGGATCAAGTGGAGAGAGACCATGCAGATATTCTCCATCTAAGCCAAACATTTTTGCTGGAGTTTCAGGAAATTCGTGAATTGATACTAAACTGGTTGCTTCAGTATTTAATTTAAATTTTTTGATTGCTTCATCTATTAGATTGGGATCTCTTAATGGAGTAGTTGGCCTTAGTATATAAAAAAAGTCAGGTGAAAAATTTTTTTCTTTTTCAAACCATTTTTGAGCATGAATTAAATAGTCTCTGTCATGCGAAGAGTCACCTGAAATTTCTTTTGGGCGTAAAAATGGAACATTCCCACCATATTTTATTGCAATATCTGCTATTTCTTGATCATCTGTCGAAATAACAAAATCTTCAATTTCAGTAGACAAATTGCAAGCTGAAATTGAATAGGCAATAAGAGGAATGGAATTAATTTCTACAAGATTTTTTCTAGGCACACCCTTTGAGCCACCTCTTGCAGGTATTACAGCTACACCTCGTTTCATAAAAAAAAATTTTCTCTCAAATATTGATTTCTATTTAATTGGAAACAGCATTTCTTTCTCTTAGGCCTTTGAAGACTGGAGACATTGGTTTACAGGTTAAAAGATTTATAAAGCTTATTTTTTGCTCAACTGCATTGCTGATTTTTTTGCATGTTTTATCAAACGCCTTAATAAGTAAGTCCAAATCTTTTTTTCTATGAGACATGGATAGCATTAATACTCCCGAAAAACATAATATTCCATTTTTAAACATTTCTTGCTGATATAAAGTTGATAATACCGAGTCTTGTAATCCATCTTTTGTATGAGTATTTATCATTAATCTCACAGGATAACCTGCAATAGAGACATAACTTTCAATATCATATTTCTTTATTATGGATTGAAAGTTTTTTTCAATATATTCTCCTTTTTTCCAAAAGTTTTTAATTACATTATCTGACTTATATATTTTTAAATTTTCAATTGCTGCAGCTAGGGTTAATGCCTCTGGAGCATAGGTCGATGAAAGAAAAACTTTGTCAAAGTGCTTCATATACTTTTTTCGTCCAGCCAATATTCCTAAAGGCATTCCATTTGTTACTCCTTTTCCGAAGATTGACAGGTCCGGATAAACACCAAAATAATCTTGAGCACCACCAACTCCAAATCGAAATCCAGAAATACATTCATCAAGGATGAAAAGTGCACCGATAGATTTTGCAATTTTTTTAATCTGTTTTAAAGTTTTGACTTGACTGCAATTAAGACAAGGTTTCATAAATTTTCTTTTATTTTTCTTATCTTTGTAAGAGCAAATCTGTCTTTGTCCTATTACTGGCTCCATAATTATAGCAGCTATTCTGTCTTTATTTTTTTCTACAGTTCTTTTAAGGCCTTCTATGTCTCCATAATCAAATACTTTTGTAAGTTTTTTAATATCCTCTGGTATGCCATGTGATTTATCTGTACTTCCAATGTACCAGTCATGAAATCCATGGTAGCCATAACATATTACCAAATCTCTCTTAGTATAAAAACGCGACAACCTTACGGCTGCGGCACATACATCACTGGCATTTTTAGAGAATTTAACCATCTCAGCAGATTTAATTGTCTTTACAAGTTTTTCAGCTAATTCAACTTCTAAATTATTAATCATGCTGAAAAGTATTCCCATGTCTAATTGTTTTTTTATCGCCTTATCTATTCTGCTATCTCCATGACCTAATGTTACTGGCCCACATCCCATAACCATATCAATATATTCATTTCCATCAACATCCCATACTCTACATCCTTTTTGTTTAACTAGTATTTTTGGTGCCCCGCCGTCTGGGAAGACTCCTGGTGCCCTGCTAAATGTACTCGTTCCAGAGGCTATATATTTTTTTGCCTTAGAATAAAGTTGATCACTCTTTTTTATTCCTTTTGCTAATCCTAATTTACTCATTTTGTGAAATTTTATATTTACTTAATAATCTGTTATACCATTTAAACTGTTTTTCAAAGATGTCCACACCCTGATCATCCCTATAAGCTTGGAATATGAAAATATTTGGATTTACTCCATATTTTATCAAAGATTTAAAATATTGATCAAAATCTGCATTGCCACTTCCAAGGACAACTGGGCCACCATTAATTTCTCTGTCTTTGATATGTATATTACTTATTTTGTGACCATACGCATGAAATTCTTCATCAATATTATAATTTAGTGATGCGCTGTTTCCAATATCATAATTTACGGTGATATTTTTTGAATTTAACACCTCAAGAAGCTTTGAATATTCTTCTGGATTTAAATCAGTTTCTAAAGCGAGATTAATCTTATATTTTTCTGCATCATTTATTAGATGTTCAATTTTCTTTATGAAATCTAATTTATTTTTTTCAAGTTTAATTGATGAGTTATCCACACATGGGATCACTATATCTTTTACTCCCAGAAAATCTGCTGACTTAAATAACTTTGAAAATACTTCAATATTCTTTTTTTTATCATTCAAATGAATTGGATGATTCATAAAATAGTCAGCGCAAATACTTTTTATGAAAACATTTGTATTAATGGTCGCTTGTTTAATCTTTTTTAACCCGTCGTCACACATTAGAGGATTGGTTGAAAAACTATATTCATCTAATATAAATTCAATAGTATTTAATTTTAACTCTGAGGCTATTGCAAATTCTTTCTCCCAATTTTCTCCAGGAAAAGTCTGATATCTATTTTCAACTTTTGGGAGAAGTCTTCCCTGCATGATTCCAATAGATTGGTGCATAATTACTTTAAATTATTGGACTGAGTTTTTTTCTTATTATTACTTCTTCATCAAGTATTTTTTTAATTCCATCCCCCATTGCTAATTCTGCAGTTCTTACGTAATCGATTAGAAGTTCAAATCCAGAAATTTCCATTGATGCAGCTTGATCAGATCCATACATTGTCCGATCTAAAGTAATATGCCTCTCCAGAGATGATATACCCATAGCAGCTGCGGCAACACTTACTGCTCTTCCTGCTTCATGCCCACTATAACCAACTTTGCAGTTATAAGTATCTCGCAATGTATTAATCATATTTAAATTAGCATCATGATTCTTCATTGGATATGTACTTACTGTATGCATCAATTCAAATGGGCAATTACCAGTTTTAAATTTATCAACTACTCTAGAAATCTCATCCATGGTATGCATACCTGTTGAAATGAACGTATGTTTTTTTTCCTCAATAATTAATTCAATAAGAGAATTATGAGTAAGCATTGCTGATGCAATTTTGTTATACTTAAGATCAAATTGTCTGAGGAAAATTTGACTTTCAGTATCCCATGCCGATGCAAACCAATCTATAGAGTTTGACTTACATTCTCTATCAATCTCTTTATATTCCTCTATTCCAAACTCTAAACCATTTTTTTGATCTCGTTGTGTTTTGCCCCAAGGACTTTCACGAGGCGAGTCTAAAATATCTTTTGAATATACTTTATCTATTGTTCTCTTTTGAAATTTAACTGCATTCGCACCAACTCTCTTAGCTCCTTGTATAAGACGTTTAGCGATATCTATATCACCGTTGTGATTTATGCCTATCTCCCCAATTATAAAAATACTCATTAAGTTTTTCCTTACTTTTCAAAAATAATTTATCAATTTAATTTTTAATATTTTTTCAGCAACCTCATGTAGTATGCCTTCTCCACCTTTTTTAGATAATATCCATTTTACTACTTTTTTTATATCAGGATGACTATCTTTTGGACAAGCAGAAAATTTAAACATTTTAATACATTTATAGTCGTTTATATCATTGCCAATATATAGACAAGAAGATAAAGAGATTATTTTTTTATCGTTTAATTCAATTATCTTTTTTTGTTTATTTTTTATATTATTGTAACAATCTATTTTTAATTTTTTAGCTCTGACTCTAACTACTTTATTACTTTCAGTAGATAATATTAGAAAATTAATTCCACATTTTTTTAGAATATTTATTACTAATCCATCTGACCTATTACATCTTACTGATTCATTCCCGTCTTCACCCACGTAAACCATATTATTAGTTAATACACCATCAAAATCTAGAATAATAGATTTAATATTTCTTTTATTTTTATTCATGTTTAAAAATTTTTATTTCTTTCTTGAAACCAAATAGCTAGATTTAAGTATGACCAATCTCTTTGGTGATTTTTATTTAGATCCTTATTAACTTGATTATAGTCAATATAATTAAAAATTTTACTATTCTTATTTAATAAATAATCTTTTTTCATTTCTCTTATATCTTTTCTTTTTAACCAAGAATCTATTGGTGAACCGAAACCTTGTTTTTTTCTATTAACTATTTTTTGAGGAACCCCCTCTTCAAGTAAAATGTCCTTCAAAATTTTCTTTGTTTTGTTGGTTTCATAATTATATTTGACAGGAAGATTATATACAAACTCAATTAAGTCTCTATCAAGAAATGGGGATCTTAGCTCGATTGAACTAGCCATTGATGCACGGTCACTTTTGACTAATATATTTCCTGGTAAGTAATGCTCTATACAATCCCTTCTAATATCCTCAAAATTCATCTCAAATTTATATTTTTTTGATTTCTTATAACTTTTTAATCCTAATTTAGTTAAATGATGTTCTTCAAACGGAGATTTTAATTTTCTAAACATATCAATATAATTGGAGGAATTATTATAAATATTTAAAAGTCTTTTTTTTGATCTAAAAATTGGTTGTGAAATTAAATAATTTTCTAAAATGTAATTAATCATTTTTTTCTTGCTTTGTACGTCTAATTCAATCAATCTATTATACCAATTCGAGTAGCCAATGAAAAACTCATCAGCTCCGTCACCTCCTAATACAACCTTTAATTTTTTACTAGCAAAGTTATTTATGAGATACGTTGGTATACAAGATGAGTCAGAAATTGGATCATCATAGATGTTTTGCATTTTTATTAAAAGATCGGAAATATTCAAATCTTCTTCATATAATTCATAATGATCAGTGTTAAATATTTTTGAAATCTCTTTTGCAAAAGGAAGTTCAGACCTTTCATGAAACCCAAATGAAAAAGTTTTAATTTTTGTATTATATTTTGCGGCCTTTGAAACTATTATAGAACTATCAATGCCGCCACTCAGGAGAACTCCAACTTCCTCATTTGCCATTAATTGTCTTTTAACAGAAAGTTCAAGAAGGTTATTACACTCAGATTTTGCATCTAAATATTCAATCTTATTTGTAGATTCTTTTAATTCCCAATAAAATGATTTTGTTATAATTCCATTTTTAAAGATTAACTGTTCTCCAGGTGAAAGAGATTTAATATTATCATATATTGACTTACCTGGATCAATATGCATGTTTTCAAAGTATTTTCTTAACTGTTTTTCAGAAATATTTAGGTTAATAAGCTTGCTTTTAATTATTGTTTTTATTTCAGAAGCAAAAACTAGAGTTCCATCAGATAGTAACGAATAATAAAATGGCTTTTCACCGCACCTATCTCTTGCAGCGATGAGTGATTTATTTCTTTTATCCCAATAACCAAAACTAAACATACCATTCAGCAAGGAAAGTGATCGTAGGCCTAAATTCCCCAGTAAAGAAGAAAGTACTTCCGTATCTGAGTCAGTATTCTGAATTTTAGTTCTTTTTTGCAAGTCTTTAAAATTATAAATTTCTCCATTGTAAAGAAGTATGCCGTTATCACTTACAAAAGGTTGATTAGAGTAAGGTGTTAAATCATTAATGGAAAGTCTACTATGACCAAAGCATAAATTTTCATCAAAATATAGTGCATTATTATCAGGACCACGATGCTCTAAACTTTTTAGCATAATTTTAGCAGTCTCTTTATCTAAATTTTTACCTATGACTCCAAAAAATCCACACATTTATTTTATTCATTTCTGTAATTATATTGCTTTTAGTCTATGCTTTTTACTTATTTGCTCTCTATTACTTTTCTTTACTGTCTCTAAATTGTTAACATTATGTAAACCTATTGGATTTAAATCATTATAAATTATTAATTCAAATGGAATGAATTTATGCTTAAAACCTGATAATTCTATTAAAGGATACATTGTTGCTCTATCTTCACATGTTTTAAAAAATAGTCCATTACGGTCAAGAAAATTCACTTTGTTTATTTTTTTGAAAATCCAGGCATAGTAGGATCGAAGATGTGAAGGATGTGTCGTTTCCCTAAATAAGTTATTTTTGATACAATAATCAGAATATTTTCTTTGAAAATGTACCTTACCAGATAAGTATCTAAAACTGCCAAAAGTCATATAAATATTTTTTTTTGAATACAAGTTATTTAAATATCTAAGAACGTAATTGTTTGAAAAATAGTCATCCCCATCTAATGAAATTATAATTTCATCGTCATTACAGTGCTCATGAATTGCTTTATACTTATTTAACAAGCTTCCATTTCTTTTATTACTCTCAATAATCATAAATTTTTTCCTTATGATTGATTTTTTTATGAAGTTATTTACTTTCTCCATTGTTAAATCTGAGGAATTATCATTGATATAAATTACTCTAAATTGACTGTATTCTTGATTTTCAATTGAAAGCAGATTTTTAATACAATAATCTTCATTATTGTAGGATGCCACTAAAATACAAAACTTTTGATGTTCTTTATTAGATCTTGATAAAAAAATAATTAAATAATATATAAATTTTTTTAAATTAGATAATATTTGATATTTGATAAATCGATAATAGTCTCTCATGCTAATTATTATTTGTAATAATTGAGATACCAATCGATAAATTTTTTTATTCCCTGGTTAATTTTGATTTTAGGTAAAAATTTTATTTCTCTACCTAATTTCGAGGTACTTGCATGAGTTTTGTGAACATCGCCTGGTTGCATTGGCAGCAGATTTATTTTAGCCCTTTTACCTAAATTTTTTTCAATCAGATGTAGAAATTTTTTTAAAGGCTGTGGATTATTACTGCCAATGTTATAAATATTATGAGGAACTTTTCCTTTTGGCAACTTAGTAATAAGTTTGACTATTGAGTTTGAAATATCCTCAACATACGTAAAATCTCTAATGTGATCCCCATGATTATATAAATCTAATTTTTTAGAATTTAATATCGATTTTGTAAATTTAAATAAAGACATGTCAGGTCTTCCATAAGGACCGTATACAGTGAAAAATCTTAATCCTGTACATGGAAGCTTGTGAATATTGCTATAAGAATAAGCCATAACCTCATTACTTTTCTTTGTTGCGGCATAAAAAGAAAGTGGATTGTCAGTGTTATGATTTTCTCTCAATGGAAATTTTTTTGAGTTGCCATAAACTGAGCTAGTAGAGGCGTATATTAAATGTTTAATTTTAAATTTTTTTGAACATTCTAATATATTAAAAAAACCTATAATATTACTTTTTAAATAGGTTTGTGGGAACTCAATTGAATATCTAACACCTGCCTGAGCCGCAAGATTAATAACACATTCAAATTTATTTTTTTTGAAGAAATTATTTAATATTTTTTCTTCTGATATATCAATTTTCTTGAAAAAAAATTTTTTGTTTACCTTAAGCATGTTCAGTCTAGTTGTCTTTAGTTTGATATCGTAATAATTATTTAGATTATCAATGCCATAAACATGATATTTTTTGAGTTTCAGTAGTCTCTCACATAGATGGAAACCTATAAAGCCAGCACAACCAGTAACTAAAATTTTCATAAATATTTTTTGAAAAACATATTGTTTAAACTAACAATATAGATATTAATTTTTACTATTAGTCAATTAATCAATTTATGAGAGATAAAAATTGGCCATAATTCAATTAGCTTCAGAACTTAAGTGAATATCACTTATTGACCAATTTATATGGCTGTAAATTTCGTTTTCTGAAAAATATTCAATTAGTATATGTATTTCATAATAGTTTTTTTCATTAAAAAATTTAATAATTATTTTTACACTAGAAATATCTTTATATTATTTAATACTATATATATCATTTAACCAATGTCGGTAATCTGTGATGATACTGTTAATATATATTAAAATATTTCTAGAGATGTATAAGAAATGTCAAAAGTAAAGAGAGAGAGTGATGCATACGATAAAGGCCTAGATAGAAACCTTTATGAAAAAATTCTTAGCCATTGTGGTCACAAGTCAAATGTATACAGAAATGAAATTGTTTACGACATAATGAAAAAAAAAGCAAATAACAATGTGGTCTTAGAACTTGGCTCACAACTTTGGATAAGATGGATTGAACAATTTAAAATAAAACCAAATTTAATACACTGTATCAATATATCGAAAAAAGAACTTCAACACGGAATTGATTATTCTAATAAAACAGTGACAAAGCCTGTATTCAAAATTATGGATGCAAATTATTTGGAATATGAGAACGAGCAGTTTGATGTTGTTTTTGGAGGTGGTATGCTTCACCATCTTGAATTTGAAAGAGCGGTTGAGGAGGTAATCAGGGTTACAAAAAAAGATGGCATAGGAATTTTTGTTGAACCTTTGAATATCAACTTGATTTCTAAAATTATTAGATACCTAACACCTAAACAAAGGACTATTGATGAGACACCTCTTGAAAAAAAACACCTGAACTTTTTAAGAAATAATGCAAAATGTACTTTTTATTATGAGCAATTTTTTTCTATTCCTTTAGGACTTATTTCAGTAATTCTCTTTAGAAAGCCTGATAATTTTATTACAAAATTTGCTTTTCACTTAGATAATATTTTGTTGAGAAACTTTCCTTCAATGGGTAAATATTATAGATCAGTTACAATTTTGATCGAAAAAAATTAGTTATTTTAAGCTTAATGTTAATTATTATTCAAGCCAGATACAGTTCTAATCGTCTACCCGGAAAGGTCTTGAAAAAAATAAATCAAAAACCATTACTTAAGTATATGACTGATAGTATTAGCAAGTTAAATAATAAGCATGATTTGGTAGTTGCAACATCATTATCTGAGTCAGATGATCAAGTTGTTAGTTTCTGCAAAGAAAATAATGTAAATTTTTATAGAGGCAATCTAAGAAATGTTTCAAAAAGATTTCAATTAGCTCTTAAAAATTATCAAGGCAAATATTTCATGAGACTCTGTGCAGATAGCCCACTAATTTCAAAATTTGAAATTGACAGATTTATAGATTTTTCAAAAAATAATAATCATGATTTAATAACAAATCGCTACTGTAATTATCCTAAGGGTCAAACGATTGAGGTTATTAAAACAAAAATTTTTAACAAATTTATAAAATATTTTTCAACTGAAGAAGATTATGAGCATGTTACAAATTATTTTTATAAATTATCAGGAAAATTTGATATAAAATATATTTATCTAAATAAATCTATGCAAGATATAAATCTTGCTGTAGACACATATGAAGATTTTGATGAAATGAAAAAATTAATATCAATAATGAAAAATAAGCGTAATGATTATAGTCTTAATGAAATTGTAAGGCTTTATAAGAAATTAAAATAAACCTACAATTTAATAGTTGATGTCTGAAAATTATAAAGTAACTGTTTACATAACTAATTACAATTATGGTGACTTTATAGAAAGAGCAATTCAAAGCGTTCTTGATCAAACATATAATAATATTGAAATTTTGATAATTGATGATGGCTCAACAGATAACTCTAAAAAAATTATTTCAGAGTATGCATCTGATCCAAGGATAACTACTATATTTAAAAAAAATGAGGGCTTAATCTCTGCATGCAATACCGCGCTGTACAATGCAAAAGGGAAATTTATTATGAGACTTGATGCAGATGACTGGTTAGATGAAAATATAGTAAATATTTTAATAGAAAATTTTAAAAGAGACCATGACCTCGAATTGATTTTTCCTGATTATTATGAAGTTGATAAACAGGGTAATATAAAAAATATTTTTAGAAGGCATAATTTTAAGGATATAAAATTATATGATCAATCAGCACATGGTGCCTGTACAATGTTTAAAACTAAAACTCTAATTGAGAGTGGTGGGTACGATGAATATTTTTCATGTCAAGATGGTGTAGATGTATGGCTTAGATATATTAAAAAATACAAGGTAAAAAATATTAATACACCATTGTTTTATTATCGTATGCATGAGAATAACCTTACAAAAAAAGAACAAAACATCATAAATAATAAACACAAAATTCTAATAAAAAATAATTCAGAAAAAACTGAAAACTGTATTGCTGTAATACCAGTAAGAGGAATAACTTACGACACGAATTCTATTGATATGTCAATGATATGTGAAAAACCATTATTAGATTGGACAATCGATAACTTATTGGAATCTAAGCAACTAAAATCAATTATAGTATCCACGCCAGATAAAAAGATTCAAGATCACATTAATTCAAAAAATAATGAAAGAATTTTGTGTTTTGAAAGAAAAAAAACACTTGCAAATACTAATGTTATATTAGATCGGTCAGTAAAAGAAGTTATACATACCTATGAGAATAGGTTTAATGCAAAGGTAGATGCTACTGTAATTATAAAAACACGTTGCCCATTTATAAATTTTAAACATATTGATAATGCAATTAATTCACTAAAAATTTTTGATCTCGATATGGTTACTGGAGTAAAACTAGAAAATAATATATTTTATACTCATAATGGCAATTCAATGAGGCCATTGAGAAATATTGATGTTGACCAAATAAAAACAGAGGAAGGACTAATTGGTATCAAAATTGAATCTGAACAGATATATTTGGAAGCTGGAAATTTTATTGTAACATCAGACCCATTAAATATGACTGAAAACTTTAAAGAGGCAAAGATAGGACATGAAATATTGGATGAATTTTCTTCTTTTCAAATAAAATCACAACTTGATCTAGAGATTTCCCAATATGTTGCAAAGAAATTTTTTTTAAAATAATGTTCAATTTTCAAAAAATAAAAAAAACTTTTTTAATTGCAGAAGCGGGCGTAAATCACGAAGGGGATATAAAAGAAGCAATGAAGCTGGTTGACATTGCAAAAAAATCAGGAGCAGATGCCGTAAAATTTCAAACATACTTAACAGACTACTATGTTGCTTCCTCCGAGAAAGAAAGATTTAAAAGAGTTAAAAAATTTGAACTAACCTTTTCTGATTTTAAAAAAATAAGTAATTACTGTAAAAAGAAAAAGATTATTTTTGTGTCTACACCGCTAGACAATCAAAGTGTAGACTTTTTGTATGATTTTGTTCCTTTCTTCAAAATATCTTCTGGCGATATCACTAACCATGATTTACTTGTAAAAATTGCATCAAAAAATAAGCCGATACTATTATCTACTGGTGGTGCAAATTTGAAGGAAATAAGAAAAGCTATTAACCTAATCGAGACAAATACGAAAATTGATAGCTCAAAATATCTTGCATTGATGCATTGCGTCCCTCTTTATCCCGTTCCAAGTAAAGAAGCAAACTTAAGAAATATATTAACATTAAGAAAACATTTTAAAAATATTATTGGCTATTCAGATCATACAAAAGGTTATGAAGCCGCGATCGTAGCTGTAACTTTAGGTGCTAATATAATTGAAAAGCATTTTACGGTGACCAGAGAGGGGAAAGTATTTCATGATCATTTTGTATCTTTAGATAAAAATGAGCTGCCTCATTTTCGAGATATAATAGAAAGTGCAAGAATTATGGCAGGAAAACAAGAAAGAGTTATTTCAAAAGAAGTTAAATCAAAACTTAATCACATAAGAAGATCATACGCTGTAAATAGAAATTTAAAAAAAGGAACTGTTCTAAGTAAAGAAGATCTTATTTTGGTTCGACCCAGTAATGGATACAAAGAAAACGAAATTAGTAAAGTTTTGAATAAAAAAATTAAAATTAATATGAATAAGGGGAGCATAATAAATAAAAAGGTTCTAAAATAAGAAAATGAGTTTTCTTTCATTAATTTTTGGCGATTGGGTCTATAAGCCTTACAGTAAAATGATCTTTTTAATTTTAAGATTTAAAGGAATAGACATCTCGAAAAATTTTTATATTCAAGGTATCCCTAAATTAAAAATAAGAGGACAGTCAAATTATATAAAAATTAATAAAAACGTTTCAATAAATGGAAATATTGACATAAGAAACAGAGAAAATGGAAAAATAATTATTGAGGAAAGTGTTTTAATTGACACAAATTCGAGATTAGTTTCCGCAAATCAAGCTACTTTAAAAATAGAAAGAGGATGTAAAATAGGACCCTATACAATTTTTAATTGCGGAGAAGACATTACAATTGGTGCAAATAGTGAATTTGGAGGATACTGCCATTTTCAGAGTTCTAATCATGGAATAAAAAAGGGGGAGTTAATTAAATTTCAAAAACATACTTATGGTAAAATTATTATCGGTAAAGGCGTATGGATTGGTGCGCATGTAAATGTTCTGCCTGGAGTGACTGTTGGTGATGGCGCTGTTATTGGTGCAAATTCAGTTGTAACTAAAGATATACCAGCAAATGCGATTGCTGCTGGAGCTCCAGCAAAAGTTATTTCTCAGAGGGAATAATAATTAAAATCTGTGAAAATTGTCTTATTAAATATCAAATGCCATACAAGACTAGTGAAAATAATATTTTAAGAAAAAGATTTTTTTTCTTATAAAAGTGGAAGTCATTTAAATAATAGTTAATTTTTCTAATGTTACTTTTTTAATTTATAAAGTAATACGGAATGGGAGTTTATTTAAAATATTCTTTTGTAACATGTACTACTAGAACATGATAATTAAATGAAAGCAGCAGTAATTATGAAGTATTTATACTTTAGAAAACACTGATTTTATTTTATCTATATAATAAAAATATACATTACTTCTTTTAGACTTAAGGTTAAACAATGGATGTTTATATGCGGCATTAAAAGCAATAAACTTTCTTGAATTTTTTGTTATACCCCTTGGTGAGACACCGTGAATAGAATTTTTACCATTTCTAAATATTATCATATTATTGCCCTTATATTGAATTTCATTTACCTTTTTTAATTTAGATCTGTTAACTGATCGTCCAGGGCCAACTCTAATTTCTTTTTTTAAAGTTTCATAGATTACAAAATTTGCTCCTTCAGATTTATCATCATTATCTCTTAAATATAGCATACCTGTATAAAATATATTTGTTGCATCTACATGTGCATCTCTCACAGTTGATATTTTATTATTTGGAGTATTAATTCCAACTCTACAACTTAAAGATATATCTGCTTTTGAATCACTTTTGGAATCAGCATTTTCAAAAGTTAATTTAGATATATCTTTGTTCAAATCCCGAGTAATATAATCCTCAATGTCTAGTTTTTTAATAACTTTAAAAAAAAATTCTTTTGAAGATATATATTTCATTAATTCTGTATAGTCTGAATAATAATTATCTGATCTTGATAAATCATCAATTTTTAAAGATAAAGCATGATTATTTTTTTTTGTAGACGGACCAAATTCATGATTTTCAGGGAAAGTGTTAAGCAAAGTTTTGTAAACATTTTCATCAAATATATTATTACAATTTATGTATGAAAAAGGAGCTTGTATTATATTATTAGTTTCAATTGAGTAATCTAATTGCTTTTTTAATTCATCAAACATTTATTATATATAACTAATTTTCAAATTATCTTTGGAACTATAAAATGGAAAAATATATTTTTTGACAAAGGAAGTATGCTTGTTTGAAAAGTTTCTCATTTTTATGTATACCTCTTTTTTATATATTATCCCTATATGAGCTATAGCAGTATCAAAGGAAATTGAGCCTTTTATATTATTTTTTGAAAAAAGTAAGAACAAATCAATTAAGCTTGTTTTCCCCCTTAGATCAATTGATTCAAATGGTAAATCAATGTCGAAGCTATATTTATCATTTTTACTACCAACCCTAATAATGCCATATCCTTTTTTAACTCTATGATTTGCGCAGTCAATAAGTTTGTTTATCATGCTTTTGTTTATTCTCATAAATCCAGAGTCAACATATTCATTAAAAATATAATAAGATTTATTTTTATCTACCTCGTCAAATTGATTATCTTTAAATACTGGATTAGGAAAATGATTCTCATGATTATTTTTAGAGAAATTATAAAATTCTGAAATACTAGCTAACATATGCTCACTAACCGGTTGATCAATCCGGTGATCAGTAAAATCAATAAATAAAGTACTTTTTTTCACCTCTTTGTTTATTTTATTGAACCTCCAAATTGGTGTAATAATTAAACTTTCTGGTGATGCATTAATGGTATCAATTAATTGGTAACCTTTGCTTTGAAATAGCTGCTTAACAGACTCATGAGTTTTTACCTTTACAGCAATACCGTTATACTTAAATAATTCAATTATTGGTAAATAAAATAAACAGTCTCCTATATGACAATAATTTTTGTCAGACAAATCAAAAATTACTTCATTAATATTTTTATTTTTTCCAAGCAAAAGAATACCTGGGTAAATCATAGACCTGCTTAAAATAAATTTTATTTTTAAACTAACAAAAATTTTCTCAAGTATATATCGAAATTTTTTATTCATCTCTTATTGTTCTGGTTAACTTAAAATTAATTAAGAAAAAATATAATAACAAATATATTATTAACAAAGAAAAAAAATATAAAGTACAAAAAAGTGTATTCATTTTAAAATAAAATGCGGGTAAAATGGAAAATATAAAATAAATATTGTATATTATTGAAGTAAAGTAATTTGCCTTTACTTTACTCTGAAAAAATTGATTCAATATTCGATAAATTACCATATGTATATGATTTTTATCTGGATAAAATGGGTTCTTTTTTACTAGGAGCTTTCTAAAATAGGAGAAAAAGACTTCGAAAAATATTAGGTGTAAAATTATTGCATAAAATACAGGTGAAACCTGATTAATTGTAATTTTGTATACGTCAATTACTAATACAGATGTCATTATTCCTACAAAATAAGAGCCGCTATCACCTAAAAATATCTTTCCAAAAGGAAAATTGTAAATAAGAAAAAAAGAAATACAAATTATGGAAATAATTATGAATTTATTAATTTCCATTTTTAGTAAATCCAAGGCTTTTAAATCGTTAACGATTAATAATGTGCTTAAAATTATAATTGTATGAATTGCAATTAAACCATTGAAGCCGTCTAAAAAATTTACTCCATTAACTATAAATAGTATGCAGATGATTGTAAAAATAACAGAAAATATGTAGTTTGAAATTAAGTAATCGATAAATATAATATCAGTAAAACTTACTTTAAAATCTAAAATATAAATTGTAAGAAATGAAATTATAATTAAGAAAAATAATCTAACAATTGGATTATTTGCAAAATTAATATCATCTATTATCCCTACTAAATAAAAAAGAAAGAATGCTATTAAATAAAAGTTTAAATTAGCTAAGTCAGTTAAATAATAAGCATTAAAAAATATTGAAATGATTAAAAAAGTTCCGCCTATCATAGGGGTAGGCTTAATATGGAATGCCTGAGGTTTTTTTGTGTTTTTATCTAATAATATTTTATGCTTAACAGAGAATAGATAGAGAATATGAAGAAATATTATAGTAGCAGTAAAGACAAATATTAGTAAAGATATATGACCCATCACATACAATTGGTTGCGGGGATAGGATTTGAACCTATGACCTTCAGGTTATGAGCCTGACGAGCTACCTTGCTGCTCTACTCCGCGGTTTTATAAGTTAATTATATAAATAATAACTTTACAACGCAATATATTTTTTTAAACTT
>MDSV01041374.1_pt1 | contig 40215 bp, 28 predicted proteins | sample 810851 | NCBI WGS metagenome assembly MDSV01 (sample SAMN05326640, study PRJNA326480) | marine metagenome | isolation source: seawater | place: Atlantic Ocean: North East | collected 2012 | reverse complement strand
TGCATCTAAACTTTAGGAAAGTCCTATTCTATCCATTGAACTACGGGGCCAAAAAAAACGCCGCCGAGCGTTAATCTCCGCGGCGTCTCGTCAGTGCGCCTGGTAGGATTTGAACCTACGACCAATGGATTATGAGTCCACTGCTCTAACCACTGAGCTACAAGCGCAAATCGAGGGGCAAAAGTACTGATTAATTTACGAGAATCTTAAACTCGAGCTGACGTTTTGCAAGGTCTGCAGAAACGACCTTAATTGTCACCTCATCTCCCAATGCAATTGTACGGCCTGATTGCATTCCTTCGAAGCCGATTTTTTCTTCATCATACACCCAATAATCTTTAGGTAGCGCATCTTTAGGAACAAAACCCTCGCATTTGTTTTCTTGGATTTCCACAAAGAGACCCCTGGGAACAGCTCCTGCGACGAGTCCTTGATAGGTTTCGCCTATTCTCGTCATTAAGTACTCAACTTGCTTGTACTTGATGCTTGCACGTTCAGCTTCGGCAGAACGTTTTTCCATAATGCCACTGTGGTGACATCTCGAGTCTATTTCTCCCTTGTCAGCATCGACTCCACCATTTAAATAATGCTGAAGTAATCGATGTACGATAATGTCTGGGTAGCGCCTTATGGGCGATGTAAAGTGTGTGTAATAGGGAAAGGAAAGTCCATAGTGACCGATGTTGTCGGTAGAATATTCCGCTTTGGCCATCGACCTGATGGCCATCGTTTTGACCGTTCCCTCTTCCGGGCTTCCAGCAGTAGCGACTAAGAGGTCTCGGATCAGCGATTCTGCGTTGCCTGGGTTGGGTTTGGGCATTTCGTGGCCAAACCTCCTGACAAACAATCTCAAAGACTGTAGCTTCTCTGGGTCTGGATTGTCGTGGATCCGATAAATACTTGTGCGGGTAGGCGTATTCTTTTCTGGGTGGACTTTTGCAAGGAAGCGGGCGACACGAATATTCGCCAAAAGCATAAAGTCTTCGATGAGTTTGTTCGCTTCCCGCATCTTTTTGATCACGACACGAAGCGGTTTTCCCTTTTCGTCAAGCTCGAATCTCACTTCCTCACTGTTAAAATCTATCCCCCCATTTTCAAAGCGCCTTTTACGAAGCTTGGTTGCCAGTTTGAAGAGCAATCCTAACTCATCAGCATAATCACCCTCCCCTGTTTCGAGGCGTACTTGCGCATCTTCGTAAGCAAACCTTCTGTCTGAATGGATTGCCGTACGGCCGAACCACTCATTGATGACGTTCGCCTCGGAATCCATCTCAAAGACAGAACTGAACGCAAATTTATCTTCGTTCGGGCGAAGTGAGCACAGGTCGTTTGAAAGGACTTCTGGAAGCATTGGGATCGTCCTGTCTACGAGATATACAGAGGTTGCACGACTGATGGCTTCCTCATCGATGGCACTTCCTGGCTTGACGTAATACGAAACGTCTGCAATATGTATGCCGACTTCGATGTTTCCGTTTTTCAACTTCTTTAAGCTCAAAGCATCATCAAAATCCTTGGCATCCACAGGGTCAATCGTCATCGTCAGGACATCACGCATATCTCTGCGTTTGGCGATTTCCTTTTTATCAAGCCCTACTTTACTTTCTGAGCTAGGCTTAAAATGTTTTGCTTCTTCTTCAACTTCAGGAGGGAACTCAAGGGGCAATCCGAACTCCGCCAGGATTGCATGCATCTCCACATCGTTGTCTCCCTCTTTGCCCAGTACTTTCACGACACGCCCCAAAGGCGCATCGTCCTGAGAATCCCAGGAAGCGAGTTCAATGAGAACCTTGTCTCCCTGAACGGCGCCATTCAGTGAGCGACCTGGGATAAAGAAGTTTGTGTGGAGTTTCGTATCTGAGGGGTGTCCGAAAGCATAATCTCTCACTTGTTCGATGGTCACCACATACACCTTACGCAGACGTTGAATCACCTTTGAAACATAGGGCGTCGGTTTACGGCGGTTTTTCGACCACTCGACTTCGACGGTGTCCCCCCAAAACGAGCTGCCTGTATCGCCCTTCGACAACTTAATCTCCGAGCCATCTTCTTGCTTGACAAACCCCCGTCCGAAGCGTGTGATTTGGATGACTCCTGAGCAAGCTTGAACTTCTTGTTCTGTGAGCATATACTTCCCGCGACCTAAATCTTCAAGTTTACCTTTTGTCGCCAAATCAGCGAGCAGCTCCGTGATGAGCTTTCTAACATCGTGATTGAGTATCCCCAAAGCAGAAGAGACCTGCTTGTGGTTGAGTTTTTTGGATGGACTCTTACGAAAGACATCCAAAATCGTTCTGCGTAAATCTTTTGGTGAATTCGAACTCGAAACCCCATGTTGACCTCTTTGGCCTTTGCTACCCCTATTTGATTTATTCCCTTTAGGCCAGCTTCCTCTATTTTTCCTTCCCATATGTGGGACAAAGATGAGGCGAAATATTCAATTGAGCATGACTAAGTCATTATTAGAACGTTAAGTGCGAGTTAACCATTCGATTCACGACCTTTGTATCATATGGGATCACACAAAATAAAAAGATTTGTAGCCGACACGTGGAAGGACTATGAGTTGCTCGATTCTGGTGAAGGAGCCAAACTAGAGAAGTTCGGTGGCGTCATCCTCGACAGGCCAGAAGCGAGTGCCGTATGGGATAGAAAGAAATCTTTCAAGGAATGGGATAAAGCGCACTCCAGCTTTGAATCAACGAGTAAAGCAGCGGGGTATTGGAAGCAAAGCGGAAAGGTCCCAAACAGCTGGAACTTAGAATACAAATCCGAAGAACATCCTTCACTTCGGCTTAAGTTTAAACTTGAAACGACACGATTTAAGCACATCGGCATCTTTCCCGAACAATCTTGCAATTGGGAATATATCGCAGGCAAAATCAAAGAAGGAGATAAACTCCTCAATCTCTTTGCCTATACCGGAGGGGCGAGTCTTGCAGCAAAAAGCGCCGGTGCAGACGTCACGCATGTCGATGCAATCAGGCAAGTCATCGATTGGACACGCGTAAATATGGAGCTGAGTGGTTTGACGGGAATCCGATGGGTGGTCGAGGATGCCCTGAAATTTCTGCGACGTGAAGTAAAGAGGGGGAACAAATATTCTGGCGTGGTGCTCGATCCTCCGACATGGGGCCTTGGTCCAAAAAACGAAAAATGGAAACTTGAGCACAGCTTGGTAGAAATCGTTGAACTCGTGTCACAAGTGGTCGAACCCGACGGGTTTATCGTGATGAATACCTATTCTGGACTTCCTCCCTCTACACTTGAGACACTTTGGCGCAGGGTGTTGCCAAATGCTTCAACTAAATGTGGGGAGCTTTGTTTGCAGGGGCGTGATGGTCATTTACTTTCCACAGGTTCTTTGATACGGGTCGAACTATAGCCAATCATTCAGATGTCAGAAATTGAAAAGTACGAAAAGGCAAAAAAGGTTCTTCTGGGGTTAAGACTCGCGACGGATGAGAAATGGGTGAAGCTTTGCGAAAGCAACATCAACTCCATTCTAAATGATCACGCCTGGTGCGAGCAGAAAGCCGCATCGAATGCCATCAGTGTCATCACCAAGTTCCCTATGCACACAGACTTGGTAGAAGCGCTCACGAAGATTGCAATTGAAGAGCTCGAGCATTTCGATATGGTACGCGCGAAAATGAAAGACAGAGGCGTAAAGCTTCAGTATGAGTGTAAGGACAATTACGTGGGAGAGTTATATAAGTATATGTTGAGTGAGGGTGGTTCAAAAGAAAATCAACTCGTAAGCAGGATGCTTTTTTCTGCGATGATCGAGGCGCGTAGTTGTGAGCGATTCCGTCTTTTGGCAGAAAAACTGACTGATCCTGATCTCGTTGAATTTTACAGAGGATTAATGATCTCAGAGGCCCATCACTACACCACTTTCCTGAAGTTTGCCAGAAAATATGGAGGCGACATCGATGTCGATGCGCGCTGGCAGAAATTTCTTGATTTCGAAGGAGAAGTCATCAAACGATACGGGATTGTAGAAACCATGCACGGCTAGCTTCTGTCCTTTTATTTAACTCCCCAGTGTCCATCTTAATCCAGCATATGACAATCTGCCCATAATCGGGCCATAAATAAGACTGGCATCAAAATTCTCAAGGTTAAGAACACCTTCATTAACACCAGCTATAGGTGACATTTGCATAACGTTTGTCATATTCTCTACCCCTACGTAAAGCTCTAAATTCCCAGGTAAAACTTGCGTAAGTTGGAGATTAACTTGGGTAAACGAAGGCGAAATACTAGGGTGCATGTTTTGCATAGGCTCCATTGGTTCGCCCGGGACCATTTCCATTTCCATCGCGCCTGGTATCGGTAGTGCTTGAGGCCCCACCCATTGTACCGTAGCATCAATTCGTGTCTGCTTACCGTCTTTTGACGCTTTGCTCGCATAACTCAATTGGGTAAACGCTCTGTGAATTGAAACATAAGGGTCTTGTTGCATTTCAAACCCATTCTCTGCATCAAAATCACCTGAAGCATATCCTGTGACGGCATTCACCCATCTATAGGCAGCCCTAATATCTAATCGCCTGTGAAGAGACCAATCGAACTCCAATTGAACAGTTGTTGAGCTCGAGCGAGACTGGTATCCCCCAGAGTTATTCAGATTGTATATACTTACTTCCTGTGGCGAATTATATAGATCTACAACGATTCTGTTGTCAAAATTGGTAAAGTACCCGTCCAAAGAAATGGAAGCCGCTCTTGAATTGAGTCGGAATTTAGATATCAGGTTGACTCCCACGTTCGTCGCTACTTCTGGAGCCAAATCTTCTTGAATATCCCAGCGCCTGTTACTCGCCCAAGATCCCAGTTGTTCCATAAACACATTTGCAGTTCGGAATCCGCGGCCCGCGACGAGTTTGATAGATGTCTCCTCAGCAAGTGAATAACGAACATGCAAACGAGGCGAGGCAAAATTTCCATAAAGGTTGTGGTGGTCTCCTCTTAGACCAGCAACAACGACCAAGCGTTCTAATGGAGTCCAGGTGTATTCGAAGAAAGCCCCAGGTACAATTTCTGTACGAGACAACGTGTCATTTTCACTGTCCCACTCGTCGTATTCTGCCCCCCATGTGCCGATCTCATTAAAATCATCATATACAACACTAACGCCGGTGGTAAATTTGTGATCCGTATTGTTGATGATGCTAGAGAAGAGGATGTTTCCTCTGAAATAATCTTCAGTGCCCTTGTAGCTTCTGTTACCGAACTTGTGTTCTTGTCTATGCGTTGAAGAAACAAATTGAGTCCCTATCGATTGCCAAGACTTTTCAGGGAATACAAATCCTGTTTTTGCCGAAGCTTCTATTCTAGAAATCTTCGTTGCTGCAGTCCAAGGGGCGTCAGATGATGTGTTTACTAAATAGGGTTGTAAAAGCGCGAAAGGTGAATCCGACTCAGAGAAGGCCTTGGATTGACCCGCGAGCCTGTTCATCATGACAGAAGAAATAGTATACTCACCTCGAATGCCCCTGTCTCCACGAAACTTCCACTCATTCCTTAAGACAAGATCGCGTTTGAGAGGTGTGTCGAGAAAAGTATCGTCATTGCGATCATTGATCATGGTGCCTAGCTCGGCGTGTGACAACAGAGCTGTGCTCCAACGCCTGCTTACTTGATGTCGACTCACGTGATTCCATTCCATTCTTCCGCCCCCATTTACATAAAGATTCACGTGAAAAGGCTCTGCATTTTCAGGATTTCGCATCGCGACATTGATTTGGCCTGTGATGCTTTCATAGCCATTTGTGACTGAACCTGTTCCTTTTGAAATAGAAATGTTATCTATCCAAGGCCCAGGAATAAAAGACAAACCTTGTACCACATTTAACCCCCGTGGTCCCGGAAGGTTGTCGACGAGGAGTTGCGTATATTTCCCATCTAAACCTAGCATCCGTATCTGACGCGTACCCGTAACGGCGTCTGTAAAAGAGGCATCAACAGAAGCGTTAGTTTCGAATGCATCACTTAATTTACAACATGCTGCTTTTGCGAGCTCTTTCCTGTTAAGCTGCTGGATATTTAATGGGTCGAGAAGAGAAATAGATGTTGTGGACTGCTTCGTTTCTATTTGTGCCTCATTTAAGAGAACCCCAGGCTCAAGTGGAATGTCCAAATAATCCCAGCCCGTATATACGAGGCCTACCGTCTCATATCCTATCATACTTACCTGCAGTGTGTCCCCGAGATTGAGGGCGGGTAGCTTAAAAAACCCGAACACATCGGTCACTGTTCCCACTGTAGTTCCTTTCCAAATCACTGATGCCCCAGGAAGAATGTCATACACGGCCTCGCCTTCGTTTTCGCCTGCTGCGTGGTCATGCCCAATGTGAGATTCCGGTGCGAGAACTTTGCCTTTGACTTGCTTCTGTGCGGTGACATTTGGCATCGCCAGCCAACTAACAATAAATAAGAGTACGTACAGTTGTTTTAAAGGCTTCATGTTATCTCTATAGGTTTTCATCCTATAATTTAAAACTTGACTATTGCTCCCCAGAACATTTTTGCGTTTCTGATCCGTCTCTGTACTTACAGCACCCATGTAGATTAGCATAGGCTTCATCTGAAGCTTTCATCAAATCTGTATCGTGACCGACATTCACTGCAAGACGGTGAACATCTAGGATGTTAGGGAAATGTTTCGTTTTGTAAACGACGTGAAGCGTGTAAGATTCGAGATCATAGTCTGCAACCACAATACCTTTAACATCATAAGCCTGTTCAATACGTGTTTCACACATCCCACATACTGCTTTGATTTCAAATGTAACATCTGCTTTTTTCTGAGCTAAGATATTGGTCCCCAAAAAGAGGGTGAAAAACACAAATAGTAAATGCTTCATGCCGCAATTTAAGTCACGAATGCCCTAACACTAGCATCAGTAACAATTCTTATGAAAATCTAACGTCTACTTTGACGTCAAGTTTGAAGAGAGAAACGCTCTATTCATACGTGCGATGTTTGTAAGACTTATGCCTTTTGGGCACTCGACTTCACACGCACCTGTATTCGTACAATTGCCAAATCCCTCTAGATCCATTTGATCTACCATACGAATCACGCGCTTATTACTTTCAGGCTTCCCCTGAGGTAAAAGAGACAACTGGCTGACCTTCGCTGACACAAAAAGCATGGCAGATGAATTCTTACAAGTCGCTACACAGGCCCCACAACCAATACAGGTTGCCGAGTCAAAGGCTTCGTCAGCATCATGCTTGGGAATGGGGGTGGCATTTGCATCTATCGTCGCCCCTGAAGTATTCACAGAAACATATCCTCCTGCTTGAATAATTCTGTCAAATGCACTTCGATCTACAGAAAGATCTTTTATGACTGGGAATGCCGCTGATCGCCAAGGCTCTACATGGATTGTTTCACCATCCTTAAAAGAACGCATATGAAGCTGGCAGGTCGTTACATTTCTTCCTGGCCCGTGGGCTTCTCCATTAATAAACATTGAACACGATCCGCAGATGCCTTCACGACAGTCGTGGTCAAATGCAACAGGTTCCTTTCCCTCACGGATTAAGCTATCATTCAAAACATCCATCATTTCTAGAAATGACATGTCTCCTGACACCTCGGTCATCTTGTGCGTTTCCATAGCACCAACTTGATTAGGACCTTTCTGACGCCAAATTTTTAGAGTAATATTCATAATGATTTACTTGTAGCTTCGCTGTTTGAGCTCAATGTTATCATACACCAAATCTTCTTTATGAAGGTTGGCTTCAGAAGGAGTCCCTGTATATTCCCACGCGGAAACAAACGTGTAGTTCTCGTCATCGCGAAGGGCTTCTCCATCAGGTGTTTGAGATTCCTCTCGGAAGTGGCCTCCACAACTCTCAGTTCGCGTTAGCGCATCGAGACACATTGCCTCTCCCAACTCTAGAAAGTCTGCGAGTCGTGTTGCTTTTTCAAGCTCAGGATTAAACTCATTCTCCGATCCAGGAACAAGAACATTGGAATGGAATTCCTTTCTTAATTCTTGAATCTCCGCAATCGCCGCCTTCAGATCTTTCTCGTTACGAGCCATGCCACATTTTTCCCACATAATCAGCCCTAACCTGCGGTGGAAATCATCCACTGGTGTGTCTCCGTTATTTGAAATCAGTACTTGAATTTCGTCTTTTACTTTCTTTTCTGCTGCATCAAACTCCGCTGTCTCGGTAGAGATCTTTCCTGTTCTAATGTCGTCCGCCAAATAATCTCCAATGGTGTATGGGAGAACGAAATAACCATCGGCAAGCCCTTGCATCAAGGCCGAAGCTCCGAGACGATTTGCACCGTGATCTGAAAAGTTTGCTTCTCCGGCAGCGAAAAGCCCAGGCACAGTTGTCATTAAATTATAATCGACCCAAAGACCTCCCATGGTATAATGAACCGCAGGGTAAATCATCATGGGCGTCTCGTATGGATTGTCGTCGGTAATCTGCTTGTACATATCAAAGAGATTCCCATACTTCGATTTGATCACTTCTCGGCCCAACTCGACAATCGTTTCGTCCGACGGGTTTTGTATGCCTTTTGTAAGTGCTTCTGTTTTTCCATAGCGAACAAACGCACTTGCAAAATCAAGATAAACGGCATGACCTGTTTTATTGACTCCAAATCCAGCATCACACCGCTCTTTTGCTGCTCTTGAAGCGACATCTCTAGGGACAAGATTTCCAAATGCAGGGTATCTACGCTCGAGGTAGTAGTCTCGTTCTTCTTCTTTAAGATCTGTCGGAAGTTTTGATCCGTTAAGTATCGCTTCAACATCACCTTTAGATTTCGGCACCCAAATTCTTCCATCGTTTCTGAGCGATTCAGACATCAAAGTGAGTTTGGACTGATAATGCCCACTCACAGGAATACAGGTTGGGTGTATTTGAGTAAAACATGGGTTTGCAAAAAATGACCCTTGTTTATGGGCTCTCCAAGCTGCCGAAGCGTTAGATCCCATCGCGTTCGTGCTCAGATAAAACGCGTTTCCATAGCCTCCTGTACAGAGGACCACGGCGTGTGCGCTGTGCCGCTCAATCTGACCTGTCACAAGATTTCTTGCGATAATCCCTCGGGCTTTACCATCAATCTTGACAACCTCCATCATCTCATGTCGGTTAAGCATTTCTACTTTTCCTTTGGAAATCTGTCTAGAGAGGGCTGAATATGCGCCCAATAAAAGCTGTTGACCGGTTTGCCCTTTCGCATAAAAAGTACGTGAAACTTGCACCCCACCAAAAGATCGGTTGTCAAGTAACCCCCCATATTCTCGGGCAAAAGGAACGCCTTGGGCAACACATTGATCGATAATATTACTACTCACCTCGGCGAGTCTATGCACATTCGCTTCTCTTGATCGATAGTCACCGCCTTTTACTGTATCGTAAAACAATCTATAAACTGAATCCCCATCATTTTGGTAGTTTTTTGCCGCATTAATCCCACCTTGGGCAGCAATAGAGTGAGCTCGGCGAGGAGAATCTTGAAAACACAGTGACTTGACATTGTACCCCATTTCAGCAAGAGAAGCTGCCGCTGAGGAACCTGCCAGACCTGTTCCTACAACGATAATATCTATGTCTCTCTTATTTGCAGGGGTGACAAGTCGGATGTTAGTCTTATGCTTGTTCCACTTTTCTGCTAGCGGTCCTTCTGGAATTCTAGAATCTAACATTGTTTACGACTGGGTAATAAAGAGGTAAATAGGAAGAGAGGCAAAACCAGCAGGAATAAGTATGCTGAACGCTTTCCCTACAAAGTTGATGACGGGCGTGTAACTCTGATGGTTGATCCCCATGGTTTGGAATGCACTTTGAAAACCATGATTTAAATGGAATGACATCGAGAGCATTGCAAAAACATACAACCCTGTCATCACAGCTGCGAGGTTGTTAATCGCTGGGTTAAAGAAGTCCACTGTGACTGAATGAAGGTCCTTCACCCCGTCAACGATTTCAATATCTCCGAAATGCATAACATACCAAAAGCTTTGCATGTGAGAAACCAGAAAGACCAAAAGAATAGTCCCTAAAACTGCCATATTCCTACTTGCCCAACTTGAATTTAAATTTCCCTTTTCCACCACGTATTTCACGGGACGGGCCTTGCGGTTCTGAATCGTGAGAACGAAACCGTCAACAATATGAAATATGATCCCCGCATATGTAAGATATGATAGCACTTTAACGAGTGGGTTTGTCGTCATAAATTGTGCGTAGTTGTTGAAGGCTTCTCGGCCTTCTTCACCTCCAACGAACAACTGTAAGTTGCCCAAAAGGTGTCCAACTAAAAAAAGACAGAGGAATAGGCCTGTAAGCGCCATTATGTACTTCTTTGAAAGAGAGCTTTTGAGGATTCCTGTTTTACTCATGTTTATTCGTATAATCGCCTATCAAAGATACGCTGAGGAAGACCGACAACCAACGAATTAACACAGATATAAGTTATAAAAAAGGAGGGCCCACCTGCATAAGCCCTCCTGTCCGATCATGCTTCTTCGGGTTTCTTATCCAACATGAGAAGATCACTGGCCACCACTTCGGTGATATACCGTGTTTTACCCTCGCTATCGTCATAAGTGCGATACATGAGTCGGCCTTCTATGGCAATCTCAGCCCCCTTTTTTAAATATTGACTCATAATCTCCCCAAGAGACCCCCACGCCACAACATCGTGCCATTGGGTTTTCTCTATTTTATCGCCTTCGCCGTTGCGATATGATTCATTTGTCGCTATCGAAAAGTTAACTTTTGATTTCCCATCATCGAAGTTGATGGTCTTAGGGTCTTGCCCTAGCCTGCCAATTAATTGGACTTTGTTCCGTAATGCATTCATTGTATTTTGTTTTAACTGTCACAAACTTCAAGCATATAATCATTCCTTTTTGAGAGAGTTTACATATGAAGCCCCACAGTTGATGGTTGTTTCGAAAAAAGGTAATTACCTTCGCAATCTGGTATTAATATCCCGCTATGAACTCAAAAAAAGTACGTGTACGATTTGCGCCGAGTCCTACTGGACCGCTTCACATGGGCGGCGTAAGGACTGCGCTATACAATTATCTATTTGCGCGTGCGCATGGGGGAGTGTTTATTCTACGAATAGAGGATACAGACCAAACCCGATATATCGAAGGCGCGGAAGATTATGTACGTGAAGCTTTAAAGTGGTGTGGCCTTGATATTGATGAAGGTGTTGTTGCTGGAGGAGCATTCGGACCTTACCGTCAAAGTGAGCGAAACCATTACTACAGCGAAGCTGTGCAGCTCCTTCTCGTCTCAGGATATGCCTATATGGCATTTGACACGCCAGAGGAACTTGATATCCTGAGAAAAAAAGCGGAATCTGAAAAGATCGTCTTTCAATACGACGCTTTGACAAGAAGTCAATGCAGAAATAGTTTGTCGCTTGATCACGAGGAGGTTGAAAAACTAATCGAAGCCGAAACGCCATATATCGTTCGTTTTAAGACGCCAGACATCGCTGAAGAGATCATCTTTCGCGATGAAATAAGGGGTGAAATCCGGGTTTCTAGTCGGGTTGTAGATGACAAAGTCCTTGTCAAATCTGATGGGTTACCCACTTATCATTTGGCAAACATTGTCGACGATCACAAGATGGACATAAGCCATGTGATCCGAGGGGAAGAATGGCTCCCAAGCGCGCCGCTTCATGTGATGCTTTACAAAGCGTTCGGGTGGGAGGTCCCCAAATTTGCCCATCTTCCTCTCATCTTAAAGCCAGAGGGAAACGGAAAACTTAGCAAACGAGATGGAGATGCTGGAGGGTTTCCGGTATTTCCGATCGAGTGGAAGGACCCAAAAAATGGAAATCTCTCCAGTGGCTATCGCGAACAAGGATACGATCCAAGGGCATTCCTGAATATGATTCTAATGCTTGGATGGAATCCTGGAGACGCGCGTGAAATGTTTTCAATCGAAGAGGCGGCTAAGATATTCTCTCTAGAAAGAGTCGTGAAATCGGGGGCGCGTTTCAGTCCAGATAAAGCCAGGTGGTATAACGAGCAGTACCTCCGACTTGAGTCTCCTGCAGAACTTGCGGAATCATTTGTCAAGCTCGCTTTGGATAGGGGGATGGCGCTTAGCATAAAAGATGCTGAAGATATTTTGAAGATGATGCTTAATCGCATTTCCTTCTTGAAGGACGTGTTCGAGGCCAAGTGGATTTTCAAATCTCCATCTCCAGAAGATTACGACACGAAAATGGTTCGCAAAAAATGGAAGCCCGAAACCGCATCATATATGTTTGACCTCAAGGAAATGCTTGAAACAGTATCCCCCTTTAACGCAACAGAAATTGAATCACGTTTCAAAAGGCATCTTGAAGAAAAAGATTTGGGATTTGGACAAGTTTTACTGCCCTTTCGACTCGCGCTAACCGCTTCTGGTGGCGGACCATCAATGTTTGATTTTGCAGAATATCTCGGGCTGGAAAAAACACTTAAAAGGCTCACAAATGGCGTGGCCGAAATAGAGAAAATAAAAGCAGCATGAGTGCCGAAAAGATAGAATTTATTGAAGTAAATGGGCTGCGTTTTCACTCATACCATGGATGTATGGCCGAGGAGACGAAGATTGGAGGGGAGTATCGGGTCGATGTGAGATTGGGCGTGAATATGCGTTTAAGTAGTAGGTCTGACAAATTGGTTGATACGATCGATTATTGCAGTGTTCACCGCATCGTGGCAGATGAAATGAAAACGCCATCAAAATTGATTGAACACGTGGGCAGGAGAATCCTGGAATCACTCAAACAAAAACTGGTCCTTGCAAGCTCGATCGAACTCAAGTTGACCAAATTCTCGCCACCCATAGATGGGGACTGTGAATCGGTCGCGGTCGTCATGCACACCTAATTTATATCTTCAGATCAGAGAGGCATTTCTGGAACCGAATCCGGCAAGATTAACGCGCCTTCAGTCGCGTTCACGATTTCTTCTACTGTCACTCCCGGAGCACGTTCGACAAGGTGAAAAGCACCATCTTTAATATCCAGAACAGCCAAATTTGTAACCACACGTTTGACACACCCCACTCCTGTCAGCGGAAGTGAACATTTGGAAAGAAGTTTCGATTCTCCTGCGCGATTTGTATGCATCATCGCCACAACGATATTCTCCGCACTCGCCACAAGATCCATTGCTCCGCCCATGCCCTTGACCATTTTGCCTGGAATTTTCCAGTTGGCAATATCTCCATTGGCACTTACCTCCATCGCCCCTAAAACGGTGAGTTGCACATGTTGACCTCGAATCATTGCAAATGAAGTCGCGCTGTCAAAAAATACCGCACCAGGAAGCGCTGTGATTGTTTGCTTGCCTGCATTAATAAGGTCTGCATCTTCTGTTCCTTCGATGGGAAAAGGCCCCATACCCAAGATGCCGTTCTCAGACTGAAATTCTACATCCAGTCCTTCGGGAATATGGTTTGCAACAAGCGTCGGTATTCCTATCCCCAAGTTCACATACTGACCGTTTTGTACTTCCTGTGCAATCCTTCTTGCGATTCCGTTTTTATCAAGCATCTTATTTGTTTTGGCTCACCGTCCGTTGCTCAATTCTTTTTTCATAAGACCTTCCCTGAAAAATCCTTTGGACAAAAATCCCCGGTGTATGAATTTCATTTGGGTCGAGAGACCCCAAAGGTACCAGCTCCTCTACTTCGGCAACGGTTATCTTCCCTGCCATCGCCATCATGGGATTAAAGTTTCTTGAGGTGGCTTTGTAAATTAAATTTCCAGAAGTGTCCCCCTTCCAAGCTTTCACAAAAGCAAAATCTGCCGTTAGTGCAGACTCCAAAACATGTGGCTTTCCATTAAATTCACGGATCTCTTTCCCTTCTGCGACTTCAGTTCCATATCCTGCAGGCGTATAAAAAGCTGGTATTCCAGCCCCGCCTGCTCGGCATCGTTCGGCAAGTGAGCCTTGAGGGATCAGGTCTACTTCGAGTTCGCCCGATAACATTTGCCGCTCAAACTCCTCATTCTCCCCAACATAAGAAGAAATCATTTTGCGGATCTGGGACTTCTTCAACAGTTTCCCCAAACCGAAATTATCTACTCCTGCATTGTTTGAGATACACGTCACATCCTTGACGCCTAATCTGACCAGTTCTTCGATACAGTTTTCTGGAATGCCACAAAGACCAAACCCGCCAAGCATGAACGTCATGCCATCTTTCACATCTTTACAGGCTTCTTCTACACCAGTTATTTCTTTTGAAATCGCCATTCTATTTCTTTTCGAGTATTAGTTAAAAAGGTCTGAATCGTCGAACCCATCAGAGTCGAAGGTATGTCCTTTTATAGATGCTTGCTCCTTGCAATCTAAAGTATCTACGCCAAGCGATTCTGGTCTTGTAAATTCTTCCCTTGAAAGTGCCACCCCCTCATCGGCGTACGTGTCTTTCATAAAAAACCCATAGATGGGGAGCGCTGTATTTGCTCCTTGCCCATAGCGGGTTGAAGAGAATCTTATCGTAGGGTCTTGCGCGCCCACCCAAACCCCGGTAACCAAATCAGGTGTTAGACCCATAAACCAGCCATCCGTATTGTTTTGTGTTGTGCCTGTTTTTCCAGCCATAGGGAATTTAATTCCGTCATAATCTCTTTTGTCAGAATCGTAACGCAGTCGAATTCCCGTCCCCATACGTTTCTGTAGCTCCTCGTTCCATGACCCGTCCACAACACCTTGCATCATTCTAATTACTTTATAAGATGTAAGCGCATCTAGTCCCTGTCTCATCTCTTGATTGGGCTCATAAATGGTGTTGCCATATCTATCCTCTACCCTGACTAAGAATGTAGGTTCAATATAAACTCCTCCATTTACGAGGGAAGAATTTGCGGCAACCATCTCTTTTAAAGTGAGCTCAGCAACACCAAGTGCGATTGAAGGTACATTTGGAATGTCACTTTTGATACCTAAGGCATGTGCCAACTTAATGACTCTGTCCGTCCCCAAATCCTTAATGATCTTGGCTGTTATTGTATTCATAGAATTTGCCAGTGCATATTCTAAAGTCACGATCTCACCATATTTCATAGATGAGTTTTCTGGACACCATCTCGGGGGGTCATATCCCTCTGGAAGGTCAATGCATGTCACGTGATTGGGCAATTCATCACAAGAGTTCATCCCCATCCTCAAGGCTGTGGCGTAAACAAATGGTTTGAAGGTTGACCCCACTTGTCGTTTACTTAAATCAACATTGTCATACTGGAAAAACCGGTAGTCAATGCCACCCACCCAAGCTTTAATGTGACCCGAGGAAGGTTCTATTGCAAGCAGACCTGCATGCAAAGTCTTTTTGCGATGAATAATGCTGTCCATAGGTGTGAGTATGGTATCTATTGGACCCGCGTGACTGAAAACTTTCATTTTTACGGGTTGGTGCATGGATTTATTGAACGCCTCCTTGCTGAGACCCATCCAAATATGACCGCATCCTTTTTTATCTGGCTCACATTTAAAGCCTTTGTCACCGTTTTCAAAACGGTAATCTTTTATGTAAAAAGCGGGCCTGTTGCATCCAGGGCAAAGCTGCCCATTTGCTTTTTTATATCTGTCCGAATCTCGTGTAGCAATGCCTAAAATGGTCTGCTTTACCGAAGGTTCTATACCGTCATAAAAGGGATAGGTCGCCTTATCTCTTTTTGCAAGGTCATTGTCAAAAGAAGCTTGTAATTCTCCCCCAAGGTGAGTGTTAACTGCGTTTTCTGCATATTTCTGGAGACGGCTATCTACAGTTGTGTGCACCTGAAGTCCGTCGCGATAGATACTATATGGAGAGCCATCAGCTTGACAAATCACGTAACTCCCGTCTCTGTTTTTTTCAGAGAAAACCTGCTTTAACTTCGCACGTAGTCTCTCTCGAAAATACGGAGCAGCACCTTCGTCGTGACTTACTTTCTGATAGCTCAAAGTAATGGGCAAAGCTTTGAGCGAATCAGATACGGACGCTTCGAGATAACCGTATTTCTGCATTTGGTTAAGGACAACATTCCGACGCGTAGTCACAAGTTCCATCCTTCGCAATGGGTTGAAAAGTGCACTGTTCTTTAACATCCCCACAAGCATCGCGCACTCCTCAACATTCAAGTCCCCCACCTCCTTGTTAAAATAAATATTAGATGCACTTCGGATGCCGACAGCTTGATTTAAAAAATCATAGCGATTCAAATACATCGTCATGATTTCACCTTTGGTATAGTGATGTTCTAGGCGTGATGCAATAATCCACTCTTTGGGTTTTTGAAGCAAGGCTCTTTCAAAAAAGGTTGTTGACTCGTACTCTTCAGTAAAGAGTAATTTTGCAAGCTGCTGCGTGATCGTAGAGCCTCCTCCACGTTTCCCTAAAAAGGCGATTGCACGACCTAATCCATAGAAGTCAACCCCAGCATGATTGAAATATCTCACATCTTCAGTAGAGATAAGCGCTTCTTTAAGATGGCTTGGCAATTCTTCATATCTGGCCTCAGATCGGTTTTCTTTGTAATAACTTCCAAGGACTTTGCCGTCCATTGTGTAAATCTTCGTTGCAAGGTAAGTGCTTGGATTTGCAAGGGTTTCTGTGTTTGGAAGGTCCCCTGCTAAGGCAAACATGACAAGCGCTCCTATTCCTATAAGAGGGCTTAATCCTGCTAAAAATAACAGCACTTTCCAAAGTGTTGTTCTGGGTTTTGATTGCTCACTCATAGGTCTGCAATATGCACACAACTGAGGTGATTATTTTAGAAATTCACATCCTTTGTCAGCATCGAAACGTGGAAAGCTATCTTTGCCGCCATGATTGCACTAATTAAAGGACTACAACTCCTCCTAAGCCTCTCCCTCCTGGTCGTTCTACACGAGCTAGGTCACTATCTCGCAGCACGTTATTTCAAGACTCGCGTAGAAAAGTTTTACTTGTTTATGAACCCTGGCTTCTCGCTTTTTAAAAAGCAAATCGGAGAAACAGAGTGGGGTATCGGCTGGCTTCCTCTGGGAGGCTACGTAAAGATAAGTGGGATGATCGACGAAAGTATGGACAAGGAACAGATGAAACTGCCGCCTAAACCATGGGAGTTTCGTTCTAAGCCAGCTTGGCAAAGATTGATCATCATGCTTGGTGGAATCATTATGAATTTAATTGTTGGATTTCTGATTTACAGTATGGTATTGCTTGTTTGGGGCGAGACTGTACTCCCCAATAATTACGCTGTGAACGTCGATCCCCGAATGGAAACTTACGGATTTCAGAACGGGGACAACGTCGTTTCATTTAATGGTATTGCGCTAGAAACATTCCAAGATCTTCGCCGTACTCCGTTTTTTGAATCGGTTACTGAAGCAACGGTCATGCGAAATGGCAACGAAGTAGACCTTGCGTTTGACACAGAGTTAGGCCAAATCCTTGTCAACCAAGGCATCCGCAGGCCATTTTCTCTTCAGATTCCATCATTGGTGGACAGTATTATTCCCAACTCTCGTGCAGCTACGTCGGGGCTTTTGCCTGGCGATATGATCATTGCTGTAGATGACGTCAAGACGGGAAGTCAATTGATGACCGTCAATGCATTAGAGCGCAGACCCAATTCCCCGATTCTTTTATCTGTGGAACGTGATGGCGTAAATCTGACACTCCCTGCAATGACTGACACAGCAGGTCATCTCGGATTTGTCTTTGCAACACCAGCTTCTTTTACCGATCTTTTTGTGCAAGATGAAATAACCTATTCGTTAGGTGAAGCATTCGTGAGTGGATTTTTCCTCGCAGGCTCTACACTTCAAGACTATGCCCTTTCTCTGCGGTTTCTAGCTTCCAAAGCTGGCGCCTCACAAGTCGGTTCATTGGTGACATTTGGAAGCATCTTTGACGGTGAATGGAACTGGCTCGTCTTCTGGCGGAACACTGCTTTTTTATCCCTCATCTTGGCCTTCATGAATCTGTTACCTATTCCTGCTCTCGATGGTGGTCATGTCGCATTTCTGCTGTATGAAATGATTGCAAGGAAACCTGCCCCTGAGAAAGTCATGGAGGTTGCACAAGTCATCGGAATCACGCTATTGCTTGGGCTTATGGTGTTTGCGTTGGGCAATGATTTCTGGAGGCTTTTCACTGGAGGCTTTAATTAATGACACAAAACTTTTAATACAGAAAGTTATATCTTGGGCCTATGCTCAACTCTGTCCTAGAACTTTTTTCATTAGATGATATCGGAGCGTTTTCGTTGGTTATCGGCGGAAGCATAATTATTATCCTTTCTTATTTTGCGAATCTTCTCGCAAAAAGAACAAACATCCCATCTGTTTTAGTGCTGATCGCCATGGGAGTGCTGATTCGCCAGGGCTTGTCTGCTTTGGGAATGGAGGAAATCCCATATGAATCCCTCGCCCTTGAATTGCTGGGCACTGTAGGGCTTATTTTCATTGTGCTTGAAGCTGCTCTCGATCTAGAATTGTCTGAGAAAAAACTACCGCTCATCCTGAAAAGTGCCTCTCTTGCTCTTGTTTCGTTAGGCGCAAGCACCCTAGGGATTGCCGCCTTATTGTTTTACTCCGTTGGCTTGGCGTGGTTCACCGCTGTCGTTTATGCGATTCCACTGTCCATCATGAGCAGCGCGATTATTATCCCATCTGTAGGTGGACTTTCTTTAGAGAGAAAAGATTTCATGGTCTACGAAAGCACCTTCTCTGATATCTGGGGGATCATGGCATTTTATCTGGTTTTAGGAAACCAGGACGCAACGGGGGCTGGCGAGGTCATAAAATCAATCGTCATCAATCTAGGAGCATCTCTGATCATCTCTGTTGCTGTGAGTTACCTTTTGGTTTACGTCCTCCAAAAGATCACAAGTTCTGTCAAGCTATTCCTTTCTATTGCTGTGCTCATCTTAATCTATTCCATACAAAAGTTGCTTCACTTAAGTCCATTAATTCTTATTCTCATTTTTGGACTTATGCTCAACAATCACAAAATATTTTTCGCCAATATTTTTAAGAATAAAGAAGGAGAGAGTTGGCTTGGAAGGCTCCTTAATGATGAGAAAATGGCCGGCTTACGTCATGACTTTCACCTTCTTACGCTAGAAAGTGCATTTGTAATCCGAACTTTTTTCTTCGTCCTGTTCGGGGCAACCGTCGTTCTTGCCTCTCTTACAGATATTGAAGTTTTATTCTACGGTTTAACGATCTCGGTCATCCTTTATGTGACACGATTTGTATTCCTGCGAATATTCAGACCTGAAGATCCCGTGTCTTTGTTGTATATCGCTCCACGAGGCCTCATCACCATCCTTCTGTTTTTCCAAATTGGCTCAAACTACACAGAACTTGTCGACGCATCATTCAATGGTGGCATTCTTCTTGTTGTCATTCTTGTAACATGCATTATTATGACGCTCTCACTAATGCAAAAAGGAAAAGGAATCGAACCTGTAGACGTAAATACTGGACCGTATCTTCAATTCGACGCTAAAGACGAGAATAGCAATCTCCCGGAAGACGTTCAACCATCTGAAGCGTCTCAAGAATAAAAAGTCGGGTTCGAATAATTTTAATGTTTGTTTTAAGTTTTTTACTTAATTCAAACGCAGAAATTGTGTTTACGCTCACTTCTTTGTATACCGATTTACATGGCTCTGGAATGCATTCCAGAGCAAAATCTAGGTTTGCTTTAGCTGCCTTTTTGACATCATTCATTTCGTTTTTGGTTCTTCTCATTGCGGGGACTTCGCGATGTAGTTGTCTCATCCATTGAGCCATTGTCTTAATTGCAAACCCTTTGTTCTCTGAGATGACACGTCTGTTCCCATCCCACCGTTTCATATATGCATTGGGCGGTTGAAATGCATACGTTGCCCTTCCATAGTCAAGGGCGAGTTTAAGCGAAATCATCGATCCCCCAGATTCTGGACTTTCAGCCAAAACTGTTCCGACACAAAGCCCCACTAAAATCCTATTTCTCGCGGCAAACATCCATTTCAAAACATTCGTGCCCGGAGGGTGTTCGGAAATCCACGCCCCACCCTTGTCAAGGATTTCATGAGCCAGACGGACATTGCTTTTTGGATGAATTCGATCCAATCCGTGCGCAAAGACTGCAACTGATTTTAAGCCATAAAATACAGCAGCTTTGTGAGCAGATGTATCAATACCACGGGCCATACCACTTACCAATGGAAAACCATTCTTGGCCATTTGATCGACTGCCATTTCTGCAAATCTTTTTCCTTCTTCGCTACAATTTCGGGTGCCCACCACCGCTATGGCTTTGTCAATTTCTTGGGGAATTGTTCCTTTCACGTAAATCACGACTGGCGCATCACAAATATTGCGGAGATTGAATGGGTAGTCCTTGCAGTGGCATGAAACAACTCTTGCCCCCAAATTGGTGACTTGTTGATTAATCTCTTCCGCCCTTTGAAACAATGTGTGCCTCATGCCTCGAGGGATTGATTCAAAGGCTTTTTTTGGAGATCCGTGAATTTTTATCAAATCAGTAAGTCCTTTCGGGCCCAAATTCTCAACCAATGTTAATGCAAGGAGAAAATGTACATGAGGTTTCATGAGGTAAATCTCTGCGTATTCAACATCTTTTTCTTGTGAGAAATGATAAGTGTGATAGAAGAATTTATCAACGTTTGTGAGATTTCCCCTTGAATGTATTTACTTCGACAAATGCAAAAGATCGTTTTCATCATTTGTTTGGCTTTCATGTCAACAGCAATAGGGGTTCAGGCCCAAACAGTTTCTGGGATTATCTCCAATACCGCAGGAGAGCCCACTCCGGGATCATATATCACCAGCGGGACAAATACCGTCGCCAGTGGGTTTGATGGGAAATACACGCTCCAACTTTCACCAGGCACGCATAAAATCTCATGTTCATTTATAGGGATGGCCACACAAAGCAAAAGTTTCTCACTAAATGAAGGTCAGAATGTGGTTTGGGATGTGGTTTTAGAAACCGAAGCGCGAGTGTTAGATATGGCGGTTGTTTCTGCGGGACGTTTCGAACAAAGCGTTGCCGAAGTGACTGTTTCTCTTGAGGTTTTACAGCCTGTGCTCGTTGAAAGCAAAGCAACCACTTCGTTGGAGTCGGCGCTGGAGCAAGTGCCTGGGGTAAGCATGGTGGATGGTGAGCCACAGATTCGGTCTGGGAGTGGATTCAGCTATGGTGCGGGGTCACGCGTCATGATTATGGTGGACGATTTGCCAGTTTTGAGTGGAGATGCTGGGCGCCCTTCATGGAGTTTCCTGCCCCTGGAAAACCTAGAGCAAATTGAGGTAATTAAAGGTGCAAGCTCTGTCTTATACGGAAGTGCTGCTTTAAGCGGAGTGATTAACATAAGAACACGATTCCCAGACGCAAGGCCATTGACCCGAGTGTCTGTTCAGCATGGTGTCTTCTCTGATCCGAGATCGACATCATCTGTGTATTGGGACAGCCCACTTCAACAGACGAACGTCCGCTTTCTACACAGCAGACAATTGGGCGGATGGGACATTGTCATTGGGGGAAATCTGCTGGGAGACGATGGGTACAAGGGGCCTGCCATAGCGCTAGATTCATTAAACGTTCCCATTGACACAAATACGACGGGCTACAATCCTTTTTCTGTCGATCGATATGGCGCAAATGCACAGGCGAGATTTAATATTAATCTTCGCAGGCGAGACAGTTCAATCCCAGGACTGACATACGGTGTGAGTACAAATTGGCAGAAAGGGGAATCATTAAACACCTTGATTTGGGAACATGCATCAACCGGGCTTTACAGCAGCTATGCTGGAGCCGCTACCAGAACCAAGCAGCTTGTAGGGACCGTTGACCCCTTTGTCGAATACTTAAGTCCTTCTGGGGTGAGGACAAGTTTTCGCAACCGATGGCAACACCTTGTGAACGACAACAACAATGGCCAAGGAAACAACAGCGATGTTTTTTACTCTGAGCTACAAACCCAAAAAGTGGGGGCTTGGGGGATGGAAAAAATGGCCCTTACTGGGGGTATCGTGCATCAGTATACAAAAGGCGAAGCACAACTTTATACTGGAGGAAGTGAAGATGGAATCAACACCGCAAGAAATATCGCTGGATATCTTCAGTTGGATCAGCCCATAGGCGAGCAAATCAACTTGTCTGCCGGAATGAGATACGAATACTTTGCAATCAATGACGATTCTGAGGGCAAGCCTGTATTTCGAGCAGGGGCAAACTTCCAAGTTGCAGAAGAAACTTACTTACGGAGTAGCTTTGGTCAAGGATTTAGATTTCCAACAATCGCAGAGAAATACATCCGAACTGGATTGGGCGATTTACAGGTTTATCCCAATCAAAACCTCAACCCTGAGTCCTCTACAAGTATAGAAATCGCCGTGAAGCAAGGCATTAAATTGGGTGGGTTTTTGGGGTATTTAGATGTTGCCGTTTTCCAACAGAAATATACCGACTTCATTGAATTCACATTTGGGACTTGGGCGGAATCTGAGGGAATTGATAACTTGTTTGGTCTGGGATTTAGAAGTTTAAATACAGGTGAAAGTCAAGTGCGGGGTGTCGAAGTATCACTCATGGGACAAGCCAAATGGGGTTCGAACGATCAGCATTCATTAGATATTTTAACTGGATACACATATACAAATCCCATCAGTCTAACTCCCGAATACAATTACGGCGAGGGCGTGACGACAACCTATCTTGGGACCAGTTACGACACCACTGGGCACATCCTCAAATACCGCTCACCACATCTTGTACGATTCGATGCGCAATGGACGCATCCGAAAGGGTTTGTTGGTATAAGCGCTCGATACCAAAGTGTGTTGCAGAACTTTGATAAGGCATTTGTCACTTTTGAAGAGCTTGAGTTTGTTGACTGGGGGCTTCGTAATTGGCTTGAAGACCACCCTACATTGCCATGGATTATAGACCTCAGGGTAGGCTTTAATGTGAATGAAAATTCTCAGCTTTCTGTCGTCGTAAGCAATCTTTTAAACGAGGAGTATAGTATTAGGCCTTTGGCCATTGAAGCGCCTCGATTGGTGAACGTCGTGTACACTTACGAAATTGAATAATGAATATTGTCGCCATCATCCCCGCTAGATTTGGTTCAACGCGCTTCCCTGGCAAACCGCTGGCACTTGTAGGAGGAGTTACGATGATTGAACGTGTTGTGCGAAGAGTTGAGGGGTCGAACGTCGTCGACAGGGTTGTCGTTGCGACAGACGACAAGAGGATTGAAGCGGCCGTTAAAAAATTTGGCGGAGAAGTCGTAATGACGCCTGTCGATTGCCCAAACGGCACCTTTAGATGTCAGGCTGTGATTGAACACCTTGACCCCAAACCAGATGCCATTCTTAATGTCCAAGGTGATGAACCTTTTGTACACCCTGAACAGCTCAAAGAACTTGTCCATTTGATTCGAAAGCCTGGAGCATCCATCGCCACACTTGCAATTCCAATGCAACCTTCAGATCCTGGCAGAGAGGATGTAAACCGAGTAAAGGTTGTGCGGAATTTGAATGGGAGAGCGCTGTATTTTAGCCGAAGTCCTATTCCCCACTCAGAAGGTCCTTGGTTACAGCACGTCGGGTTATACGCATTTACCACAAGCGCTCTGGAGGCCCTTGTTGAACTGCACCCCACGAAATTGGAAGAGAGAGAAAGCCTCGAGCAGCTTCGCTGGCTGGCACATGGATGGGGGATCGATGTGGGCACAACAAATCACCGCACACCATCGGTTGACACACCTGATGATTTAAAAAAAATAGAGTCACTGTTAGGTAATGGTTGGTCAGTGGACTGAGAGTATCTTAGCCACATGTTAAATCGAATTTATATTGTCTCTGGGTTGGCACTTTTCTCGTGTTCTACTCAGACTGACAATCAAAACAACCTTATGGCTGACTCTTCAAAGAATTTTATTACTAGCGAACAGCTCCTTGCAAAAGAAGATATCATAGCCCCCGACGCAAAGGCGATCCCTCACGCGACTGAGATCCATAATTTGGCATTGAATGACGATTATTTCTGGATGCGATTGAGTGATGATCAGAAGGAAGCAAAGACGCCTGATGACCAAACTCAGGATGTTCTCGATTATCTAAATGCAGAAAATGATTACAAGGAGTCGACCCTTGCGCCAACGAAAGATTTCCAGAGCGAGCTGTTCGATGAAATCGTAGGGCGAATTGTTAAAGACGATGAAAGTGTCCCCGTTTTTTATCGTGGGTACTGGTATTATTCTCGTTACGAAGAAGGAAAAGAATACGCTTTTAATTGCCGTAAGAAAGCCAGCCTAGACAATCCTGAAGAAGTGCTTCTCGATGGCCCAAAATTGGCAGAAGGCCACAGCTATTTTGCAATCGGAGGATCGAGCATAAGCCCCAACAACAACATCATCGTCTACGGCATAGACACGGTGAGTCGCAGACAATACACCTTGCGCTTTAAAGACCTTACAACGGGCGTTGTCTTTGAAGACGAAATCCCCGAAACAACGGGAGGGGCTGTTTGGGCGAATGACAATAAAACGATATTCTATACTAAGAAAGATCCCGTCACGCTTCGCAGCTACCGCATCCTGAAGCACATCTTGGGAACGGATTCAAGTGAAGACGTGGTCGTCTTCGAAGAGACAGACGACACCTTTAATATCGGGGTTGGAAAATCTAAAAGCGAGCGGTTTATTATGATCGGCTCTAGCTCTACGTTGAGTAGTGAAACACGATATATCGATGCCGATAAACCCAACTCAGAGTGGACCGTGATTCAGGCTCGCCAAGACAATCACGAATATGGTGTCAGTCATTACGGAGACCATTTCTACATCCAAACAAACGCTGATGCCAAAAACTTCAAGCTGGTAAAAACATCTATCGAAACACCTTCTCGCGAACACTGGGTAGATGTGATTCCGCATCGTGACGATGTCCTTTTTGAAGGAACTGAGATTTTCGAAAACTTTCTTGTGATTGAGGAGAGAAAGGAGGGTCTTACAAATATCAGAGTAAAAAGCTGGGATGATTCTCAGGACTACTATCTTGAATTTAACGACCCTGCCTACATGGCTTATGTAGGGGCAAATCCAGATTTTAAATCTACAACGCTGAGGTTTGGTTACACTTCTCTTACCACTCCGAACACCACCTATGAGCATTCGTTTGACGATAAATCTCGCACCCAACTCAAGCAACAGAAAGTGCTCGGAGGCGATTTTGACCCTGCGAATTACACAAGCGAACGAATCATGGTAGAGGCGAGAGATGGCGCACAAGTTCCTGTAAGCATTGTCTACCGAAAAGGTGTGAAGATGGACGGGTCTAACCCACTCCTCTTATACGCATACGGCAGCTATGGTTACAGTATGGATCCAGGCTTTTCTAGCACAAGACTCAGTTTACTTGATCGCGGATTTGTCTACGCCATGGCCCATATCCGAGGCGGATCTGAGATGGGTCGCAATTGGTATGAGGACGGCAAGTTGTTTAAGAAGATGAACACGTTCAATGATTTCATCGATTGTGGCAAGCATCTCGTGTCAAACAACTATACATCACCCGATCATCTGTATGCGATGGGAGGTAGTGCTGGAGGTCTTTTAATGGGGGCAGTCATGAATCTCGAGCCTGAGCTCTTCAATGGAATCGTTGCCGCTGTGCCTTTCGTCGATGTGATTAACACGATGCTCGACGAGAGTATTCCGCTCACAACAGGAGAGTTTGATGAATGGGGCAACCCGAAAGACAAAGCTTATTTTGACTATATGATGAGCTACAGCCCCTATGACAACGTCTCTAAACTCAACTACCCGCATACGCTTATCACGACTGGGTACTGGGACAGTCAAGTGCAATATTGGGAGCCCGCGAAATGGATTGCAAAGCTCCGAGATCAAAAGCAAGACGACAATCTGTTAATCATGCATTGTAATATGGAAACTGGACACGGGGGAGCTTCGGGACGATTTGCGCGTTTTAAAGAAACCGCCATGGAGTACGCCTTTCTGTTTATGCTTGAAGGAATTGATAAGTAAAAGACGTCTTTAGAAAAGCAATTCCATGAGATTTCGTCGCCTTACAGAAGAAGAATTTGCCGCTTTAGAACCTGAATTTGTCAAGTTTCTTTCGTCTCAGGGAATTGATGCCGTAGAATGGCAAAAAGCGAAAAGCGAAAAGCCACATAAGGTTGAATATCTGCTGGATGAATTCAGTACGTTTTTTTGGGAGTCAACGACGTCGCGAATTAAATACCTGGAAAAACGCACGGATGAAGATCGGTGGGTCTTTAAATTTGACGAGACAACAGCGCGCGTTTTACGTTGGATTTCGAGTAAGAATAGCGTGAAGCCCGAAGTATATAAAGGCACCAAAGAATTCCCAGAGGAGGCGAGAGGACGAGAAATATTTATTCTCCTTGAACAAGGTTTGTTGCCATGCACTGAGGACAGATATACAGAGCTAGAGGAGTTGTTTAAGGACGTTTAAAGTCCTTTTAGCCACGTCGCTGTGCGGCCCGCTTTTCTGGCTTTTGCCATGTCTGCGCGCGCATGTCGTTCAGACTCATATTCACCAAGTGCAACGAGATATAACTTGTTGTGGGGTTGATAGTGCTGCGTCGGAGAATAGCCTTCTTTTTTGAGTGTATTCGCCAACGATTTCGCATTTTCTTGTATTGAAAAGGCACCCCCTACGATCAAGAAGTTTATTTGCTTAGGAACGACTGGCGTCTCTTCAATAGGAACTTCTATTGCAACAGGAGGGGCTTCAGGAATCGGGTCTGGCGCGAAGTTAATCACGAGCGCATCATCTATTTCTTCTGCGTCATTGACTGAAACAACCGGAATTGACTTGGCAGAAGGCGTAAAGCTAGAAACAATCACCTCTGTATGAAGAGATGGAAAAACACTCATTAACGTGTTTGAGGATACAGGGTCGGTGAGCATCCATGCACCCCCTAACGCGAGTGGAATTGCAACAACGGCTGCGACTCTTGCCAAACGAACTCGGAAGGGGATGACGTTCGGCGCTGAGTCAACCTTCACGTCTGCAGGTGTTGTGACGGGGGGGGCATTGACAGGCGCGACAATCACTGGGAGATCAGACGCCATTTTTAGCGTCGCCAATGGAATCCGAGCGTGACCAAATGAGCCCAGCATTCTCACCAATTCTGCATCGGGGAGAAACCGAACCAAACCATCATCACTTGTGTAAAGTCTTCCCAACCTAGGGATTTCAATCGGTCTGCCGCTTTTGAGCGCTTCGATCATGTCGCTCGCCTCAGAGGCGACAAGCTTCATGGCCTCCGTATAGTCCATGCCCTTGGCGCGCATTATTTCTTGAGCAAGCAAACCATCGTTGTAAACAAGGTTTGGGTTAAATAAAACATCACGAGAAGGAGGAACCATTTCTTCCTTATCCTCATCGTACCAAGCTGTTCTTTCATTACAAACGAATCCCCCCAATTCAGGGATAATGACGCAATCGTAATCTAGAAACATACCGGGAAGTAGTGCGCGTGTATACTTATACTCCATAAGGGCAAGATAGCAATGTAAATCGACCTATTTACCTTATTTAGGAATAGGTTTTCAACCATCCATTAGGGCTATCTTAATAGCGCCAAGTGACCGTGAATTAAATGAGGCCCGTCCTGATCTTCATAACGAAGCGAGTAGAGATAAATCCCGTCTGCACAGAAATGTGTCGCATTTTGATTGGCACCAGTCCAAACCTCTTCCGCATCTTCGGAATAGTAAACTTCCTCTCCCCATCTGTTGTAAACAATAAGTCTATAGCCTTGAAATCTGATACCTTCAACAAAAAACACATCGTTTATTCCATCGTTATTTGGTGTAAATGATGTGGGAACGAATATCGGATAGAAGACATCCAAAAACGTAGAATCTGTCCCTTCACAACCGGTTTCATCTATCGCGTGAAAGACATACCAACCTGGCTCCAAAGAGGTGACTTCAGGCATGGGGCAGAAAGAACAACTTAGATTTTCGGCGGGAGTCCACCAATACGTATCGCCTGAAGTGGACCCGAGAAGTCTGATCTGATCTAACCATTCTACATCTCGATCGGGACCTGCATCAACTGATGGTGGTTGGCCCACATACACCGTGAGTTCATCACTTGCTGTACAGCCGTTTGAATCCGTGACATAGACTGTAAACGTCGTCGTCAAGCTTGGGAAAACAACTGTTTCGTCACTGGTGGATTGCGCAACAAGTGGAGAAGGGGACCAATTAAAGGTCGATCCATTTGGGTCTCCTCCCGAAGCGCTGACAGCAAATTCATCTCCGCGACAAATACCCCCGCTTTCTGAAGCTTCTGCTGTCGGTATGATCACGGAAACAGATATTTCATCCGTCCCTATTCCGCATATGTTTTGGATGGACACTGTATATGTAATGTCCGAAGTGGGAGTGGCATATGGGGTTTGGATATTCGATGAGTTCAAAGATGTGGTCGGCTCCCAAAGCCATGCATCACCCGCTCCACCTGGCAATGAAGTTCCATAGCCTGTGCAAATCTCAATGGGGTCATACACCTGACCCCCTGGAGCAGAGGGCACAACCGTCAATTGTATGGTTTGTGTGTCGCTGCAACCAAATTCATCACTTACAGTCACCGTGTACCCTGTCGTCACATTTGGGGAGGCTGAGACAGAGGCTTCTGATGGATCATCTAGTCCCCCCGGAGGGAACCACGAATATTCTACACCACCTGACGCCACAAGCTGAACATCTTCCCCTAAACAAATGGTGGTCGCTGGCGTATTAACCTCTGCTTCTACAAAACCTACCTCCACAGTTACCTCAGCTTGTCCAGCACCACACGCATTTTCATCGAACACTGTGTAAGTTGTTGTTTCTGTTGGGGTCGCGATAGGGTTAGGGATGTCTGTCGCACTAAGTGTAGGGTCGGCAAACCAGAACAAATCGTCTGTCCCCCAGGCATTTAACTGGACTTGGTCCCCGGGGCAAATGGGAAGCACCTGATCAACTGTAGGGGCAATTGGGTCTTCTATGGTGAACTCCAAATTCGCTGTTTGGGGTTCTAAACATCCTTGAGGATCCGAAACGGTCAGAGACACCACCCAATCCCCCGAAGAAGCATACGTGTGGTTTGGCTCGAATTCGTCGCTGATCTCACCATCACCGAATTGCCACAAATAGATTCCCCCACCTTGTGAATTGTTGACAAACTGAATGGGTTCCTCAGGGCAAATAATCTCTGGGGCCACCAGGTCGATATCAACATTGATGAGGCCCAACTCAAATTTAAACAATCCCAGATTGCAATTGAAACTGTCGTTTGTATTACTCCATGCGCCGGGAGTCGTCGGAAAGTCACTGTTGCCACCACACCCTGCACACACAGCCTGATAAACTGTTCCGTTTTTATCAAATCGTGAGGTTCCACCATCGACGTGTTCTGCTGAAGTTGGTCCCCCAAAATAAGTGCCATAAACCAAGGTTGTTGCACCCGGATCTAACATGCCTAACCAAAAATCGCTGTCGTCTGTATTCCATTGGTAGGCATCTGCCGAGATGGGCATTCCACCAGTGCCGCCAAAACTTGCAAATGGAGAGTTTCCCGTATTTGTGTTGCCGCCCCAACCACTCATGTAAATTTGGCCACAATCACTCACCAGAAAAGCGGTCGGGCTCACATCAATGTTCCCTGCATTATTTGGGTTTCCAACCCTTGTATGCCAAAGCAAACCCTGTAAGTCTTCATCAAAGCAAGCCACAAATTGACCGGCGTTTGGACTCGTGTCATAGACATCACCAACGAGGGGGGTGTCGCCTTCGGTTTGGCCATAAAGATAAATGCGGTCATTGTCGTCAAGCTGAACGAAGTAGGACTGATCGTATGCGTTGCTGCCAAAATATGTGCTTGCGATTGGTGTGCCGCCTCCGTTGGGGAATCGCGTGACAAAGGCATCTACAACACCTCCGAAAACGAACTGATATGATGACCCCAGGGAGGGGTAATCGGTGCTCCTCGTCCCGCCGCAAACGACAGGTTCAAAAGCTGAAGTAAACTGAACGCCATAAGCGGCGTCTGCTTGAGACCCCCCCACATAAGAGGACCATTCAAGCGCATCCAAGTCTGGACTCATTCGGAAAAGAACGCCATCTGTCGTTCCACCATTGTAACTGGGATATGGACCCTGTATCATCGGGAAATCAGTACTCGATGTAACTGTTGCAATCCACGGTCTGTCCAATTCATCGACATTCACTTCGCCTCTGAAAACATCTCCATAATTGTAATTCAGCATGGTCCCCGAGTTAATACCATCATTGCCCGTGCCGCCCACATAGGTCCCATTCAAAAGTCCCATCGTCCCTGAAGAAAACTTCAAGATGAAGAGGTCTGACCCATTGCCGAAGTCTCCAGGAAAGAAGCAGCACCCAGCTAGATTTTGGTTTGGGCCACCACTAAATGTGCCGTCGAATGCACCTGCAGTGGTCGGAAAATTGGAGGAACCAGTCGTTCCAAAGACATAAAAATCTCCATTTGAATCGGCGACAATAGAAGACGTCACGTCCATTCCTTCTCCTCCAGCAATGGTGCTATATTCAAGTGCAGCGCCGTCTGCGGAAAAGACTGAAACACCAATGTCGAAAGGGCCGTTCCCTGCAGCAAATGTTGTTGAAATCGCACCTGCTGTCGTGGGGTAAATACCCATGCCACCATCCCACAGGGCTGCACCCGTAATCGAACGTCCATCATCATCAAACGCCGCAGTAAACCCCCAATTTGCCTGAGTTGAGCCGATATATGTTCCAAATACGATATCTGGGTCGATAATTAATTTCTTTGATTCGTCATAGTCCCCAAAATCGAAGAACACTTCTGTTCTCCCATCTGGAAGGTGTTCAGTCCTGTATTCACATTCGACTGTCACCATTTTTGAGCCCACAAGCTGATATGCAAAAGGAACGCCTTCGACCACGTCTCCAACTGAGCCCAGTTTGTGGAGCAATGACCCGTCAGGCCTGATGCTGATTTCTGTCCCCTCGTGAACAAGTCTTATGACTGATGGATCCGTCCCTGGCGCGACGACCCAATCGTATTTGAGTTTCTGCGTCCCTCTCTTCCTCCCGTCCATGATCAGATTTACTCCAGGCCAAACCCCGTCGTACCTCACTTGTCCCACGGGGATTAAACCCGCGACCCATTTGGTTTGATCAGAACCCCTATAGTAATTGACCTTGTGACCCAATTGATGCCTGCCGGACTTCAACGCATCCGTGTTGCCATCTTTAAAACGAACTCTCCAGGCGTGAGAATCCAAAGATTCTGGAGCGCCATTCCCATCTTCGTCTAAATTTCTGTGGCTCCACAAATCGTCATATCCTTTTCCCGCTAACCATGCCGTCCACCCAGAATCTTCCATCCAAAATACGCCGCCATTTAAATTTGTCCGATAGCAAATAAAATCATCCCATTGTCCCGAGTTTGGGATAAATGCCAAATCGGCAGAATGGGGTTTTTGAGCTTCTTGCGCATTTAACCCAGCCCCTAGAAACAGGCAGAAACTAAGAAAAGCAAAATAAATATGTTTAATAACGCCTGTCATTTAAGTACATCGGATAACAATCTCATCTCTAATATAGGGGACATTCGTTCGTGAAGCACCCTATAAACAGAATCAGCAATGGGCATGTCAACCTTCAATCGCTTATTCATTTCATAGATTCCCTTTGATCCTGTCATCCCTTCTGCCACCATGTTCATTTCTATAACAGCGGCTTTTACTGTGTAACCTTGCCCAATAAGCGTGCCAAGCGTTCGGTTGCGACTGTTTACACTATACGCGGTCACCAGCAGGTCGCCCAGATACGGACTGCTCTTTATATTTCTATCGATATCATGTGCTGTGTCGATGAATCTTTTCATCTCTATGGCTGCGTTTGAGATGAGGACAGAAATAAAATTATCGCCATAATCCAAACCCCGTGCGAGACCTGCGCCAATCGCATAGACATTCTTAAGTACTGCTGCGAGTTCTGCACCGAACACATCATCCGATGTGCTCACTTTAATATATCTCGTTCTTAAAAGTGGAGCAAATAACGCTGCGTTATCTGTTTCTGGACATGCGACTGTTAAATAGGACAGCCGCTCTCTTGCAACTTCTTCTGCGTGACAGGGGCCGCAAATAATTCCAATTCTGTTATAAGGCGTATCAAATCTTTTGTGCAGATACCTTGCCGGAATAGAGTTGTACTTCGGGATCATTCCCTTAATCGCTGAAAAGAGTAATTTATTATTCATCTCAACAGGCACTTCGTCGCCGAAAGCGTCGTCAAAAGCGTCATCTATATACATGGAAGGAATGGCGATGATCACGACATCACTCGCGCTTATAACGTCCCTCATGTTGCTTGAAAGCTTCAGTTTATCTGTCGGGAGCTGAATGCTTTGGATGTACTTCGGGTTGCTCCCAAAATTTTCTATATGCTGCAGAGTGTCCGCGTTCCTTACCCACCAATTCAGCGATTCTAGATTTTCACATAGTATTTTTGCAAGTGCTGTGGCCCAACTTCCGCTCCCCAAAAGTCCGACCCTCTTTAATTCTGACATAGTGGCGAAGATAAAACGTTCGGGTTTTTACTCTGACAAATAGATAAGAAGTTGCTGACCCACCCTTAATTTCACATCGTTCATTCCGTTCCAGGCTTTTATATCAAAAACCCTCACATCGTATTTTATGGCAATAGACCCGAGCGTTTCGCCGTCTAGCACTTGATGAACCGTGACACTTTCTTCTGCTCTAAGAATTTTTGCCGTCGTCCGTCTGTTTTCTTGATGCTTTTCCTCACTACACTCTACATCACTCCCGCATTCGTTGAGCGGAAATTGTTCACTTGCACCAAACGAAATTAACCGTTCTGCGGCTACACCTAGAGATACGAGTTTTTTCTTTACCGCAGACGCTCTATTTGCCGAAAGTTCATCGTTAAACCCAGATGTTGCGCGCGTGTCACAATGAGAAACCAGGAGAACATTTACGTCCATGTTTGAGAGCATATACGTCGCAAAACGCGCAAGCTCAGAAAGGTCTGCTTCCCTCACCACATATCGATTGTAATCCCATTGGATTTTTAATTCCACCATTTTTCCCGGCTCTATTGGATCAACAACCGCAACATCAATACAGGTCATATATTCACATGAGTCATCTTCATCCGTGGCTTTGGGGTCATAGTTACAGGCGTGAATTGAGGTACATCCCGAAATTTCATCTACATCACACACGCCGTCTCCGTCACCATCTTCAATACAAATGCCGTCGCAATCAAATTTCCCATCTGAATAAATACACGAGTCATCTTCAAGCAGGGCATCGGGCGCGTAATTACATGCCGTCGCATCCTTGCATCCCACTTCTATGATCATTGGAATTCTCACAATCACCGTAATCGCTTTGACATCTTGATCTGATGTCACTTCAAACAGCTCTGGCGTATATCCGGCACTTCCAGGGCAATTAATCAGATAATTCGCGCCGCGTTCTACAACGGTACTCCATTCTCCCATGTCGTTTGAAACGAACGTTTGATCTGCGACCTCGGTGTCTCCTAAATAAGATCGTACGGTGACAAGATCCGTGACGAGTCCTGGCCAAATGCTGCCATCAGAATCGTGAAGGGTTTGAACGTTAAGAATCACATCTGAGTCATACCCATGGTAGTGATATAGGGCGTCTACGCCTGTTCTGTCAGAACTGAAATATCCGCCATCACCCGTCTCGTCTAACAGCACACCAAAGTCGTCTCGGGGAGAGTTTATCGGATACGGAAGTCTGTCATTTATCTCAGACCATGCGCCTGAAGTACTTTGCTTTGTTGCATAGACAATATCTAATCCCCCTAACGACAAGTGTCCATCACTACTGAAGTAAAGTGTGTCTGCGTGCCTCATAGACGGAAACGCTTCATCTTCACTTGTATTTACTTCGCTTCCACAATTTTTTGGGGTCCCCCAACCATCACCTTCTCTATCTACACGCCACAAATCCATTCCTCCATAGCCGCCAGGTTTATCTGAAGTAAAGTAAAGCGAATTCCCATTTGGAGAATATGCTGGGTGCGCAAACATGTATCTCTCATCGCAAAATCTCAGTCGGTTTCCAGTCACCCAATTAAGTTGCCCTAAAGAATCCGCGACCAACCTCGCGTCAAACAACTGAATTGATTTTAAATCTTCCGAACCAGCCTCAAGCCCTATTTTCTCTTTAAAGGAGGGGGCTTCTTTAACATATGTCTTAGAGATTACGCCTGTTGTATCTCCTTTTACAAACGCGACAAATCCATCGTGAAGGTCGGTGTTTAAACTCTCCACCGGCTTGGCTTTTAAAAGAATGGGGGAGTCTAATCCTGCTGTATCCACAATCTCAGCCTCCCACAAATCCATCAATCGATTTCCTGTGTAATTGTCGTATTGTGTTTCCGCACCCCTACGTTGAGAAAACCTTCGGGGTCGTTCAGCTGTAAAGTACATTTTATCTCCTATAACAAAGGGTGAGGCCGCACTGACTATTTGTAGCCCCTTCTTTTCTATGCTTTGAATTTCTACTGCCCTAAGTCTATAATTCACGCTGTCCTTTTGACGTTCGCTTAAATCGCCAATAGAGGCGATTCTCTTTTTTGAGATTTCTGCATCATTGCTCCCCGTCACGGCTGAAGATTCATAAAGGCTTCTGGCCTCATCATAACGACCCAACGCAAGCAATGTCTCAGCCATGTCAAAATGCATCTCATCTGTCAATCCCCCAAATGCGATGATGGAGTCCATACACATAAGCGCGCGTTCATGCGCATTAAGTTTCTGATATATGTCAGCAAGCGCCCGATACGATTCTTGACGTTTTTTGCCTTGAAGCGCGCGTTCAAATTGTGCTGCGGCTTCAGTAAATTCTCCGCGGTTTGCAAGTGCTTCGCCCTCGAGGAAATAATGTGTTGAGCACCCTGTGAGGGATGTGATTCCGAGTATCAAGGCCAAACCAATGACCCAAACCCCGTTCTGTGTGATAAAATCTCTCATTAGAAATAGCGTGGGTTTTGAATGAGTGGTGTCTGGCCACCTATATTAAATCCGAGTTGAATTTCATGTGTGGACCCGAGTGCATCCTGAAGTCCGGATCCCATAAAGTCATAAGCATACCCCAACCTAAGGTTGTAAGGGAGTGCGACTTCGATCGATGCGACAATCACAGACTTCATTCTGTAACCTGCCCCCAACCAAACTTGTGTCCCGCCCGGGCCGTCCTCCATAAGGAGTGCGTGGAGGTTAATATCTGTCGTTAACGGCGCACCCTCAGTGTACCTGATCATCATGCTGGGTTTAAGTTCTATGCCTAAAGGTGTTTTTACCACACCGCCGCCATAGGCATACATGTGTCTTTTGTAAAACCGTACATCTGGATCTGAGCGCAGCACATCGTCAGAAGCATAGAAGTTGGGGATAGAGACCCCTCCGAACCACCTGCCGGAAGTCGCTGAGAAAAATGCGCCAAATCCCAGCGTTAAAAACCCCTCTCTGACATTCCCTCCGGCATAAACTGGGTCTGCATCATCCCACACCACCAAATCATCCAATGCTGCAGTATATCCAACATATCCACCCCTCAATCCGAAGGATATTTTCCCCAACCTCGTTCTTAAGTGGTACGACAAATCTGCCGACACCGTCCGCTCCTTCGTGATGCCTATTCGATCGTTGGTCATCATTAACCCAAGCCCGATGGGCGCCTTTTCTAATAGGCCATCAACACAAAACACTTGCGTTGTCGGAGCCCCCTCCACGGACCACTGATTGCGATACATTGCCGTCGTTTGCACATAGCTGTGCGCCCCCGCATATGCCGGATTTAACATCAGGGCATTGAAATTATATTGACTTGAGAGATAGTCTTGCTGGGCCGTGAGTGGTGTCTGTTGTAACAAGACCAAACCCATCCCCAGAACGAGTAGTTTTTTTATTTCTTTTCTCATCTTCTTAAATCTAAATAGGTTGAAAATGATTCTCCCAATGCTTCAAACACGACGAAATACGTGCCTTGCGGAAGGTCTTCACCACTCTCATTCGTCCCTTCCCAGTCGTTTCTGTAGTTGGCCTCCTCAAAGACCAACGACCCCCACCGGTTAATGACTCTCATGTTCGTATCCTCTAGCCAGTCACATTGAACCTCCCCCGGCTCAGTATTTAAAGATGGCCCGATGCCCTTGATGACAAATGCATCATTCAAACCATCCCCATTGGGTGTTATTCCCGTAGGCATTTCAGGATTAAGAACGGACTCTTGTACCGTGATGTACTGCTTGGCTGACCCTTGATTTCCACAGGCGTCCTCAAAGAAGTATGTTCTTTCAATAATGCACGCCTGTTCTTCACAGTTCCCCTCTACTACGACATCATCACAGTCTATCGGAACGACATCTCCAGAACTACAATCATCAAACTCCAATCCCTCAAATATTTCCAAACATTCAGGCACCTCATATGCGCATTGATAAAACAGCGAGTCCAGTGGCGTCAGAAGTATGGGCGGGTCTTCGTCCAGGTAAGTTATATACTGGATTTCGGTCAATTCATTCCCCGCTTCATCGGAAATTGTAAATATTCTTGAAAATACTGTATTATTCGCGCAGGGTTGGAAATCAAATTGCTCTTCGTAAGATAAATTTGCATTGGGGTCGCAGGAATCTTCATAAGCTAAAGTATCGTCAGGGAGGCTGTCTCCACATAGTACTAATAAATTTTCAGGGAAAATAGTGAAATATGGTGGTGTATTGTCAACAACACTTATGATTTGTGTTGATGTATAAGAGTTCTCACAAGCATCCGTAGAAGTAAACTCTCTAATTATATCATAGGTTCCGGCAGATGTGATGTTAATTGTGTCTGTAAATAGCTCAACTGTGGGGTTGGGGTCACAGTTGTCCCAGGAAATAGCGTCGTCTAAATCAAAGGTTTCATCACAATTCACAAATAAATCAAGTGGAGGGGTAAGTAACGGAGAGGTCATATCAGAAACAATAATTAGTTGTTCTCCCTGATTTGAGTTCCCACACACATCAGTAGCTGTAAATACTCTTTTTAACGTGTAGTTTTGTTCACAATTTGGAGAAAAAAGTGTGTCTATTTGCTCGGTAATTGTAACCTGCCCTGCACAACCATCGACAGCTATGGGGTCTGCAAATTCTGGCTCTTCATCACACTGGATGGAAAATCCTAATGGTATATACTCAAACTCAGGAAGGGTCAGGTCGTTTACTTGTATTTCATATGTTGCAGAATCTAGATTCCCACAAAAATCAACAGCATAAGCCGTTCTGCTAAAGTGCACATTGTTTGGGCAATCCAAAACTGTCTGAGATGTATCACCCCACCACTTTAGCTCTACCCCAGAGCACATATCAAGAGGATCAATTTCAGGCCAAAGAATATCTTCTACGCACTCGAATGGCTCAAAGACCGAGGGTAAAAAGGTTATTTGTGGGCCTACAGTATCAACTATAAATACTGAGTGAATTTTCGAAAAACTATTGTTACACCCGTCTGTAATCACGGATTCCCAATGAAACTCTTGTTCTGCTGAGCAGCTTCCCATAATTGTGTCAAGAGTCATCGGCGCTGTCGCAACGTTACCACAATCATCAATTGGAAGAAAATCAAATGTACCGCTTATTAAATAATCGAGAAGATCCCAATTCTCACAAGTTACTGTTGAGTCCGCGGGAAAATTAGTAAATGATGGGGCCGTGAAATCTCTATAGTTAATAATCTGAGTGGAGCAAACTAAGCCCGCACCATTAACGCAATCAGTAGCTAAAGGATCAATAATATCTGCTGTAAAAACTCTCGTTACTATAATCTTTAATTTTGGGTCTAAAGGATCTGAACAGTTTACCGAATCAATTGAAACATCAATAGATAGTTGAATTGCGAGTACGTCTGATTCGTCACCACATGTATGCACAAACGCACCATCTAAGTCTGCATAAATAAATTCCCAATCAAGATTTCCGCATTCTAAATCTAAATCCGAAACGCCTGAAATACAATGCGTTTGCGCCCAAGAAATGCTTGAAGAAGAAAGCATAAAAGCAAACAAAAAGATTGATAAAACTAAAGTAGATAAAATGGAATTATTAGTCATGTTTTATTTTTATTCGAGACTAATATATAACAAAATATAGTCTGTGTTTTATGGGTACATTTGCGAATTACAAATAATCTGGTTTAGCTTTTAAAATAATTAGCATAAAGACTCCTGTATGAGCCAAGAAGACGGATTGAAAAAAGTAATTAGTCATGCAAAAGAGTATGGTTTTGTTTTTCCAAGTAGTGAGATCTACGATGGACTGAGCGCCGCATATGACTACGGACAGCTTGGTAGCGAGCTTAAGAACAACATCAAAAATTACTGGTGGACAGCTATGGTGCGTATGAATGACAATATCGTGGGGATCGATGCGGCGATATTTATGCATCCAAAAACATGGAAGGCTTCAGGTCACGTGGACGCGTTTAACGATCCACTGATCGACAATAAGGACAGCAAAAAACGATACCGAGCAGATGTGTTGATTGAGGATCACATTGCAAAGATTGACAAGAAGATTGACAAGGACGTGGCCAAGGGTCTGAAGCGCTTTGGGGACAGCTTTAACGAAGCAGAATTTCGCGCGACGAACACAAACGTACTCCGGAGACAGAAGACGATAGACGACATCAACGACAGATTTAAGGACGCGATGAACGCAGAAAACCTCGATGCGGTGAAAACGCTTATTGAGGAGTTGGAGATCGTTTGTCCGGTGAGTGGATCAAAAAACTGGACCGATGTACGTCAGTTTAACTTGATGTTTAACACGGAACTCGGTGCTGTAAGTGGAGACGCAGGAATCATATATCTCCGCCCAGAAACCGCGCAAGGCATCTTCGTGAACTTCTTAAATGTCCAGAAGAGCGGCCGCATGAAACTCCCCTTCGGAATCGCACAAATAGGAAAGGCGTTCCGAAATGAAATTATCGCACGACAATTCATCTTCCGCATGCGTGAGTTTGAACAAATGGAGATGCAGTTCTTTGTCAAGCCAGGAACGCAGGCAGAGTGGTATGAGCACTGGAAAGCAGAGCGTAAAAAATGGCATGCATCTCTGGGGTTGGGCGATGAGAATTACCGATTTCACGATCACATTAAACTCGCGCACTACGCCGATGCAGCTTGCGATATCGAATTCAACTTCCCTATGGGTTTCAAAGAGCTTGAGGGGGTTCACTCACGCACGGATTTCGATCTTAAAAGCCACGAGGAGCATAGCGGTAAAAAACTTCGCTTCTTCGATCCTGAAACAAAAGAGAGCTTCGTGCCTTACGTCGTAGAAACGTCGATCGGTCTTGACCGCATGTTTCTCGCAGTACTGAGCAACGCATATCGTGAAGAAGATTTGGGCGAGGGCAATACACGTACTGTATTAAAGATTCCTTATGCGCTTGCTCCAGTAAAAGTGGCAATTCTACCCCTCGTGAAAAAGGACGGCCTTCCTGAGAAAGCAGAGGAGATTCTTAAAGTCCTACGCATCAACCACAACGTGCAGTATGATGCAAAAGACGGAATTGGAAGGCGCTACCGCCGACAAGATGCAATAGGCACACCGCTATGTATTACGATAGATCACGACTCCTTAGAAGACAATGCGGTCACCGTGAGAGAGCGCGATGGAATGACTCAGGAACGCATTGCGATTTCAGATCTTGCTTCTTACGTAGATGCCCGCGTATCTATGGCGACGCTTTTCTCTTAATACATAGAACATGAATCTTTCTGATTTAAACATCAAAGGCCGAAGAGTGCTCGTAAGGGTCGATTTTAATGTGCCGTTAGATCATTCATTGGCGGTACAGGACGACACGCGAATTAGAAGAGCGCTTCCCACCATACATGCACTCCTCGAAGGTGGAGCATCCGTCGTTTTAATGAGCCATTTGGGGCGACCTCAAGGGAAATCGGAAGCGTTAAGCCTGAAGAATATCGTGCCTTGTCTCGAGCAATTGTTAGGGAAACCTGTCAAGTTCGCGGAGGATTGCGTGGGCGATTCAGCATTAGACATTACTCAGAATTTAATGGCGGGAGAAATTGCACTTCTGGAAAACCTAAGGT
>MDSV01057979.1_pt1 | contig 40263 bp, 42 predicted proteins | sample 810851 | NCBI WGS metagenome assembly MDSV01 (sample SAMN05326640, study PRJNA326480) | marine metagenome | isolation source: seawater | place: Atlantic Ocean: North East | collected 2012 | reverse complement strand
TTTTTATTATTTTTTTGATTAATATTACTTGGACCATAAGAACCCATACATCCTCCAATTACATTTGCACAAATTACAAAATATTTTCCTGTATCAATTGCCTTACCAGGTCCTATAAGGTAATTCCACCAGCCTTCTTTATTGGTTATTGGATTCACACCTGAAGCAAACTGGTCTCCAGTTAGAGCATGAAAAGCTAAAATTGCATTATCTTTTTTATCATTAAGTTTTCCATATGTTTCGTAAGCTAGTGGAAAATTAGAGATGGTTTGTCCACAATCAAGCTTTAGAGGCTTATCAATAATTAGTTTTTTTACCTTTTCTATATTGTTCATTTTTTCTTTTTTGTCGAATTGTGAGGTAAAAAAACTTATTTAGCGGTTTTTTTATAGCGCTCGCAATTCAGTTAAATCAGCGCAATTTCTTGTACTAAAAACCAGGTCTTTTGTCAATTCATGTTGTATTTGTTTTGCCACAAAACTGCATATGTAGTATTTACCTTTAAAATTTATATATTAAAAATATTATGACTTTGCCAAAACCAATAAAATTTAACGTAGAAAGATATATTGGAGGACTTTCTTCTTTTAAAAAAAAAAAGAAAGTGTTTAAACTTTCTGCAAATGAATCTGCTTTAGGAGCAAGTCCAAAAGCAGCTAAGGCTTTTATTAAAGAAAAAAATAATATTTTTTTATATCCTGAGTCTGACAGTAATTCTTTAAGAGATTTAATTGCAAAAAAGTTTCATATAGAACAAAGTAGAATTATTTGTGGTTCTGGATCTGATCAAATATTTGATTTAACATGTCGATTATTTTTAAAACCCAAAGATGAAGTTATAGTAACTGAATTTGGGTTTATAATGCATAAGATATATTCCTTGTTTTATAAAGCCAAAATTAAAGTTGCTAAAGAGAAAAACTTTAAAGCATCAGTGGATGAAATAATAAAAAAAGTTACTAATAAAACTAAAATTGTTTTTATTGCAAACCCAAATAACCCTACTGGAACTTATCTTTCAAAAAGTGAAATGATTAGTTTAAGAAAAAGACTTAGAAAAAATATACTCCTAGTGGTTGATGATGCTTATTTTGAATTTTTAGATAGACCTGATTTCTCTTCAGGGTTAGATATATTTAAAAATTTTCAAAATGTATTAATAACAAGAACCTTTTCAAAGATTTATGGTCTTGCAGGTCTTAGAATAGGATGGGCTTATAGTTCTAAAAAAATTATCAATGCAATGTATGAAATTAAACCACCGTTCAATGTTAATAGAGCTGCTTTAGAAACTGCTAAAGAAGCCATTAAAGATAATAATTGGACAAAAAAAGCAATTAAGCATAATAAGCTATGGTCAAAAAAAATATTTAATGTATTAAAACAATATAAAATAAAAACAAACAAACCTAGTGCAAATTTTTTCTTGATGAGTTTTGAAAAAACAAAAATTAACGCACAAAGTGTTTTTAAAAAATTAAGAAATAAAGGTATAATTTTAAGAGAAATGAAACAATATAAAATACACAATGCGCTTAGATTGACAATTGGTAAAAAAAAAGCAAATGAATATTTTATAAAAAATATAATTAAAATTTTGAAATAATGTTTAAAAAAGTTTGTATAATTGGATGTGGTTTAATTGGATCTTCTTTAGCGAGAGCGATAAAAAGAAAAAAATTATCTCGTAAAATATTTTCATCTAATAGATCAAATTCTATAAATAAAAAAGTTATCAAGTTAAAGATTGTAAATAAATCAAGCTCTGACACAAAAAATATAGTAAGAGGATGTGATCTAGTTGTTATAGCGACACCTTTAAGTAGTTATAAAAATGTAATTTTAAAAATAAAAAATTCTTTAAAAAGTGGAGCTATACTAACTGATGTTGGATCTGTAAAAGCAAATGTTATTGATCTAGTCGAAAAAAATATTCCAAAAAATGTTTCCTGGATACCGTCACACCCAATAGCTGGTACTGAAGAAAGTGGACCAGAATCTGGATTTGCTGAACTTTTTAAAAATAAATGGTGCATTTTAACGCCGAGTAAAAAAGCAAAAAATAAAGATATCAAATTACTCAAATTATTTTGGAAAAAAATAGGAAGCAAGGTGGATATTATGAGCGCTAAAAGGCATGACTATATAGTGTCAATCACAAGTCATATACCGCATTTGATAGCTTATAATATTGTTAACACTTCACTTAAAATTCAAGATGAAAAAAAATCGGCTATAGTTAAATACAGCGCAGGTGGTCTAAGAGATTTTACAAGAATAGCAGCTTCAAATCCAATAATGTGGAGAGACATATTTATACAAAATAAAAAAAATACATCTAAAATTGTCGATAAATTTATTATTAATTTAGAAAAAATAAAAAAAGCTATTAAAAATGAAAATGGCCAAGAACTAAAAAAAATTTTTAATAAGACTAAAAAAATTAGAAAAGAAATAATTGAATTAGGCCAAGATGTCAGCAAGCCTGATTTTGGAAGATAATTTATTTTTTCATCATATTTATTGATGGAAGAATTTTCTCAGGATATTTTTTCCATGCATTTAACGAAGTGTTGTATATTGGTTTTCGTGCTTGGACTATGCTTTGAGTTGAAATAGCTCTAGTATTTTTCTGAGAATTTAAACAATTCTCATCCCATTCTAACTCACAGTATTCTAATAAATTTTTAATTTCTTTTTTTTTATCAAGAATTAAATTTTCATAATTAAGATCATATATGAAATTTGGTATTCTTTTTTTCCAAAAATTCATGAGATTTTTATAAAGTTTATAATAATTACTTATATCTTTAAAATTGTAGGCAAAATTCATGTAAGGTCCAAAATAGTTTTTCCATATAGAAAAACCTATATCCATGTCTTCTCTAACACAATTAATTATTTTTGAATTTGGAAAAGCTATTTTTATAAATCCTAGCCATCTAAAATTTAGTGGGTCTTTGTCAGTAATATATTTTTTTTTAGTCTCAAATCTATCAAGATTATTTAAATAATTATCTCTTAATTCATTTAAAATTTCAGAGTTTTTAAAATTTATTTTTTCAAGCATTTTATTATCTGAATCAAAAAAATTTTTACTAATTAATAAGTTTAAATCTCTTAATTCGCCACCACCATATATTTCTTTATGTGATGATAATACTTGTTCTATTAATGAGGTGCCGGTTCTTGGCATCCCAACAATAAAAATAATTTTTTTATGATTACTATCCAAAATTTCATTATTTTCAAAATTAAATTCTGAAAATAAACTTTTTATATTTTCAAAAAGTTTTTTGTCTTCTTCTATATTGTATTTAGCTATTTTCTCTTTACTTTTATTTCCTTCATCATAATTTATAAAAGATTTATTAAAGTCACTTAAATCATCATAAGCTTTACCTAAAGCAAAATATAATTCAATTTTTAAGTTTTCATCAATAGATTCATCTTTTAATTTTTCTTCCATAGAATCGATGTGAGACCTATCACTTTTATAATCTAAAAAAGTTGATAACATCCGATCCGCAGTAGTAAACTTAGGATTTTTTTCTAAAGTTGAATAAAAAAATTTTTTTGCATTTTCAAATTTTCCTAAAGCCAAGTAAGCCAACCCTAATTGATAATGGATTATAAAAATTTTATCATTTATTTTTAAAGCTTTTAAATAATATTCAATTGCTTCTTCGTATTTATTAGCATCTTTTTTTAAATTTCCTAGGTTCACGATTGCGTTAATATATTTAGGATTTACCTCTAAGCATTTTTCATAACAATTTTTTGCTTTGATTAAATCGTTTAATGCATGAAAAGAATTACCCATGTTATTTAAACAACCAAAATGCTTTGGTTCCTGGTTTACTAAATCTTTGTAATGTTTAATTGCTTGTTCGAAAAAACCTTTAGCGTGAAAAGATAGACCGATAATATTATTCATCTCATAAAAAGTAGGTATTTTTTGTAAAAGCTTTTTGCCTTTTGAAATTACAATGTCAAAATTACTTGCCTTATAATTATTTAATATAAATTGAATTTCTTGTTTTTCAACTTCAGTTAGTTTTCGCATTAATTTATTTTTTTAATTCCAAGTAATTTTAAATTAGCAGTTTTTTCAATTCTTTTTATAGTTTCATCTATTTTCATTACTATTACTTTTCTTTTTGGTCCATAAGCATGTATTACTTTATCTTTTGATATAATAATTGCAACATGTCCTTTCCAAAATAACAAATTATTTTTTTTTATTTTTTTTGTTTTTTTAAAAAATTTTATCTGATCTTTTGTATCTCTTGGTATAAATTTATTATTAAACTGAAAAAAAATTTGCAATAAAGCAGAACAGTCAATACCATCAAAAGTTTTTCCACCCCACTTATATCTACAGTTAGTAAACAGTTTTAAAATTTTTATAAGATTTTTTTCTTTATAGTTAATTTTGGTTAATGAATTTTTATTAATCCATTGATTATTATTAAACATTATAAAACTTTTATACCTTTTTAATATTTCTATCTTGCTCCCAAATGATAAAAATTTTTTAATTTTATGTTTATTAAATTTTTTCGGTTGTTTAAAAATTTCAGTTTTTAAAATTTTTACTTTATGAGTTGGTGAGAATTTCTTGGTATATTTTTTATTTTTTATATAACCAATGTAATGGTCAAAGTCTGTTTTAATTTTAATCCAATTTTTTTTTTTATTTAAGATTTTAAACTTTTCTCCATAAAGAATTTGTGAGCTAATTTTTGATTTTATAGATGGACTTTCATACAAATTTATAAACGGGTTCTTGCAGAAAAAATTATTTTGCACTTAAATTTAATTTATTTCTTATAAACCATAGCAAAATAAGAGATGGAACAACCATAATTGTAGTTAATACAAAAAAAGTACCCCAGTCTCCATTTAACCAATCTACTAGGGCTCCAGAAGAAGAAGCGAGAGTTGTTCTCCCAGCTGTACCAATAGAAGCAAGCAATGCATATTGAGTTGCCGTATACGTTCTGTCAACCAGTAAAGATATAAAAGCAACAAATGCGACTGTAGCAAAAGCAGCTGTAATATCGTCAGCTATTACTGCAATTGCAAACAATAATTCAGATTTACCTGTCCAAGCTAAAAGTGCGAATAGCAAATTTGTAAGTGCCATTAAACCTCCAGCAAAAAACATTGTCTTAATAGTTCCAGATCTCATAGCCATTATTCCACCCAATAACGTAAACACAACCGTTGTAATCCATCCCAGTCCTTTTGAGTAAATTGCAATCTGACCTTTAGAAAATCCAATTTCTTTATAAAAAACAATAGACATCCGTCCAAGAAACGCTTCCCCAATTTTAAATAAAAATACAAATCCTAAAATTCCTGCAGCAATAGCAAATCCATTTTTTTTAAAGAAACTAATTATAGGTCCACCAATAGTTCCTGTAATATAGGCTATAAAAGTAGTTATAATATTGCTTGAACCAAGTTTTCCTTCTATTATTTTATCAGTTTCTTTTTGTTTTAATTGTCTATCAGTTTCAATTGGTTCGTGAACAAACATTAAACCAATATTCATTAGAATTATTACAACTCCCAAAACAAGAAAAGTAGTCTGCCAATAGTCTGTGTGACCCATATTTTGAAAAAATTCTGCTGTAAATAAAGCAATTACACCACCTAGTTTATAACCCGTCCACCAACCAACAACTGCCATCGCAGCGCCAGCAGCCATTGATTTTCCTTCGTTTGCATTTATCTGTTCAATTCTTAATGCATCAACTGTTATGTCTTGGGTAGCAGATGCGATTGCAATAATTAATCCTACAGTAATTAATAGAGCAAGATTTTCTGTTGGGTTGATAAAACTCCAAACTACTAAGCTAAATAAAATTATAATCTGCATTAAAACTATCCATCCTCTTCTATGGCCTAGTTTTTTTGTGAAAAAAGGTATTTGAATTCTATCTATTATTGGTGCCCATAAATAATTAAATGCGTAAACGCCAAAAATTAATCCAGCCCAGCCTATTGTAGATCTACTTAACCCTTCTTCTTTTAACCAAAGACTTAAACTACTGGCTATTAATACCCATGGAAATCCACTTATTGCTCCGAGAAGCAATATTCTTACCATTCTTATATCTTTGTAAATTAAAATTGATTCAATCCAACCATGTTTTTTTTCCATTTTCATATTTTTTAACCTTTCCAAAAATTTGGAAAAAACAACACTAACAGAGCAAATATTTCAAGTCTACCTAATAACATACCAAAGCACAAAACCCATTTTGAAAAAGATGATAAATCTTTAAAACTTCCATTAGGCCCAATAACCTCTCCTAATCCAGGGCCTACATTAGATATTGATGTTGCTGCAGCTGAAATGGATGTTATAAAATTTAATCCTGTAAACGATAATAATATTGAAATAATTAAAAAAATTAAAAAATATAAGAATATGAAAGAAATAATTGAAGATATAAATTTATTATCTATTTTTTCTTTATTATAAGATATTGGAAATATTCCTCTCGGATAAATAATTTTTTTCATTTGATTTTTTAAAAATAGCCACAGAATTTGAATTCTAAATATTTTTATTCCACAGGCAGTAGATCCAGCACAACCTCCAATAAACATTAGAATAAGAAAAAATACTAATGAAAATTCTCCCCATAGATCAAAATTTGATGTCACATAACCTGTCCCAGACAGAATAGATAAAACATTGAAGGCAGAAATTCTTAGGTTATCTAAATAGTTATTTTCATTATTAAATAATAAATATATAAACATAATCAATATTGAAAAAATAGAAATTTTAAACAATCCTATAATTTGAATATCTTTAAAAAATATTTTTTTATTACCTGAAATAAATTTTAAATAAGCAATAAAAGGTACGCTCCCAGCTATTATAAAAATCATAGCCACAACTTCAATAAGTGGATTTTGAAAATATCCCAAAGACTCGTTATAGTTTGAAAAACCTCCAGTTGCTATTGTAGTCATAGCATGAGTAATACTATCAAAGATATTCATTCCTACAAAAAAATATGCAACTATACAAACTATTGTTAAAAAAGAATAAATTGAGAAAATATTTAATGCAATTTGTCTAGTCTTTGGTAAAATTTTTTCTGAGGAGTCTCCACTTTCAATTTTAAATAATTGCATACCACCAACATTCATTAACGGCATTAAAGTAATTGCCATTACCACTATACCTATCCCTCCAAGCCATTGTAATATTGCTCTCCAAAATAAAATACTTTTAGGTGCGTTTATTAGGTCATCAATTACAGTTGATCCAGTAGTAGTTATTCCAGACATGCTTTCAAAGAAAGCATCAATAAAGTTTAATTGTAAGCTACTAAATATTAAAGGCAAAGATCCAAAAAGAGCAATACTTATCCAAGATAAAGATGTTAATAAAAATGCCTGTTGTAGATTTATTTTTTTATTTTCATCTAAATTAGAAAGGAAAAATAAAATTCCAAAAATTATAGTTATTAGGCTTGAAATAACAAAAGTGGCATCAAATTCATTATAAATTATTTGGACAATTATTGGAAAAATCATAAAAATTCCCAAAATAATTTGTAATATTCCTAGAATAAAAAAAACTGTTTTGTTATTGGACATTTAATTATTCACAATATTTTAAGTTTGACAAATTTCAACACAAATAGGTATAAAAAAAACTATATTTTTAACAATAAATTTAATACATCTATATTTTGTGATTGATAAAACATTAATAGAAAAAACAAGTTCATGGCCTTTTGTAGAAGCTAAAAGACTCTTAAAAGAAAGGAAAAACTCTTTAGAAAAAAAAGGTCAAATTATACTTCAAACAGGATATGGCCCAAGTGGTCTTCCTCATATAGGAACATTTGCTGAAATTGCCAGAACATCAATGCTAGTTAATGCATTAAATCAATTAACTAGTTTACCAAAAACAATAATTACTTTTTCAGATGATATGGATGGTTTAAGAAAAGTCCCTGACAATATACCAAATTCTAATATTTTAGAAAAAAATTTAGGCAAACCTTTAACTGATGTACCCGATCCTTTTAATAAATTTTCTAGTTTTGGAGAGCATAATAATGAGATGCTAAAAAGCTTTTTAAATAAGTTTAATTTTAAATATACTTTTAAAAGTTCAACACAATTGTATAAAACAGGTTTTTTTAATGAAACTCTAATTTTAATTCTAAAAAAATATAAAGAAATAATGAATTTAATACTTCCTACTCTCGGAAAAGAAAGACAAAAAACTTATAGTCCATTTTTACCTATATGCCCTATTACTGGAAAGGTTTTAGAAATTCCAATTAAAGAAGTGATGCTTGATAAAAATAAAATAATTTTTGATAATAATGGAAAAGCTTTAGAGGCAAGTATTTTAAATGGAAATTGTAAACTCCAGTGGAAGGTTGACTGGGCAATGAGATGGTATGCTTTAAATGTAGACTATGAAATGTACGGAAAAGATCTAATTGAGAGCGCAATTTTGTCTAGTAAAATAATAAATATACTCGGTAAAAAAAATCCAAATGGCTTTGCTTATGAATTATTTTTAGATGATAAAGGTGAAAAAATTTCTAAATCAAAAGGTAATGGAATCACAATTGAGGATTGGTTAAAGTATGCTTCTCCACAAAGTTTGTCCTTATACATGTATCAAAATCCTAAAAGAGCAAAAAAACTATATAGTGAAGTTGTGCCAAAAGCAGTCGATGAATATATAAATTATATTGATATTTATGGATCTCAAAGTGATTTACAAAAAATATCAAATCCTGTATGGCATGTTCACAATGGCAAACCACCTGCTGAAAAAGTAATAATGCCATTTTCTATGTTGCTTAATCTTGTAGGGGCTAGCAATTCTTCGTCAAAAGACCTTTTATGGAAATTTGTAAAAAAATATAAAAAAAATATTAATGAAAATGAACACCCAATCTTTGATAAACTAATTGAATATGCAATTAATTATTTTAACGATGTAGTTAAAATTAAAAAAAAATATAAAAAACCAAATGATGTTGAAAAAAATGTTTTAAATATTTTGGCAAAAAAGATCAGTCATTGTAATGAGACAATGTCACCCGAAGATATTCAGACCATTGTTTACAGCGTAGGAAAAGAAAATGGTTATAAATCAAATCTTAGAGAATGGTTTAAATTAATCTATGAAGTTCTTTTTGGCGATGAAAACGGACCAAGGATGGGTTTTTTCATAAGTTTTTTTGGAGTTAAAGAAACAATTAAATTAATTAATGAAAAAATAAATTAAAATGTTTTCAATCTTAAAACCTCTTCTTTTTAAAATGGACCCTGAAATCGCACATGATTTAGCGATTAAATCCTTAAAATTAAATTATTTACCAGAATCAATCTTCAAGGTGGAAGATGAAGAAATTTTGAAAATTAACCTTTTAAATAAAACGTTTTCTAACCCAATAGGCTTAGCAGCAGGTTTTGATAAAAGTGCAGAAGTTTATAATTCCATTTATAAATTAGGTTTTAGTTTCGTCGAAGTGGGAACTGTAACGCCTCTAGGTCAGTATGGAAATCCAAAGCCTAGAATTTTTCGCCTAGAGAAAGATGAAGCCTTAATAAATAGATTAGGATTTAATAATGATGGGGCTGAAAAGGTTAGAGAAAGAATATTAAAAAATAAGAAAAAAGGTATCTTAGGGGTTAATATAGGGCCGAACAAACAAACAGACAGCCAGGAAAATGATTTTATCAATTGTTTTAAAAAGTTATACGATTTAGCTGATTATATTACTATCAATATTTCATCACCAAACACAGAAAAACTTAGAGATTTTCATGAAGATAAAAAATTGATTTCACTTTTAAAATTAATTAACCAAGAAAAAAATAAGAGCAATTTAAAAATACCAATATTTTTAAAAGTTTCACCAGATGTTAATGATCATTCAATAGAAAAAATTTCAGAAATTATTTTAGAAAATAATATAAGTGGTGTGATATTAACTAATACAACCAATGTTAGTAGAGAAAATTTATTAGATCATAAAAAAATTGAAGAAGGGGGTCTTTCTGGAAAACCATTAGAAAATATATCTAATAAAATTATAAAAAAATTTTATAAAAATCTTCAAAACAAAGCTATTATAATTGGTGTAGGAGGGGTAGATTCTGGGAAATCAGCCTATAAAAAAATAACTTCAGGAGCATCACTTGTGCAGTTATATACAGGTATGATTTTTAAAGGACCACAAATAATTAAAAAAATTAAAAAAGATCTAATTATTTCTTTAAAGCAAGAAGGGGTAAAAAATATAAAAGAAATTATTGGACAAGAAAATTAACCTAATTTAGAGAGTATAGGAAAAAATTCTAAGATGTAGAATCCTATTATTTGTAGTTTATTTATTAGAATTAAAAATCCAGTAATTAATAAAACTGTTCCACTAATTTTATTAATAATATATATTTTTTTTTTTATAACTTTTGATAAGAATAAAAATTTATGTATTGCATACCCTGATAATATAAAGGGAATAGCTAAACCTAATGAGTAAAACGACAATAGTATAATGCTTTCATAAAATGTTTTTTCTACTGCAGCTAAAACTAAAATAGATCCAAGTATTGGACCTATACAAGGTGTCCAACCAAATCCAAAAGCAGCTCCTACTACGAGAGGAAAAATTGTATTATGATGATAGTTTTTTGTATAATATTTTTTTTCGATATTTAAAAAGTCTAGATTTATTATTCCTAATAACTGCAAAGAAAATGTTATTATTATTATTCCAGCAACCAGCCTCAATTGATTTGAATAGGTTATAAATAATTTTCCTAAAAGTGATGCCGTAGCGCCAAATGCAATAAAGATTATAGAAAAACCTAAGCAAAAAAAAATTGTTTTTTTTATTATGGGCTTTTTTTGACTTATTAGCTTATCCAATGATTGTCCAGATATATATGAAATATACCCTGGAATTAATGGCAAAACACATGGTGAAAGAAAACTAACAAACCCAGCAAAAAATGCTAAAAAAAAATTAAAAATCATTTATTAAAGTTAGATTTTTATAAAAATTACTTAAATATTAAAATTTATAAATAATATTCTAAATTATTGCTGTCAATAAATATATGATCTTGACGAATTATCTGACAACATCTATACCGTCTTTTAAATAAAAAACATATGTCAAAAAAATGTGAACTAACAGGTAAGATGCCGCAAGCTGGACACAAGGTAAGTCACGCTAATAATAAAGTAAAAAGGAGATTTTTACCAAATTTAAAAAAAGTTACATTTAGAAGTATTTTGTTAAAAAGGAATATTAAATTAAATGTATCTAACTCAGCCGTAAGATCTGTGGATAAAAAAGGTGGCTTTGATTTATTTATTAAAAATACAAAATTAAGAAATCTATCTTTTAGAGTAAAAAAAATTAAAAGATCAATTTTACTTTTAGATAAAAAATAAAATAGATGAGTAAATTGCTCATAACACTCTCGGTTCTTATGGGAGTAGTAGTTTTAACATCTAATTATTTAGTTCAATTTCCAGTTAAGTATTTTAATTTAAACGAAGTTTTAACTTATGGTGCTTTTACTTATCCAATAGCATTTTTGATTACAGATTTAACAAATAGAACTTACGGCAAATTTATAGCAAAAAAAATAGTTTACTTAGGATTTGCTATCGGCGTATTTTTTACAATAATTTTTTCTACAAATTTTTCAGATTTAATTTCGATAAGAATTGCCATAGGATCTGGTACAGCTTTTATAATCGCTCAATTAGTTGATGTTCAAATTTTTGACAATCTAAGAAAAAAAAAATGGTTTATTGCTCCATTGACATCTTCATTAATAGGTTCATTTGTTGATACTATCATTTTTTTTTCTATATCATTTTATGGCACAGGAATACCTTGGATTACTTTATCATTAGGAGATTTTTTAGTTAAAATTATTGTTGCGTTATTAATGTTAATACCTTTTAAAATTTTAATTGGAAATTTAAAAATAGCTTAATAATAAAAATTTTTTATAACAAAAATTTATAAGATAAGATTTTGTAGGCTAATTTAGCAACTAAAAAGTTGTACGAATTAAATCCTTTAATAGGGGATAGTTCGTTTATATCTGCACCAACTATATTAGAATTTTTTGCTGCTAACTTTATAATATTTAAAGTTTCTTCCCATTGCAGTCCACCTGGTTCAGGTGTACCAGTTGCAGGCATTATACTTGAGTCTAGTCCATCAACATCAAAAGTTAAATAAACATTTTTATTTTTTATTAGTTTTATAAATTTTTTTAAATTCCAATTTAGTTTGTCCTTTGCCCAAAATATATTAATTCTAGATAAATTTTTTTTTAAATAATCAATTTCACTTTTAGATATATTTCTGATTCCAAAAGAAACTACAGATACATTTTTATAATCTAGACACCTCTTAATCGCTGAAGCATGTGAAAATTTCTCACCATTATAGCTCTCTCTTAAATCAGCGTGTGCATCAAAATGTAATAAACATATTTTTTTATATTTCTTAATAAATGGAACTATGCATCCTGGAGTAATTGAATGTTCTCCACCAAAAGTCATTGGAAAAAGATTTTTTTTTAAAATTTTTCCATTAATAGTAGAAATTTTATTTAATGCTTTATTAATATTTTTTTCAATTTTAAATGGTTTAAGGGTTTTTATTCCTATTTTTTTAAATGGTTCACAGTTTAATTCTTCGTCGTATAACTCTACTTGATGTGACGCTTTAATGATTTCTCTAGGACCATTTTTAGTTCCACTTCCATAGCTAACCGTTTTTTCTAAACCAAAAGGAACAATTACAACTTTTTCTTTAAAGTTAAATTTATTATCAATTCCTAAAAAACCTTTTTTATTTGATAGATAGTTCAATTTTTATCCGAATATTTTTGTAAAATTTTTTCTAGATCTTTTTTTCCAATCACCTTTATGGTAAACATCGCTCGCGATTAAGGGCAAAACACTAGTTGCTTCAGCAAAAACCATTTGTTCTTTTGTTATATCTACTTTACCCCATGAACTTGCTTCCTTTAAAGTTGAGCTACTACACGCTCCATCCCTTGAGTCCGCTACAGTAATTTGTACTGCATATTTATGCATATCTACTTCCTTTCCTAAAAGTTCAGCACATATGACTGTATCTTGAATAAAGTTTTTTGGAACACCACCTCCAATCATAAATAATCCTGAGCTTTTTGATTTTATTTTTATTTCTGTAAGTTCACGAAACTCTCTTATGGAGTCTATCGTTAAGTGTTTTTTTGGATTTTTTTCTTGATGCATTACAAGTCCAAATCCAGCACTCGAGTCAGTAAATGCGGGACAAAAAATTGGTACTCCATTTTTATAAGCTGTTTCGATAAGAGAATTTTTTTTTTTTGCATTATTTTTTAAATATTTTCCGATTTCGTAGATAAATTCTCTCGAAGTATAGCTTTTCGGTTTTAGGCTATCAGCAATTTTACATATAGTTTTGTCACACATTTGTAGATCATCTTCATCTATGTATGTATCGTAAATTCGATCAATATAATTTTTTCTTAGCTCAGTATCATCTTGAAATTGTGATCCTTGATAGTGTTTAAAGCCAAGTGCTTCAAAAAAATCCATATCAATAATAGAAGCACCAGTAGCAACAATGGCATCAATCATATTATATTTAACCATATCTCTATAGATATGCATGCAACCAGCTGCAGATGTAGATCCAGCTAAAGTTAAAAATATAGTACAATTATCATCTTTAATCATTTGATTGAATATATCGGCAGCATTTGCAGTCTCTCTTGATACAAATGACATTTTTTTCATTGACGAAATTATTTTTCTTGAATCAAAGGAAGTTATATCGATGTGTTCAACTTCGCTGTTTAGGAAATCTTTTTTACTATTATGTCCTAGATTTTTTTTATTTGGCATCAAGCAACAAGAAACTGGCTATCCGTTTCTTTATTGTACATAGACATTATTGGATTGTCTTCAACTTCAAAAATTTCGTTTGAATAAAAACCATTAAATTTTGTTCTAAATGTTAATCCATAAGCTCCTAATTGTCCAAGTTCAATGTAATCACCTTCTTTAATATTATTTGGCAAAACAAAAGGACCTTTCATGTAATCCATGCTATCACAGGTTGGTCCATAAAAGTTAAAAGCAGTTAGTTTCTTTGAAGTAATTCCACTATTAGAAATTAAACGTGATGGAAAAATTATATTTGGGGTACCTGCATCAAATAATGTTCCATAAGTACCATCATTGATATATAGCTTCTGTTTTTTTCTTAATATAACTTTTACGATTGTTGAACCACTTTCGGCAACTAGTGCTCTTCCAGGTTCACACATTATTTTTGGTAATTTTTCTAATTTTAAATTATTTAATGCCATTTTAATTTCGGACATATAATTGTCTAGAGATTGTGGTCTTAGGTCAGGATAAATTGAAGGAAATCCTCCTCCAACATTTATATAGTCAGGAACAATTTTTGTCTTTTTAATTATATTTCCAATTTCATTTATGCCTTTACTATAAGAAATTGGATGCATACATTGTGATCCTACATGAAAACTTAATCCTATTTTACTTGAATGTTCTTTAGCAATTCTTAACAAACCTAAAGCTTCGGAGCTTTGTGCCCCAAATTTTTTGGATAAATCGATTTCAGCATGTTCATTTGAAATGGAGATTCTTACAAATAGATTTAGATCTTTAGCATTTTCGGTAACTTCAATTAGTTTTATTAATTCATCTTTAGAATCTAAAGCAAATGATTTTACTTTATGCTTAAAATAAGCTTCTTTTATATGTTCTCTATTTTTAATAGTATGCATATAGAAGCAATTTGCATTAGGAGCAATTTTTTTAATTGTTCTAACTTCTTCAATAGAAGCTACGTCAAAATCGTTAATTCCACCCTTTATTATTTGGTCGAGTATTTTTTTGTGAGGATTAGTTTTTACTGCATATAGAATTTTTCCGGGGAAATTTTTTTTAAAATAACTGATTGAAGTTCTAATAGAATTAGAACGAATGCAGTAAACTGGCTCTGCAGGTTTTAAATTTTTAACTAATTCAAAAACACTTTTAAATTTTTGCATCTCATATGCCCCCCAAAAAAATTTATAAAAAAATTTTTTAAATTTTATTTAAAAAATTAACTTTTTTTCACACATAAGGTAATAAACACTTTAAGTAAAGCATAATTTCAACATGTTAAAAACGGTTCCAGACTATCTTGGATAGTTGAAATATAAAAATATGACCCTATATAGCTTCTTGTAAGCATATGAAAAACTCAGAAATATATAAAAAAATAAGTGATTTTGAGGATAAATCGCTACTTATAGTTGATGATGATAATCCATTTAGAGAAAGGCTTGCAAGGGCCATGGAGAAAAAAGGATTTATTGTAACTCAAGCTGAGAGTGTAAAAAATGGTATTCAATGCGTTAATACAGTCACTCCATCTTTTGCAGTTATTGATCTAAGATTAGGTGATGGAAACGGTCTAGAGGTTGTAAAAGCAATACAAAAAACAAAAAAAGATAGTAGAGTTATAATGTTAACTGGTTATGGAAACATATCCACAGCAGTTTCAGCAATTAAAACAGGTGCAATAGACTATCTTGCCAAGCCAGCTGACGCCGATGATGTTGAAAAAGCACTTTTAGCTGAACCAAACGCAAAAGCGGCGCCTCCAGAAAATCCAATGTCAGCAGATAGAGTAAAATGGGAACATATACACAGGGTATTCGAACTGTGCAATAGAAATGTATCTGAGACAGCTAGAAGATTAAAGATGCACAGAAGAACATTGCAAAGAATATTGTCTAAGAGATCACCTAAATAAATTTTTCTAATTTTTTAATCTGAGGGTATAAAATTGTTAATAAAAGTAATTTAAATAATTCAGCATATAAAAATGGTTCTGCACCTAATTTGAATATAGGTTTGTCCCATCCAATGATTACCCCTAACCACAATAAGCCTAATGCATAAATAAAACTTACAGCAAAAAGTAATTTTAAAAAAATAGTAATATAATTATTTTGAATTTTAAAATATCCAGCAATAAAAACAGCAAACAGAAAACCAATTAAGTAACCCATAGTAGGTCCAGTAAAATATAATAATCCAATTCCTTTTTCTGGCGAATTAGAAAATACTGGTAAACCAACAATTCCTTCTAACAAGTATAAACCTACAGACATCAATCCTATTTTATAACCTAGAGAAATTCCCAAAAATAAAACAACAAAAGTTTGCATTGTCATGGGCACAGGATAAAAAGGTATTTTTATTTTTGCAGAAATAGTTAATAGTATTGATCCTGCAATAGATATTAAAAATAATTTAAATAGTTTGTTTGTTTGATTTTTTGTTATTGAATTCATATATAATTACTATATTAAAAATTTCAAATAAATCTAGTTTTTTGTTAATTGAATAAATACGTCTTCTAAATCACCATCATCAGTAGAAATATCAACTATTTCATTATCATTGCTTTTAATTATTTTTATAATTTCTTCTATTTTTATTTTTTTTCTTTTATACGATACAACAATTTCATTTTTAGATTTTGAAGTAATTTCAATTCCAGGAATATCAATATTTTTTATGTCAAAGTTTTTATTTAATTTAAAAGTAATTTTTTTTGAGTCTATTTTATCCAATAAATTTTCTGTAGTATCTAAGGCAACTAGGTTTCCTTTGTTTAAGATTGCAATTCTGTTGCACATTTCTTGAGCTTCATATAAATAATGTGTAGTCAAAATTACGCTTACACCTTGCTTGTTTAGTATCTTAATATTTTTCCATAAATTTTGTCTCAGCTCAACATCAACTCCAGCTGTTGGCTCATCTAAAACTAAAATTGGTGGTTGATGTATCATAGCTTTTGCAACTAACAACCTTCTTTTCATTCCTCCAGACAGATCTCGAGAGTAGCTGTTTGCTTGCTTATCTAACGAAACCATTTTAAGTATAGTTTCAGTAATTCTTTTTTCTTTTGTAACACCATAAATTCCAGCTTGTAATTCAAGTAACTTTTTAGGACTAAAAAAAGGATCTAAATTAACTTCTTGAGGAACTATCCCTATCGAGGCACGTACTTGTCTGGGATTTTTATCAACATCAAAGCCCCAAACATTCACTTCTCCCGATGATTTAATTACAGTTCCTGCTAGTATATTTATTAATGTTGTTTTTCCTGCCCCATTAGGTCCTAATAATCCAAATATTTCACCTTGTTTCACCTCTAAGTTTAAATTATTAAGAGCATGAACTTTTTCTGAACTTTTAGGTGAATAAATTTTGTTTAAATTTTTTACATATAAAACATTTTTTTTATTCATATAGAGTTATACACTTATAGCATAGGATAAATCTAAGATACATTATTCGCATGATTAAAATAAAAAAAAATGATCATTTTTATTTTGTTGACGGTTCTGGTTATATTTTTCGAGCTTATTATGCTCTACCACCGTTAACTCGTAAAAGTGACGGCCTACCTGTTGGTGCAGTAAACGGTTTTTGCAACATGCTTTTCAAATTGTTAGAAGACTCAAAGTCAGAAGACAATGAAGATAAACCAACTCATTTTGCAGTAATATTTGATTCTGCAAGAAAAAATTTTAGAAATGAAATTTACTCAGAATATAAAGCAAATAGGTCCGAAGCTCCCGATGATTTAATTCCTCAATTTGATTTCATAAGAAAATCTGTATTAGCATTTAATTTACCATCAATAGAGTTAATTAATTATGAAGCTGATGATTTAATAGCAACTTATACTGATTTAGCTATTAAAGAAGGAGCGAAAGTTACGATAGTTTCCTCTGACAAAGATTTAATGCAGTTGTATAAAAAAAATGTACGAATTTATGATCCCATGAAAAATAAATTCATTTCAGACGAGGATATAAATAATAAGTTTGGAGTAGTTCCTGAGAAAATAATTGAAGTCCAGGCATTAGCTGGAGATAGTAGTGACAATGTTCCAGGTGTTCCAGGAATAGGCGTAAAAACAGCTGCTGAATTAATAAATAAGTATGGAGATCTAGAAAACTTACTTAAGAAATCTAAAGAAATTAAACAGAACAAAAAAAGAGAAGCTCTTATTGCAAATAAAGACAAGGCAATAATTAGTAAAAAATTAGTAACTTTAAAAAAAGATGTTCCAGTAAAAAATAAAATTGATGAATTTAAATTGCAAAAGGTTAATAAAGAAAAACTTTATGACTTTTTAAGAAAAATGGAATTTAATAGATTGCTTAGTTCTGTCATATCTACTTATGGCGAATTAGATTTTTCAAAACAAAATTCTTCTTTGATAAAAAAAAATAATGATACAAAGATTTCAAAAAAAAAATACAAATTGATTGAAGAATTAATCGAAATTGATGAATGGACAAAAGAAGCTGAAGAGCTAGGTGAGATTGCAATTGATACAGAAACAAGTTCTTTAAATCCACATACAACAAGTTTGATAGGTATTTCACTTTCAACCAAGATAGGTAAAGCTTGTTATATTCCAATTGGACATAATAAAGGAAAAAATTTTGATGAAAAAAATATAATTAAAAAGCTAAAACCAATTCTGGAAGATAAAAGTATAAAAAAAATTGGTCAAAATATAAAGTTTGACTATATTGTTTTATATTACAGAGGCATCAATATGAACTCTATGGAAGATACAATGCTAATGTCATATGTTTTAGATGCTGGGAAAAATAGACATAATATGGATACTTTGTCTAGCATTCACTTAAATCATAAAACTATTTCATTTAAAGATCTAGTTGGAACAGGAAAAAAACAAATTAATTTCAGTGAAGTTGGAGTTAATAATGCAAAAGATTATTCCGCTGAAGATGCCGATATAACTTTCAGATTATATAAAATTTTTTTAAAACAAATTAAAAATGAAAAATTAATAGTAATTTATGAGCTATTCGAAAAACCCTTAATTAAAATTTTAGCAAATATGGAAATAAATGGAGTTAGGTTAGATAACAATTTTTTAAAATCATTATCAGCTAAGTTTGATAAAAAAATTAAATTTTTAGAAAAACAAATATTTGCAACTACAAAAAAAGAATTCAAAATTGGATCTACAAAACAATTAGGAGAAATAATGTATAATGATTTAAAAATTGCTTCTTTAAAGAAAACAAAAAAAGGAAGTTTTGCAACAAGTGCTTCTGTACTTGAAGATTTAGCGTTTAAAGGTCATAAGCTACCCAAATTAGTCCTTGATTGGAGACAGGTAACAAAACTTAAAAATACATATTCAGATTCTTTACCTGAACATATTAATAAAAAAACAAAAAGAGTTCACACTTCTTTTCTACTTGCTGCAACAACAACAGGAAGATTAGCATCAAGTGATCCTAACTTACAAAATATACCAATTAAATCAGAAGATGGTAAAGATATTAGAAAAGCATTTATTTCTGAAAAAAATTCAGTTTTAGTTTCAGCTGATTATAATCAAATTGAAATGAGGATATTATCAGATCTTGCTGACGTTAAAGAGTTGAAAAATGCTTTTAAAAATAATGAAGACATACATTCTTTAACCGCAAGTCAAGTGTTCAATAAAGATTTAAAAAAAGTAGATTTTGATATGAGGAGAAAAGCAAAAACAATAAATTTTGGAATAATCTATGGAATTTCTCAATATGGATTAGCAAAACAGTTAGGAGTTTCTAATATTGAAGCAAAAGAATTTTTAGATTCATATTTTATTAAATTTCCTGAAATCAAAGAATATATGGAAACCACAATTAAGTTTTGTAGAAAAAGTGGATATGTTAATAATATATTTGGAAGAAGAACACATATATCTGGAATTAATGATAAAAATTTTAATGTAAGAAATTTTCAAGAAAGAGCAGCTATTAATGCACCAATCCAAGGTTCAGCTTCAGAAATTATGAGAATGGCTATGATTAAAATTTATACAAAATTTAGGAATGAAAAAAATATTAATTCTAAAATCTTACTTCAAATTCATGATGAGTTGATCTTTGAAACACCAAAAAATGAAATTAAAAATACTATAAAAATTATTAAAAATGAAATGTCTAGTGTGCAGAATAGTGATCTTCATTCATTTTCAATACCTCTGAATGTAGATATAAATTTTGGAGAAAATTGGGGTATACTACATTAAAAAATTCTTAGACTTGCCCTAATTAAAACAATTTAGTACTTTCATATATGTTAATATAATTTTTTATGGCAAACACAATTGCGTTAGTCGATGATGATCGAAATATACTAACAAGCATTAGCATGGCTTTGGAAAAAGAAGGCTTCAAAGTTCAAACATATATAGATGGAGAAAGTGCTTTGGTTGGGTTAACTAGAACTCCACCGGATTTAGTCATAATTGATATTAAAATGCCAAGGATGGATGGAGAAGAACTGCTTAAGAGATTAAGAAAAAAAACTTCTCTACCGGTAATTTTTTTAACTTCAAAAGATGAAGAAATAGATGAGTTATTGGGTTTAAAATTGGGAGCAGATGATTTTGTAAAAAAATCAGGTGGGTTTTCAATAAAAGTTTTAATTGAAAGAATAAGAGTTCAATTGAGAAAAAAAAATCTAGGTGATCAAGAAGAAAAAAAAAATATCATTAGCCATGGAAAACTAAGATTAGATCCAGCCCAACTAGAATGTGAATGGGACAATAAACAATTACCTGATAAGTTAACAACAACCGAATTTTTGATTGTAAAAGAACTGGCAAAAAGACCTGGTATAATAAAAGAAAGAGCACAATTAATGGATATTGCTTATAAGGAAAATTCAGAGATAGAGGATAGGACTATAGATAGTCATGTTAAAAGAATTAGAAAAAAATTTAAAAAAATAGATCCAGATTTTTCAGCAATTGAAACTAGATATGGCAGTGGGTACAGATGGAATGTTAGTTAATGATTAGACTAATTTCTAAAAATCCTTCAATATTAAAAAAATTTTTATTAATAAACTTTATTATTTTTTTTATTATTAGTATGTTTACTATTTTTTATTTACAGGGAATAGAACCAAGCTTAATAAAAAAAAAATCTTTAAATCATATTAAAATTATTAATAACACAGTAGATCATGTTGAAAGACTAGAAGTTAATTTTAATAAAAATGATATAAATAGATTTTTAATTTCAACTCGTTTTCTATTTCAAAATATCGATAGAGTACAATTTTTTAATAATGAGTTTTTGTTAATAGGAGATTCAGATACTTTAGATTTAGACCCAAGATCTTTTACAAGAAATTTATCTATAACCGAAGAGCAAATTGGTTCGGAAGAATTAAATCCTAAAGAGGAAAAAAAAAAACTACCTCAAAAAAAAATAAACAGTAAATATAAAGTTCTTTTAAAAGATTATATAAGTTCAAAAAATTTTGGAAAACCTTTAACTCAAACTAAGTTAATTAATAATAATTTTAATGTAATCACTATCAAAGATATAAAAAAAAATGAAGAAAATATTGGATTCATTGCAATATCAGAATATGCAAATGAAATTAGGGCAGCAATAAAAGAAAGAGAAAACTTTATATTAAGAACAGCTTTTATTGCGGCAATAGTAATTATTGTTTTTTCAATTGTTCTTAATAAATATTTTTTAAGACCTATTAAAAACTTAGTCGATTACACTAAAGCAATAAAAGATAAAGATATAAAAAATAAATATTTAGAAAAATTTATTAAAAGAAAAGATGAACTTGGTCAATTATCAAACTCTTTAAAAGAAATGACAACAGATCTTTACAAAAGAGTTAATATTGCTGAAACCTTTTCAACCGATCTAGTTCATGAAATTAGAAATCCTTTAGCATCATTAAAAAGTGCATCAGAAATTATGGAGGAGACAGATGATGAGGTAAAAAGATCTAAGCTAATTAAAATAATATCTCACGATATTCAAAGAATAGAAAGATTGATTACTGACTATTCACAGATGTTGAAAGATGAAGCCACTTTGTCTATGGAAAAAATGAAAAAAGTGGACATAGTTTCTGTGGTAAAATCAGTTATAGAAGATTTTAATAATCTTCCAAATTCAAAAAATGTAACTGTGCATTTAGAAATACTAAGCAAAAATAAAAATTTGTATATATTGGGTTTAAGTAATCGAATTGAACAAATTTTAGCAAATTTATTGGATAATTCTATTTCGTTTAGCCCAAATAATAGTCAAATTAAAGTTTCTGTAGGATATAAAAATAAGTTAGTGAATTTAACAGTAGAAGACGAAGGTGAAGGTTTTAATGAAAAAAACACAGAAAAAATTTTTCAAAGGTTTTATAGCAATAGGCCTGAAAAATTTGGAGAACACAGTGGACTTGGTTTAAATATTGTAAAAAACCTTGTCGAAATACATGGAGGCAAGATTAACGCATATAACAGAGAAGCAGGAAAAGGAGCAAAAATAGATATTAATTTGCCTGAAATGAGTGTGAATTAATGTCTGTTGATTAAATTAATCATTATTGCTACAAAAGCGCCTTCATGAATCAAGATTTTAAAGTCAAAGATATTTCATTAGCAGAATTTGGAAGAAAAGAAATTTCATTAGCTGAAACAGAAATGCCTGGATTGATGGCACTCAGAAAAGAATATAAAGGAAAAAGTCCACTTAAAGGTGCAAGAATTTTAGGCTGTCTTCATATGACAATACAAACGGCAGTTCTTATTGAAACTCTAGTAGATTTAGGTGCCGAGGTTAGATGGTCTTCATGTAATATTTTCTCAACTCAGGATCATGCAGCATCAGCAATAGCAAAAGAAGGAATACCTGTGTTTGCATGGAAAGGTGAAACCGAGGAAGAATATTGGTGGTGTGTAAAACAAACAATTGAAGGAAAAAAAGATTGGAAACCAAATATGATTCTTGATGATGGAGGAGATTTAACTGCTTTAATGCATAAGGATTATAAAGATTTATTAAAAGATATTAAAGGACTTTCAGAAGAAACAACGACTGGAGTGTTAGCTCTTAAGAAAATGGAATCCCAAGGAACATTGCTAGTTCCAGCTATAAACGTAAACGATTCGGTGACAAAATCTAAGTTTGATAATTTATATGGATGTAGAGAAAGTTTAGTAGATGGCATTAAGAGAGCCACAGACGTAATGATGTCCGGGAAAGTTGCTATCGTTGCAGGCTTCGGCGATGTTGGAAAAGGAAGCGCAGCATCTTTAAGACAAAGTGGTGCAAGAGTTATGGTTACAGAAACTGATCCTATTTGCGCACTTCAAGCGGCAATGGAGGGTTATGAGGTTGTGCTAATGGACGAGATGATTAAAGAAGCAGATATAGTTGTAACAGCTACAGGAAATAAGGATATTGTAACAGCTGACCATATGAGAGATATGAAAGATAGAGCTATACTTTGTAATATTGGACATTTTGATAATGAGATACAGGTTGAAGCTTTAAAAAATTATAAATGGGACGAAATTAAACCTCAAGTTCATGAAATAACATTGCCTAGCAATAAAAGAATAATTTTATTAGCAGAAGGAAGACTGGTGAACTTAGGTTGTGCAACTGGACACCCAAGTTTTGTAATGAGTGCTTCGTTTACTAATCAAGTAACTGCACAAATAGAATTATGGAACAACTCTGATAAATATGAAAATAAAGTTTATGTTTTACCAAAACATCTTGATGAAAAAGTTGCGAGATTACATTTAGAAAAAGTTGGTGCAAAATTAACTAAAATGTCTAAAGATCAAGCAGATTATATTAGTGTTACAACAGAAGGTCCTTACAAACCAGACTCTTATCGTTACTAATTTTATGAAAAGATGAATATTTCATCTATTAGCGATTTAAAAAAAATAGCAGAAAAAATTGAAAAAATATTATTGCCAGGCGATTATATTTTTTTATATGGAGACATAGGCGTTGGAAAGACTACATTTACGAGGATTCTAATAAATAATATAGAAAAAAAAAAAAAATTAAAAAAAAGTGAGGTTATAAGCCCAACTTTTAATATAGTTTTTGAATATTATATAAAAAATCTTACACTTAAACATTATGATCTTTATAGATTAAAAGGTGAAAGAGATATCAGGAATATTGGATTATTTGAAAATACGCAAAAAACTATTACAATTATTGAATGGCCTGAAATAATAAGACAAAAACCAATAAATAGAATTGATTTATTTTTTAAATATACAAAAGATATGAATGGAAGACTTTTAAATATTCAAACCTCAGGAAGATTAAAAAAATATGAATTTTAATAGTATAAATATTACTTTATTAAAAGGTGATGCTTCATTTAGAAAATTTCATAGAAAAAAAAATGGATATAAAACTTCAATTATAATTTCTGCAAATAAGGAAAAAGCTAAAAATTTACTAATTTATGATGCAATAAACAAATTGTTATTAAAAAATAATATAAATGCTCCAAGGCTTTATAAACATAATTACAAAAAAAACTATATAGAAGTTGAGGATTTAGGAAAAAAAACGTTATTTCAAAAACTAAAAAAAAAAAAGGTAAAAAAATTAAAATATTATAAAAAAATTATACAAGTTCTATTAAAAATACAAAAAATCAAGGACAAAAAAATAAAAAACTTTAACAAAAATTATTATAAAATACCTTTATATACTAAAAAGTTATTATTAAAAGAAACCAATCTTTTTTTTGATTGGTATGTTCCCAGTGTTTTTAAAAATAAAAAAGTTTCTTACATAAATCGAAATTTGAAAAAAAAAATTTATCTTTTACTAAAAAAAATTAAACAATCTAATGATACATTTGTTCATAGAGATTTTCATGTTTCAAACATAATGATTAACAAAAATGAGTTGTCATTACTGGACAATCAAGATGCCCTAATTGGGAATAAAGCTTATGATTTAGCCTCTTTAGTTGATGATGTAAGAATAAAAACATCAAAAAAACTAAAAGATGAAGTGTATAATTATTTTCTTAAATTAAATACAAATAGAATAAATGAAAAAAATTTTAAAAACGATTTTGATATATTATCTGTATTAAGAAATATGAAAATAATTGGAATTTTTACAAGACTAGCAATTAGAGATAAAAAAAAATTTTATCTTAAACTTATACCGCATGCCTGGAATTTAATTATATTTAGATTGGCAAATAATATTATTTTTAATGATTTAAAAGATTTTTTAGAAATTAATTTTCCAAAAAAAATTAGAGCAAGAAAATGAAAATTAATACTGCATTAATATTATGCGCTGGATTTGGAAAGAGGTTAAATCCTTTAACTTTAAAAATACCTAAACCTTTATTAAAAATTAATAACACCACAATGTTGGGCAATACAATCAACTTTTTAGAACAACTTGGTGTAAAAAGTATAAAAATTAATACTTTTTATTTAGAAGAACAAATTAATGATTTTATTTCTAATCATCCATTAAAAAATAAAATTGAAGTAATCAGTGACGGAAGTAAAATATTAGGTACTGGTGGAGGTATTTTAAATTTGATGAAATCATCTAATGATCAAAATTTTTTGGTATTTAATCCAGACACTCTTTGGAACATAAAATATTTAAAATGTATAAATAATATGATTAGTGATTATTTTGAATTCAATATGGAAAATCTATTAATGGTGGTTGATAAAGAAAAAAGTTATGATTTAAAACTTAAATGTGATTTTGGAATAAATGGAAAAACTTTATGCAAAAAAAATAAAAATTTAATATACACAGGTTGTCAAATAATAAGTAAAAAATTATTTAATAATATGAATATTGATTTTTTTTCTATCTCTGAAATCTGGAATAAAAAATTAATAGAAAATAATTTATATGGATTTCAAAGTTCAGAGAAGTTTATTCATCTAACAGATTTAAAAATTTATAAAAAATTACTTGAAAAATAATTTCTTAGATCTTTCTTTATCAAGATAATTACATTTTGAAATTTTCAATTTTGCATCAAAATTTATTAGCAAAGGATTTCCAGTAGGAATTTCTAAATCTGATATTTTCTTATTAGATAAATTAAATAGATATTTACATAAAGATCTCAAAGAATTTCCATGTGCAACAATAACTGTATTAGTATTTTTTCTAATAAAAATTTCTATGTTTTTTTTATAGTAAGGAACTACTCTATCGTAAGTATCCTTTAAAGATTCAGTACTGGGTATTTTATTTATCGGTATATCTTTATAAATTTTAATATTTAGAGGATGGTAAGGATTATTTTTATTTAAAGGTTTTGGTGCAACGTTCCAAGATCTTCTTAAAATATGTATTTTTTTTTCTCCAAACTTTTCTTTCATATCTTCTTTATTTAAACCGGTAAGTTCACCATAATTTCTTTCATTTAACTGCCAAGCTTTATTTATCTGGCTGGGTTTTATCCTTATTGTATTTAAAATTATTTCTAAAGTATTAACTGCTCTTTTTTGATAAGATGTAAAAAATTTTTCTACTTTGAAATCTAATTTTTTTATTAATTCTCCTGCCTTGCATGCTTCTAATTTTCCTTTTGGGGTTAAGTCTACATCAACCCATCCAGTAAATCTTTTTTCTAAATTCCATTGGCTTTGGCCATGTCTTACTAAAATTAGGTTTTTCATACTTATTTAAATCTTATAGAAGATAGTATAAAAAAATATAAATGAAAAATATCAATTTTTTAAAAAAAATTAAGATAGTCCCAGTAGTTAAAATGACATTTCATATTACTAACTTTTTATTAATAATATTATATTTGTATCCAGGAAGTATTTTAGGCTGTTTTTTTTACCAAAATTGTGCAATACAGCCACAACTTACATCTGACTTTGCTATTTATACGCTACCATTTTCTTCTAATCATGTTTATGTATTTTCATTAGTTTCCGTTTTAGGTTTTTTTTCATATTCCAAAAAAAAACACTTTATAAAAGTTTTTATTTATCTTATTTTTTTATCAATAATTCTTGAATTAATGCATTTAATTATTCCTGAAAGAGGTTTTGAAATTGCCGATCTTCTTGGTAATATTATTGGAGTAATAGTAGCATTGGTTATAGTTTTAACTATAAAAATTTGGAGGAAAAAATGAGTTCATTTGATGAAAGAGAAAAAAGTTTTGAGAAAAAATTTGCACATGATGAAGAAATTCAGTTTAAAGTAAATGCAAAAAGAAATAAATATTTAGGTGAATGGGCAGCCGACAAACTAAATAAAAAAGATAAATCTAGGGAAGAATATATTCTATCAGTAATTAAATCAGACTTTGCTGAACCTGGAGATGAAGATGTTCTTCTAAAAATAAAAAAAGATTTTGAAGCTTCAAATATAAATATTTCTGATAGTGAAATCAGATTACAGATGGATAACCTTTTAACACGTGCTAAAAAAGATTTTATTTAATTTTTTTTTAATATTTTTTATTTTTAGTATAAATTTTTTATATGCAGAAACAATATTTGGAAAACCAAAAATAATTGATGCTGATACGTTAAAAATTAATTCAAAAAAAATAAGATTATTTGGCATAGATGCACCAGAGTTAAATCAAAAATGCAAAAAAATTTATTTATCTATATTTATATTTAATTTTAAAAAAGAATATAACTGTGGAGTATATGCTACTAATAAAGTCAAATCTTATTTGAAAAATAATAATTTGAAATGTGTAAGTAGTGACAAGGATAAGTATGGAAGATATATAGCAATATGTTATTTTAAAGATAAGGACATAAATTCATGGATTGTTAAAAACGGTTTAGCTGTTGCATATAGAAGATATTCAAAAAAATATATAACTGAAGAAAAGTATGCAATAAAAAATTCATTAGGAATTTGGTCAGGAAATTTCGAAAATCCAGAATTATGGAGAAAAAAAAACAAATAAATTTTATTTTTAATAAAAAACTTTGTATAAAGAAAAAGTGATTCAAATTAATAAAAATTTTTTTTTAATTTTATTTTTTTTCATTTTTTCCTGTTCTTCAATTCCTAAAAATACTTCTAATAGCTGTTCGATTTTGAGTGAAAAGTATTTATGGTATAAACATGCAAAAAAAGCCGAAAAAAAATGGAATGTTCCTATTTATATTCAATTGGCAATTATCAAAAGAGAATCTGATTTTAATTGGTTGGCAAAACCAAAAAGATTAAAATTATTTAAAATTATTCCCTATAAGAGACCTTCAAGTTCATTAGGTTTTTCACAGGCTGTAAAGGGCACATGGGAACAATATAAAAATGAAACTAATAATAAATTAGCTACAAGAGTTAGGTTTAAGGATAGTGTTGATTTTATTGGTTGGTATATGCATAAAACAGAAAAAATTTTAAAAATACCAAAAACAGATGTCTTCAGACAGTATATTGCTTATCATGAAGGTTGGGGAAATTATAAAAACTATAAAAGTAATAAAAAAGTAATTATATTAGCAAAAAAAGTTAAACAACAGGCGAATCAATACCGTATACAAATTCAACAATGTAAAAATAAGTTAAGCACTAAAAAATATATTATTTTTTAGATAATTGTTTTTTAAGCTCTAAATCTATTTCATCAATTCTTTTAGTATTTTTTGCTAAAGTTAAATACATTGCTGGGGTTACATAAAGTGTAAAAAATGTTGAAATTATCATTCCTCCAAGAATTGTAGCTCCAACCGCCAACCTTGAACCTTCTCCAGCTCCAGGGCCAATGTTTCCTATCACCAAAGGCATCATTGCTATCATAGTACTTAATGAAGTCATAATTATTGGTCTAAATCTTAACTCACAGGCTTCTTTAATTGCAATTTCTATGTTTTTACCTTTCATTCTTAATTGGTTTATATAATCCACTATAAGAATACTATTTTTTGTTGATATACCAATTAATATTATTAGTGCTATTTGTGAAAATATATTCACAGAACTATTTAAAAATAAAATAAAGACTAGCCCTCCAAAAACTGCAAGAGGCACAGTTAAAACAATTATAAATGGATGAATAAATGAATTAAATGTTGCAGCCATAACGAGATAGGCTGTCAATAAAGCTAATGCAAAAATTATAAGTAATTCATTACTTGTTTCTTTAAGTTCTTCTGATTTACCTTTCCAAGTAATTTGATTTTCTGGTGCGATCTCTAACATTGTGTTTTCTAAATAATTTATTGCCTCTGATAATGTATAGTTTTCATTCAAATTAGCAGAAATAGTGACAGCTCTTTGTCTATTATATCTGGAAAGAACTTTTGCAGAGCCTTCTTCTTTAAATTCAACTAAATTTGATACTGAAATTAATTTTCCATTATTTTCTGACCTTACGAATATTTTTGCTAAACCTTCTTTATTTCTCCTATCAGATAAATATTGTTGTAAGATAATTGGATATTCTCTTCCAAGCTTATTGAAAGTTGTAACTCTTTTTCCTCCATAAAGTGTTTCTAAAGTTTGTCCTATCGTTTGTGTAGATATTCCTAAGTCTTTAGCTTTATTATTATTTATTTGCAACTTAACTTCTGGTTTATTTACCGAATAATCTGATTCTATTCTAGATAAATTAGGATTTTTTCTTAAACTTTTTATAACTTCATTTTGAATTTTTTGTAAATCTTCATAAGTACTACCCAAGATAACCATTTGTATTGGTTTATTGTAGCTCGACACTCTTATTGACTGTGGTGATATTGGAAATGCTACAGCTTGGGGTACTGTAACTATTTTTCCAATAGCTTGCCTCATTATAATTTTAGAATTTTGTTTTCTATTTTTCCAGTGATCTAAAAGAGCAATAATAATAAAACTATTAAACGAATTACTAGATCTACCAAATCCAGGCACTCTCATAATAAACCTGTTATAAGGACTATTTTCTTCTTGCAGGAGAGGGATTAATCTTCTTTCTACTTCCTGTGCTCTTTTTTGAGTATATTCGAAAGAACTTCCCTCATCTGTAAAGCCAATTATTAAATAGGCACCCCTATCTTCAATTGGTAAAAGCTCTTTCTTTGAATAGTTAAATAAAAAAGTAGAAGCAATTACTATAAATATTATAAAAATTGAAATTGTTTTTTTTTTATAAATCCAAAATACCAATGTTTCTTGATAAAACTTTGAAAAAGATATGAAAAATTTTTCAAATTTTAAAACTATAAAATTTTTCTTATTTTTTTTTGATAAAAATTTACTTCCAAGCATTGGTGAAAGCGTCAAAGCAACAAATGATGAAACAATAATTGAAAAAGTTAAAGCTATTGCTGTTTCTCTAAATAATGTACCAGAAATACCTTCTATAAAAATTAGAGGTAAAAAAACTGCTACAAGAATAAGAGTAGTTGCAATTATTGCAAAAGTTATTTGTTTTGAACCATTGTAAGCAGCTACGAGTGGATTTTCTCCATTTTCAATCTTTCTATAAATAGCATCCGTCATTATTACCGAGTCATCAGTAATAATGCCTATTGCTAAAATAAAACTTAAAAGAACAAATATATTTATTGATAAACCAAATAGATACAACCCTAAAAATGATGCGATTAAACTTACAGGTAAAGCAATAGCAGGAACAATTACTGCTTTAAGATTTCCTAAAAATAAATAAATAATTATTACTACTAGAACAAAAGCTATAATAAGAGTTTTATAAACTTCTTCAATAGCCGCTCCTATATATGTAGCTCTATTAAACGCTATTTCTAAATTTAAACCTTCAGGTAAGGTTTTTTTTACTTCAGCTATTTTTTTTTTGATTTCCTTAGATAATTCAACTGTAGATGCACCGCTTCTTGCATAAATTCCTATTCCTACTGTTTTTAAATTTAGCGCATCTTTTCTTTGAGCTTTAAAAAGAGTTTTTTCTGAGACTGGTCCAAATTCGATATCTGCAATATCAGATAATTTTACAATATTATTTTTCCCTTTTTTAACAGGTAATTCTTTTAATTTGTTAATATCGTCATAAGATTTATCTAGATTTAAAGTTAGATCAATATTATTTGCTTCAAGAGTACCTGCAGGCAAACTTATATTTTCACTTCGAACTGCTTTTTCCACTTCTTGAATAGTCAGATTATTAGCTGCAAGTTTAATTGGATCTATCCATACTCTAACACTTAACTCTCTTAGACCGCCTACCAATATTCTTCCAACATTTTTAACACTTGAAAATGTATCAACTAAATATCTTTCAGCATAGTCACCCAATTCTAGATCACTCCAAGTGGACGAAGATAAAGCCAACCACATTGTCGTAGTAAAGCCTGCAGCTTGTTTTAGAATTTGAGGCGGATCTGATTCTGATGGCAAATTATCGACGACTCTTGCAACTCTTTCTCTTATATCATTTGCCGCATCATCTATATCTATATCAGTATCAAATAATACATTTATTGTGCTTCTCCCATTTTCAGATACTGAGTCTATATTTTTAATTCCTTCGGCTCCTCCTATTACATCTTCAATAACTTGAGTGACTTCTTGATCAATGATTGGTGCTGATGCAGATTTATAATCTACTTTTATTTGAACTACAGGAGGTTGTAGTCCCGAAGGCAATTCTCTAACTGGAAGTTTCCAAAATACAAATATTCCAAAAACAATTAGAATAATAGACATTACCCATGCTACTACTGGCCTTCTTATGCTTATTTCTGTTAAATACATTTACTGTTTAATTGGTTTAATTTTTCCTCTTGGCCTTACTTTCTTTAAACCTTCCGCTACAATGATGTCTCCTTTATCAAGACCAGATATAACTTCAACATAACCATTTTCTCTTATACCAATTTTTATTTCTTTTTTATTTGCAGTATTATCATTTGATACTTTGTAAACGTAAGCTTTGTTGCCTTCCAACATTAGACTTGTATCTGGTATGCCTAAAGAATCTCTGATATTAAATTTTACAGTTACTTCAATAAGAGAACCAGGAATTAATTCAAAATTTTCATTATTTATTTTAATTCGAGTTAAAAGACTTCTTGTTTCTGCATTAATTCTACTTGAAACACCATCAATTTTTCCAGTATAAATCTTATTTTTATAGCTAGAAAATTTAGCTTCAATTGGAAGGTCTTTTTCAATCACAGAAGCAAAAACTTCTGGAATTTTTAAATCAGAATAAATTATTGAACTATCATCTAGCGTTATTATAATCGAACTATCAGACCCGAGCACATCCTCTGTTAATCCTCTATAACCCAAGATACCACTAAATGGTGCTAAAATACTTTCATCTTTTAATTGAACTATTAATTCTCCTTTTTTTACATATTTTTTTAGGTTTAATTCAGAAAGAAGTTGGTTTTTTTTTATTCTAAAAGTTTGAGTTTTTTTTGAAACAGCAGTTCCAAAACTTTCAATTTTTTCAGAAAATTCGTAATTCATTACCTCAGCAACTATAATTCCAGGAGGCGGTCTTTTACCAAATTTTTTTTGGAAATGGTTGCCTATCAGCGTTCTACTAACAATAACAGCTATAATTATAAAAAAGAAAATTGATATTATTGCAGTAATTTTTGTAGATCTTTTCATATTTAAATTTTTCCGTATTCTGCCCAAGAACCATCGTAAATTATAGGCATATATTTATTATTTATTAAGGAATATGCAAGTGCCAAAACTGAAGCTGTTATACCAGAACCGCAAGAAAAAATTACATTTGTTGACATTTCTTGCCCTAAAGTATCTTTAAAAATATTTAATATATCATTTTTATTTTTAAATGAGTTATCCTTGTTAATTAATTTTTTATAAGGCAGACATAAAGATCCAGGGATTGAACCACTTCTTAATCCTTTTCTTGGCTCTTCTACCTTTCCTTCAAATCTTTCCCTGCTCCTCGCATCAATAACTTTAAATTGATTTTGGGAAAGATTTTGATTTATTTGGTTTTTGTTTTTTACTAATAATGTATTTTCATTTGCCTCATAAATTGAGGTATTAATTTCTGTAACGGAATTAGTTACTTCCTTATTTTCAATCTTCCATTTTTTTAAGCCACCATCTAAAACATGTACACTATTACTATCGTGACCAAAATAAATAAGATTATACCATAGTCTGCAAGAACTTATCACATCAGAATTATCGTATATAACAATTTTATCTTTGTTCGATATTCCAAGAGATGCCAAAATCTTTTCCCATACATTTTTTTTTGGTAACATGTGAGGTAAATCAGTATTTTCGTCAGAATTTTTATCTAGATCAAAAAAAATGGAATTTTTTATATGTTCTTCAATATATTCTTTGTACCCATCCCTGCTAACATTTGGCATATGCCATGAACAATCTATTATCTTAACTTTGCTTAAATTATTCTTTAGCCAATTAGTATTTACAAGAGTCATTTATCGAATTTTTTTTCCAAATATTTTTGATGGTACTCTTCTGCAGTTATATAATTTTTAATTTCTGATATTTTAGTTACAATTTTCCCTTTAAATTTTTCATTATTTTTTTCTAGAATTTTTTTAGCAATTTTTTTTTGTTTATCATTCAAAAAAAATATTTCACTTCTATATTGCGTCCCTATATCTGGTCCTTGTCGATTCAAAGTGGTTGGGTTATGAATTTCAAAAAAATAATCTAGGATACTCTCATAATTTATTAAATTATTATCAAATTCAATTTTAACAACTTCGGCATGATTCGTGTTTCCTTTGCATACTTCTTCATAGCTTGTATTTTTAGAAATTCCTCCGCAATATCCAACTTCTGTCTTTATCACGCCTTTTAGTTTGTTAAATTTTATTTCCGGACCCCAAAAACACCCACATGCTAAAACTGCTATTTCCATTGATATATTTTTTAATTGTTCTAAAGTTAATATTATGCTTTCCAAAAATCAATTAGGCTTTTTGTACATGTTTATGTCTGTATGTGCATTTTCAGTAATGGATTTAATAGTTAAATGGTCAGAAAATTATCCTGTTGGGGAAGTCTTATTTTTTAGAGGTTTTTGTGGATTTATTCCTTTATTTTTTTTAATTCCTAAAGATAAATATCTAAGTTTTTACAAAACAAACAGATCCTTTTTGCATTTAAAAAGATGTGTAGCTGGTCTAATTGCAATAATTGCAATTTTTATAGCATTAAGGAAGCTTCCTTTAGCAACCGTAGTTAGTATTTCTTTTGCTGCACCAATTTTTACAACAATAATGTCAATTTTTTTATTAAATGAAAAGGTGGGTTTTTATAGATGGATAGCTGTGTTAGTCGGTTTTATAGGAATAATAATAATTTCAGAACCTGGTTTAAGTTCATTAAATTTATACTACTTATATCCAATAATTTTTTGCCTAGGTCTTTCATATGTGGCAATAGCAATAAAAAAATTATCATCAACAGAGCCAGTTTGGTTAATTAGTTTTTATTTTTCTTTATCTATAATGCTCATTAGTTTTTTTACAATTCCACAAGGTTGGATATTACCATCCCTTAAAGATTTATTGTTACTATCTCTTTTAGGTATTTTAGGTGGTTTAGCGAATTTATGGCTTACTCAATCATATAAATTTTCAGACGTTTCTCTAGTCACGCCCTTAAAGTATTTAGCTTTAGTTTTTGCAATTATTTTTGGGTATATTATTTGGGATGAAATTCCAACTTCTAAAACTTTAGCTGGATCAGCGTTGGTTATTATTTCATCAATAATTATATTTAGAAGAGAAGTCTTCCTTAAAAAACAAGTTTCTATTTCAAGACATGAGTAAACCACCTAAGTATTGGAATAAAGCAAAAAAAATACTTTCAAAAAAGGATCCAGTATTTAAAAAAATTATTAAAAAATATAATAAAGGATATTTAACTACTAGAAATGATCCTTTTTTTTCACTTTGTAGAACAATAATAGGTCAACAAATATCAACAAAAGCTGCAGACTCTATTTGGTCAAAATTTGAAACCAAGTGTAATAAAAAAATTATACCAAAAGTAGTTATTAAACTAACTTCTATAACTTTAAAAAAAGCTGGGTTGTCTCGTCAAAAAATATCGTACCTAAAGAATATTGCTAAAAGTTTTAAAAATAAATCGTTTAAGGTTTCTGATTTAAAAAAAATGGATGACGAAGAAGCTATTAATTATATTACTAGATTAAAAGGCCTTGGTGTTTGGAGTGCACAAATGTTTTTAATGTTCAATTTGAATAGACAAAATATTTTTCCAACTAAAGATATAGGTTTAATAAGAGCTATATCAAAAAATTATAAAGTTTCTTATCCGCCAAGTGAAAGATTTTTAAAAAAAATTTCTAAGTTACATTTTGGATACAGAACTGTATTTACCTGGTATATGTGGAGGAGCATTGATCCTGTCGATGTTGAATATTAGTTGCCTTCAATAATTTGCAAGTTTCTTTTTGTTGTTTCTTTTGCTAAATTCCATCCTTCTTGGTATTCTTTAGAATTATGGCATTCAATTGCTTTTTCGTAACTCGGAAATTCCCATATTACAGTTCTTGGAAAATCATCTCCTTCTAAAACTAAATATTTTCCACCTCTGACTAAAGGTTTTCCACCATAACTTTTAATTATAGGAGTTACCTTGGATGCGTAATTTTTAAGATTATCCATATTTTCTATTTTTTTGTATAATGCTATCCAATATCCCCTCATAGTCTAGTTCATCCAATCTTTAAATTTGTCTTGGTTATTTTTAATATATTCAGGTAGTAACTCAATATCTATTTTATTTAATTTTTGACCCCTATCAAATTTTGATTCTCTCATATCTACTTTTAAATCATATATAGTTTTTTTTTGTGATATTTTTTCTGTAATTTTTTTTATTCCTATTGGCTCTAAATCATATTCTCTATGATGCAAATATGCCTTTAATTTTTTTTCAATATCTTGTGGACTTTTTAAATAAGCAAAATGCCAACCCCCATTTGTAACAAATTTAATATCACTATATTTATTTTTAGAAAAAAAAATATCAAATCGCCATGGTGAATAATTTTTGTCTTTAATATTTCTTAACCATTGTGGAGAAATTAAATTTTTCTTTGTACAAGCTCTACTTCCACACCAGGTAGATAAGGGTAAAAATAAATTAAGTTTGTAATAAAAAAAAAGTTGTTGAAAAAAGATTTTTTTATTTTTTTCAAAGTTTACATTTTCTAAATTTGGTATTTCATCAAGATCTGATATAATTATAAAATCATTTTCTGAAGCTGTGTTTAATCCATTTATTAAAAAGTTTCGTTGGTAGTTTTCTCTATAAACTGCATTCATTATATATTTTTTGTTTTTTTCAATTTGATCATCAGTATCAAGTATACTTTCAATATTTTTTGGCTCGTGATCTAATTTTAGATATATTATTTTATCTTTAAACTTTTTAAATTTTTCTATATCAAATTGCGTTTCTCTTTTAACCCCACTGTGGCAATACTCACTTTCCACTATAACAAATTTTTCTACAAATTTATTTAATATATTTAGACGAATATCTAATACCAGATCTTCATCAAAATACATAAAGCAATCATAAATTTTCATATCTCTAAAGTACTTTAAATATATTTAATTAGTTTGGATAATTTTTAATCCAATGTTTTGCAATATCTATTCTTTTACAAAACCATACATCTTTATGTTTTAAAACATAATCCAAAAACTTTCTTAATGATTGAATTCTTCCTGGTCTGCCAATTAATCTACAGTGTAATCCTACCGACATCATTTTTGGATTTCTTTTACCTTCATTGTATAGAGCATCGAAACTATCTTTTAAATAAGTGTAAAATTGATCTCCACTATTAAACCCTTGGTTTGTTGCAAACCTCATATCATTGTTATCTAAAGTGTATGGAATAATTAAAATTTTTTTATTTCCTCGTTTTTCCCAATAGGGAAGATCATCGCTATAGGAGTCGCTACAATATAAGAATCCACCTTCTTCAATTACTAAATTTAAAGTATTGGGACTGCATCTTCCAGTATACCAACCAAGAGGTCTTTTCCCAAAAATTTTTTTTATTGACTTGATTGATAATTTCATATGTTTTTTTTCTTTTTGTTTTGTAAAATTTTGATAATCAATCCATCTCCAGCCATGTGAGGCTACCTCATAATTTGCTTTTTTTATTTCTCTACAAATATCAAGATTTTTTTCTAAAGCCATCCCCACACCGAATATAGTTAAGGGAATTTTTTTTTCTTGGAATAAATCATGAATTCTCCAAAATCCTCTTCTTGATCCATATTCATAAAGAGATTCCATGTTCATGTGACGTCCTTTAATTGCTTTTGCTCCTATAATTTCAGATAAAAAAATTTCAGAACTTTTATCACCATGCAAAACACAGTTTTCTGCACCTTCTTCATAGTTTAATACAATTTGAAGAGCAATTCTTGCATTTTTGGGCCATTTTACTTTAAGATTTTTTGATCCATAACCAACCATGTTTCTTGGATATTTTTTATTTGTATTTGAGGGATATTTTTTCATTTTTAAATTTATAAGTGATTAAATTATTACCTATTCCTTTTCTATCAATTACTAAAAAATTCATATTTTTCATTGAAATTAATGGGAAGTGCCAAACATCAGATTTATAGTTAATTCCAGTTTGTTTTGGCACTATAAAAGACTTTATTTTTTTGATATTTGGTTTTTTACCCTTTGGAGCAACAAATACTAAAAATTTAGTTTCACTCATTGGGATAAATGCTTGGCTGCCGAGAGGGTGTTTTTCCATCATATCAATATTCATTGGAAATTTTCTTTTTTTAGCTAAAAAAATACTAATAATTGGATTTCCCTTTTTTAAAGAAGTATTGATTTTGCACAAGCTATTAAATCTTTTTGCGTATCCATTATTTATATTTATTGGCTTTATTTTTTTTGTAGATATCAATTCTCCAAATTTTTTAAAATTTTTAGCAGTTATTTTTTTTGGTTTTATAATAATTTTCATTTTACAACTTTTCCAAAAGCTCTGATTCGAGAGATTCCACCATCAGGATAAATATTAATTCTAATAAAATTAATTTTATTTTTTTTCATAATTTTATCATTAAAATAATGTTTTTTATTAGCACTTAACTTAACTTTATTTAAAATCGACTTCCATTTGTTAGACTTTTTTACTACAGCGCTTTTTGATATATTTTTAGGAATATATGCAGCTTGCAGAGAGCATCTGTCTGGATAATTTCCCTTAAAATGATGAGTATCTATTTCGATTTTATCTACTTTTCCTGTACGTCCTAATTTTATTATAATCCAATCAAAATTTTTTCCTCTGCTTCTTCTTGTTTCCCATCCGTCACCCATATTTTTACCTTTACCTGGTGCAAGAATATTTTCGGCTTTACCAAAATGCTCGTTGTTACAACCTATTATTGAAGCTCCATTTAACACAGAAGTTAAATTAATTGTTTTATTTTTAAAATTAATTTTTTTGATTTCAATTTCACCGTAAATTCTTAGCCTTGCTACTCCACCATCAGGAAAAATATTTAATTTAACATGTGTAAAAACTGATTTATTTTTTATTTTAAAATTATGATTTTTATTAGGTCCTAGTTTTTTCTTATCTAAAATTTTATTCCATTTTTTTTTATAGCTTGGTTTCTTATTGTTATAACAAGCCTCTAATGATGCATGTGTTGGCTGGTTACCATTGAAATAAGATGTGTCAATATCAACACTAAAAATTTTTCCTGGTTTACCAAGTTTTATAATTAAATAGTCAAAACCTTTACCTCTTCTTCTTCTTGTTTCCCATCCGTCCATCCATTTTCCATGTGTATCAAAAACTCCTTCTTTGAAAATAGGTTGCTTCGGATTAATTATTCTATTTGCAGATGCAAAAAAATCATCAGTTTTAAAAATTACTTTTGAACCAAGCCTTGGTTCAGCAAGGTTAATCATTTTACCACTAATAAACTTTTTCATATTTTTTATTTAATTATTTCACTTAGACGAAAGTTTGCAATTTTTTTAACTTGTTTTTTTGCTTCTTCAAATTCTAAATTTATATCATTTGTCATTCTTTGTCTAAAATTATTCAATATTTCTTCTTTATTTTTTCCTTTAACAGCAATAATAAAAGGAAATCCAAATTTTTCTTTGTATTGTTTATTTAACTTTTTAAATTCCATGACTTCTTCCGCAGTACATTGATTTAAACTCGAACCTTTTTGTTCATTTTTTGAATCTTTTGTAAGCTTTTTTTCAATAACTAAATCAGGATGAGAATTAAGAATTTCAAGATGTTTTGATTTTTTTGTATTTTCGAAAGTTGCCATCATTTTTGAAACTAATTCATCTAGATTCTTATAAGGTTTAAATTTATGACACCTTTCTGCTATCCATTCAGTTTTTTCAAAAATGTTTCCAAAAATAGATATAAATTCAGTTTTACTTAATTTATTAAACTTTTCTATTGAATCCATATATGACTTTTTATTATTTAGTTTTAATATTTTAATTATGCATTAATTGTATATTATATACTAACTATATGACAAAATTAACTACACATGTACTAGATGTTTATTCTGGTAAGCCAGGCGGCGGCATTAAAGTCGAGGTATACAGTATAAAAAATAATAAGAAAGAAAAGTTAAATAGCTTAATATTAAATAAAGATGGACGCTCAGATAAACCTTTAATTGAAGGATCAACTTTTCAAGAAGGACAATATGAAATTATTTTTTTTGTAGGAGAATATTTCAAAAAAATTACTAAAACTTCCAATATTCCTTTTTTAGACGACGTAGTAATAAGATTTGGAATTTCAAATTCTAAAGAACATTATCATGTACCTTTACTTGTTTCACCTTGGAGTTATTCAACTTATAGAGGAAGTTAATGACTTCCAACATTATAGAATTTATTTTAAATAACAAAATAGAAAAAATTTCAAATCCTGATCCAAATGAAACAATTTTAAACTTTATAAGATATAAATTAAAAAAAACTGGTACCAAAGAGGGCTGTGCCGAAGGAGGTTGTGGAGCATGTACAATAGTTTTAGGAGAGTTAATTGATAATAAAATTCAATATAAAGCAATAAATGCTTGTATTACTTTTTTGCCAACTCTGAATGGAAAGCAATTAATTTTGGTAGAAGATTTAATTTCTTCTGATGGAAAATTACACCCTGTACAAAATGCAATGGTAAAATTTCATGGTTCACAGTGTGGTTTTTGTACACCTGGATTCATTATGTCGATGTTTGCTATGTATAAAAACAATAATATTTTAAGTGATGAAAAAATA